>QFCS01004864.1_pt1 | contig 170903 bp, 157 predicted proteins | sample 3576561 | NCBI WGS metagenome assembly QFCS01 | reverse complement strand
GCCGCTCTCGTTCGATGGCCGGGTTATAGGCCCACCCCTGCCCTCACGTCAACAACCAATTTCAAGAAAATGTCAGAAATCGACAACCCACTGACATCATTCACCTTTTTTCCAGAATTGCACGCCGAAACGCACCAAACAGCTCTCCGGAGCCCGAAATCACGCTCCAAAATCTTGTCCAAGTGGTAAAATTAATTTCGCCGACCGTTTTACGTGTCCCGCCCCGTCCGACGTCCTCCCCGGCCCTTCTCTCTTCGGCACCACCGGGCTATTCAAACGGGGGAACAAGCCCGGAGAGAACCATGTCCATCACCCTCAATGGTGCGCCCTCCATAGAGAGGATACGCTGAATATGGGGTCGATCCCCGGCACCCTGCCGCGCCTGCCCGTCACGGAGGTCCTGCCCTCCCTCGGAACGGCGCTTGCCGCCGGCACGCGCGCCGTCCTGTCCGCGCCGCCCGGCGCCGGCAAGACGACGCTCGTGCCGCTCTTCCTTCTGGGCGAGGCCTGGCGCAACGACGGGAAGATCGTCCTGCTCGAACCGCGCCGGCTCGCCGCGCGCGCGGCGGCGGGGCGCATGGCGGCGCTCCTCGGCGAGCGGGTGGGCGAGACGGTCGGCTATCGCATGCGGCTCGACAACCGTATCTCGGCGAAGACGCGCATCGAAGTGGTGACGGAGGGCGTCTTCGCCCGCATGATCCTCGACGACCCGGAGCTGAGCGGCGTTTCCGCCGTGCTGTTCGACGAATTCCACGAGCGCTCGCTCGATGCGGATTTCGGCCTGGCGCTGGCGCTCGACGTGCAGGCGGCGCTGCGCGAGGACCTGCGCATCCTCGTCATGTCGGCGACGCTCGACGTGGCGCGCGTTTCCGACCTGCTCGACAATCCGCCCGTCATCCTCAGCGAGGGGCGCGCCTTTCCCGTCGATATCCGCCACCAGGACCGACCGGCCGGCGAGCGTATCGAGGACACGATGGCGCGGGCGATCGGCGCGGCGCATCGCGAGGAGAGCGGCTCGATCCTCGCCTTCCTGCCGGGACAGGCCGAAATCACCCGCACCGCCGAGCGGCTGGAGGGTCGCTTCGGCCCGGAAACGAGCATCGTGCCGCTCTACGGCAATCTCGGCCAGAAGGAGCAGGACGCCGCGATCCGCCCCGCCCCCGCGGGCACACGCAAGATCGTGCTGGCGACGTCGATCGCCGAGACCTCCATCACCATCGACGGCGTGCGCATCGTCATCGACAGCGGCCTGCAGCGCCTGCCGGTCTTCGAGGCGGCGACGGGCATCACGCGGCTGGAGACGGTGCGCGTGTCGCGCGCCTCGGCCGACCAGCGCGCCGGCCGCGCCGGGCGAACCGAGCCGGGCATCGCGATCCGCCTCTGGCATGCCGGGCAGACGGCGGCGATGCCCGCCTTCACGCCGCCGCAGATCCTTTCCAGCGATCTTTCCGGCTTCATGCTCGATCTCGCCCATTGGGGCGTCAGCGATCCCGCGGCGCTGAAACTCGTCGACCAGCCGCCCGCCGCCGCGGTGGATGAGGCGCGCAGCCTCCTGCGCCTGCTCGGCGCGCTCGACGCGCACGGTGCGCTAACGCCGGCGGGAAAACGCATCCGCGAACTTGCCTTGCCGCCCCGGCTTGCCGCGATGATCCTTCATGCGGCGCAAGACGATGAACAGATGGCGGCGGCGCGCCTGGCGGTGCTCCTGACCGAACAGGGCCTCGGCGGATCGGCCGTCGATATCGAGGAACGCCTGCGCCGGTTCTCCAGCGAGCGCGGCGAACGGGCCGAGGCGGCGCGGCGGCTCGCCCAGCGCATGGCCGAAGGGTTCGGCACGGCGAAGGGCGGGCCGGCACCGGCGCCCGGCGCCCTGCTGCTGCATGCCTTTCCGGACCGGGTCGCCCTGCAGCGCGGCGGCCGGGGGCGCTTCGTCATGGCAAACGGGCGCGGGGCGGAACTGCCGGAAACCGAGCGGCTCGCCGGTGCGCAGATGATCGTCGTCGCCGACCTCACCGGGCAGGCGGGCCGGCAGCGCATTCTCGCGGCGGCAGAGATCGACCGCGCGGATGTCGAGGCGCAACTCGCCGAAACCATCGTGCGGGAGGACCAGTGCGTCTTCGACCGGGCAAGCCGCCAGGTGCGCGCGCGCCGGGTCGTCCGCCTCGGGGCGATGATCCTGGAAGAGGCACCGCTCCCGCGGCCGAGCGGACCAAAGGCAGCGCTGGCGCTTGCCGACGGGGTGCGCCAGCTCGGCCTTGCCATACTGCCGTTTTCCCGCGAGGCGGCGCAGTTGCGCGACCGTATCGGTTTCCTCCACCGCTCGATCGGCGCGCCCTGGCCGGATACCGGCGACGACGCGCTGCTTGCAACGCTCGACACCTGGTTCGTGCCGTTCCAGGAAGCCGCCCGGGGCCTCGAGGAGGTGAAGCCCGCCAGCCTGCAGGAAGGGCTGATGGCGCTGGTGCCCTACGAGATGCAGCGCGATCTCGCCCGGCTGGCGCCCACCCATTTCGAGGCGCCGACCGGCCAGCGCCACCCGATCCGCTATGACGGCGACGAGCCGGTGCTGGCGATCCGCGTGCAGGAACTCTTCGGGCTGAAGCAGCATCCTTCCGTGGCGGGCGGGCGGCTGCCGCTGCTGCTCGAACTCCATTCCCCGGCGCACCGGCTGATCCAGACGACACGCGACCTGCCCGGTTTCTGGGCCGGCTCCTGGCGCGACGTCAGGGCGGACATGCGCGGGCGCTATCCGAAACACCCCTGGCCGGAGGATCCCGCGGACGCCCTGCCGACGACGCGCGCCAAGCCGCGCGGGACGTGATCGCGCCATTTCCGGCATTTGCCGGGGGTTTCGCGCCCGAAATTGCGGAAAAACAAATCGCTCCCGGCGTTTTCACGGTTTAGGAAAGGCACTGAGCATTTCCAGCCGGAGCGAAGTCGCTTCGGCGTCGGATAATGCGGTACAAACAAGAATCTAGAGTATTTCCGGTGAACTCCGGTTCACCGGAAATACTCTAGCGGGTTCCATACGGAAGGACGGCAGTATGACGACGGGCTATCAGGATATCGACGTCGAGGGGTCCAGCCGGCGCCTGCGCCTCGAGACGATCATCCGGCTGCGCTGGCTGGCGGTCGCCGGCCAGTCGATCACGGTCATCGTCGTCGGGCTGTGGCTCGATTTTCCGCTGCCGCTGCTGCCGGCCGCCGTGCTGATCGCGCTGCTCGCGGCGGTGAACTTCTTCCTTGCCGTCCGCTTTTCCCCGGCGCACCGGCTGACGCCGGCCTCCGCCTTCCTGCTGCTCGCCTTCGACCTCTGCCAGCTCACCGCGCTGCTCTTCATCACCGGCGGCCTTGCCAATCCCTTCGCACCGCTCGTCTGCGTGCCCGTCATCATCTCCTCCTCGCTGCAGCCGATCCGCTTCAGCCTGCCGCTCGGGCTGCTCTCGGTGCTCGGCATCACGGCGCTCGCCTTCACGCCCTTCCCGCTGCCCTGGTTTCCCGGCACGCTCTTGGTCGTGCCGCCGATCCTGACGGCCGGCCTGTGGTGCGCCATCGTCTCCACCACGGCCTTCGCCGCCTTCTATTCCTACCGCGTGTCGCAGGAGGCCGCCGAACTTTCCGATGCGCTGGCGGCGACCGAGCTCATCCTCCAGCGCGAGAAGCACCTGTCGCAGCTCGACGGCCTGGCGGCGGCGGCGGCGCATGAACTCGGCACGCCGCTCGCCACGATCAGCGTCGTGGCGCGCGAGATGGAGCGCGAACTCGGCACGGACGACCGTTTCAGGGAGGACGTGCAGCTCCTGCGCAGCCAGAGCGAGCGTTGCCGCGACATCCTGCGCCGCCTCACCACGCTTTCGGCCGAGGACGAGGCGCATATGCGGGTGCTGCCGCTCTCCTCGCTTCTGGAGGAGGTGCTGGCGCCGCATCGCGAATTCGGCATCCGCCTCAACCTCGTGGAGAACGGCGAGCGCGAGAACGAGCCGGTCGGCAACCGCAATCCCGGCATTCTCTACGGCCTCGGCAACCTCATGGAAAACGCCGTCGATCATGCGCGCGAGGAGGTGACCATCACCGTCGGCCACACGGCGGAGCGGGTGAGCATCACCATCGAGGACGACGGCGACGGCTATGCGGCGGATATCCTCCAGCGCATCGGCGATCCCTATGTCACCAAGCGCCAGCGCGACGAGCGGGCCGGCGGGCTGGGGCTGGGGCTCTTCATCGCCAAGACGCTGCTGGAGCGTTCCGGCGCCAAACTGACCTTCGCCAACCGCACGGGCGACCGGCCGGGCGCGCGCGTATCGGTCGATTGGCCGCGGGCGCGCATGGAGGCGAAGGCTGCAAAATGACTTTACCCACCCTATCTTACGGGCGATAAGCTGATCCTCATCAAGTATGGACGACAGTCGGCCACGAAAGACGAAACATGGCAGAGAACACCGAACCCCACGCGGCAACCGACGATATCGGGCCGGATCCCTCCCTTCTCCTCGTCGATGACGACGCGCCGTTCCTGCGCCGCCTTGCACGCGCCATGGAAACGCGCGGCTTTGCCGTCGATACGGCCGAATCGGTCGCCGAAGGCATCGCCAAGGCCAAGACCAACCCGCCGAAATTCGCCGTGGTCGATCTCCGGCTCGGCGACGGCAGCGGCCTCGACGTCATCGCCGCCATCCGCCAGCGCCGCGACGACACGCGCATCATCATGCTGACCGGCTACGGCAATATCGCCACCGCCGTGAACGCGGTAAAGCTCGGCGCGGTCGATTATCTCGCCAAGCCGGCCGATGCCGACGACATCTTCGCCGCGCTGACGCAGCGCCCGGGCGAGAAGGTGGAGCTGCCGGAAAACCCCATGTCGGCGGATCGCGTGCGCTGGGAGCATATCCAGCGCGTCTACGAGATGTGCGACCGCAACGTCTCCGAGACCGCCCGCCGCCTCAACATGCACCGCCGCACGCTGCAGCGCATCCTCGCCAAGCGCGCCCCGAAATAACCGTCACGCCGGCGCGTCGCGCTTGCCCGAGACGATGGCGGACATGTCCGGCCCGTCGCCACGCGTGTCGGCGGCGAATTCCGCCAGAAGCAGCCGGCCCGCGGCGACGCGGGCGAAGGCGAAGGTGACGGATTTGCGCGTCGGCGGCGGCAGCTTGTGCTCCGGCGCCTCGCGGATGATGTGCGCACCGTAGCCGTCGGAGAGGATGAGGCCGCAATCCTGCGGGAAGATGTCGAGCGGCACGCCCTTGTGCGTGGCGAAGAACAGCCTGTCCGAGTGGCGCCGGTAGTCCGGCCATTTGCGGTCCACCTTGAAATCCTCGATCGACGTCTTGATCTCGACGATCCAGATCTCGCCCCTGTCGGAGAGGCTGATGAGGTCGGCGCGCCGGCCGCTGGCCAGCGTCAGCTCGGGCAGCACCGCATGGCGCATCTCCGTCAGCATGCGCTGCACGCCGCGGCGCACCATCATGGCGCGGTCGGACTGGCGTCCGTCGATCAGCGGATTGTCGTTGTGAATGGAAACGATCGTCATGGGTCACCCTCGGCGAATCGCATTCTACCCGGAAAGGCGGGCGGCGAAAAAGTTAAGGAGCCTGCCCGATCCGGAAGACGCGAAAGGGTCTCTTAACCGCGTGATGCGGTTCCTGTGCGACTTCGGGCCAGCGCGCGGCAAGACCATTGAACGCGGGCGAAAGGCGTGCTTGTCCTGATGCGGACGCGGCGAATGCGGCAGGCGGGCGGGCCTTGTTGTTGCAAAAAAACAATCACCGGCCTTTTTGCTCAAGCGCAGCCCCGCGCCGGAGCGCACAGACTTGCATTGACTGGTTTAATCGAAAATAAACCATAATCGATGAAAGTTCCGCGGCTCGGAACTTCTTAATTTCCTATCAAGAGACTCACATGCGCTTCCGCAATGCCCTCCTTCTGTGCGGCCTCGCTGCGGCCGTCACGCTCGCCGGTTGCTCCTCCTCCTCGACCTCGCTTCCGGGCGAAAAGGTGGCGACCAACGCCATCTTCACATCGGAATATGGCCCTGTCGAGGACAACGGCTATGCCCTGCCCGGCATCCCGATCAACAAGGTGAACACCAAGTTCCACCGCCAGATCGTCGATTACGCCACCCGGGAAAAGCCCGGCACGATCGTCGTCAACACGCCGAACCGCTTCCTTTACTATGTGCTGCCCGGCGGCAAGGCCGTGCGCTACGGCATCGGCGTCGGCAAGCAGGGCTTCGCCTGGCAGGGTGAGGCCTACATCGCCTGGAAGCAGGAATGGCCGAGCTGGCATCCGCCGGCGGAAATGGCCGCCCGCAAGCCGGACGTCGCCCGCTACGTCAAGGAAGGCATGGGCCCGGGCCTGAAGAACCCGCTCGGCGCACGCGCTCTCTACCTCTTCAACGAGAAGGGCCAGGACACGCTGTTCCGCCTGCACGGCACGCCGGAATGGGCCTCCATCGGCACGGCCGCCTCGTCGGGCTGCATCCGCCTGATGAACCAGGACATCATCGACCTTTACAAGCGCGTGCGCCCCGGCAAGGGCGCCCGCGTCGTCGTCCAGCAGTAAGCGGAAAAAATCCGCTTAAGAAAGAAGCCGCCGGATCGCTCCGGCGGCTTCTTTTGTTTTGCCTTGCAGCGCCCCCTGATGGGCAGCACTCCGGCCTCCCCACCGCCGTGCCCGGAGCGTGGATGGTCGGGTCAAGCCCGACCATGACGGAAGAGAGGTTCGAGAAATCTTGCCGCGGGCCGATAAGAGCGGTCGGAACCAGCCTGCGGCTTTTGCATCAGGCCGTGGCGGCCTTGAGTTCCAGGCGGCGGCGGTGCAGCACCGGCTCGGTATAGCCGTTCGGCTGCTCGCGGCCCTTCAGCACGAGGTCGAGCGCCGCCTGATAGGCGATGGAACCGTCGAAATTGCCGGCCATCGGGCGGTAGAGCGGATCGCCGGCATTCTGCCCGTCGACGACGCCGGCCATGCGCTGCATGGTCTCCTCGATCTGCGCCTTCGTCACGACGCCGTGGTGCAGCCAGTTGGCCATGTGCTGGGCGGAGATGCGCAGCGTCGCGCGGTCCTCCATCAGGCCGACATCGTTGATATCCGGCACCTTGGAGCAGCCGACGCCCTGGTCGACCCAGCGAACGACATAGCCGAGGATGCCCTGGGCATTGTTGTCGAGCTCGCGCTGGACTTCCTCCGGCGTCCAGTTCGGCCGCACGGCGACCGGCACGGAGAGGATATCGGAGAGTTTTGCACGCGGGCGCGAACGCAGTGACGCCTGCACCTCCGCGACATTGACCTTGTGGTAGTGCGTCGCGTGCAGCGTCGCGGCGGTCGGCGAGGGAACCCAGGCCGTGTTGGCCCCGGCCTTGGGATGGGCGATCTTCTGCTCCAGCATCGCCGCCATCAGGTCGGGCATGGCCCACATGCCCTTGCCGATCTGCGCATGGCCGGAGAGGCCACATGCAAGGCCGATATCGACGTTCCAGTTCTCGTAGGCACCGATCCAGGCGGCCTGCTTCATGTCGCCCTTGCGGATCATCGGGCCTGCTTCCATCGAGGTGTGGATCTCGTCGCCCGTGCGGTCGAGGAAGCCCGTGTTGATGAAGACGACGCGCTCCTTGGCGGCGCGGATGCATTCCTTGAGGTTGACCGTCGTGCGGCGCTCCTCGTCCATGATGCCCATCTTCATGGTGTTCGGCGCCATGCCGATGGCGGCCTCGACGCGGCTGAAGAGCTTTGCCGCGAAGGCGACCTCCTCCGGCCCGTGCATCTTCGGCTTGACGACATACATCGAGCCTTCGCGTGAATTCTTGCGGCGGCCGTTCGGGCCGACGTCGTGCAGCGCGATCAGCGCGGTCACCATGGCATCCATGATGCCCTCGGGAACCTCGTTGCCCTCGCGGTCGCGGATCGCCGGGTTGGTCATGAGGTGGCCGACATTGCGCACCAGCATCAGCGAACGGCACTTGACCTCGAAGGGCGAGCCGTCCGGCGCGGTATAGGTGAAGTCGCTGTAGAGCTTGCGCTCGACCGTCTCGCCACCCTTCTGGAACGTCTCCTTCAGGTCGCCCTTCATCAGGCCGAGCCAGTTGCGGTAGACGAGGACCTTGTCCTCGGCATCGACGGCCGCGATGGAATCCTCGCAGTCCATGATCGCCGTCAGCGCCGCCTCGACATTGACGCCGGCAATGCCCGCCGGATCGGTCTTGCCGATCGCAAAATCGCGGTTGACCAGGATCTCGATGCCGAGGCCGTTGTTCTTCAGGAGGACATGGCGCCAGCCGTCCTTGCCTTGCGCATGACCGGCATACTGCTCCGGCCGCTTCAGCGAGACGGCGCGCTCGCCCGCCGTAAGACGCAGTTCCGCGCCCGCCTCGATGCCGGTGAGATCCGCCCACCGCGCACCGTCGAGCGGCGCCGCCTCGTCGAGGAAGGCCTTGGCCCAGGCGATGACCTTCTCGCCGCGCTTGGGATTGTAGCCCTTGCCCTTTTCCGCGCCGTCCGTTTCCGGGATCGCGTCCGTGCCGTAGAGCGCATCGTAGAGCGAGCCCCAGCGCGCATTGGCGGCGTTCAGCGCATAGCGCGCATTCATGACGGGAACGACGAGCTGCGGGCCGGCGAGGGTGGCGATCTCGGGATCGACATTGCTGGTCGTCACCTTGAAGTCGCCGCCCTCCGGCAGGAGGTAGCCGATCTCGCGCAGGAAGGCCTCGTAGGCCGCCATGTCCGCCGGCGCGCCGTTGGCGCGATACCAGGCGTCGATCTTCTCCTGCAGCGCGTCGCGCTTGGCCAGCAGTGCGCGGTTCTCCGGCGCAAGGTCGTGCACGATGGCGGAAAATTCATCGAAGAAACGCGCGGCGTCCACGCCCGTGCCGTCGAGCGCCTCCGTGACGATGAAATCATAAAGGTCGCGGTCGATCGAAAGACCGGCTTTCTCGATATAGGTCATGTAAAAACTCCGGATGACGGGACGAGGGGGGAGTATCCCGAATGCTGCCACTTTCCGGAGACCGGCACGCATAGTCAATTCGGCAATGACATAAAGAATTTATTCCCGTTCGGATAAAATCATACGATAACCGCCGAACGGGATGTCAAAAATGCCTCAGGCCTCGTGCGCGATGCGCGGCCGGCCGCTGGCGATCGCGGTGAAGCGCGCCTCCATGAGCTTGCGGCGGCCTTCCACCTCCGGCGCGTCGATCTCCTCGGAAAGCGTCACCGCCGGCTCGTCCGCACCGTTGAGGCGGGCGGCATGTAGCGCCGCCGTCATCGCCCGTTCCTTCGCCAGCGCGAAGGCCTCGCCCTCGTCGATGAAGCGGGCGCTTTCGCCCGCGCCGCCGACGATGAAGATGCCCTCTTCCGGCATGGTCACGAACACGGTGACCAGGGTGCGCACCTGGCCGACCACCGCGCCGACCGCATTGGCAACGCCGGCATCGGCCGGAATGGCCGATTCGGCGCCCAGCATGGCGGCGATGGCGGGATAGTAGACCGGCGCCGAGGCGCCGAGGCCGACGAGCGGCCGGTCGAGCGCGACGCGGAACTGCACGATGCCGGGCACGCGGTGCAGCGCGCGGTCGATCGTCTGCGACTTGACCGGATCGATCCCCCCCGCCCCGTCATCGGCAAGGCAGGCCGACAGGATGGCATCGGCCGACTGCCGGGTGAGGCGATCGACGAGGATACGCGCCAGCGCCTGCGGACTTTCGGCGATCGGCTTGCCGGAGCCGTCCCGCGTGCGGGCGGCGATCTCCAGCCCGAGGCGGGCGGCCGTGGCATCCCATTGCCCCTGGCCGCCGAGCACATGCATGGCGTCGGAGGGCGTGACGGCGCAGATATGCACCAGGCCGCGGGCGACCAGCCGGTCGAGCGTCACCTTCTGCAGCATGGTGGCGAGCAGCCCTTCCAGCGGCAGCGGCGCCATGCCTATCTTCTCGTAGAGCGCCTGTTCCTGCGGCTGAAGCCCGCTCGCCAGCCGCTCCGGCACGCCGGTGCGCACGGCGAAGCGGCCGTCGTGCCGGCCGGCATGGGGCGCGCGCAGCTGGCGCTCCAGCACGGGGACGATCGCGCCCGGATGCAGCGCCGAGGCAAGGCTGAGCGGCATGAAGCGCCGCGGCCCGAGCTCGAACGTCGCCTTGAGGCCGCGGTCGTTGACGCGAACCTCCGAATCGCCGCCAAGCCCGAAGGTGCGCATGGCGACCGCCTCGACCATGGTGCGATAGCCGCCGACGACCGCGCCTTCCGCGTCGAGCTTCGGCCGGCCGCCGTCGAGCACCGCAACGTCGGTCGTCGTGCCGCCGATATCGGAGACGATGGCATTGTCGAGGCCGGTCAGGTGCCGCGCGCCGACGAGGCTTGCCGCCGGGCCGGACAGGATGGTCTCGATGGGCCGCAGCCGCGCCTCGGCGGCCGAGATCAGCGCGCCGTCGCCGCGCACCACCATCATCGGCACATGGATGCCGCGGCGGTCGAGATAGTCCTCGCAGGCGCCGATCAGCCGGTCGATCATCGAGACGAGGCGCGCATTGAGCAGCGTCGTCAGCGCCCGGCGCGGCCCGCCGAGCTTGGAGGAAAGTTCGTGGCTGCAGGTGACGGGCAGGTGCGAGACCTCGCGGATGCGCGCGCGCACCCGCTCCTCGTGCGACGGATTGCGCACGGCGAAATAGCCGGCGACGGCAAAGGAGGAGACGGTCTCGGCGAGGACCGGCAGGGCTTCATCGAGCGCCGCCATGTCGAGCGCCGTCTCGTCGCCATGCACATTGTGGCCACCCGGCAGGAACAGCACGGGATCGTTGCCGAGCGCATCGGCAAGGCCGTCGCGCTTCAGGTCCTCGGGGCTAAAACCGATCATCACCAGGCCGGCGCGCCCGCCCTGCCCTTCCACCAGCGCGTTGGTCGCCAGCGTGGTGGAGAGCGAGACGAGGCCGATGGCCGAGACGGGGGCCTTCGCCGCCTCCAGCACCGCCTCGACGGCGCCGGAAATGCCGACCGAGAGATCGTGGCGGGTGGTGAGCGCCTTGGCGCGGGCGACGACGCCGGCGGTTTCGCTGTAGAGAACGGCGTCCGTATAGGTGCCGCCGGTATCGATGCCGAGTAACAAATGGTCTGCCACGAGAATTCTTCCGTACCGCCCGCCGTCTCTTTTCAAAGCGCGCCGTGAATGGTGTTATGCCATGTCAGAGCCAAATGCCACCATTCCAGCGGCGACATAAGGTGAAAGAACGAGGAGCCCGTCCAGTGATCCACCCAATCCCACAAAAGCCGCGTCTGGCCGCCCTTCTTGCCGGCGTGGCACTTCTGGCTAGCGGCCTGGCCGCAGGCGCCCAGGAGAACGATGACGAGGAGCAGTACCAGGCGCAGATCCCCGAGGTGGCGATCTACAAGGCGATGCTGGATGCCAACAAGCAGACGGGCTGGGTGCAGTTCCGCAATTTCGCCGACCAGCAGCTCATCTATTTCACGAGCCTGCAGACCATGCACTGCCGCCTGTCGGAGATCCGCTATTCGATCAACAACGACACGCTCGACCAGCGCTTCCCGCTGGCCAAGTGCGATCCGGAACTCCCCTTCAACCTGCCTTCGGACGACAGCACCAACTGGCTCTATATCGGCCTGAAGCCCGGCGAGGCCAAGACGATCGCCGTCCAGGCGGTGTGGGACGACGGCAGCGGCAGCGAGATCGTCGTCTACCAGCCCTGCAAGAACCCGGAGGCGACCTGCGCCTCGATCAAGACGATCAAGAAGTCGAAGAAGCGGGCCGACGAGCCGTCACCCGCAACGCCAGTCCGTTAGAAGGCTGCGTCGTCAGGCGCTGCACGGGCCAGGGGCGGGTTTCCTCCGTCATGGCGAAGCGGAAGCGGCGCATCAGGACGCCGAGCGCGATGATCGCCTCCTGCATGGCGAAGGTCGCGCCGATGCAGATGCGCGGCCCCGCGCCGAAGGGCAGGTACTGGAAACGGTGGATCTGATCCCGGTTCTCCGGCAGGAAGCGTTCCGGAATGTAGGCGCGCGGCTTCTGCCAGAGCAGCGCATGGCGGTGCAGCGTCCAGGGCATGACGAGGATGGTGACGTCCTTGGGAATCTCCACCCTCTCCCCCTTCGGACTGATCCAGACATCGTCCGAGATCGCCTCGCGGTTGATCGAGGGCGCCGGCGGATAGAGCCGCATCGCCTCCTCGAAGGCGGCGCGCGTCCAGGGCATCAGGTCGAGCCAGTCGACGGGATCGGCGCCGCTCGAAAGCACCCGGTCGATCTCCTCTTCCATCGCGTCGCGCACATGCGGCGAGTTGGCGACGCAGTAGAGCGTCCAGGCGAGCGCCCGCGCCGTCGTCTCGTGGCCGGCGCCGATGAAGGTGAGGATATTGTCCTCCACTTCTTCCATCGTCAGCCCTTCCGGCCCGGCCGCGCGCAAAAGCAGGGTCAGGAAATCGTTCGGCGCGGCGTCATCGTCCTTCATGCGCGCGAGGCGCAGGTTCATCGTGTCGCGCACGATCCCGCGGAACTTCTTCAGCACCTTCAGCCCGCCGATCCGCGTCACCCGCGGCACCCAGGACGGCGCGCGCAACAGGTCCATAGGATCGACGCGGCCCATCGAATGCAGGAGATCCTCCACGTCGTCGGCAAAGCTTTCCGACCGGGTGACGATCTCGCCGGAAAACAGCGTTTCGGAGAGGATGGCGAAGGCCAGCTCCGTCATGTCGTTGCCGATATCGAAGACCGCGCCGTCCGCGCCCTCGTATTTCTGCGCATAGCGTTCGGACTGCGCCAGCATCTGGCTGGCGAAGCCCCTGGCATGGCGCGGGGTGAAGATCGGCGCGACCGCCTTGCGCGAGCGGCGCCACACCGCCCCTTCCGCCGTCAAAAGCCCGTCGCGCAGGATCGGGCGCAGCACGAGCTGGCGCACCACGGCCATCTTGTAGTTCTGGGCATTGTCGACGAGCAGGTATTTGATGAGGCCGGGATCGTTGACGATCAGCGTCCTCTCGCCGAAGAAGCGCGTCATGATCCAGGGCAGCGTATAGGAGGGCTCGCCCCACAGTTCCAGCGGGTTGCGGAAGACGGTGCGGATGATCTCGAGCTTGGAGGGCGGCACCGTGCGCGGGATCGGCGCCGGCGGTTCGAACGGCTCGGGACGCATGTCCATCATCAGCCTCCTTGGAAACGGCTCACCACGGAGCGTGAGCCAACAGGAAGGCCAAAGTTAGAGCAGGCCCTGAAGTTCCGCCAGCTTGTCGTTGACCAGCCAGCCGTAATAGTTCTCTTCCGGCCAGGTCACTTCGCCCGAGGCGCGGCGGGCGGCAAAGGCGGCGGCGCGCGCGTCGGGATTGCCGATATTGTAGAGCGTCGCCGTCAGCCCCGGATTCTTCGAGATATCGACGCCGGCGATCTTCCTGTAGGCGTCGATCGAGCGGCGGATCGCGGCGGCCATGTAGGCGAGCGAGATGTCGGGATCCATGATCGCCTGGTAGACGCCGGCCGCATCGTTCTCGTCGAGCCGGTCATAGCCGGAAAGGCGCGCCACGTCGTCGGTCAGCGTCAGCGCCGTCAGCGGATTGATCTGGCCGAGCCCGAAAGTCTGGCCGGCATAGAAGGGCTGGAAGAACACCGCGCTGAAGCGGTTGTTCGGGAAGGACGCGTCGCCGACCGTGCGGCCCTTGAAGGTCCGGTTCCACACCGTCTCGCGGCAGGTCCAGAGCGCATAGGAACCCTTCTTGTCCGCGCATTTCGCAAATTCCGGCCGGGCGACGAAGTCGCCGACGTTTTCGCCGTCATAGGCGAAGCGGAACGAGCCGGTATAGGAGGCGGCCTTCACATAATAGCTCTGCAGCCGGTCGTAGGCGTCGACATTGTAGGTGTGCTCGCCGACGATGGCGCCGACCATATGGATGGGGGCGATGCCGTACTTGCCCGCCACCGCCTTGATCTTGCCGGTGAGCTGGCGATCGTTGGCGATGAGATCGCGCACCTTCTCGTATTTCGCGTCGAAGGAGGTCTTGCCGGCCTTGGTGCGGCGCGTGGAGGCGCCGGGGATCTGCGGCTGCTCGGCATTGCGGTTGCCGGCGGGCACGACATCGACCGCCAGGGCCGCGGTCTCGCCCTCCACAAAAAGGGCGGCTGCAAGGGCAAGCACGGAAATGAGCTGTCGCACGGGTCCGGTTCCGTCTTCTCGTGATGTCGGCATGGCACGACCGATGCAACGCAAACATGTCGGAATGATGCCGGGGCGCGGCAATGCCTATGCCGCGCGGCGCGTCCTGTCGAGGGTTTCCGCCATCAAAAATCCGGCACCGGCGGCCGCAAGGGCGGCCACCGGTGCGCAAACGTCACAGAATGTAGCGCGACAGGTCCGTGTTGGCCGCAAGCGTGCCGACATGCTTGTGGACATAGGCGGCGTCGATGAGCAGCGCGTTGCCGCCCTTGTCCGGCGCCTCGAAGGAGATCTCGTCGAGCACCCGCTCCATCACCGTCTGAAGCCGTCGCGCGCCGATATTCTCGACGCTTGCATTGAGCTGCACCGCCACGTCGGCCAGCGCGTCGATGCCGTCCTCGGTGAAGTCGAGCTCGACATTCTCCGTCGCCATCAGCGCCTTGTACTGGCGGATGAGGCTTGCCTCCGTCTCGGTGAGGATGCGGCGGAAGTCCTCCTTGGTCAGCGCGCGCAATTCGACGCGGATCGGCAGGCGGCCCTGCAGCTCCGGCAAAAGGTCCGAGGGCTTCGACACATGGAAGGCGCCGGAGGCGATGAAGAGGATGTGGTCCGTCTTGACCGGCCCGTACTTCGTGGCGACCGTCGTGCCCTCGACCAGCGGCAGGAGGTCGCGCTGCACGCCCTCGCGGGAGACGCCCGCGCCCATGCCGCCGTCGCGCGCGGCGATCTTGTCGATCTCGTCGATGAAGACGATGCCGTCGTTCTCGGCCGAGCGGATCGCCTCGCGCTGGATCTGCTCGTTGTCGATGAGCTTGTCGGATTCGTCGTCGATCAGGATCTTGTATGAATCCTTGACCGTCGTCTTGACCTTCTTCGTGCGCCCGCCCATCGCCTTGCCGAACATCTCGGAGAGGTTCAGCACGCCGATATTGGCGCCGGGCATGCCGGGGATCTCGAAGCCGCCGGGCATGCCGCCGCCCGTATCGGCGACGTCGATCTCGATCTCCTTGTCGTCAAGCTCGTTGCTGCGCAGCTTTTTACGGAAACTGTCGCGCGTCGCCGGCGAGGCCGTCGCGCCGACCAGCGCGTCGAGCACCCGTTCCTCGGCGTTCATATGGGCCTTGGCCGTCACCTCGGCGCGCTTCTTCTCGCGCACCAGGCCGATGCCGACCTCGACGAGGTCGCGCACGATCTGCTCGACATCCCGGCCGACATAGCCGACCTCGGTGAACTTGGTGGCCTCGACCTTGACGAAGGGCGCGCCGGCGAGTTTCGCCAGACGCCGGGAAATCTCCGTCTTGCCGACGCCGGTCGGGCCGATCATCAGGATGTTCTTCGGCATCACCTCGTCGCGCAGGTCCGGCTCGAGCTGGTGGCGCCGCCAGCGGTTCCTGAGCGCGATGGCGACGGCGCGCTTGGCGTCGTGCTGGCCGATGATGAAGCGGTCGAGCTCGGAGACGATCTCGCGGGGGGAAAAGTTCGACATGGATCTTCCGTTTCTGGCAACGGTCCCGGGCTATCGTCGGCGCCGGGCCGTCCCGTTCTGATTGTTCGTCCTGTCCGCCGGTCCGCCCGAAGGCGCGGACCGGATGGCCTCAGCGGTCGGCGTCCAGCGTCTCGACCACGACATTGTGGTTGGTATAGACGCAGATGTCGCCGGCAATCTGCATGGCTCTGCGCGCGATCTCCTCGGCCGACTTGTCCGTATCCATCAGCGCGCGGGCCGCGGCATAGGCGTAATTGCCGCCAGAGCCGATCGCCATCGTGCCGTGCTCGGGTTCCAGCACGTCGCCGTTGCCGGTGAGCGCCAGCGTGACGGACTTGTCGGCGACCAGCATCATGGCCTCGAGACGGCGCAGATACCGGTCGGTGCGCCAGTCCTTGGCAAGCTCCACCGCCGCGCGCATCAGCTGGTCGGGATATTGCTCGAGCTTGGCTTCGAGCCGTTCGAGCAGCGTGAAGGCGTCCGCCGTCGCGCCGGCGAAACCGGCGATCACATCGCCCTTGGCAAGACGGCGCACCTTGCGCGCATTGCCCTTCATCACGGTCTGGCCAAGGCTCACCTGGCCGTCGCCCGCCATCACCACCTTGCCGTCCTTGCGGACGGTGATGATCGTCGTGGCGTGCATGGAGGCATAGGGATCGTGTTCACTCATTCGATAGACCTCAAAGGCCCTTCAGGGGCAGGGATGCCGCCTGCGAGGCGGCTTCGTCGTGTCCTATGTAAGCAGCGGTTCAAAGATTGCAAACCTTGCGGCACCGTCGGCACCGTCCGGCCGCGCGCAAAGCGGCCCGCCGGCGGGGGTCGTCCAAAATAAGCCTTGCTTTCCCGCTGGGATGAGCAGGTTATGTTCCTATCGCAACGAGGGTGACGGCAATGGCCAAAGGGCAGGTTCGCAGCAACAAGGAAGTCCGCAAGCCCAAGAAGGACAAGGTGGCTGCGAAAGCCGCGCCGGCCCTGGGCTCGCAGGTGAAAAGCAGCGAGAGCGCGACGAAGAAGAAATAAGGGGCGCCGGTAAATCCCGGCCTTTCTTCCTCTCCGTTTTCCCCGTCCTCGAAATAGCGCCTATCCTGACCGTCCTTCCGCCGCCGGACGGATCGCGTAACGTGTCGATGCGGGCGGGAGGAGGCGCTTTCGTTTTCTGCCGAAACGTACGGCAGGAACGGAAGAGGCGTGGGAGCGTCGTGGTGCCTCATGGCCTTTCCTGCAATGCGGGATCGGCCGGCGGGTGACCGGGATGTACAAGGCTTCCCCCTTCCCCGGGTCGCGGGGTCGGTTTGGGTCCGCCATGCAAGCAGGATGGCGGCGCATGTCCCCGGAAAGCGCGGAACGCGGTTTTCGGAAAAGGTATATGCGCCAACAGACTGTGCAGCGAAGCCCTGCCATGCCTGAAGGAGGATGAGACCGCCTCCGAAGAACGCCTGGGCCGCGCGAAAGCGAAGCCGTCACCATATCCCTTCCAGAGGCAACGCTTTCGCGCGGTTCTCCGGATGAAGGCAATTCCGGCATTCGGAATTGCGGAAGACAGGACGTTCCATCACCCCGGCGGCGCACCGTGCGGGCCGTTTTCCCCTGCGCCGGAAACCCTCGAAAGACTGGCCTTTTGTAAAGAGCCCTGTTAAGGAGCGGCGACATTCTACCGGAGACCGCAATGAGCCGCACCGCCAGCGTTTCGCGCAAGACGAACGAGACCTCCGTCGCCGTCACCGTCGATATCGACGGCACCGGCACGTCGACCATTGCGACGGGCGTCGGTTTCTTCGATCACATGCTCGAGCAGCTTTCGCGCCATTCGCTCATCGACATGGACATCAAGACCGAGGGGGACCTGCATGTCGACGACCACCACACGGTCGAAGACACGGGCATCGCCATCGGCCAGGCCATCGCCAAGGCGCTCGGCGACCGCCGCGGTATCACGCGCTACGCCTCGCTCGACCTTGCCATGGACGAGACGATGACCCGCGCTGCCGTGGATGTTTCCGGCCGTCCCTTCCTCGTGTGGAACGTCGATTTCTCGGCCCCGAAGATCGGCACCTTCGACACCGAGCTGGTGCGCGAATTCTTCAACGCGCTCGCCCAGCACGCCGGCATCACGCTGCATATCCAGAACATCTACGGCGCGAACAACCATCATATCTCGGAGACGTGCTTCAAGGCCGTCGCGCGCGTGCTGCGCACCGCGACCGAGATCGATCCCCGCCAGGCGGGCCGCGTTCCCTCGACGAAGGGTTCGCTGGCCTGACGCCAGGGCACAGCTGGAGGCCGTCATGGCCACGTTCCTCGTTCTGATACCGCCGGGCGGCAAGCCCAAAGACGAAAATGCCCGGATCATCCGGGATCGCTTTTCCTGGATCGCGCTTTTCCTGCCGGTCCTCTGGCTGCTCTGGCATCGCGCCTGGCTTGCCGCCGCACTCGCCTTCGCCGTCCAGGCGCTCGGCTCGGCGGTCGCCGATCATCCCGTCTTCGGCCTTGCCGGCCTCGGCATCTGTCTCGCCACCAGCCTTCTCGTCGCGCTCGAAGGTCCGTCGATGGTCGTTGCCAGCCTTACCCGCCGTGGCTGGGCGGTGGACGCGGTGATCGTGGCCGACGACCGCGCGACGGCCGAAGAGATCTATGACATGGAAACCCCGGCCGGCGAGGCAGGACCGCGCGAACGCGCCCTTCTCCCGGCAGCCGAAACCTCCGAACGCCGGCACGCTCCCATGCTCGGCCTCGTCGGTTTCAAGGAAGGACGCTGAGATGCGCGTTGCGATCATCGACTACGGTTCGGGCAATCTGCGCTCGGCCACCAAGGCCTTCGAACGGGCCGCGCGCGAGGCCGGCATAAATGCCGAGATCGACCTCACCGACAAGGCCGAACGCGTCGCCGGCGCGGACCGCGTCGTGCTGCCCGGCGTCGGCGCCTATGCCGATTGCCGCCGCGGCCTCGATGCCGTGCCCGGCATGGTCGAGGCGCTGCGCGAGACCGTCGAGGCGAAGGCCCGTCCCTTCCTCGGCATCTGCGTCGGCATGCAGCTCATGTCCTCTCGCGGCCTCGAAAAGACCACCACCGAGGGCCTCGGCTGGATCAGGGGCGACGTCGTCGCGATGACGCCCGACGATCCGGCGCTGAAGATCCCGCAGATCGGCTGGAACACCCTCACCCGCCGATACGCACACCCGCTCTTCGACGGCATTCCCGAGACGCTGCACGCCTATTTCGTGCACTCCTACCACCTCGCCGCCGAAAATCCCGACGCGGTGGTCGCAACCGTCGACTATGGCGGCCCGATGACCGCCTTCGTCGCCAGCGGCAACAAGGCCGGCGCGCAGTTCCACCCGGAAAAGAGCCAGGCGCTCGGTCTTTCCCTCATCACCAATTTCCTGCGCTGGAAGCCCTGAACTGGAAAACGCCATGATCCTCTTTCCCGCCATCGACCTGAAGGACGGCCAGTGCGTTCGCCTGAAACTCGGCGACATGGACCAGGCCACCGTCTACAATCCCGACCCGGCCGCCCAGGCGAAAGCCTTCGAGGACCAGGGTTTTGAATGGCTGCATGTCGTCGATCTCAACGGCGCCTTCGCCGGGGAAAGCGTCAACGGCGCCGCCGTCGACGCCATCCTCAAGGCAACGAAGAACCCGGTGCAGCTCGGCGGCGGCATCCGCACGCTCGACCATATCGAAAGCTGGCTGGCCCGCGGCCTTTCCCGCGTCATCCTCGGCACCGTCGCCGTGCGCGATCCGGCGCTGGTCATCGAGGCCTGCAAAAGGTTCCCCGGCAAGGTCGCCGTCGGCATCGACGCCAAGGGCGGCAAGGTCGCCGTCGAGGGCTGGGCGGAAGCCTCCGAACTCGGCGTGATCGAGCTGGCCAGGAAGTTCGAGGGCGCCGGCGTCGCCGCGATCATCTACACGGATATCGACCGCGACGGCATCCTCGCCGGCATCAACTGGGCCTCGACGCTGGAACTCGCCGAGGCCGTCTCCATCCCCGTCATCGCCTCCGGCGGCCTCGCCTCGATGGACGACATAAGCCGCCTCGTCGCTCCCGACGCCCGCAAGCTCGAAGGCGCGATTTCCGGCCGCGCGCTCTATGACGGGCGCATCGATCCTGCCGAGGCACTGGCGGTCATTCGCAAAGCCACACTGGCTAAGTGATTCGCAGGACTCGTTCTTTTGCGTTTGTCAACACGACCTTGACGTTCGCAGTTTGTTCGACTATGTTGAAGATAAATGGACAGGGGGTTGTTCCCAGTCGGCGTCTGGCCTCGGTTTATCCGAGGCCTTTCGCTTTTAGGGAAATGTTTTGAGCCCGTAGCCTTTCACCTGCCCTGTCGCACTTCTGCGAAACTTGCGCTGGATGATGTCATACGCCCGGTTCGGCTGATTTGGACGCAGTTCGGCCAATCCGATCGGGCGGGCGATCAGATCCGAAATTTGAAGCCCGCTTGAATTTGCTGCTTTATCCAAGAACTGGATATCAAGGCAGTTGATTTTGATCCCCTTAAAATTCCCTCCATCACAGATTCGGCGAAACTCCAGTTCGATCGAAGCGTCCTCCTTTTTTCCCCGCCTTTCGAATATGCAGTATGTTGTGCGCTCAGCCTGTCCTTTTTCGATGAGGAACCGGTGAAGACGTTCAAGGCAAAACTGCAAACTCATCTCGTAAGGATTGTCCGGCGTCTTGTATCGCCCGTTCAGTTTCTCCTTATTGATAACCGTCGCGATCACAGTGAACTCGGAGTCGCTGACAAGCGTGTTCACATCGCTGTGGAATCGACCGCGCTTTTCTTCGTTCTGCAGAAACTTGAACGGCACCTGCTGTTGCCGAATCTCACGCTCATGAAACACCACCGCATCGTGACCAAACCAGCGGAACTTCAATCGCTGAAAATTAGGCACCGTATGTGTGACATAGCTTTCTTTTTCGAATATGCAGAACGCCAAGACAAATATCGGATAGTGCGGGGAAATTTGCGCGAGATTGTGATCCCCACTTTCGTCGATATAGACAATATAGTCACTAAACATCCGCCTGGCCCAATACAATCAGCGCGAGAATAGCAGATACAATATGACCCTCAAAGCCCGTGTTATTCCCTGCCTCGACGTGAAGGACGGCCGTGTCGTCAAGGGCGTCAGCTTCGTCAATCTGGTCGATGCCGGCGATCCCGTGGAATCGGCAAAAGCCTATGACGCCGCCGGGGCGGACGAACTCTGCTTCCTCGACATCACCGCCTCCTCCGACAACCGCGACACGATCTTCGACGTCGTGGCGCGCACGGCGGACCATTGCTTCATGCCGCTCACCGTCGGTGGCGGCGTGCGCGCGGTGGCCGATATCCGCAAGCTGCTGCTCGCCGGGGCGGACAAGGTGTCGATCAACTCGGCCGCCGTCGCCAACCCGGATTTCGTGGCGGAAGCCGCCGACAAGTTCGGCAACCAGTGCATCGTCGTCTCGATCGATTCCAAGAAGGTCTCCGCCGAGGGCGAGGAAGACCGCTGGGAAATCTTCACCCATGGCGGCCGCAAGCCGACCGGCATCGACGCCGTCGCCTTTGCCGAGAAGATGGTGGAGCGCGGGGCGGGCGAACTGCTGCTCACCTCCATGGACCGCGACGGCCAGAAGGGCGGCTATGACATCGCGCTGACCCGCACGATTGCAGACCGCGTCCCGGTGCCGGTCATCGCGTCGGGCGGCGTCGGCACGCTCGATCATCTCGTGGAGGGCGTGCGCGACGGGCATGCGACGGCGGTGCTCGCCGCCTCGATCTTCCACTTCGGCACCTATACGGTCGGCGAAGCCAAGCGCTACATGGCCGAGCATGGCATCGCCATGCGGCTCGACTGAGGAGAGAGCGATGAGCGACTTTTCCCTTGCCGATCTCGAACGCATCGTCGATGCCCGCGCCAAGGCCGATCCGTCGGAAAGCTGGACGGCGAAGCTCGTCGCCGCCGGACAGCAAAAGGCCGCGAAAAAGCTCGGAGAAGAGGCCGTCGAGACCGTTATCGCCGCAATCGAGGGCGAAAAGGCCGCCTTGACGAGCGAAACGGCCGATTTGCTCTATCATCTGATGGTCGTATTGAAAATCGGCGACGTCCCGCTACAAGATGTCATGGAGGAGCTGGAACGGCGGACGAACCAGTCCGGCCTCGTGGAGAAGGCCAGCCGGAAGAGTTGATGATCCAGGCAGCGCGCGACAAGGACCAGGCGGATATCCCGGACGATTTCGGCAACCGCGACTATTCCCCCTACCGCTTCTTCTCGGCAGACGAATGGGCGCGCTTCCGCGCCGATACGCCCCTGACGCTGACCGCCGACGAGGTCCAGCGCCTGCGTTCGCTGAACGACCCGATCGACCTCGACGAGGTTCGGCGCATCTACCTCTCGTTGTCGCGCCTCCTGTCGGCGCATGTCGAATCCTCGCAGATGCTCTTCGAGCAGCGCAAGCGCTTCCTCAGCCTCTCGGACGAGGCGAAGACACCCTATGTCATCGGCATCGCGGGCTCCGTCGCGGTCGGCAAATCGACCACGGCCCGCATCCTGATGGAACTGCTGTCGCGCTGGCCGTCGAGCCCCAAGGTCGATCTCGTGACGACCGACGGCTTCCTCTATCCGAACGCCGTGCTCCAGCGCGAAAACCTGATGGAGCGCAAGGGTTTCCCGGAGAGCTACGACATCGGCGCGCTGCTGCGCTTCCTGTCCGCCATCAAGGCCGGCAAGAAGGACGTCAAGGCGCCGACCTATTCGCACCTCACCTATGACGTGCTGCCCAACGCCTTCCGCACCGTCGACCGGCCGGATATCCTGATCTTCGAGGGCATCAACGTCCTCCAGTCGCGCAACCTGCCGGCGGACGGTAAGATCGTGCCGATGGTCTCCGATTTCTTCGACTTCTCGATCTATATCGACGCCGAGGAGACGCTGATCCATACCTGGTATGTGGACCGCTTCATGCGTCTTCGGGAAACGGCCTTCCGCAACCCGGATTCCTACTTCCACCGCTACGCGACGATCAGCGAGCAGGACGCCCTTGCGACCGCGGAAAACCTCTGGCGCAACATCAACCTGAAGAACCTGCACCAGAACATCCTGCCGACCCGCCCACGCGCCGACCTCATCCTGCAGAAGGGCGAGAACCACCTCATCGAGACGGTGGCGCTGCGCAAGCTCTAACTGTTTCAACGCAATTCCGGACGCAAAACCGCTTCGCACTTTTGCTGGAATTTCTCCAAGCCGGCTTACGACCGAAGTCAGGGATTGACCCGGCGCAGCGTCAGGTTGATGCGCCCACCGTTCTTCAACAGCGTCGACGTGCCGGGATAGATCCGGTCGACGCCGTGGAAGATCAGCCGGCTCTCCCCGCCGAAGACGAAGACGTCGCCACTCGAAAGGCGGAACGACCGGGTCGGATCGCTGCGCAAAACCCCGCCGACGCGGAACAGGCACTGGTCGCCCAGCGAAACGGACACGACGGGCGCGGTAAATTCGCTCTCGTCCCGGTCCTGGTGCAGGCCCATTTTCGCGTCCGGATCGTAAAAATTGACGAGGCAGGCTTCCGGCGGCTTCTCGAAGCCGGAAACCGCGTTCCACAAGGCAAGAAGCGCATCCGGAATGGCCGGCCAGGGGCGGCCGGTCTCGGGGTGGGCCGGCTGGTAGCGATAGCCGCCGTCCTTGTCCGTCACCCAGCCGAGCGGACCGCAATTGGTCATGCGCACGGACATGGGCTTGCCGGTCTTCGGCATGCGGGGCACGAAGAGCGGGGCCTCGGTCACGACCTGCCTGATGGCGGCGACAAGGCCCTCCTGCGCCGGGCGGTCGAAGTGATCGGGAAAGTAGCGCAGCCCCGGGGCGAAGCCGCGCTCAGCCATGCCCGCTCACGCTTCCGCCGGGTCCGGGATGCGCAGCACCTGGCCGGGATAGATCTTGTCCGGATGGGACAGCATCGGCCGGTTGGCATCGAAGATCAGGGTGTGCTTGGCGCCCTTGCCCTTGCCGTAGTAGGCCTCGGCGATCTTCCAGAGATTGTCGCCCTTCTTGACCGTGTGCAGGGTCGGGTCATTGGCGGGCGCGGAGACCTTCAGGAGTTCCGCCAGGTCGATTTTATCGAGCTTCAGACCCGAATCGGCCGGCACGACCTTGAGATCGGCGGCTTCCACCTTGGAAATGCCCAGCGTGTTACCGACGGCGATGACGGCCTTCTCGAAGGCTGTCTGGTCGGCCACGACACCCTTCAGCACGCATTTGTCGCCCTCGACGGAGACTTGGACTTTCTGCGTGCCGAGATCGAAGGAATCGAGTTCCTTCTTGACCGCCGCCGCTTCCGGCGCCTCGTCATCGCCGATGCCGAGCTTCTTGCCGGCGTTCTTGATGAAGCTGAAGAGACCCATGGCTACCTCCCTGATCCTCCTGAACTAAAGCAAAGCCTTGCCGCAAAGGAAAGGCTTCGTTTCACTCCCATGCATTAACGGCCGGGTCGCGGCGATCATTCGCCGGTCGGCTTGCCGCGCATGCGTTTTACGTCCGACCGGCCCGACTTTTCCTTGAGCCGGCGTTCGACCGAGCCCTTCGTCGGCTTCGTCTTCTTGCGCACCGGCGGGGGCGGCTCGGCCGCCTTGAGGATCAGCTCCTTCAGCCGCTCGCGCGCATCCTCCCGGTTGCGCTCCTGGCTGCGGAAGCGGTTTGCCTCGATCATCAGCACGCCGTCCTTGGAGACCTTGCGGCCGGCGAGCCTTTCCGCATTGGTCTTCACGCGGTCGTTCAGCGCGGGCGAGTTGCGCAGGTCGAAGAAGAGCTGCACGGCCGTCGAGACCTTGTTGACGTTCTGTCCGCCCGGACCGCCCGCCAGCACGAACTGTTCGGTCAGTTCCCAGCCGGCAATCGTGATCGAACTCTTGATGTAGAGGGGGGCGCTCGCCATGGAAATTCCTTTCCCGGCCGTTTTAACCGGCACCGGGCCAAACGGGAAGCCGCCGCCGGAAACGAAAGCGCAGACGAAAAACCCGGCCGCAAGGGCCGGGTTTCACGTGAATCATCGGCAAAAGCCCTATTCGGCGGCGACCTTCAGGCCCGGCGCTGCGTCGCGCACGCCGCCGTCCACATGGTCCTCGAACTTCTCGAAGTTCGCGATGAACATGTCGACCAGCTTGCGGGCCTGCTTGTCATAGGCAGCGCCGTTGGCCCAGGTCGAGCGCGGATCGAGGATCTTCGTATCGACGCCCGGCACCGAAACGGGAACCTGGAAGCCGAAATTGTCGTCGCGGCGGAAGAGCGCGTCCCTCAGCGAGCCATCGAGCGCGCTGGCGAGCAGGGTGCGCGTCGCCTTGATCGGCATGCGGCGGCCTTCGCCATAGGCACCGCCCGTCCAGCCGGTGTTGACCAGCCAGCAATCGACGCCTTGCTCGGCGATCAGCTCCTTCAGGAGGTTGCCGTAGACCGTCGGGTGACGCGGCATGAAGGGAGCACCGAAGCAGGTGGAGAAGGTGGCCTCCGGCTCGGTCACGCCACGCTCCGTGCCGGCGACCTTGGCGGTGTAGCCGGACAGGAAGTGGTACATGGCCTGGTCCGGCGTCAATCGCGCGATCGGCGGCATCACGCCGAAGGCATCGGCCGTCAGCATGATGATCGTCTTGGGATGCGGCGCGCGGCCGGTCTCGCTGGCATTCGGGATGAAGTCCAGCGGATAGGCGCAGCGGGTGTTTTCCGTCAGCGAACCGTCGTTGAAGTCCGGAACGCCATTGGCGTCGAGCACGACGTTCTCGAGGACGGAACCGAAACGCTGCGTCGTTGCGTAGATTTCCGGCTCGGCTTCTGCGGAAAGACGAATCGCCTTGGCGTAGCAGCCGCCTTCGAAGTTGAAGATGCCGTTTTCGCCCCAGCCGTGCTCGTCATCGCCGATCAGCGTGCGGATCGGATCGGCCGACAGCGTCGTCTTGCCGGTGCCCGAGAGGCCGAAGAACACGGCCGCGTCGCCATCCGGGCCGACATTGGCCGAGCAGTGCATCGGCATGACCTTTTCCGACGGCAGCAGCCAGTTCAGAACGGTGAAGACCGACTTCTTCATCTCGCCGGCATAGAAGGTGCCGGCAATGAGCACGATGCCGCGCGTCAAATCGCAGGCGATCATGGTTTCCGTGCGGGCGCCGTGACGCTCCGGATCGGCCTTGAAGGTCGGCAGGTCGATGATCGTCAGCTTCGGGGCGAAGGTCGCAAGGTCCTTCTCTTCCGGGCGGATGAGCAGGTTGCGGATGAACAGCGAATGCCAGGCGAGCTCCGTGACGACGCGGGTCGGCAGGGCGTAGTCCACATCGGCGCCGCCGACGAGATCCTGCACGAAGAGGTCGCGATCGGCCGCATGGGCCAGCATGTCGGCGTGCAGCACGTCGAAATGCGCGCGCGAGACGGCCTTGTTGTTGTCCCACCAGATGGCGCCCTCGGTGTTTTCGTCACGCACGACGAACTTGTCCTTGGGCGAGCGGCCGGTGTGCTGGCCGGTGAGGGCGCGAAGGGCGCCATGGGCGGTCTTGACAGCCTCGCCGCGACCGAGGGCCTCTTCATAAAGAGCCTCTGCTGCAAAGTTGTACCGGACCGTGCCGTTGGTGTGGATACCCATCGCGGTGAGCCCCTGAGCGGGGTTGCGAACGCCAAGTTCCTGCATGGTCCAGTTTTCCTCCAAGGCAACAAGACTGGGGTGAATTTCGCGAGAACCTAATGCGCGGCTGTCACAAAGACAAGAGGGAAATAGAAATTAGGCAATGATATCAATTAATTAATCGATTTAAAGAATTATGTGACTTTTTTAATCGTTTGAATAATCGATTTAAAAACGACCCGGAATGCCGGGCCGAAACGTCACCCTTTATCTTCGCCACAATTTGTTCCACCTTTACCCCCAGGAAGGCGCTTCACATCCAGGACAGGAAACGATCCGAGGTCGGGAAAGGCGCCTATGAATATGGAGACCAGCAGGATGCAGACGATCGCACTCGTTGACGACGACCGGAATATTCTGACATCCGTGTCGATCGCCCTGGAGGCGGAAGGCTACAAGGTGGAGACCTATACGGACGGCGCCTCGGCGCTCGACGGCCTTCTCGCCCGCCCGCCGCATCTTGCGATCTTCGACATCAAGATGCCGCGCATGGACGGCATGGAGCTTCTGCGCCGGCTGCGCCAGAAATCCGACATCCCCGTCATCTTCCTCACCTCGAAGGACGAGGAGATCGACGAACTGTTCGGCTTGAAGATGGGCGCGGACGACTTCATCACCAAGCCGTTCTCGCAGCGCCTGCTGGTCGAGCGCGTCAAGGCGATCCTGCGCCGGGCTTCCAGCCGCGAGGCGGCCGCCTCCGCGGGGGCCGCGGGCAGCGCCGCGAAGGCCGGCGAGGTTGCCGCCCGCTCGCTGGAGCGCGGCCAGCTCGTCATGGACCAGGAGCGCCATACCTGCACCTGGAAAGGCGAGCCGGTGACGCTGACCGTCACCGAATTCCTCATCCTGCATTCGCTGGCGCAACGCCCCGGCGTGGTGAAGAGCCGCGATTCGCTGATGGACGCGGCCTATGACGAGCAGGTCTATGTCGACGACCGCACCATCGACAGCCACATCAAGCGTCTTCGCAAGAAGTTCAAGATGGTCGACACCGACTTCGACATGATCGAAACGCTCTACGGCGTCGGCTATCGTTTCCGCGAGATGGCCTGAGACGCGATTTCGCTTGCATGGACCGCGGCGGCGATGGCATGCCGCGGTCGGGCGGCGTCCTGCCGCCCGCTTGAAGGACGACCCGCTTGCTACAGACAGCGCCGGAAAAGGATGGGGAAGACGTCGAGGGCCGGCCCGCGCCGCGGTCCCTTCGCCGCCGCTGGACCCATCCCTTCACGCTGGCGCGCCGCATCTTCGGCAATGCCGTCTTTTCGAGCCTGACGCGCCGCATCCTGTTCTTCAACCTCGTCGCGCTCGTCGTGCTCGTCGCGGGCATCCTCTACCTCAACCAGTTCCGCGAGGGGCTGATCGATGCGCGCGTCGAAAGCCTGCTCACCCAGGGTGAAATCATCGCCGGCGCGATCTCCGCCTCGGCATCGGTCGATACCAACTCGATCACCATCGACCCCGAAAAGCTGCTGGAGCTGCAGGCCGGCCAGAGCATCACGCCGCTGCCGAACGACGAGGATCTCGAATTCCCGATCAACCCCGAGCGCATCGCTCCGGTTCTCAGGCGGCTGATCTCGCCGACGCGCACGCGCGCGCGCATCTACGACACGGACGCCAACCTGCTGCTCGATTCGCGGCACCTCTACACCCAGGGCCAGGTGCTGCGCTTCGACCTGCCGCCGGTGGAGCCGGAAAGCATCAGCATCATCGAGCGCATGAACGTCTGGTTCAACCGCATCCTTCAGCCGAGCAACCTGCCGCTCTACAAGGAAGCGCCGGGCGGCGACGGCTCGATCTATCCCGAAGTGATGAACGCGCTGACGGGCGTTCGCGGCGCCGTCGTGCGCGTCAACGACAAGGGCGAGCTGATCGTCTCGGTCGCCGTACCCGTGCAGCGGTTCCGCGCCGTGCTGGGCGTGCTGCTGCTGTCGACCCAGGCGGGCGACATCGACAAGATCGTCCATGCCGAGCGCCTCGCCATCATGCGCGTCGCGGGCGTCGCCGGCCTCGTCAATATCGCGCTGTCTCTCTTGCTTTCCAGCACCATCGCCAATCCGCTGCGCCGGCTTGCGGCGGCGGCGATCCGCGTGCGGCGCGGGGCGAAGGAGCGCGAGGAGATCCCCGACTTCTCCGTGCGCCAGGACGAGATCGGCAACCTTTCCATCGCGCTGCGCCAGATGACCAACGCGCTCTACGACCGCATCGACGCCATCGAGAGTTTCGCCGCGGATGTCAGCCATGAGCTGAAGAACCCGCTGACCTCGCTGCGCAGCGCCGTGGAGACCCTGCCGCTGGCACGCACCGAGGAATCGAAGAAGCGGCTGCTCGATATCATCCAGCACGACGTGCGCCGCCTCGACCGCCTGATCAGCGACATATCGGATGCGTCCCGCCTCGACGCCGAGCTTGCCCGCAGCGACGCCCGCACCATCGACCTCGAAAAGCTGCTCGGCGACCTCATCGACATTTCCCGCCAGGTCAACACGCGCAAGAAGCCGGTGACGCTGGATTTCGTCGTGGATCGCAAGGACAATCCCAAGGCGAAGTTCGAGATATCCGGCTACGAGCTGCGCATCGGCCAGATCGTCACCAACCTCATCGAGAATGCCCGCTCCTTCGTGCCCGATCCCGGCGGGCGCATCGTCGTGCGCCTGGCGCGCGGGCGGAACGACCGCTGCATCGTCCAGGTCGAGGACAACGGGCCCGGCATCCAGGCGGAAAACATCGACCGCATCTTCGAGCGCTTCTACACGGATCGCCCTGCCACCGAGGATTTCGGCCAGAATTCCGGCCTCGGCCTCTCCATCTCGCGGCAGATCGCCGAGGCGCATGGCGGCACGCTGAAGGCCGACAACATCGTCGACAAGGCGACCGGGAAACTCGCCGGTGCGCGCTTCACCCTGTCGCTGCCGACCGGCAACCAGAAATGAGCGGGATGAGGGGCATGTCGGACACCGCACCCGTGAACCGCCATGCCACCGCCATCGTCATCGGCACGACCGGACTTCTCTTCATCGGCCCCTCCGGCACCGGAAAAAGCGCCGTCGCGCTGCACTGCATCGAGGCCGCCCGCGCCCGTGGCCTCTTCGCCGCCCTCGTCAGCGACGACCAGGTTCTCATCACCGAAGCGCACGGCCGGCTCATTGCCCGGGCGCCGGAAAGCATTGCCGGTCTTGCGGAGGTCCGCGGCGCCGGTATCGTCACGGTGGAGACGATCGAGGCGGCCGTCCTCAGCCGGGCGATCCGCCCCATAGAACCGCCTTTCACCGAGCGCCTGCCGCCGGAAGGGGAAACCGTCGGGATCCTTCCCTCCTTTCCCCTGCCCCTGACGCGGCTGCCGCTCTTTGCCGGCGTGAGCGCTTTTTCGACCCTTGCCGCGATTCACCCGGAAATCCTGAAGAGTTGACCGCGAAAGCCCCGTCAAAAAGCGGAATCGGGCATTTTGGGCTTGCACTTGGCCTTTTCATTGACATGATGGCCACCCCAACGGTGGACGGAATTGTTGCATTGCGGTATTCCGCCGTCCGTTTGAGTTGGGAAACTGGAGCGACTGCTGATGATCGGACTGGTGCTTGTCACCCATGGCAAGCTTGCGGAGGAATTCCGGCACGCCCTTGAACATGTCGTTGGTCCGCAAAAAGCGATCGAGACCGTCTGCATCGGCCCCGAGGACGACATGGACCAGCGTCGCCAGGACATCCTGGAGGCGGTGATGCGGGCCGACCAGGGCCATGGCGTCATCATCCTCACCGACATGTTCGGCGGAACCCCCTCGAACCTCGCCATTTCGGTGATGAACGGCGACGGCATCGAGGTGATCGCCGGCGTCAACCTCCCCATGCTGATCAAGCTTGCCGGCGTGCGCGGCGAGAACAACATGGAGAAGGCGCTGATCGACGCCTCCGAGGCCGGCCGCAAATATATCAACGTGGCAAGCCGCGTGCTCAGCGGCAAATAAGGTTTTCCGCCCTCCATGACCGTCTCGAAAGAGCTTCTCATCATCAACAAGCGGGGCCTTCACGCCCGCGCCTCGGCGAAATTCGTCCAGACGGTCGACGGCTACGATGCCGAGGTCACCGTCTCCAAGGATGGCATGACGGTGGGCGGCACCTCCATCATGGGCCTGATGATGCTTGCCGCCAGCCCCGGCTGTTCCGTGCTGGTGACCGCCGCCGGCGCCCAGGCCCGCGAGGTGCTCGACGCGCTGGATGCGCTGGTCGCCGATCGGTTCGGCGAGGAAATGTAAACCAAACGGCGACATAAGGATATAAAGACTTCTTTATATCTTGTTGCTCCAGCCGGCATTTCCTGATAGGAAGCGCCATCACGAACAGCATCTGTTCGTTCCACGCATGTGCCGAGCACCCTCATTGCCGCACATGCCCAAAGGCTGGAGACCCCATGACCACCACGAAGGACTACCACGTCGCCGATATCGCGCTCGCCGATTTCGGCCGCAAGGAAATTCAGATCGCCGAAACGGAAATGCCGGGCCTGATGGCCTGCCGCGAGGAATTCGGCGCGGCAAAGCCGCTGAAGGGCGCGCGCATCACCGGCTCGCTGCACATGACGATCCAGACGGCCGTGCTCATCGAGACGCTGGTGGCGCTGGGCGCCGACGTGCGCTGGGCCTCGTGCAACATCTTCTCCACGCAGGACCATGCCGCCGCCGCAATCGCCGCCGCCGGCATCCCGGTCTATGCCGTGAAGGGTGAGACGCTCACCGAATACTGGGAATATACCGACAAGATCTTCCAGTGGGCCGATGGCGGCCTCTCCAACATGATCCTCGACGACGGCGGCGACGCCACCATGTACATCCTGCTCGGCGCGCGCGCCGAAGCCGGCGAGAACGTGCTGGTGAACCCCGGCTCGGAAGAAGAGGAAATCCTCTTCGCACAGATCAAGAAGCGCCTCGCCGCCTCCCCGGGCTGGTTCACCAGGCAGCGTGACGCCATCCAAGGCGTGACGGAAGAAACCACCACCGGCGTCAACCGTCTCTACCAGCTCCAGCAGAAGGGCCTGCTGCCCTTCCCGGCGATCAACGTCAACGACTCGGTCACCAAGTCGAAGTTCGACAACAAGTACGGCTGCAAGGAATCGCTGGTCGACGGCATCCGCCGTGGCACCGACGTGATGATGGCCGGCAAGGTCGCCGTCGTCTGCGGTTACGGCGACGTCGGCAAGGGCTCCTCCGCCTCCCTCCGCGGCGCCGGCGCGCGCGTGAAGGTCACGGAAATCGACCCGATCTGCGCCCTGCAGGCCGCCATGGACGGTTTTGAAGTCGTACAGCTCGAGGACGTCGTCTCCTCGGCCGACATCTTCATCACCACCACCGGCAACAAGGACGTCATCCGCATCGAGCACATGCGCGAGATGAAGGACATGGCGATCGTCGGCAATATCGGCCACTTCGACAACGAGATCCAGGTCGCGGCGCTCAAGAACCTCAAGTGGACGAACATCAAGCCGCAGGTCGACATGATCGAGTTTCCGAAGGGCAACCGCATGATCCTCCTGTCGGAAGGGCGCCTGCTCAACCTCGGCAACGCCACCGGCCACCCGTCCTTCGTCATGTCCGCCTCGTTCTCGAACCAGGTGCTTGCCCAGATCGAACTCTTCACCAAGGGCGAGAACTACCAGAACGAGGTCTACGTCCTGCCCAAGCAGCTCGACGAGAAGGTCGCCCGCCTGCACCTCGCCAAGCTCGGCGCAAGGCTCACGGAACTCTCCGACGAGCAGGCCGGTTATATCGGCGTGACGACCCAGGGTCCGTTCAAGGCCGAGCACTACAGGTACTGATCCTTACCCAGGTTATCCACAACATCTAGGGGCTGCGCGCTTGACACAAGCGCGCAGCTTCTTTTTTGGGCGCGTCCCTTCCCGACGATTCTGGAAACAAGTATCTTTTAAGGTATTGATTCGGCGCGCAGATGCGGACCCTTCGCGCCGGATTGGGATGTCTTGTCGATCAGGCGGCAAACGGACGGAGACAGACCGGGGATGATGGCGGACAGAAAACGAGGCCGTTCCGGGCAGGCTTTTGCCGTGCCGGAGCGGGACAAGGCGCATTCGCTTGCGCAGAATAAATTTATGGTTAACCGTTGGTTTACGGGCGGCAGGCGGCGTCTCGTATCGGCACTGTCGGCCGGCTCGGCGCTGACGGCGCTCGCCGGTCCGGCGCATGCGGCCGGCCCCCATCTTGCCACCGCGGAGATCGTCACCGTTTCCATGCTGCTCGGCGTGATGTCGGCGGCCATGGTTTCGGCGATCTGGATGATCCGCCAGCGCGGCCGCATGGAAGCGGAAAGCCGCGAACTGAGGGCGCACCTTTCCGATGCCCGCCACAACGTTTCCCGCCTGCAGGCGCTGATCGGCGACAAGGACCGCCGCATCGTCGTGTGGGACGGCCTTTCGGAGAAGCCGGAATTCCTGGGCCAGTTGCCGGCCGAGACCGGCGCCCCGCAGGCCGACCGCGATTTCCTCGCCTTCGGCCGCTGGCTGAAGCCTACCTCCGCCGCCGAGATCGAGCGCGCCGTGGAACGGCTGCGCTCGCAGGCGCAGAGCTTCGACCTGATCCTCGAAACGAGCCGCGAGGAAGTGCTGGAGGCACAGGGCCGCGTTTCCGGCGGCCAGGCCTTCGTGCGCTTCGTGGCGCTGAACAACCTGCGCGCGGAAGCGGCCGAACTGAGGCTCGAACGCGACCGGCTGGTCCAGGCGCTCACCACGCTGCAGGGCCTGCTCGACCAGATCGACCTGCCCGTCTGGCAGCGCGCCGCCGACGGCTCGCTCGCCTGGGTGAACGAAGCCTATGCCGAAGCCGTCGAGGCCAAAGACGCCGCCGGCGCCGTCACCGAGGGCCGCGAGCTTCTCCCCACCATCGCGCGCGAAAAAATCCGCGCCGCCAGCACCTATGACGCACCGTTCCGCGACAAGGTCTCCACCGTCGTGCACGGCAACCGCAGCTTCTTCGACGTCGTCGATGCGCGCAGCCCGACGGGCTCGGCCGGCATCGCCGTCAATGTCTCCGATATCGAAGCGGTGCGCGAGGAACTGGTGCGCACGCTGAAGAGCCACGCCGAAACGCTCGATCATCTGGCGACGCCCGTCGCGATCTTCGACGGCGAGCAGCGCCTGCAATTCTACAACCAGGCCTTCCAGCGCATGTGGGAGATCGACACGGCCTTCCTCGAAGGCAAGCCCGGCAACGGCGAACTGCTCGACCGTCTGCGTGCCGGCGGCAAGCTGCCGGAACAGCTCAACTGGAAACAGTGGAAGGACAACGCGCTTTCCGTCTACCGCGCCATCGACACGCAGACCGACCTCTGGCACCTGCCGAACGGCCAGACCTTGCGCGTCTTCGCCACCGCCCGCCCGCAGGGCGGCGCAACCTGGGTCTTCGAGAACCTGACGGAAAAGGTCGATCTCGAAACGCGCTACAACACGCTGGTGCAGGTGCAGGACGAGACGATCGACCATCTTGCCGAAGGCGTCGCCGTGTTCAGCCCGGACGGGCGCATCCGTCTCTCCAACCCGGCCTTCCGCGCGCTCTGGGGCATCAGCGAGGCCGAGGCGAAATCCGGCACCCATATCCGCGCCATCGAGCAGGCCTGCGCACCGTCCTACGACAAGCCGGACGGCTGGAAGCGTTTCGCCCATATCATCACCAGCTTCGACGACGAGCGCCCCTCCTGCCAGGGCGTGCTGGAGCTGCGCACGGGCCTGGTGCTCGACTTCGCCGTCATCCCGCTTTCCAACGCCCAGACGATGCTGACCTTCGTCAACATCACCGACAGCGTGCGCGTCAGCCGGGCGCTGACGGAAAAGAACGAGGCGCTGCGCAAGGCCGACGCGCTGAAGAACGATTTCGTGCAGCACGTTTCCTACGAGCTGCGCTCGCCGCTGACCAACATCATCGGTTTTGCCGATCTCCTGAAGACGCCGACCATGGGCGAGCTCAACGACCGGCAGGCCGAATATGTCGACCATATCGCGACATCCTCGGCGGTGCTGCTGACCATCGTCAACGACATTCTCGACCTTGCCACCGTCGATGCCGGTATCATGGAGCTCGACTATAGCGAGATCAACCTGACGGATCTGCTCGACGACGTCTCCATGCAGTTCGCCGACCGACTGTACGAAGCGCAGGTGACGCTGGAAATCACCGCGCCCGACAATCTCGGCACCATCGTCGCCGACCAGCAGCGCCTCAAGCAGATCCTCATCAAGCTCCTGAGCAACGCGGCGAATTTCGCGCCGGAAGGCAGCTCCATCGGCCTCAGATGCTGGCGCGAGGGCGCGGACCTCGTCTTCACCGTCTCCGACCGCGGGCCTGGCATTCCGCAGGATGTGCTGAAGACGGTGTTCGACCGCTTCGAAAGCCACGGCCGGCGCGGCGGCGCGGGCCTCGGCCTGTCCATCGTCGAAAGCTTCGTCAGCCTGCACCACGGCACCGTCACCATCGACAGCCACGAGGGCCGCGGCACGGAGGTCACCTGCCGCATCCCGTCTGCGACGATGACCTCCTTCGCCGCGGCGGAATAGGCCCGGATGGCGCTCGACCTCTTCCTTCCCGACGAAGCCGCCACCATCCGCTTCGGCGAGGACATGGCGCTCGGCCTGAAGCGCGGCGACTATGTCGCGCTGACGGGGGATCTCGGCGCCGGCAAATCGACCTTTTCCCGCGCGCTGATCCGGGCGATCGCCGACGACGCCGATCTTGAAGTGCCGAGCCCGACCTTCACGCTGGTGCAGAGCTACGACCTGCGCATCCCCGTCGCCCATTTCGACCTCTACCGCATCGCCGATGCCGCCGAGATCGACGAACTCGGCTTCGACGAGGCGCTTTCCGACGGCATCTGCCTCGTCGAATGGCCGGAAAAGGGTTTTGGCGCGCTGCCGGCGGAAGGGATTTCGCTCACTTTCCTGCATGAGGGCGAGGGACGGCGCGTCACCATCAATGCGCCGGCACCGGCGCTGGCCCGCATCCGCCGCTCGCTGGCGATCCGCGCCTTCCTCGATAAAGCCGGCTACCGAAATGCCGTGCGCCGCCACCTGACGGGCGATGCCTCGGTGCGTGCCTATGAGCATGTCCATGCCGGCGGCGCGCGTTTCGTGCTGATGGATTCGCCGCGCCACACGCCCGGCCCGATCCTCGCCCATGGCAAATATTACCAGCAGATCGCCCATATTGCCGAGGATGTGAAACCCTTCATCGCGATCGGCGTCTATCTCGCCGCCCGCGGCCTGCGCGCGCCGGCCATCCACGAGATGGATATCGATCAGGGTATCCTCCTGATCGAGGATCTCGGCAGCGAAGGCGTTCTCGACGCGAACGGCGTGCCGATCGCCGAGCGCTACCGCGAGAGCGCCGCCTGCCTTGCGCGCCTGCACCGGGAGGCCGCGGAACGGGATCTTCCCGTCGCCGGCGGCATCGTGCACCGCGTGCCGGATTTCGACCGCGACGCCATGCAGATCGAGGTCAGCCTCCTCATCGACTGGTACCTGCCCTTCAAGCGCGGCACGCCGGCAAGCGACGACGAGCGCCGCACCTATGTCGCCCTGTGGGACGGGCTGATCGACAGCCTTGCCGCCGCCGAGCACAATCTGCTGCTACGCGACTTCCACTCGCCGAACATCATCTGGCGGCCGGAGGCGACCGGCACCGACCGGGTCGGCATCATCGATTTCCAGGATGCGATGATCGGCCCCTCGGCCTATGACGTCGCCTCTCTGGTACAGGATGCGCGCGTCGACATGCCGGAGGGCGTGGCGGAAAGCGTGCTCGACCACTACCTGTCGCTGCGGGCGAACGATCCCGGCTTTAACCGGGAGCGGTTCCTGCGCGACTGGCATGTCGTGGCGGCGCAGCGCAACTGCAAGCTCGTCGGCCTCTGGGTGCGGCTGATGCAGCGCGACGGCAAGCCGGCCTATATGCGCCACATGCCGCGCACCCTCAGCAATCTGGAACGGGCGCTTGCCCATCCCGACCTCGCCCCCTTGCGCGACTGGTGCGAAAAGGCTGGAATCCTCGCGACCGAATCATGATCGCGAGCAGCCGATGAAGATCGAAGACGCCATGGTGCTGGCCGCCGGCCTCGGCACCCGCCTGCGCCCCATCACCGACACGATGCCGAAACCCCTGGTGCCGGTCGCCGGAAAGCCGATGATCGACTACGGGCTCGATGCGCTGGCCGCGGCCGGCGTCAGGCGCGCTGTCGTCAACGTGCATCATTTCGCCGACCAGATGATCGCCCATCTTGCGAGCCGCACGGTGCCGGAGATCATCCTCTCCGACGAGACGGAGTGCCTGATGAATTCCGGCGGCGGGCTGGCCAAAGGGTTGAAGCTGCTTGGCCGCGACCCCGTCTTCGTGATGAATGCCGACCTCTTCTGGATCGGCGAGAAGGCCGGCGAGCCGAGCAATCTCGAACGGCTGGCGGCGGCCTTCGACCCGCAGCGCATGGACATGCTGCTGCTCTGCGTGAAGCTGGAGGACACGACCGGCCACAACGGCAAGAAGGATTTCTCCATGGATGCCGACGGGCGGCTGGCGCGCTACCGCGAGGGCGACGGAACCCCCTTCGTCTATGCCGGCGCCATCACCATGATGCCGGCCCTCTTCGACGACGCGCCCGAGGACGCCTTCAACCTCAACATCTATTTCGACCGGGCGATCGGGACGGGCCGCCTCCATGGCATCGTGATGGACGGCCACTGGATCACCGTCGGCACGCCGGAGGCGATCGGCGCGGCGGAGGCCGTCATCGGCGCGGCGCGCGAGGCGGCGGCGTGACGCGGGCGCGCGGGCGCATCTATTCCATCCCGGCGAGCCTGCCTTTCTTGAGGACGACCGCCCAGAGCCTCGTCGACGGCCGGCTCGTGCCCGGCTTCACCTATGATCCGGCCGACCCGCTGGCGCTGGCCGATGTCACGATCTACGTGCCGACCCGCCGCTCCGCCCGCGTGCTGCGCTCGGAATTCGTCGATCTCTTCGGCGGCCGCTCGGCCATCCTGCCGGTCATCCGCGCGCTGGGCGAGACGGACGACGACAGCGGCTTCTTCGACGAGGCGGCGCCGGCGCTGCTCGACATGGCCGAGCCGCTGGCCGGCCCGACCCGGCTTCTCGAACTTGCCCGGCTCGTGCTGGCCTGGCGCAATCAGCTGCCCGCGGCCGTCACCTCCGTCCACGCCGAAAGCCCGCTCGTCGCACCCGCCAGCCCCGCCGACGCCGTCTGGCTCGCCCGCAACCTCGCCGAGATCATCGACGCGATGGAGACGGAAGAGCTCGACTGGCTGGCGCTCGACAATCTCGACGTTTCCAACCATGCGCTCTGGTGGCAGCTCACCGCTGAATTCTTGAAGATCGCCAGCGAATTCTGGCCGGCGCGGCTGACGGAGCTCAACCGCTCCTCCCCGTCGCTACGGCGCAACGCGACGCTGCACGGCGAGACGGAGCGCTATCGCAGCGCACCGCCCGGCGGGCCCGTCATCATCGCCGGTTCCACCGGCTCCATTCCCGCGACCGCCGGCCTGATCGCGGCCGTGGCGGACCTGCCGAACGGCGTCGTCATCCTGCCAGGGCTCGATCGCTTCATGTCGGATGCCGAATGGCTGCTCGTCGGCCACCAGGCCGGCACCGATGGCGCCCCGAAGCCCGATGCCGCCGCCCGCAGCCATCCGCAATACGGCCTCCACCGCCTGCTCGCCCGCATGGGCTGCACGCGCGCCGATGTCGACTTGCTCGGCACGCCGCCCGAAGCGCTGGAATATCGCTCGCAGGTTCTCTCCAGCGCCTTCCTGCCGACGCAGGCGACGGCCGGCTGGGGCGAGGTTCGCGGCATGCTCGATGCGGGCCGGCTGGCCGAGGCCTTCGGGGCAGTATCGCTCGTCGAGGCGGCCAACGAGCGGGAGGAGGCCGTCGCGATCGCCATCGCGTTGCGCCTGGCGCTGGAGGACGGCGAGGACGCCCAGGCGGCGCTGATCACACCCGACCGCAAGCTCGGCCGGCGCGTGGCGGCGGAGCTTGCCCGCTTCGGCATCGAGGCGGACGATTCGGCCGGAACGCCCTTGCTCTCCACGCCGCAGGGCACGCTCCTGCGCCTCCTCACCGAGGCGGCGCTGCGGCCGGGCGACCCGGTGCCGCTGGTCGCGCTGCTGAAACACCCGCTCGCCCGCTTCGGCCTGCCCGCGGCGGACCTTGCCGCCGCCGTCACCGCGCTGGAGCTGACGGCGCTGCGCGGCGGCACGGCCGAGATCGACATTTCCACGCTCGAACCGCTGCTCGAGGCCGCCCTTGCCCGGCAGGCGCAGGACCGCCATCCGCCGGAATGGCGCACGGCGCTTTCCGAGGACGCGATCCCCCGCGCCCGCGCTCTCGCCCGCCGCATTGCAGAAGCCGTCGAGCCGCTCGCCGGCGTGCTCGTGCAGAAAGGTTACACGGGCCGGCGCTTCTCCTCGAAGTTTGCGGTCTCCGACTGGTCGGAACGGACCGGCCGGGCGCTCGAAGCCGCGGCGGTGGGCGAACAGGGCAACCTTGCCGCCCTCTGGTCCGGCGAGGCGGGCGACAGCCTGGCGAACCTGCTCAAAAGCGTGATCGAGACGGACGGGCAGATCGAGGCCGACGGGCCGCAATGGTGCGATATCATCGAGGCGCTGGCGGCCAGCGAAAGCGTCAAGCCGCGCTCCATGCGCCATCCGCGGGTCTTCATCTTCGGCGCGCTCGAATCGCGCCTGCAAAGCGTCGACACGGTGGTGATCGGCGGGCTCAACGAGGGCACCTGGCCCGGGCAGGCGGCGAACGACGCCTTCCTGTCGCGCATCATGAAGGTGGAGATCGGGCTGGAGCCGCCGGAGCGGCGCATCGGCCAGCTCGGCCACGATTTGCAGATGGCCGCCGCCGCACCGAAACTGGTGCTGACGCGGGCGCTGCGCAACGGCACCGCGCCGACCGTCGCCTCGCGCTGGCTGCAACGGCTCATCGCCGTCGGCGGCCCCGCCCTTGCCGCCGACCTCAGGGCGCGCGGAAAAAGCCTCATCGACTGGGCGAACGCGATCGACCGCAGCCCGTCCGTGCCGAATGCCCGCCGCCCGGCGCCGCATCCGCCGGCAGATTTGCAGCCGAGGAAATACTCCTTCAGCGAGGTGGGGCGTCTCCGGCGCGATCCTTATGCGATCTATGCCCGCCATATCCTGCGCCTCGATCCGATCGCGCCCTTCAATCTCGATCCGGGGCCGGCCGAGCGCGGCTCGCTCTACCATCGCATCGTCGATCGCTTCGTGCGCGAAGAGGCGAGCGGCGAGCCCTTCACCCTGATCGGCCGCATCCTTGCGGAAGAATTCGACACGGTCGCCCTGCCACCGCATATCGACGCCGTCTGGCGGCCGCGCTTTGCCGCCGTCGCCCGCGCCTTCGTCCACTGGCACCTGGAGCGGGCCGGCGGCGTGCGCGAGAGCCTGACGGAGGTGCCGGCCTCGCTCGACCTTTCGGTCGGCGGCATCCGGCTGACCGGTATCGCCGACCGCATCGACATCCTGCCGGACGGCAGCGCCGACCTTCTCGACTACAAGACCGGCAGCACCCCGTCGATGAAGGTGGCGCGGGCGCTGCTCGACCCGCAGCTTGCGCTGGAGGCAGCGGCGATCCGGCGCGGCGCCTTCCGCAGGGCCGGAATTCGCGAGCCGGCAAACCTTCTCTATGTGCGCCTCAAACCCGGCGAACGGTTCAAGGACGAACAGGTCAACAACGAGCACGCCAAATCGCCGAACGCCACGCCGAAATCCGCGGTCGAGCTTGCCGAGGAGGCGCTGACGGAACTGGAAAAGCTGCTGACGGGCCTCATCGAGGGCCGCTACGGCTTTGCCTCCCGGCTCATTCCCGAACAGGAACGGGACTATGGCGGGGAATATGACCATCTGGCGCGCGTCGCCGAATGGTCCTCGGCGGAAAGCGACGGAGAGGGCGAGGATGCTTGACGAAGACCGGCCCGCCTCGGCCGAGCCCGCCGCCTGGCTGAGCTGGACGACACAGAAACAGGCGGTCGCTTCCGACCCCGCCCGCTCGGCCTGGGTTTCGGCCAATGCCGGCTCGGGCAAGACCCATGTGCTGACGCAGCGCGTCATCCGCCTGCTTCTCGCCGGTTGCCGGCCTTCCGCGATCCTCTGCCTCACCTATACCAAGGCCGCGGCCTCCGAAATGTCGAACCGCGTCTTCGAGCGGCTGGCCGAATGGGCGACGCTCTCCGACGAGGCGCTCTCAGCGCGCGTGGCGGCGATCGAGGGCAAGGAGCCGGACCTACTCAAGCTCGCCGAGGCGCGCCGCCTCTTCGCGCGTGCGCTCGAAACGCCGGGCGGGCTGAAGATCCAGACGATCCACGCCTTCTGCGAGGCGCTGCTGCACCAGTTCCCGCTGGAAGCCAATGTCGCCGGCCACTTCTCCGTGCTCGACGACCGGGCCGCGGCTGTGCTGCTGGCCGATGCCCGCCGCACGCTCCTTACGGCGACGACGAGCGAGGACGACAGTACGCTCGCCGCCGCCTTCGCCACCGTGCTGGACATTGCCGACGATACCGGGCTGGAGCGGCTGATCGCCGATATCGTGGCGAGCCGCGGGCCGATCCGCGACTTCCTGGACGGTGCGGCGAAGGCGGGCGGCGCGGAGGCCGTGCTGCGCCGGGAGACAGGGCTCGACCCGCACGAGACGGCCGACGACATCCTCGCCGCCTTCTGGCCGCTCGACGGTTTGCAGGGCGCGGTGCTGGAATCCTATCTCGCGGCGGCGGAGAGCCTCGGCAGCGAGACCGTCAAGGCCACCGCCGCGGGCCTGCGCGGCGTCGCCCGGCTGGCCGATGCCGAGGCGAAGCGCGCGGCGCTGCACGACCTCTTCTTCACCGGTGCCGGCGCGCCGCGCAGCCTCGACCGCTCGTTCCTGTCGAAGAAGGTTCGCGACAGCGCGCCCCATTTCGAAACCGCGCTTCTGGCCGCCCAGGCCCATGTGATCGCCTGCGACGACCGGCTGCGGCGGCTGCGTATGTACGAGGCGACGCATGCGGCACTCATCATCGCCGAGCGGCTGATCGGCGATTACGAGGACCTGAAGCGGGCGCGCAGCCTGCTCGACTTCGACGACCTGATCGACCGCACCGCGCGGCTGCTCACGCGCGAGAAGGTGAGCGCCTGGGTGCACTACAAGCTCGACCAGGGCATCGACCATATCCTCGTCGACGAGGCGCAGGACACCAGCCCGCGGCAATGGCAGATCGTCAAATCGCTGACGGACGATTTCTTCGCCGGCGAAACGGCGCGGAACCGGAACCGCACCATCTTCGCCGTCGGCGACGAGAAGCAGTCGATCTACTCCTTCCAGGGCGCCCGGCCGGAGCGTTTCGCCGAGGAGGGCCGCACGGTTCTTCGCCGCACGCAGGCGGCGGAGGCCGCCTTCAGCCCCATCCGGCTTCTCCTCTCCTTCCGCTCGACACGCGAAGTGCTCTCGGCCGTCGACCAGGTCTTTCTCGACCCTGCCAATGCGCGCGGCCTGACGCCGGACGGCAGCGAGATCGTGCATGCCTCCAACCGCGGGCGCGAGCCGGGCGCGGTCGATATCTGGGAGGTGATCGCCGCACCGCCGGGGCTCGACGAGGAGGACTGGACGGCGCCCTTCGACGCGGTGGCCGAGGAGGCGCCGATCAACGTGCTGGCGCGACGCATTGCCGATACGCTCGCGGCCTGGATCGGCCGGGAGACGGTGACGGAAAAGGGCAAGGCGCGGCCGATGGCGGCCGGCGACGTCATCGTGCTGGTGCGCAAGCGCGATGCCTTCGTCAATGCGCTGACGCGCACGCTGAAGCAGCGGCACAACCTGCCCGTCGCCGGCGCCGACCGGCTGGTGCTGACGAAGCACATTGCGGTGCAGGACCTGATGGCGCTCGGCCGCTTCGCCGTGCTGCCGGAGGACGACCTTTCGCTGGCCGCGCTCTTGAAGAGCCCGCTGTTCAACCTTGACGAGAACACTCTATTCGCGCTGGCGGCGCGGCGCGGCGAAAGGCAAGGGCTCTGGCCGCGGCTCGTCGCGGCGGCGGAAGAGGACCCGGCGCTGGCCGGCATCGTGCGGCGGCTGAGGGAGATGTTGCGCGATGCGCAGGGCCAGGCCGTGCACGATTTCTATGCGCGCATCCTCGGTGCCGGTGGCGGCCGACGGGCCTTCCTCGCCCGGCTCGGGGCGGAAGCCGGCGAGATCATCGACGAATTCCTGACATTCGCGCTGGAGCAGGAGGAGAACGGCCTGCCGGGCCTGCAGGCCTTCGTTTCCACGCTGGAACTCGAAGCCCCCACCGTCAAGCGTGAACAGGACAAGGCGCGCGGCGAGATCCGCATCATGACGGTGCATGCCGCCAAGGGCCTGGAGGCGCCGGTCGTCTTCCTCGTCGATGGCGGGGCCAAACCCTTCAGCCCCAGCCACATGCCGCATCTGCGCTTCCTTGCAGCGCCCGGCCTTGCCGGCGGCCTGCCGGCCTGGCTGCCGCTGAAAGACCTCGGCAATGCGCTGACGACGGCCGACGGGGAGCGCATCAGAACCGGCGCGGAGGAAGAATACCGCCGCCTGCTCTATGTGGCGATGACCCGCGCGGCGGACCGCCTCGTCGTCTGCGGTTATCGCGGCCGGCTGGAGAACAAGGACACCTGGCATCAGATGATCACGGCGGCGCTTTCAGCCGATGGCACGCGGTGCGTGGAAAGGACATTCTCGACCGCAGGCGAGAGCTGGCCGGGATTTGCCTGGCGCGAGGCCGGCGCTCAGACCCTGGAGGCAGTCACCGCGGCCCCTGCCGAGGAGAAGGCGACAGTCACGCTTCCCGAGGCACTGGGCCGGCCCCTGCCGCCGCAAAAATCGCTGCCCCGGCCGCTCAGCCCCTCGGGCGCGGCGGCGGTGATCGAGACGGATGCGGCAGACCTCCTGGTGCCCTCGGCGCTGTTCGGCCGCAAGGGCGGCGCCCCCGGCGCCGGCCTTGCGATGGAGCGGGGGCGCATCCTGCACCGTTTCCTCCAGGTCCTGCCCGCCTTCGACGTTGCGGAGCGACCGGCGGCGGCGCGGCGCTATCTCGAACGGGCGGCCGCGCACTGGCCGGAAAGCGCGCGAGCTTCGCTGATCCAGGCGGCCCTTGCCGTGATGGGCGACAGGGATCTCGCCGCGATCTTCTCGCCCGCCGCCCGGGCGGAAGTGTCGATCATGGGCACGCTGTCGCTCGGCAGCCGGGACTATGCGGTCTCCGGCCGCATCGATCGCATGGCGATCACCGATGCGGCCGTCGAGATCGTCGATTTCAAGACGAACCGGGTGCCGCCGGCTTCCCCTGCCGACATCCCGTTCGAGCATCGGGCGCAGCTTGCGATCTACCGCGCGATCCTGGCGCCGCTCTATCCGGAGCGGGAAATCCGCTGCGGGCTGATCTATACGGAAGCGGCGAAAACCTATTGGCTGGACGCCGGCCTGATGGCGGCAAGCCTTGCCGAACTCGCCTCGAAGTGAGATACCGGACGGGACGACCGGTCGCCCTTCCGGGCATCGGCAAAGCGGCACGGGGCCTTGAAACCGGCCCGCGCCGGCATCACATTGAGTACAACGATCACCATCAAGGAGAGCCTCATGGCTACCGTAAAAGTCGACCAGTCCAACTTCCAGGCTGAAGTTCTCAATTCCGCAGAGCCGGTCATCGTCGATTTCTGGGCCGAATGGTGCGGCCCGTGCAAGATGATCGCCCCCGCGCTCGAGGAAATCTCGACGGAACTCGCCGGCAAGGTGAAGGTCGCCAAGCTGAACATCGACGAGAACCCGGAACTGGCCGCCCAGTACGGCGTGCGCTCCATTCCGACGCTCGCCATGTTCAAGGGCGGCGAAGTCGCCGACATCAAGGTCGGCGCCGCGCCGAAGACGGCCCTTTCCAGCTGGATCTCCAGCGCCGCCTGACCGGCTGGGCGACTGGACCCGACAAGCCCGGCAGCGATGCCGGGCTTTTTTGTGCTCAGGTGGGGGGTGTGCCGTTATCGGCAAGGACGTCGCCGACGAGGTAGAGCGAGCCGCCGATCAGGATGCGCGGCGGCACCTCGTCCTCTTCCGTGATGCGGGCGATCTCGGCCAGCGCATCGGCAACGGTCGACAGCGGCTGGGCCTCAAGGCCGGCGCGGGCCGCATCCCCGGCAAGCGCCACCGGATCGAGACCGGCATCGGAGCCGCGGATCGGCACGGTGAAGACCCGCTCGGCGAGGCCGCCGAAAGGCTCGAAATAGCCGACCGGCTCCTTCGTGTTGATCATGCCGGTGACAAGGAAGAGCGGACGCGGCTCGCGCTCCTCGAAATTCGCCATGGTCTCGGCGATGACCTGGCCGGCACCGGGATTGTGCCCGCCATCGACCCAGATCTCGCTGCCGCGCGGGGCAAGCCGCAGGAGCGCGCCGTCCGTCAGCCTTTGCAGGCGGCCCGGCCACTCGACCCGGCCAAGGCCCTGCTCCAACGCCTGTTCGGAAACGGCAAAGCCGGCGGCCTTGACGGCGCGGATCGCCGCGGCGGCATTGGCATATTGGTGGCGGCCGGGCAGGCGCGGCAGCGGCAGGTCGGCAAGGCCGAATTCGTCCTGGTAGACGAGGCGGCCGAACTCCTCATGGGCCATGAAATCCTGGCCGTAGACGGCATGCGGGCAGCCGAGCCGTTCGGCGGTCTCGACCAGAACGTCGCGGGCCGCCTCTTCCGTCTGGAAGCCGATGACGACGGGCGCGCCGCGCTTCATGATGCCGGCCTTTTCCGCCGCGATCAGTTCGACGCGGTCGCCGAGATAGGCCTGATGGTCGAGCGAGATCGGCATGATAACGGAAACGGCCGGACGCGGGATGACGTTCGTCGCGTCGAAACGGCCGCCGAGGCCGACCTCGATGATCGCCACATCGGCCGGATGTTCGGAGAAGAGGAGGAAGGTGACGGCGGTCAGGATTTCGAAGACGGTGATCTTCTCGCCGCCATTGGCCTCCGCCACGCGGCGCACCGCATCGGCGAGCACCGCATCGCCGACCAGCGCCCCGCGCCCGCCCTTGACGGCGAGCCGGTAGCGCTCGTGCCAGTTGACGAGATGGGGCGAGGTGTGGACGTGGACGCCGAGGCCTTCGGCCTCCAGGATCGCCCGGCAAAAGGCGGTGACGGAGCCCTTGCCGTTGGTGCCGGCCACATGGATGACCGGCGGCAGTTTCAGGTGCGGATCGCCAAGCGCGGCAAGCAGCCGCGTGATGCGGTCCAGCGAAAGATCGAACCCCTTGGGATGGAGGCCGAGAAGCTTCTCGATCTCCGCTGCCGCTTCGCTGGCCGATACCGTCGTCATGCCGCCCTCCGCCGCTCCGGCTTACTGGGCCGCGATGGCGACCGCGCCATTGGCGGCGGATGCGGTCGCCGGCTTCTTCGTCAGGATCTTCAGAAGGCGGGCGAGCGTATCGGGAATGTCATGGCGCTTGACGACGAGGTCGACCATACCGTGCTCCAGGAGGTATTCCGAGGTCTGGAAGCCTTCGGGCAGCTTTTCGCGGATCGTCTGCTCGATGACGCGCTTGCCGGCAAAGCAGATCTCGGCGCCCGGCTCGGCCAGGTGGATGTCGCCCAGCATGGCATAGGAGGCCGTCACGCCGCCGGTCGTCGGGTTGGTGAGCACGACGATATAGGGCTGGCCGGCCTCTTTGAGCATTTCCACGGCGACCGTGGTGCGCGGCAGCTGCATCAGCGAGAGGATGCCTTCCTGCATGCGCGCGCCGCCGGAGGCGGGGAACATGACGAGCGGGCACTTTTCGGCGATCGCCCGCTCGAAGGCCTTGACGATGGCTTCGCCCGCGGCAATGCCGAGCGAGCCGCCCATGAAGTTGAATTCGTGCACGACGGCGACGATCTTGACGCCGCGCATCTTGCCGACGCCGGCGACGATCGTGTCCTCCAGGTCGGTCTTGACCCGGCTGTCCTTCAGGCGGTCGGTATATTTCTTCGAATCGCGAAACTTCAGCGGGTCCTGCGCGACCTTAGGCTGCTGCAGGGCCTCGTAGACGCCGTCGTCGAAGAGATCCTTCAGGCGGGCCTTGGCCGGCATCTTCATGTGGTAGCCCGAGGCGGGAATGACCCACTTGTTCTCCTCGAGATCGCGGTGGAACACCATCTCGCCGGTTTCCGGGCACTTGATCCAGAGATTATCGGGAACATCCCGGTTGGGGCGGCCGAGCATCGAGTTGATCTTCGGCCGAACGTAATTCGTGATCCAGTTCACGGTCTAGACTCCCGTTATAATGGTAGCTCCCATGTGGGAACTTTACTCCGCCGCCGCAAGGCGCGCGCCGCGCACGCCCGAGGCGAGGCTCATCACCAGCGTCTCGACGCCGGCGACGGTGGCCGCGCTGGCCTTGCCGTCCGCCGTCAGGCTGGAGGCGATCTGGTTGACGATGGCGGTGCCGACGACGACGCCGTCCGCCGAGGCGCCGATGGCGCGGGCATGCTCCGCCGTCTTGACGCCGAAGCCGACGCAGACCGGCAGCTTCGTATGCGCCTTGATGCGCCCGACGGCGCCGCCGATCAGCGAGGGATCCGGCAGGGCCGAGCCGGTGATGCCGTTCATCGAGACATAATAGACGAAGCCGGACGTGTTTTTCAGGACGGCCGGCAGGCGCTTCTCGTCCGTCGTCGGCGTCGCGAGACGGATGAAGTTGATGCCCTTGGCGAGCGCCGGCAGGCACAGCTCGTCGTCCATTTCCGGCGGCAGGTCAACGACGATCAGGCCGTCGATACCGGCTTCCAGCGCCTCGTCGAGGAAACGCTCGACGCCGTAGATGTAGATCGGATTGTAGTAGCCCATCAGCACGATCGGCGTCGCGGTGTCGTCCTTGCGGAAATCGCGGGCCATCTGCAGCGTCTTGGCGAGCGTCTGGCCGCCCTTCAGCGCGCGCTGGCCGGCGAGCTGGATCGCCGGGCCGTCGGCCATCGGGTCGGAGAAGGGCATGCCGAGCTCGATGACGTCGGAGCCCGCCTTCGGCAGCGCCTTCATGATCTCCAGCGAGCTGGCATAGTCCGGATCGCCGCCCATGAAATAGGTGACGAGGGCCGGACGGCCTTCGGCGGCGAGATCCGCGAAGCGTTTGTCCATACGTGCAGTCATTTTAGAGCTCCATGCCGAGGATCTTGCCGACGGTGAAGATATCCTTGTCGCCGCGGCCGGAGAGATTCATCAGGATGATCTGGTCCTTGCCCATCTTGGGCGCGCGCTTGATCACCTCGGCGACGGCATGGCTCGGCTCCAGCGCCGGGATGATGCCTTCGAGCCTCGTCAGAAGCTGGAAGGCTTCCAGCGCCTCGTCGTCCATGATCGGCACATATTCGGCGCGGCCGATCTGGTGCAGCCAGGCATGTTCGGGACCGATGCCGGGATAGTCGAGGCCGGCGGAGATCGAATGGCCTTCCTTGATCTGGCCGTCGGCATCCTGCAGCAGATAGGTGCGGTTGCCGTGCAGCACGCCCGGCGAGCCGGCGGTCAGCGAGGCGCAGTGCTCGTCGCCGTCAAGCCCCTTGCCGCCGGCTTCGACGCCGACGATCCGGACGTTCTTGTCGTCGAGGAAGGGGTGGAAGATGCCGATGGCATTGGAGCCCCCGCCGACGGCGGCGATCACCATGTCCGGCAGGCGACCTTCCGCCTCCAGAAGCTGTTCGCGGGCTTCCGTGCCGATCACGGCCTGGAAGTCGCGCACCAGTTCCGGATAGGGATGCGGGCCGGCGGCGGTGCCGATCAGGTAATAGGTGTCCTCGACATTGGTGACCCAGTCGCGCAGGGCCTCGTTCATGGCGTCCTTCAGCGTGCCGTGGCCGGCGGTCACCGGGCGAACCTCGGCACCGAGCAGCTTCATGCGGAAGACGTTCGGCGCCTGACGCTCGACATCCGTCGCGCCCATGTAGACGACGCAGGGGAAGCCGAAGCGCGCGGCGACGGTGGCCGAGGCCACGCCGTGCTGGCCGGCGCCGGTTTCCGCGATGATACGCGTCTTGCCCATGCGCTTGGCGAGAAGGATCTGGCCGATGCAGTTGTTGATCTTGTGCGAACCGGTGTGGTTCAGCTCCTCGCGCTTGAAATAGATCTTGGCGCCGCCGAGATGCTGTGTCAGGCGCTCGGCGTAATAGAGCGGGCTCGGGCGGCCGATATAATGCGCGCCGAGCTCCTTCAGCTCCGCCTGGAAGACCGGATCGGTCTTGGCCTTGTCCCACTCTTCCTGAAGCTCGAGGATCAGGGGCATCAGGGTTTCGGCGACGAAACGGCCGCCGAAAATGCCGAAACGACCGTCCTCGTCCGGACCCTCACGGTACGAATTCAGGTTGGGTGACTGGTTCACTGGCCTCTCCCTGCGACGGTCTGGCGTTCGGCTTCCCGCGCCGCTTCAAAAAATGCATCCATCAGGCCGAGATCCTTGACGCCCGGGGCGCTCTCGACCCCCGAACTGACGTCGATGCCCGGCGCGCCGGTCAGCCTGACGGCCTCGGCGATATTATCCTTGTTCAACCCACCGGAAAGCATGTAATCGACGCTTGCGTCAAGCAAATGCATCAGCGTCCAGTCGAAGGACACGCCGTTGCCGCCCGGAAGCTCGGAGCCCGCCGGCGGCTTGGCATCGAAGAGGAACCGGTCGGCAATGCCGATATAGGGCTCGATCTTCTTCAGATCGTCCGCCTCGCGCACCGAAAAGGCCTTCATGACGGGCAGGCCGTAGACGGCCTTGACGCTCAGGACGCGCTCCGGGCTTTCGCTGCCGTGCAGCTGCAGAATGTCCGGCGAGAGCTGGTCGACGATCTCGTCGAGGTCGTCATTGCCGGCATTCACCGTGACGGCGACGATCTTCACCCGGCCGCGCACCCGATCGGCAAGGCGCCCGGCATCGGACGGCTCGATGTTGCGCGGGCTCTTGGGAAAGAAGATGAAGCCGATATGGCTGGCGCCGAGCGCGACGGCCCTGTCGACGGCCTCTTCCGTCTTCAGCCCGCAGATCTTGATGTCGAGTGGCGTATCACGTTTCATGGGCGCAGGGAGTCGCATGAATCACCGGAAGAGTCGAGCCGAAAGACGGCGTCCGAGCCTCGGGAAGCGCCGCCCTTGCGACCGCCTGGAACGGGCCCATATGGAAGGGACCACAGTCTGGAGATCCCCATGCGGCTCATCATCGCCATCCTTCTGCCCTTCCTCGTGTTCTTCACCATCGGACGGCCGATCGCCGGCATCATCTGCCTCATCCTGCAGATCACGCTGATCGGCTGGCTGCCGGCGGCGATCTGGGCCGTCTATGCGCTGGGGCAGTACAATACGGACCGCAAGATCCGCGAGGCGCTGGCCGACCGCCGCCGCTGAACCTAGCGCATTTCCGGCAAACTCCGGTTCACCGGCAATGCCCTAGATTCTTGTTTTTACCGCATTATTCGACGCCGAAGCGATCTCGCTTCGGCTGGAAATGCTCTAGCCGAAATCGACGGCGTGCAGCAGGCTGCCATTGCGCTTCAGCCAGCGCTTGGCATCCTCGGTCGCCGGGCAGAGCTGGTGGCACAGCGCCCAGAAGGCCGGGCTGTGGTTCATTTCCTCAAGATGCGCCACCTCGTGGGCGGCGAGATAATCGATGACATGCGGCGGGGCCATGGCGATGCGCCAGGAGAAGCTGAGCGCGCCGTCGGCCGAGCAGGAACCCCAGCGGCTGCGGGTGTCGCGCAGCGTCAGCGACTTCACGCGCCTGCCGATGCGGCCGGCATGCACGGCGACGAGCCGCTCCAGCTCCAGCCGCGCCTCCTTCTTCAGGAAATCGCAGATGCGGCGGGGAATGCTCTCCTCCATGCCGCCGACACGCAGCACCGCCTCGTCATCGACGACCAGGGCCTCCGCCAGGCCGCGCAGCCGGCCGGTCGCCTCGATGCGGTGGGAGACGCCGCGGATCATCACATAGCCGCCGTCCATGAGGTCGTTCGTCGAGCGGAACTTGGCGAGCTTCGTCATCAGCCAGCCCTGGTGACGATCGAGGAAATCGCGGATCTCCCGCTCGGCGATGCCACCCGGCACCGTCATGCGCAGCGCCCGCCCGCCCGGCTCGATGCGCAGGGTCAGCCGCGTCGCGCGAAAATCCCGCCTGATGGTGAGCGGCAGGCGCCTGCCGTTGATGTCCATTTCCCGCCGCTCCGGCGGAGGCGGCGTCTTCAGGGCCTTTCTGGGCTTGCGAAGCGAGGAGAACATGCTGCCTTTCATAGCCGATTCGGCGCAAACTGGAATGCCCCGACGAAAAACCGGCGCTCGAGGCGCCGGTCTTTCCAGGGTTGCGATCCCTTCTCTTCCGTCATGGTCGGGTCTGACCCGACCATCCACCACCGCCGGTGGCGCATGGTTCCTCGGGTCAAGCCCGAGGATGACGTGGGAGGATGCGGTGGGCGCCCTACGTCGCCGGGAAGCCCGGGACGTCGCCCTGGCCCTTGGCGCGGCGTTCGCGCATGAAGCGGTCGAACTCCTCCTGGTCCTTGGCGCGGCGAAGCTCGCGGACATAGGAATCGAATTCCTCGCGCATCTCGTCGAGCTTGCGGCGTTCCTCGTCGAGGCGGGAGAGTTCGGCATCGCGCCAGTCGTCGAAGGCGACATTGCCGGTGGCGCTGCGGAAGGCGGAACCGCCGCGGCGGCCGAACTTGCCCCGGCAGGAGGCGAACATGCCGTCGACAGTGTCGTTGGCGTCTTTCTTGAAGGATTTCAGGCGATCGCCGAAGATGATGTAGGCGAGCATGGCGAGGCCGAGCGGCCAGAACACCACGAAGCCGAGCACCATCAGGGCGATGGTCGCAGGCGTCCAGTCCGGACGAATAAGCGCTGACTGGTTCATGTGCAATCTTCCTCACGATCGGCGGAAACCACCTCGGTTTCCGGTGAATCCGATGTGGTTAGACCGCCCGTCGCATTCAAGGCGATGCCCGGTGAATTCGGGCAAGCGCCTGAAAGAGGACTGAAAAATCAGGCGCTGCCGCCGGCCTTCCCGCCCTTGATGACGCGCGGCGCGACCGGCTTCGCCTTCGCGCTGCGGGCATGCTCGGCGATGAAGGACAGGATGCGCGGCGCGATCTCCCGGCGGAAGCGCGAGCCGTTGAAAACGCCGTAATGGCCGACATCGGGCTGCATGTAGTGCATGCGCATGTGATCGGGGATGTTGGTGCAGATCGTCTGCGCGGCCTTCGTCTGGCCGACGCCGGAGATGTCGTCGTTCTCGCCCTCGACGGTCAGCAGCGCCACCTTGCGGATCGCCGTCGTGTCGACGGCGCGCGCGCGGTGCATCATCTCGCCCTTCGGCAGCGCGTGCTTCATGAACACGGTCTCGACCGTCTGGAGGTAGAATTCGGCGGTGAGGTCCATGACGGCGAGGTATTCGTCATAGAAATCGCGGTGCTTTTCGGCGGCGTCGCCGTCGTTCTTCACGAGATGGGCGAAGAACTCCTTGTGGGCGATGACATGGCGGTCGAGGTTCATCGACATGAAGCCCGACAATTGCAGGAAGCCCGGATAGACCATGCGCATGAAGCCGGGCTGCGGCCACGGCACGGGCATGATGACATTGTCGCGGAACCATTCGATCGGCTTTTCTTCCGCCAGCTTGTTGACGGCGGTCGGGTTTATGCGGGTATCGATCGGCCCGCCCATCAGCGTCATGGTGGAGGGCGAGAGCGGATCGTTGTCGGCTTCCATCACCGCGACGGCGGCGAGCACCGGCACCGCCGGCTGGCAGACGGCGATGACATGGGTATCCGGCCCCAGCGCGTGCAGCATCTGGATGACATAGTCGATATAATCGTCGAGATCGAAGCCGCCGTCCGACAGCGGCACCATGCGGGCATCCACCCAGTCGGTGATGTGGACCTCGGCGTGCGGCAACAGCGCCTCGACCGTGCCGCGCAGCAGCGTCGCATAGTGGCCCGACATCGGCGCGACGATCAGAACCTTCGGGTCCTTGCCGTGACCGGCCGGCAGACAGCGCTCGAAATGGATGAGATTGCAGAAGGGACGCCGCCAGACGACCTTTTCATGCACGGAGACGCCCTGGCCGTCGATGCGCGTGGTGGAAAGGCCGAAATCGGGCTTGCCGTAGCGCCGGGTGCTGCGCTCCAGCACCTCGAAGCCGGCCGCCATGGTGCGGCCGAAATAGGTGTGCGCCAGCGGATTGAGCGGGTTGCGGAAGGCGATGCGCATCTGGTCCGCCGCGGCGCGCCACGGGGCCATCACCGCATGGTTGAGTTCGTAGAGCTGATAGTACATCGGACGCGATACCCCATTCTGGGTGCGGGGCCGGGCGCCCTCTGCACGGTGTCGCCCCGGTTTCCGCAGATGCGAAAAGACTAGCATGTTTTCGCTGCGTGGCAACACGCCGCACCGCCATCCTAAGCCCGCGAACCTTTCGCGGGCATGAACAGAATTCGGGCTTTTCACCGCGTTTTCCGCTTTTCAGGCGGCGACGCGCACGATGGCCTTGATGAGGCCCGATTTTTCGCTCGCCCAATGCGCGAGATCCGCGGGAACCCGGTCGAGCGTGGTACGGTGGGTGACGAGCGCCTCGACCGGCACGCGGCCGGCCCGGATATTCGCCATCACATGCTCGAAATCGACGCGCGTGGCATTGCGGCTGCCAATCAGCATCATCTCGCGCTTGTGGAATTCCGGATCGGAAAAGCGGATCTCCTCCTTCACCACGGAAACCAGCACCAGCGCCCCGCCATGGGCGACATGCCGGAACGCGGCCTCCATGGACTTCGCATGGCCCGTCGCATCGAAGACGACGTCGAAACCGTCGCCGCCGGTGGCCGCCAGCACCGCCTCGGCGGCATCGGGGCCGGCAAGGATGCCCTGCGCAAGGCCGAAACGCTCCGCCGCCATGGCAAGCCGCTCGGCGGAGGTGTCCATCAAGGTGACGTCATGGCCGGAAATGCGCGAGAAGAGCGCCGTGCCGAGGCCGATCGGGCCCGCGCCGACGACGAGGGCGCGCGCACCGGCCTGTGCCAGCGACCGGCGCACCGCATGGGCGCCGATGGCCAGGAACTCGACCGTCGCCGCCGCTTCCAGCGACAGGCCATCGGCCGGGTAGAGATTGTCCGCCGGCAGCACGATCTCCTCGCAGAAGGCGCCATCCGTGTGCACGCCGAGCACACGGATCGCCGTGCAGCAGTTCGGCTTGCCCTGCTGGCAGGCGATGCAGGCGCCGCAGGAGAGGTAGGGATTGACGACGACGGGCGCACCGGCGGCAAGCGGGCTTCCGCCCGGATCGAGGACGGTCGCCGAGACCTCGTGGCCCATCACCCGCGGATATTCGAGGAACGGGTGCTTGCCCTCGAAGATATGGTAGTCGGTGCCGCAGATGCCGACATGGCTGACGGCGACGCGCACCCAGCCCGCCGGCAGGCCGGCCGGGCTTTCGCGCTCGACCGCTTCGAGGCGGCCGGGTTCCACGCAGACGACGGCTTTCATTTCAACGGCTTCCCCGGCGGCGCAACTGGTCGAAATAGACGATGACGATGATCAGCAGGCCCGTGATGATGCGCTGCCAGAAGGAGTTGATGTTGAGGAGGTTCGCGCCGTTGTTGATGGTGGCGAGAATGAAGGCGCCGAGCAGCGGGCCGTGCACCGAGCCGACCGCGCCGAAAAGACTGGTGCCGCCGATGACCGAGGAGGCGATGGCCTGCAGCTCCCAGCCCTCCGCCTGCGTGGCATTGCCGATGCCGATGCGCGAGGCGAGCAGGAGGCCGACGAAGGCGGCGCAGGTGGCCGACAGGATATAGGCGAGGTAGATGGTGCGGTCGACATTGACCCCGGAAAGCCGCGCCGCCTCCTTGTTCGAGCCGACCGCGAAGAGATAGCGACCCCAGCGGGAAAGATGCAGGAAGACGAAGGCGGGGATGGCCACCAGGATGACCATCCAGAACAGGCTGGGCACGCCGAGGAAATCGGCGCGGGAGAAATCCGTGAAGCCGTCATGGCTGATCGAGATCGTCGAGCCGTTGGTGATGAGCAGGCCGATGCCGCGCAGCGAGGTGAGCGTCGCCAGCGTGATGATGAAGGGCGGCAGGCCCATGCGCACGATGCCGAAGCCGTGGAAGGCGCCGATAGCGACGCCGATCAGCAGCGTCAGGATGATCGACAGCCAGAGCGGCACGCCGGCCTGCAGCAGCCAGGCGACGATGACGCTGGTGAAGCCGACGATAGCCCCGACGGACAGGTCGATGCCGGCCGTGATGATGACGAAGGTCTGGCCGACCGCCAGGATCGCCGTCATCGCCCCCTGGCGCAGGACGTTGCTGATGTTGTTCGGCGTCCAGAACGCCTGGGTGGAAAGGCCGAGCAGCAGCCAGAGGAACAGCAAGAGGCCGAGCAGGGTCAGGCCGAGCAGGATGTTGGTGCCCTTCCGCGGGGCCGGTGCGCTTTCCGTCGTCGTTTCCACGCTCATGATCTTCTCCCTTTTTCTTGCGCGCCGCGGTTCAGATGCCGATGGCCTGGGTCAGGACGTCCTCGTGGGTGGCCGCCCGGTGGTCGTGGCTGGCGACGAGCCGGCCACCGCGGAAGACATGCAGCCGGTCGGCAAGCTCGTAGACTTCCGGCAGGTAGGACGAGATGAGGATGATGCCGGCGCCCTGCTTGAGGAGCTCGGCGAACAGGCGGTAGATCTCCGCCTTGGTGCCGACGTCAACGCCGACGGTCGGCTCGTCGAAGATGAACAGCCGCGCGCCGTGGCTCAGCCACTTGCCGATGACGATCTTCTGCTGGTTGCCGCCGGACATGGCGGAGGCGAGCACATGGCGCGACGGCGTCTTGATGCGCAGGTCGCGGATCTGGCGGTCGGCATTGACCGCTTCGTCGCCGCGGCGGATCGTCAGGCCCGAACTCAGCTTCCCGAAGACCGGCAGGTTGATGTTGAGGCCGATCGGCAGGTTGAGGCAGAGGCCCTGGTCGCGGCGGCTTTCCGGGGCGAGCGCGATGCCGAGGTCCATCGCCTGGCGTTCGTTGCGGATATCCACCTTCGCGCCGTCCCAGAAGATCTCGCCGGCCGAGACCGGTTGGCGGCCATAGAGGCCGAGGGCGAATTCGCTGCGGCCGGCGCCGATCAGGCCGTAAAGGCCGACGATCTCGCCGGCGCGCACCGAGAGCGACACGTCGCTGAAACCAGGCCCGGACAGGCCGCGCGTCTCGACGATGACCTTGCCGACCGGTATCTTCTCCTTGTGGTAGATCTGCTCGATCGAACGGTTGATCATCAGCGCGATCAGCTCGTTCTCGTTGGTTTCGCTTATCAGGCGCGTGCCGACATGGGCGCCGTCGCGCAGCACCGACACGCGGTCGGCCAGCTCGAAGACCTCCTCCATGCGGTGGCTGATATAGACGATCGTCACGCCCTGGTCGCGCAGCCGGCGGATGAGCCGGAAGAGCTGGGCGGATTCCTGGCGCGTGAGGTAGGCGGTCGGCTCGTCGAAGATGAGGAAGCGGATGCCGCGCATGGCGGCCTTGGCGGTCGCGACGAGCTGCTGCTGGCCGATGGTGAGGCTGCCGAGAAGGGCGCCGGCCGGCAGCTGGAAGCCGAGATCGTCGAGCACCGCCTGGGCCGCGCGCTCCATGGCCGCCTTGCGCATCAGGCCGTAGCGGTTCATCTCGTCGCCGAGGAACATGTTGGCCGCCACCGAGAGATGCGGGCAGAGCACGACCTCCTGGTGCACGGCGTTGATGCCGCGGGAAATCGCCTCGTTCGGGGTCGAAAGCTGCACGGGCCTGCCACACCAGAAGACTTCGCCCGCCGTGCGGCGGATGACGCCGGTCAGGAGCTTGATGAGGGTGGACTTGCCGGCGCCGTTCTCGCCAACGATGGCGTGGATCTCGCCGGCGAGGAACGTGACCGTCGCCGGTTTCAGCGCCTCCACCAGGCCGTATTTCTTCTGCAATCCGCGCAATTCGAGGATGGGCGCGCCGCGCGGCACCGCTTCGGATTCGGCGAGCTTCGCCTCGTCTTCATGCCGATGGCTGAGCTCTTCCAGGCTGCTCATCGCTGTCTCCTCCTGAATAGCGTGGAAAGCGCCCCGCCCGGACCCTGCGGCCCGGGCGGGGGAAGCGATCAGATCTTCGGGTTGAGCAGGGCGTCGATCTTCGGATCGGCCATGTTCTCCTTGGTCACGAGGTTGGCGCCCGTGTCGACGAAGGTTTCGACCTTCTCGCCCTTGGAGACCGCGAGCGCCGTCTTCACGCCGTCATAGCCCATGCGGTAGGGATCCTGCACGACGAGGCCGGCCAGCACGCCTTCCTTGAGGAAGCCGACGGTCTTCTCGTCGCTGTCGAAGCCGATGACCTTGATCTTGTCGCCGAGCTTGTTTTCCGCGATCGCCTGGCCGACGCCTTGCACCATGATGAGGTTGGAGGCGAAGACGCCGACGAGGTTCGGGTTGGCGGTGATGAGGTCGGTCATCATGTTGAGGCCGGTGGTGGCCTGACCGTCCGCATACTTGTCCGCCACCACGTTGAGGCCCGGATATTTCGTCTTGATCTGGTCGAGGAAGCCTTCGCGGCGCTGGTCGAGCGAGCCGACACCCGGCAGGCTGGTAATGATGGCGATGTCGCCCTCTTCCTTGCCCGTCGTCGCCTTGATCGCCGCGGCAAGACCATCCGCCGCGATGCGGCCGCCCTGGACATTGTCCGTTGTCAGGAACGAGGTGAAGGCCTTGGAATCGGCGCCCGAATCGATGCCGATGATCGGCACGGACTTGGCTGCCTCGTCGACCGGCTTGCCGAGTGCCTTGAATTCCGTCGGCGAGATGACGACGGCGGCCGGCCCGCCGGCGACGGCGTTCTCGAGGATGCTGATCTGGCCGTTGATGTCGGATTCCGACTGCGCGCCGAGTTCCGGCACGTTGACGCCGAGATCCTTGCCGGCCGCGCGCGCGCCGGCAAGCACGATCTGCCAGTAGAAGGACGTCGTGTCCTTGACGATGATCGGGATGGTGACGTCCTGCGCGACGGAGGCGGCAGGGTTCATGGCGGCGAGGACTGCGGCACCCGCAAGCGCCGTGAAGGCGCGGCGAGACAGAAGCGATCTTACAATGCTCATCAGGTTTCTCCTCTCGAATGCTTCCCCGTTCCTGTGGGATCGCGTCGCGGGAAGCGGACAACTCGATCTTTTATCGATAAAAAACACTTTCCGTCAGGCTATACCCGTCCACCTTCGCTGGCAAGCGAAGGACTATCCCTGAAAATGCGCTTTTCCAAACAGCTCCAGTCCATGCCATCCGTCCTCCCAAACGGTGGCCGCCGGGCGGCTAGACCCGAAAGATCTCGTGCGGGTGCACGACACCCTTCTTCAGGATGATATTGCCATAGAGACGGAATTCCGTCGTGGCGACGATATAGGCCGCCTTCTTCGCCATCTCGTAGAAGGCAAAGCGCTCGACCGCATGGACCGTGAAGTCACCGGCAAGCCGATGGACGAGATCCTGGAAGGTCACGCAGACCTCCGGCACCGCCGCGGGATCGCCGACCACCTCCATGCGCCAGGCCGCCTCGGGCACGAATGTGTCGAGCGGCATATGCGCGAGAATCGCCTCTGTCATCGATACCGCATCGACCCCGTCGGCCCGGATGACCTTCGGCCCGAGAAAGCTCGACGGGAAATTGGCGTCGGCGATGACGATGTCGTCGCCATGGCCCATGGTCCTGACGGCGTGCAGCAGGTCCGGCCCGAGCAGCGGATGAATGCCTTTCAACATGCGCTAGCGATCCTCCAAGATCGTGGTCACTGCCGGACGGCGTTTTCCCCGAGGTCCGGCGCGACCAGTGTGTGCGGCTCGAAAGCCGGGTAAATGTCCTTCGGCAAATCCAGGCGCGCGAGCGCCATGTTGCGGCGCAGGCTCTCCGGCCTGGCGGTGCCGATCAGCACGGAGGCGACGGCCGGATGGTTCAGCGGGAACTGCAGCGCCGGCGCGGCGAGCGGCAGGTTCAATTCATGCGCAATCGCCACCATCGCGCCCACCTTGGCGGCGACATCCGGCGTCGCCGGCATATAGTCGAAATGCGCGCCCTCCACCGGACCCGTCGCCAGGATGCCGGAGTTGAACACGCCGCCCACCACGAGGGAGGTGCCCTTCTTCTCGCACAGCGGCAAAAGGTCGGCCACGGCCGAACGGTCGAGCAGCGTGTAGCGGCCGGCGAGCAGGATACAGTCGAGATCGGCCTCCCCCAGTACATCGAGGCAGACCGGCACCTCGTTGACGCCGAGCCCGTAGGCCTTGATGACGCCGGACGCCTTCAGTTCCTCCAGCGCTTTCAGGCCGGACCCGAGAAGCTGGCGCAGATGGAAGGCGTTGCGCTCGGCGCCGTGCGTGTAGACGCCGATATCGTGCACATAGAGAATATCGATGCGGTTCAGCCCGAGGCGGGCATGGCTGAGTTCCACCGAGCGCATGATGCCGTCGTAGCTGTAGTCGTAACGCACGTCGAAGGGCAGCGGATCGACATAGCCGTAGCTCGGCACCTTGTCGTCGGCGACGGGAACCATGACGCGGCCGACCTTGCTGGAAAGCACCCAGCTGCCTTTCGGCCTGTCGCGCAGGAAATCGCCGACACGGCGTTCCGCAAGGCCAAAGCCGTACCAGGGGGCGGTATCGAAATAGCGAGCGCCCTCGTCCCAGGCGGCCTCAAGCGTTTCCATCGCCGCATCGCGCGGGCAGGCCCGGTAGAGACCGCCGAGCGCCGCGGTGCCGAAACTGAATTCGGTCACAGCCAGGTCCGTCCTGCCGATGGTGCGCGTCTTCATCCGGCCTCCCCGTCGGCGTCCTCCCGCCGTCGTTTGTCTTTTATCGACAATAGACAGATCGTCGTCAATGGGTAATATGCCCGAAGGAGGAAACGGGGGAATGACGGCGCCGGCGCGGCCGGCTTTCGCCCGGTCCGCCCGACACGAGAGAACCGGCGGCACCCATGGCCAAACAGAACACCGTCTTCAAGGACGCCTTCAATCGCTGCCTGAAACTGCTGGAGCAGACGGCGAACCTGCCGTCCGAGCCGGAACTCGGCAGCACGCTCGGCATCAGCCGCACGACCGTGCGCGCGATCCTCACGCGGCTGGAGGAGGTGGGCCTGCTCACCTGGGAGAAGCGGCGCAAGATCGTGCTGCGCAAGCCGATTGCCGCCGATTACTTTCCCACCGAGGAAACGGATTCGCTCTCCGAGATCATCGAGCGCAGCTTCATGCGCCGGATTCTCGACGGCGGCGCCCAGCCGGGCATGCAGATCAACGAACTGGAACTCGCCCGCGAGATCGGCATCGGCACGACGAGCGTGCGCGAATTCCTCATCCGCTTCAGCCGCTTCGGCCTGATCGAGAAACGGCCGAACAGCCACTGGGTGCTGAAAGGCTTTACCCGGGAGTTCGCGCTGGAGCTGACGGAAGTACGCGAGATGTTCGAGCTGCGCTCGGCGGCCGCCTTCGCCCATCTGCCGCCCGACCACGCCGCCTGGCACGAGCTGGAGGCGATCGAGGCCCGGCACCACGCCATCCTCGCCGACATCGAGAACCGCTACCTCGATTTCTCCGAACTCGACGAGCGTTTCCACCTCTTCGTGCACCGGGCCTCGAAAAACCGCTTCATCGTCGATTTCTACGACGTCATCGCCATCGTCTTCCACTACCACTACCAGTGGAACAAGACGAATGCCCGCGAGCGCAATGCAAGGGCGCTGGAAGAGCATCTCGCCTATATCGCGGCGCTACGCTCGCGCGATCCGATCGCGATCGAGCTTGCCTGCCGGCAACACCTGAAATCGGCGCGCGAGACACTCCTGCAATCGATCAACTGACGAGGACGGCAATGGACACACCCATCCTGCAATTCGGAACCAGCCGCTTCCTGCAAGCGCATGCGGACCTTTTCGTCGGCGAAGCGCTGGAGGAAGGCGAGGCGCTCGGCCGCATCACGGTGGTCCAGACCACGGGTTCCCCGGAGCGCGCGGGCCGGCTTGCCGCCCTCGCCGCGCCGGGCGGCTATCGGGTGATCGTGCGCGGACGGAAGGACGGACACGACGTCGAGCGCGAGCAGCGCGTCACCAGCATCGCACGCACGCTTTCGACGGCAAGCGACTGGGAGACGCTGAGAAGGATCTTTCGCGAAGAGGCCGCGGTCGTGCTCTCCAATACCGGCGATACCGGCTATGCGGTGGGGCCGGACGACCTTGCAGGCCCCGTTCCCGCCTCCTTTCCCGGCAAGCTGCTGGCGCTTCTCCACGATCGTTTCGCGGCGAACCGGCGTGGGCTGACCGTGCTGCCCTGCGAACTCGTATCCCGCAACGGCGACGTGCTGAAACGGCTGATCCTCGAGCTGCAGGCGGATCGTTACCCGGAGTCCGACTTCACGGACTGGCTCTGCGAAAGCGTGATCTGGGGTAACACGCTGGTCGACCGGATCGTCTCCGAACCGCTGGAGCCGGCCGGCGCCGTCGCCGAACCCTATGCGCTCTGGGCGATCGAGAACCAGCCGGGGCTGACGCTGCCGTGCCGGCACACGGACATTCGCCTCGTCGACGACCTGACGCCCTACGAGAAGCTCAAGCTGCACATCCTCAATCTCGGCCATACGGTGCTGGCCGATATATGGCTGAGCGAGAACCGGCCGGCGGAGGAGACGGTTAAGGAGATCCTCACCGACGCCGGCGTGCGGCAGCGGCTTCTCTCGATCTATCGCGAAGAGGTCGTACCCGGCTTTGCCGCGCGGGGGCTCGGCCACGAGGCGGAGGCCTATGTCGCGTCGACACTAGAGCGCTTCGACAATCCCTTCCTGGAGCACCGCCTCGCCGACATCGCCAACCACCATGCGCAAAAGCGCGTCCGCCGCATCGGCGACTTCCTGGCCTGGGCGCCCGACGTGCCGATGCCGAGACTGGCCGCGATCGCCGGCGGTCAGTAGCCGCCGCCGCGCTCCTGAGTCCCCTCTTCGCCGAGGAAGCTGCGGCGCAGGCCGTCGACAGCTGAGACCAGGCAGTTGACGTCGGTGCCGATCGCCATGAAATCCGCGCCGAGGTCGCGGTAGACCGCCGCCTGCGGCAGCGAGACGGTCATGATGCCGCGTGCCTTGCCGTGGGCCTTCGTGCGCGCGAAGATATGGGTGATCGCCGCCAGCACCTCCGGCGCGCCGGAATTGCCGAGGAAGCCCATGTCGGCGGCAAGGTCCGACGGGCCGACGAAGACGCCGTCGACGCCCTCCACCGCCGCGATCTCGTCGATCGCCGCAAGGCCGGCCCGGCTTTCGACCTGCACGATGAGGCAGATCTCGTCATTGGCGGTGGCGAGATATTCCGGCACGCGGTTGAAATCGCTCGCGCGGCCAAGGCCCGCGCCGACACCGCGGATGCCGTGCGGCGGATAGCGCACGGCGCGCACCAGCGCCTCGGCCTCCCTGGCCGATTCGACCATCGGGATAAGGAAGGTCTGGGCGCCCTGGTCGAGCAATTGCTTCAGGATCCAGGCCTCGCCCATCGGCGGGCGGACCATGGCATGGGTCGGCGAACGGTGCAGCGCTCCGATCTGCGCGCTCAATAGCGGCATGTCGTTCGGCCCGTGCTCGCCGTCGATCAGCAGCCAGTCGTAACCGCTGCCGGCCAGGATTTCCGCCGCATAGGCGCTGCCGAGCGCGGCCCACAGGCCAAGCTGGAACCGGCCGTCGCGCAGGGCGGCCTTGAAGGTGTTTTTCGGTGCTGCCACGATTTTCCCTCTCGAACCGGAGCCGGCCGGAGGATGCCGGCCGGCCTTTCCGTCAGATGACCTCAGGCGATGCCGCCGAGGCAGACATATTTGATCTCGGTGAATTCCTCGATGCCGTAACGCGAGCCCTCGCGGCCGAGGCCGGAGAGCTTGACGCCGCCGAACGGGGCTTCGGCCGTCGAGATCAGCCCGGTATTGACGCCGACCATGCCGTATTCCAGCGCCTCGGCGACGCGGAAGACGCGCGACAGCTCCTTGGCGTAGAAATAGGAGGCGAGGCCGAACTCCGTGTCGTTCGCCTGCGCAACGACGTCGTCCTCGTCCGTGAAGCGGAAGAGCGGGGCGACGGGGCCGAAGGTCTCCTCGCGGGCGACGGCCATGTCCGGCGTCACGTCGGCAAGCACGGTCGCCTCGTAGAAGGTGCCGCCGAGCGCATGGCGCTTGCCGCCCTGCACCACGCGCCCGCCCTTCTTCACCGCGTCGGAAACGTGCTCCTCGACCTTCTCCAGTGCTGCCGTATCGATCAGCGGGCCCAGCACGACGCCCTCGTCGAAGCCGTTGCCGGTCTTCAGTTTGCCGACGGCGGCGGCGAGCTTTTCGGCGAAGGCGTCATAGACGGCGTCCTGCACATAGATGCGGTTGGCACACACGCAGGTCTGGCCGTTGTTGCGGAATTTCGCGATCAGCGCACCCTCGACGGCGGCGTCGAGATCGGCATCGTCGAAGACGATGAAGGGCGCATTGCCGCCGAGTTCCAGGCCGAGCTTCTTGATGGTCGGGGCGCACTGCTTGTAGAGTTCGGCGCCGATCTCCGTCGAGCCGGTGAAGGTGAGCTTGCGCACAACAGGGTTGGCCGTCAGCTCCGCGCCGATCTCGCGGGCCGAGCCCGTGATGACCGAGAACAGGCCGGCGGGAAGGCCGGCCCGCTCGGCGAGGACGGCGATGGCGATGGCCGAGAAGGGCGTCTGCGAGGCGGGCTTCAGCACCATGGCGCAGCCGGCGGCGAAGGCCGGGCCGGCCTTGCGGGTGATCATGGCGTTGGGGAAGTTCCAGGGCGTGATGGCCGCGACGACGCCGATCGGCTGCTTCATCACCAGGATGCGCTTGTCCTTCTGGTGGCCGGGCACGATGTCGCCGTAGAGGCGGCGGCCTTCCTCGGCGAACCATTCGACGAAGCTTGCGCCATAGACGATCTCGCCGGTCGCTTCCGCCAGCGGCTTGCCCTGCTCCATGGTCAAGATGCGGCCGAGATCGTCCTTGTTCTCGATCATCAGCTCGAACCACTTGCGCAGCACGGTCGAGCGCTCCTTCGCGGTGCGGGCGGCCCAGCCCTTCTGGGCGCTTGCGGCGGCGTCGATCGCCTCCTTCGTCTCCTTCGCGCCGAGCTTCGGAACGTAGCCGACCAGTTCGCCCGTCGCGGGGTTCTTCACGGCGATGCCGCCGCCGTCCGCCTCGATCCAGCGGGTGCCAACGAGGGCTGCCTGGCGCAGCAGGCTCGGGTCTTTGAGGCTCATCGGATATCTCCCATTTCGCGATGCGTTTCTCACCTGTCGGAAGGGTTATATTGCGTCCCCCACCGGTTCGACAATGCGACAGGGACGCGATTTTACCGCTTCGCGCGACGGGCCGCCGGGTCTAGAGTCCACCGGCAAATTGACATTCGAGGCTTGCAATGACCCATCCTACCGGCCGCACCGCCGACCACCCCATCGACCCCATCTATCTCGACCGCTGGTCGCCCCGCGCCTTCACCGGCGAGGCGATGCCGCACGAGACGCTGCTTTCGTTGTTCGAGGCGGCGCGCTGGGCGCCCTCCGCCGCCAACGGCCAGCCCTGGCGCTTCGTCTACGGCCATCGCGGCACCGAGGCCTTCGAGCGGATCCACGACACGCTCGACGAGGGCAACCGCCGCTGGGCGGACAAGGCCGCCGTGCTCGCCGTGATCGTCTCGCAGACCCATCGGCAAAATGCAGCCGGCGAAATGCGCCCGGCCTATACCCACGCCTTCGACACCGGCGCTGCCTGGGCCTATCTCGCCCTGGAGGCGACGCGCGCCGGCTACCATGCCCACGGCATGGGCGGCATCGACCGGGAGAAGGCGAGAGAAGTCCTCGGCATCCCGGAGAATTTCCGCGTGGAAGCGGCGCTCGCCATCGGCAAGATCGCCCCGAAGGAGACACTGCCGGAGGACCTCATGAAGCGTGAGGTGCCGAGCGGGCGCAAGAAGGTGGAAGAGTTCGTCTCCGAGGGGAAATTCGTCCTCTGAAACGGCTTGGAACGGGTGCCCGGCTGCCTAGAGCATTTCCGGCAAACTCCGGTTCACCGGAAATTCTCTAGATTATTGTTTTTACCGCATTATCCGACGCCGAAGCGATCTCGCTTCGACTGGAAATGCTCTCGGCCCAACCCTCTGTCGTCATCTTCGGGCTTGACCCGAGGATCCACCGCCGCGCCCGGGGCGTGGATGGTCGGCTCAAGCCGGCCATGACGAAGGAGAGTTCGATAAAGAAAGCCGCCTTTCGGCGGCTTTCTGGCTCAGATATCGAGGTTGGCGACGCTGAGGGCGTTTTCCTGGATGAAGTCGCGGCGCGGCTCCACCTCGTCGCCCATCAGGCGGGCGAAGAGGCCGTCGGCGTCCGTCGCATCCGTCACCTTCACCTGCAGCAGCGAGCGGACGTTCGGATCGAGCGTCGTTTCCCAGAGCTGCTCGGCATTCATCTCGCCGAGGCCCTTGTAGCGCTGCATGGAAAGGCCCTTGCGGCCGGCCGCGAAGACGGCGTCGAGCAGGGCGCGCGGGCCGGAAATCTCGACCTGGCCGTCCTTGCGGCGCAGCACCGGCGGCACTTCATAGGTTTCCTTGAAGCGCCCTGAAAGCTGGTCGATATGGCGGGCATCGGCCGAGCCGATCAGGGCCATGTCGATATGGGCGAATTCCTTGACGCCGCGCACCATGCGCTCGAAGCGCAGGCCGCCATCCGTGGCGACGGAGCCGGTCCAGCCGCGTTCCGTCTCCTCGGCGATGAGATCGAGCCGGCGCGCGACCTCCTCCGCCTTGGCGGCATAGGCCTCGCGGTCGTGGCTGAGCTCAAGGTTGAGCGCACCCGCGATGGCCACCTGTTCGATGATCGCACGATTGTAGCGCGAATGCAGGCCGTCGAGCAGCGTGCGCAGGCGCAGCGCATCCTGAATCAGCTCCAGGATATCCTGGCCGGCACGGACCTCGCCGGAGCTCAGTTCCAGCGTCGCATCATCGAGGCCGGCGGCAACGAGATAGTCTTCCAGCGCCTTCTCGTTCTTCAGGTACTGGCTCGATTTGCCGCGCGCCACCTTATAGAGCGGCGGCTGGGCGATGTAGAGATGGCCGCGCTCGATCAACTCGGGCATCTGCCGGAAGAAGAAGGTGAGCAGCAGGGTGCGGATATGGGCGCCGTCGACATCGGCGTCCGTCATGATGATGATCTTGTGGTAGCGCAGCTTGTCGGCGTTGAACTCGTCCTTGCCGATCGACGTGCCGAGCGCGGTGATCAGCGTGCCGATCTCCTGGCTGGAGAGCATCTTGTCGAAGCGTGCGCGCTCGACATTGAGGATCTTGCCGCGCAGCGGCAGGATCGCCTGGTTCTCGCGCGAGCGGCCCTGCTTGGCCGAGCCGCCGGCCGAATCGCCCTCGACGAGGAAGACTTCGGACTTGGCCGGGTCGCGCTCGGAGCAATCGGCGAGCTTGCCGGGCAGCGAGGAGATGTCGAGCGCGCCCTTGCGCCGCGTCAGTTCACGCGCCTTGCGCGCGGCCTCACGGGCGGCGGCGGCCTCGACCACCTTGCCGACGAGCGTCCTGGCATCGGCGGGATGCTCCTCGAACCAGGTGGAGAGTGCCTCGTTGACGAGGTTTTCCACGGCCGGGCGGACTTCGGAGGAGACCAGCTTGTCCTTGGTCTGCGAGGAGAATTTCGGATCGGGAACCTTGACCGACAGCACCGCCGTCAGGCCTTCGCGGCAATCCTCGCCCTGCAGCGTCACCTTCTCCTTCTTGGTGATGCCCGACGTATCGGCATAGGAGACGACCTGGCGGGTCAGTGCGCCGCGGAAGCCCGCCATATGGGTGCCGCCGTCGCGCTGGGGAATGTTGTTGGTGAAGCAGAGCACGTTCTCGTGGTAGCTGTCGTTCCACCACATCGCCACTTCGACGGTGATGCCGTCCTTCTCGCCCCGGATGGCGATCGGCTTCGAGACCAGCGGCTTCTTCGCCCGGTCGAGATAGGTCACGAAGGCCTCAAGGCCGCCCTCGTACATCAATTCGTCCTGCTTGATATCCGAATGGCGGCGGTCGGTGAGCAGGATACGCACGCCGGAATTCAGGAAGGCGAGCTCGCGCAGGCGGTGTTCCAGCGTCGCATAGTTGAAATCGATGTTCGAGAAGGTCTCGGTCGAAGGCAGGAAGGTCACTTCCGTGCCCGTCTCGCTGCCGCAGTCGCCCGTCACCGCCAGCGGGCCGTCGGCCACGCCATGGGTGAAGCTCATCTCGTGGATCTTGCCCGCGCGGCGGATCTTCAGCCTCAGCTTGACCGAAAGCGCGTTCACCACCGAGACGCCGACGCCGTGCAGGCCGCCGGACACCTTGTAGGAGTTCTGGTCGAATTTGCCGCCGGCATGGAGCTGGGTCATGATGACCTCGGCCGCCGAGACGCCCTCTTCCTTGTGGATGTCGGTCGGGATGCCGCGACCGTTGTCGGTCACCGTCACGGAGCCGTCCGGATTGAGCGTGACCGTCACGATATCCGCATGGCCGGCCAGCGCCTCGTCGATCGCGTTGTCGACGACCTCGTAGACCATGTGGTGCAGGCCCGAGCCGTCGTCGGTGTCGCCGATATACATGCCGGGGCGCTTGCGCACCGCATCGAGCCCCTTGAGGACCTTGATCGAATCTGCGCCATACTCGGCCGGGCCGTTGTCGGTCTCGGGTGTGTCAGTCATTCAAACGTCTTTCCAGAGTGTTCGCGGAAGGCGGGAAGCGCGGCGAATCACCGCTTTCCAAGTGCTTGAATATAGGGATTGTGCCCTGAAGTTCCAAATCCGAGAGCAGGCAAACACGGCAGAATTCCGGGGATCAGCCGGGTTTTACCCGGTTATTGCATGCTTTTTCCAGAATACCGGCAAGACGGCGCACGGTCTCTGGCGGCAGGTCGCGGATTTCCGCCGAAAGCCGGTTGGCGAAGGCGGTGTATTCCGGCGGCAGGCCCGACGTATCGACCACGACGCGCGGATCGGAAATCCGGGCGATGCGGAACAGTTCCTCGGCCTCGTCCCAGATGACGTTGAAGTAGCCCGCCACGCGCTGGAGGAAATCGAAGCTCGGCGTGCCGCGCTTGCCGTTCTCCAGCGCCGAGAGATAGGCCGGGCTGACGCCGAGCGCCTTGGCCATGTCCTTCTGCGAAACGCCCTTGCGATCGCGCAGGTGCCGCACGGCCTTGCCGAAGGGTGTCGTCATCGTTTTTCCCCCGGATGCCGGGCGAGCCGGACATAGAGCGCCCCGTCGCCGCCGTGGTTGCGCGCCGCCGGCTCGTAGGAGGAGATCAGCGGCCGGAACTCGGGTAGCGAGAACCACAGCGGCACCGCCCGCTTCAGGGCGCCGTCGCTGCCCAGCGAGGTGCCCTTGCCGGTGATGACGAGCACATGGCGCAGGCCCCGCTCATGCGCCCGGATGAGGAAGCCGAGCAGGAAACCGTGCGCCTCGCTCTGGATCATGCCGTGCAGGTCGATGCGCGCTTCCAGCGCCAGGCGGCCCTTGGCGATCTTGCGCTTGACCGGACGCTCGAGCGGGTGGTGCCGGGTCTCCCTGTCGCGGCCGATGGTGAGCGCGATGCCTTCGGCGGGCGGGGTGGATTTCTTGTTCTTCGGTTCCGGCTCCGGTTTCTTTTCCGCTTCCGGCTTTTCCGCGAAGGCCTCCTCGAATTCCGTCAGGGCGTCGAGTTTTCCCGGCATCGCGCGCGTGCTGCGCGCCACCTTGCCCCAGAGGATGCGGTCCTCGCTCGAAAGCGTCTTATCCTTCGGCATGGAGGTATCGCTCCGCCGCCGCCTTCGGCACGAGGATATGGAAGGTCGCCGCGTTGCGCACATGGCCCGCCAGCGCGCCCGCCGCATCGCCCGAACCGGTGAAGATATCGCCGCGCGCCGGGCCGACGATCGCCGTTCCGGTATCGAGCGCCAGCATCAGGCGGCGGAAGGGCCTGCCACCGTCGATATGGGTAAGGGTCTCGCTCGAAATGAAGAAGGGCAGGCCGAAGGTATGGATCAGCCGGTCGACCGCCAGCGAACGGCCGGCGACGAGCGGCACTTTCGCCGCGGCGATGGGCCCGAGCGACAGATCCGCCACCTCCGCCTCCTTGAAGAAGATGAAGGAGCGGTTGTGCCGGAGCACGGCGTCGACCTGGTCCTCATGCCGTGCCAGCCAGTCGCGGATCGAGGCCATGGAGACGGTCGCGGCATCGATCTCGCCGCGGTCGATCAGCAGCTTGCCGATCGCGGAGAAGGGATGGCCGCTCTTGGCGGCATAGGTGATTCGCTTGACGGATCCGTCCGGATAAACGAGGCGCGCCGCGCCCTGCACATGAGCGAAGAAGACGTCCACCTTCTCGCGCGCATAGGCGATCTCCAGCCCGCGGCCGGCAAGATAGCCGCGCTCGATCGCGCCGCGGTCGGGATATTCGACGATGCCACCGTCCGTGCCGAGCCCGAATGCAAAGCCCGGCGGGAAACCGGCCGGGCGATTGGTGTCGTCGATGTCGACCAGGTCATGCGGCCGGGCGTAGAACGGATAACGGTACTCGGCGTCCGGTTCCGCCCGCACGGCGACCTCCGGCTCGTAGAAGGCCGTGACGAAACCGGAAGAACCGTCCGCCTTCTCGATGAGGAACGGCACGCACTGCGCCTCGAAGAAGGCGCGCATGGCGGCAGGCCCTTCCGGCTTCTCCTCTTCTGCCGCGTCCAGCAACGTCAAAAGCTCGCCGGCGGTGATGCCGAGCGAGCCTGTCCTGTAGGGTTTTACGGTGCGGATGTGATCGCGACAGCGGGCCATGGCCGAAATAAGCGCTGTCGGATCATCCTCGTTCCAGCCGGGGAGCGCCGAAAACCGGGCCGGAACCAGGCGATAGTCCATTGGCCTTGCCTCGCTCAGCCTTCCGATTCGGTGGCGATCAGCTTCCAGTTCGGATCGCGCGAACGGGTGTCGCGGGCGAAGGTCCACAGGTCGTTGACCTCGGCCACCGTTTCCGCGTCGCCCTCCACCAGCGTGCCGGCCTTGTCATAGGTGGCCGAGATCAGCTGGCTGACGATGCGCAGCGTCACATTCGCCTCGCTGTCCTTGACCTCCGCGCTGACGATATCGGCCTTCTCGATGCCGACGAAGCTGGAGCGGACGACCTCGCCCTTGCTCTCGCGTTCCGAGATGGCCGCGTCGAAGCCTTCATAGACCTCGCGCGACAGCAGGTTCTTCAGCGCCTTGCGGTCGCCGTCGGCAAAGGCGACGACGACCATTTCATAGGCCATGCGCGCGCCGTTGACGAATTCCTTCGGGTTGAAGGAGGGATCGACCTTGACGAGTTGGCGAAGCTGCTCGTTGAGCGGCGTGCCCGGCGCGACAAAGCCGTCGACGGATGCATAGGGATTTTCCTCCCCGTCGGTCCCGTCGCGCCGCGGCAGCGTGACCACTTTGCCGCGATCGGCCGAATCAGCCTCGGAAGCGGTCTCGCGCTTGGAATAGGGATCGAAGGGCGGGCGCTCGCTGCCGGTGCGCCGGCCGAGCACGCTGCGCAACTGCAGGAAGATGACCACCGCAGCCACCAGGAAAAAAATCGTTACAAAGTCGAATGAGCCCATTATCGATCCGCAGCCGTTTTCGTTTTTCTTGTTCCTTCCCCATATAGTCCGCAAAACCGGATCATTCAAATGGCGATGACGTGAATGCGGCCAAACCGCGCCGGCAGTATCGGCCCGCGCGAATCTATGCGACAGTGAAGACCATGCTTCGACGTCTCATTCCCCTCTTCATTCTCGTGCTGCCGCTGGCGGAAATCGCCTGCTTCATTCTTGTCGGGCGGCGCATCGGCCTCTTCGCCACCCTGTCGCTGGTCGTGCTTTCGGCCGTGGCGGGCGTCGTGCTGATGCGCATCCAGGGCTTCGGCGTGCTCGCGCGGCTGCGCCAGTCGGGCCTGCAGGGCCGCGCGCCGGGCAAGGAAATGCTCGATGCGGCCATGATCATGATTGCCGGCATCCTCCTGCTCGTTCCCGGCTTCCTCACCGATATCGTCGGCATCGCCCTGTTTCTTCCCCCGGTCCGCTCGTTTCTCTGGAACCGGCTGATGCGCAATGTCGTGGTCGTCGATATCGGCGGCGCGCAGCCCGGCAACGGGCCGCAGACCGACCCCCGCACCGGCCCGCAGCGCACGATCGACCTCGACGAAAGCGACTTCCATCGCGACGGCCGGTCCTGACGGCGGGTTGTAAGCCCGGGGCTGAAATGCTAGATGGCCTGACTTTCCAGAGTCCCCGAGGATGTTTCCATGACCGACGCAGTAACCGACAACAACGCCGCGAGCCCTTCGCTCAACATCCTGGCGCAGTATGTGAAGGACTTCTCCTTCGAGAACCCGGGTGCGCCGCGGTCGCTGCAAGCCCGTGACAAGGCGCCGGCGATCAACATCAGCGTCAACGTCAATGCCAACCCGCTTTCCGACACGGACTTCGACGTCATCCTTTCGCTGAACGCGGAAGCCAAGGAAGGCGACAAGATGCTCTTCAACGCCGAACTTGCCTATGGCGGCGTCTTCCGCGTCACCGGCTTCCCGCAGGAGCACATGCTGCCGGTCCTCTTCATCGAGTGCCCGCGCCTGCTCTTCCCCTTCGCCCGCCAGATCATCTCCGACGCGACGCGCAATGGCGGCTTCCCGCCGCTGATGATCGATCCGATCGACTTCGCCCAGATGTTCACCCAGCGCATGGCCGAAGAACAGGTCAAGGCCAAGGTCAACGCCAACTGAGGCGAATACCGGTATTCAACGAAAACGCCCGGCCACCTTGTGGCCGGGCGTTTTCTTTTGCCGTCTGAAAAGCGGGCGGTTTCAATCGCCGTATTTCGCCCAGATCGCCTTGTCGCCCATGGTCTCCACCATAGCGGCATGGGCCGCACGCTCTTCTTCGGAAAGGCGCGGCGCGAGCGGCTTCGGCCTGACGCCGAGCGGCAGGACGACATCGTCCTCCGCCTCGACCAGCGTCCGGCGGCCGCTCTCGGCCATGCCGAGCCCCAGCGCCGCCTGCCGGCCGCCGATCATCTCGATATAGACCTCGGCCAGAAGCTCGGAGTCGAGCAGGGCGCCGTGCTTCGTGCGGTGCGAATTGTCGATGCCGTAGCGCCGGCAGAGCGCATCAAGGGAGTTCGGTCCCATCGGATGCTTGCGACGCGCCAGCGCCAGCGTGTCCGTCACCCTCTCCTGCAGGATGGGCGGCAGGCTGACACGCTCGAACTCGGCATTGATGAAGCCCATGTCGAAACTGGCATTATGCGCCACCCAGCGGGCATCGCCGAAGAAGTCGAGGATCTCTTGCGCCAGATCGGCAAAGGGCGGCTTGTCCTTCAGGAACTCGTCCGTGATGCCGTGGATGGCAAGCGCATCGGGATGCACCTTGCGCTCGCCCGGGCTGATGAAGAGGTGCAGCGTGCGGCCGGTCGGAAAATGGTTCTCCAGTTCCACGCCGCCGATTTCGATGACCCGGTCGAGCTTGTTGTCGAGGCCCGTCGTTTCCGTATCGAAGATGATTTCGCGCATCAGCCTTCCCGTCCCTTCAAACGTTCGACGAACTCTTCCACCTGTTCGCGCGCCGCATCAAGCCCCCTGCCGGTATCGATGAGGAAATCGGCGCGCCGGCGCTTTTCCGCATCGGGCATCTGGCGCGACAGGATGAGCCTGAATTTCTCCTCCGTCATGCCCGGGCGGGCGAGCACGCGCTGTCTTTGTATCTCCGGCGCGCAGGAGACGACGACCACCTTGTCCACCCGCGCCTCGCCCCCTGTCTCGTAGAGGAGCGGGATATCGAGCAGGACGAGCGGCGCGCCGCGATCCCGCTCCGCATCGAGGAAGGCCTTTTCCCGTGCCCGCACCAGCGGATGGATGATCGCCTCCAGGGCGGCAAAGCGATCGGGCGATCGGGCGAGCGCCGCCGACAGCGCCTTGCGGTCGATGGTTCCGTCCCGGAGCGCTTCGGGAAACTGTTCGGCGACCGGCGCGACGGCATCGCTGCGGTAGAGATCGTGCACCGTCGCATCCGCATCGTGCACAGGCACGCCGAGATCGCGGAACATCGCCGCGGTCGTCGACTTGCCCGTCCCGATCGATCCGGTGAGGCCGAGCACGATCATCGATGCGCCTCCATGTCGGCGAGGATCAATTGGCGCAATGCCGCATCGACGGCCGGCCGCACGCCGAACCATTTTTCGAAACCCGGCACCGCCTGGTGCAGCAGCATGCCGAGGCCGTCCACCGTGGCAAGACCCTGCTCGACCGCCTGGCGCAGGATCGGCGTCACCAGCGGCACATAGACGATGTCGGTCACCACCGCGCCCCCGGCCAGCATCGAGAAATCGAAGTCCGGCGCCGCCCCGCCGTCCATGCCGAGCGAGGTCGTGTTGACGAACAGCCCCGCGCCCGTCGACACTTCCGGCAGGGCCGTCATGGCATGGGCGTGGACCTTCGGCCCGAACCGGTCGGCAAGCTCCTGCGCCCGTCCGACGGTGCGGTTGACGACGTGGATTTCCGAAACGCCGCGGTCGCGCACCGCCTGGATGATCGCCCGGCTGGCACCGCCCGCCCCGAGGATGACGGCGCGGTCCGTCCTGCCCCAGCCCGGTGCCGCGGCATCGAGATTGGCAAGGAAGCCGAAGCCGTCCGTGTTGGTCGCATGCAGCCGGCCCTCTTCCAGCCAGAGCGTGTTCGCAGCACCGAGTTCTTCACTCAGCGCATCCGGCCGGTCGGCGAGCGCGAAGGCCGTCTCCTTGTGCGGGATGGTGACATTGCCGCCGACAAAGCCGGATTCACCGCTCTTCAATCTCGAAACGAAGCCGGCGAACTCTTCGGGGGCGACCTCCTGCCGCGTATAGGATCCCCGCAATCCCAGCGTTTCCAGCCAATGGCCATGGATCAGCGGCGAGCGCGAATGCTTGACCGGGTAGCCCGTCACGAAGGCGTGGCGAACGGATGTTTCACGTGAATCATGCATCGATGGCACCGAGATCGCGAAGTTTAGCCAGCAAGGGAAGAAGCGGCAGGCCGAGAATGGTGAAGTAGTCGCCGTCGATCCGCTCAAAGAGCTGCACCCCCTCGCCCTCAAGCTGATAGGCGCCGACGCTTGCCAGCACCCGCGTGCCGACCCGCGCCAGGTGGCGATCGATGAAGGTATCCGGCAAGGGACGCATCGTCAGATGCGCGATGGAAACGTGGCTCCACACTGTCTCGCCGTCCCGCACGAGGGCGACGCCGCAGTTCAGGGAATGGGTGCGGCCGGACATGGCCTGGAGATGGGCCTTGGCTTCCGCCATGTCGGCCGGCTTGTGGAACACCCGCCCGTCCAGGGAAAGCGTCTGGTCGGAACCGATGACGAGCGCGCCGGGACGCCGCCGTGCGACATCCAGCGCCTTTTCGATTGCCAGCGTCTCGGCAACCTGCTGCGGCGTCGGTTTGCGGGCGGCAAGCGCCGTTTCGACCGCACGCTCATCGATGGCGGCCGCCTCGGTTTCGAAGGCGAGGCCGGCATTTTCCATCAGCATGCGGCGGAAGGGACTTTGCGAGGCAAGGATCAGCGGTGTCATGACTATCTCCGTTCGTGCCCCGGGTTAGCGAAGCTTCGGGCGAAGAGCAACGATGGCGGCGGCCGTTTCCTCGATAGAGCGTCGGGTGACGTCGATGATCGGCCAGTTGTTGCGCGCGCAGATGGCGCGGGCATATTTCAGCTCCTCGGAAATCTGCGCGCGGTCGATATAATCGTCGCCGCGAAAATCCTGCGTCTGGCCGAGCACGCGGTTCTGCCGCACCTGGGCAATGCGGTCCGTCGTGGCGATCAGCCCGACGATCAGCGGCTTTGCGGCCGCCGACAGCCGCTCCGGCAGGGGCACGCCGAGCACGATCGGCACATTGGCGGTCTTGATGCCGCGATTGGCCAGATAGATGCTCGTCGGCGTCTTCGACGTGCGGCTGATGCCGACGAGGATGACGTCGGCCTCGTCGAGATCGGCCGGTAACTGCCCGTCGTCATGATCCATCGTGAAGTTCAGCGCGTCGATACGCGCGAAATAATCCGCGTTCATCACATGCTGCGCGCCCACCCGCCGGCGCGAAGGGGCGCCGAGATAGGACTGGAAGAGGTCGATGACCGGTTCGAGCACGGAGACGCAGGGCACGCCCATCTCCCGGCAACGCTGGTCGATGATCTGCGAAAGCTCCCGGTCGACGATCGTATAGAGCACGATGCCCGGCGCGCCGTCGATGGCGTCGAGCACCGGCATGAGCTGCTTGCGGTTGCGGATCAGCGGATAGACATGTTCCAGCGCCTGCGAAGACTGGAACTGCGCCGCCGCTGCCCGTCCCGCCGCGATCAGCGTCTCGCCGGTCGAGTCCGATATTAGGTGCAGATGGAAGTAGTTTTTGCTGCTTTCCACAATATCCTCCGCCCCCTGTTGATGAACCGGGAGAGCATGGAGCTAAGAACGGCAGGGGTCCGCAGGTAAGGGGATAACCGGCATTTTGTCCACAATCGGCGGGAGATCGCAAAGCGATTCACCGCGCATGTGGATAAGACTCATGACATGGCAAAGTGTCGCGTTTCTTCACAGGTCATCCACAGGAAGGCTCTTTACCGGTTACCTGGAATCGCCTTGATTCAAAAAGGCGATTCTGGTTTTCCGTAATCTACGCGGAAAATCTGCCGGTATATGGCGTCCTTTCCGGCCCGTCGGCGGCGGAACCGGATCCCTGTGGAGAGGATTTAATCCTTGATAGTCACCGACTCTAAGAAATAGAAACCTTTTCAAAGAGATTATTTCATGATTGGGAGAACCCCGCGGTGTCTGCGAAAAGCCGGAAGATCGTCGAAGTCCTGAACGGGAAAACGGTCTCCCCCCCTCCCCTCTGGCTGATGCGCCAGGCCGGACGTTACCTGCCGGAATACCGGCAGACGCGTGCGGCGGCGGGAAGTTTCCTCGATCTTTGTTATTCGCCGGAACTGGCGACGGAAGTGACACTCCAGCCGATCCGCCGCTACGGCTTCGACGCGGCGATCCTGTTTTCCGATATTCTCGTCATTCCCGATGCCCTGAAGCGAAATGTCCGCTTCGAGGAGGGCCATGGGCCGCGCCTCGATCCGATCGACGCCGACGGCATCCTCGCCCTGAAGGGGGATGGGGTCGCAGAGCACCTCAAGCCGGTCATAGAGGCCGTCGGCCGCATCCGGGGTGTCCTGCCGGAGGAAACGGCGCTGCTCGGCTTCTGCGGCGCGCCCTGGACCGTCGCCACCTACATGATCGCCGGCCATGGAACGCCCGACCAGGCCCCTGCGCGCCTTTTCGCCTACCGGGAGCCGCGCGCCTTCTCGCACCTCCTCGATCTTCTCGCCGACCTTTCGGCCGATTATCTCGTCGCGCAGATCGATGCCGGTGCCGATGCGGTGCAGATCTTCGATTCCTGGGCCGGCGTGCTCGGCGAGCGCGAATTTGCCGATTTCGCCGTCCGTCCGGTGCGCCGGATCATCGCTTCGGTGAAAGCCCGCCGCCCACAGGCGAAGATCATCGCCTTCGCCAAGGGCGCGGGCCTGCTATTGAAAACCTACCGGCAGCAGACCGGCGCCGATGCGATCGGCCTCGATTGGTCCGTGCCGCTCTCCTTTGCGGCCGAGCTGCAGAAGGAGGGTCCCGTCCAGGGCAATCTCGATCCGATGCGGGTTGTTGCCGGCGGTGCGGCACTCGACGACGGCATCGACGCCATCCTGCAGGCGCTCGGTAACGGACCGCTGATCTTCAATCTCGGCCACGGCATCACGCCGCAGGCCGATCCGGACACTGTCGCGCGGCTCGTTGCGCGGGTGCGCGGAGAGGCGCGGTGAGCGAGAAACAGGCGGGCGCGCTCGCCGGACGCCGCGCGCGGCTGCGCGCCGCGGTGGCGCTCGCCGTCTTCGCGCTGCTCGCCCTTCTTCTCGTCCTCTATCCGCCCGAGGACCTCTATCTCTGGATCAAGGCGCTGCACATCATCGCCGTCATCTCCTGGATGGCGGGGCTGCTCTACCTGCCGCGGCTTTTCGTCTACCACACGGATGCCCCGCCCGGCTCGGCGGAGGCCGCGCTGTTCAAGGTCATGGAGCAGCGGCTCTTCCGGGTGATCATGCAGCCGGCGATGGGTCTTTCCTGGCTGCTCGGCCTTTATCTCGCCTGGTCCGTCTATGGGTTCCAGGGCGGCTGGTTGCACGCCAAGCTTCTTTTCGTGGTCCTCCTGTCGGGCGTGCACCAGTTCTACGGCCGCGCCGTGAAGGCCTTTGCAGAGGATCGCAACACCAGGACGGGCCGCCAATGGCGCATCTGGAACGAGGCGCCAGCGCTGCTGATGGTCCTCATCGTCATCCTGGTCGTCGTCAAGCCGTTCTGATCGGTGCGACAAAACGGATGAAATTCCGATGCCCCCTTGCGGGCCAGCGCCGGAACCGCTATTTTCCGCGCATCTCATCTTTCGTGGCATGTGTATTCGTTCAGTGAACTGCACCCGATCCCCCGCAGTTCGGCCTTGACCCGCACGCCTTTTCCCATCCCGATGACACGCAGCATGGACCATTCATGGCCGAAATGAAGCTACAAGACCTCAAGAACAAGACTCCGACCGACCTCCTTGCCTTTGCCGAATCGCTCGAGGTCGAGAACGCGAGCACGATGCGCAAGCAGGAACTGATGTTTGCGATCCTGAAAATGCTGGCCGCGCAGGACGTGGAAATCATCGGCGAGGGCGTCGTTGAAGTGCTGCAGGACGGTTTCGGCTTCCTGCGTTCGGCCAATGCGAACTACCTGCCGGGCCCCGACGACATCTACATCTCGCCCTCGCAGATCCGCCGCTTCTCGCTGAAAACCGGCGATACGGTGGAAGGCCCGATCCGCGGCCCGAAGGAAGGCGAGCGCTATTTCGCGCTGCTCAAGGTCAACACGATCAATTTCGACGACCCGGAAAAGATCCGCCACAAGGTCCATTTCGACAACCTGACGCCGCTCTACCCGAACGAGCGCTTCAAGATGGAACTCGAGATCCCGACCTCGAAGGATCTCTCGCCCCGCGTCATCGATCTCGTCGCGCCGCTCGGCAAGGGACAGCGCGGCCTCATCGTCGCCCCGCCGCGCACGGGTAAGACGGTTCTCCTGCAGAACATCGCCCATTCGATCACCGCCAACCATCCGGAATGTTATCTGATCGTTCTCCTGATCGACGAGCGTCCGGAAGAAGTGACGGACATGCAGCGTTCGGTGCGCGGCGAGGTTGTGTCCTCGACCTTCGACGAACCGGCGACGCGCCACGTCCAGGTCGCCGAAATGGTTATCGAGAAGGCCAAGCGCCTCGTCGAACACGGCCGGGACGTGGTCATCCTGCTCGATTCGATCACCCGCCTCGGCCGCGCCTACAACACCGTCGTTCCGTCCTCGGGCAAGGTCCTGACCGGCGGCGTCGATGCGAACGCGCTGCAGCGTCCGAAGCGCTTCTTCGGCGCGGCGCGCAATATCGAGGAAGGCGGTTCTCTGACCATCATCGCGACCGCGCTGATCGATACCGGCAGCCGCATGGACGAAGTGATCTTCGAAGAATTCAAGGGTACCGGCAACTCGGAAATCGTGCTGGACCGCAAGGTGGCGGACAAGCGCATCTTCCCGGCCATGGACATCCTCAAGTCCGGCACGCGCAAGGAAGACCTCCTCGTCCCGCGCCAGGACCTTCAGAAAATCTTCGTGCTGCGTCGCATCCTCGCCCCGATGGGTACCACGGATGCGATCGAGTTCCTCATCGACAAGCTGAAACAGACGAAGAACAACGGTGACTTCTTCGATTCGATGAACACCTGAACGGTACGCGCCGCCGAGCCGAACACCATGGTCCCGCCGCGAGGCGGGGCCATTTTCGTTTGAGACGAACGGAATCGATTCTTCTCCGAAACGGGTTGATCGATTCGTACCCGGAATAATGAGGCCATGCGTTCCACGGATACGATCTTTGCCCTGTCGAGCGGTGGCCTGCCCTCCGGCGTGGCGGTGATAAGACTGAGCGGGCCGGGCAGCGCGCAGGCAGTCCGGACACTGTGCGGCGTTCAACCGCCGCCACGCCGCGCTTCTCTCCAATCGATTCGCAATCGGAACGGTGAGACGCTCGACGAGGGTCTTATCCTGCTCTTTCCCGGGCCGAACTCGTTTACCGGAGAAGACTGCGCCGAATTTCAGATCCACGGTGGTCGCGCGACGGTGAAGGCCGTTCTGGCGGAGCTGACCGGCATGGCGGGATTGCGCGCGGCGGAGGCCGGCGAATTCTCCCGACGGGCTTTCCTGAACGGGCGCATGGATCTGGTGGAGGTCGAAGGTCTTGCCGATCTGATCGTCGCCGAAACGGAGATGCAGCGCCGGCTGGCGGCGGAGCAATCATCCGGTGGTCTGTCGACGCTTTACGATTCGTGGGCGAAACGACTGACCCATGCGCGTGCGATGATCGAAGCCGAACTGGATTTCGCCGACGAGGACGATGTTCCAGGTTCCGTGGCGGATACGATCTGGCAGGATATGCGCGGCCTTGAGCAAGACATCCTTAACCATCTTTCCGGCGCACGCGCGGGGGAGATCGTCCGGGATGGTCTCAAGGTCGTGATCGCCGGCCCGCCGAATGCCGGCAAATCGAGCCTGCTGAACCATCTTGCCAGACGGGACGTCGCCATCGTCACCGAAATCCCCGGAACGACGCGCGATGTTCTGCATGTCGATCTGGATCTCGACGGTTTTGCCGTCAGGCTCTATGATACGGCGGGCCTGCGCGAAACCGACGATATCGTTGAACGGGAGGGAATTCGCCGCACCCATCGATCGCTGGCAGAGGCCCATCTGGTGCTCCTGCTGTCCGCGACCGATAATCCGGACTGGGCCGGCCTCTTGCGGGACTATGATGGTCCGGTTGTCCGGGTCCGAACCAAGGCGGATATGCGGGATACTTCCTGGCCGCAACCGGAGGCCGATGTTATGATCTCCGTGCGGACGGGTGAAGGGATAGCAGATCTCCTCGATCAGGTATGTGCCCATCTCCCGAATCTCGATCAAGGCAGTGCGCTGGCGCTGCCGACCCGCCGGCGCCATGCGGACAACCTGTCTGCGGCGCGCGGTCATATCGGGGCCGCACTGGTGGATCATGCCGGGGGCCTCGATATACAGGCAGAGCATCTTCGCCTTGCGGGACAGGCGCTGGGGCGAGTGACGGGTTGCGTGGATGTGGAAAACCTGCTGGACGTGATCTTTTCGGAATTTTGCATAGGCAAGTGATTCACGTGAAACAGCACAACGTACACGAGTCGCTGTGGGCGTTTCACGTGAAACAGGTGGTGCGATATGACAGACATGAAGACATATGATGTGGTGGTCATCGGCGGCGGTCATGCGGGCGTCGAAGCCGCTGCCGCTGCGGCGCGATACGGAGCGCAGATAGCTCTCCTCACGCACAAGGCATCGACGATCGGCGTCATGTCCTGCAATCCTGCCATTGGCGGGCTCGGCAAGGGACACCTTGTGCGAGAGGTCGATGCCCTCGACGGTCTGATGGGCCGGGTTGCAGATCGGGCAGGCATTCAGTTTCGCCTGCTGAATCGACGAAAGGGTCCTGCGGTCCGCGGCCCTCGTACCCAGGCCGACCGGAAACTCTACCGCGAGGCCATGCAGGCCGAGATCGCGGCGATTCGGGGATTGATGGTCGTCGAAGGCGACGCCTTTGATCTCGATAGCCGGGATGGCCGGATTGTGGCTGTCATCCTCAAGGATGGCCGCCGCCTCGCGTGCGGCGCCGTTGTCATCACCACGGGCACGTTCCTGCGAGGGCTTATCCATATCGGCTCCGAAAAGATTCCGGCGGGCCGCGTCGGGGAAGATCCGTCCCTCGGACTTTCCACGACATTCGAGCGCCTCGGCGTCAAACTGGGCCGCCTGAAGACCGGAACGCCGGCACGGCTTGACGGCCGCACCATCGACTGGAACGCGGTCGGGCGTCAGGCGGCGGACGAGCAGCCCGTCCCGTTCTCCTTCATGACGGACCGGATCACGACGCCGCAGATCGAATGCGGCGTCACGCGAACGACGACGGCCACTCATCGCATTATTGAGGAGAATATCGGCCGGTCGGCGATGTATTCCGGCCAGATCGAGGGGGTCGGCCCGCGTTATTGCCCGTCGATCGAGGACAAGATCGTCAAGTTCGGCGAACGGGACGGCCACCAGATTTTTCTTGAGCCCGAGGGCCTGGATGACGATACCGTCTATCCCAACGGCATCTCGACCTCTCTTCCAGCTGACGTGCAGCAAGCGTTCATCCATACCATTCCCGGGCTTGAACAAGTGCGTATCCTGCAGCCGGGCTACGCCATTGAATATGACCATGTCGATCCGCAGGAACTGTCTGCGACGCTGGAAGTACGGCGCCAACCTGGGTTGTTCCTTGCCGGCCAGATCAACGGCACGACGGGTTACGAAGAGGCGGCGGCGCAGGGACTGGTTGCCGGCCTGAACGCGGCGCGGCGGGCGGCCGGCGAGGACGGCCAGGTTTTCAGTCGCACCGACAGCTATATCGGCGTCATGCTGGATGACCTGACGTCTCGTGGCGTCACGGAGCCCTACCGCATGTTCACCTCGCGGGCGGAATACCGTCTTTCGCTGCGGGCTGACAACGCCGATGTTCGGCTCACCCCTCTGGGCGTGGCGCTCGGCCTTGTTGGTCCTGACAGGCGCCAGCGTTTCGAGCAATGGTCCGCGGAGATGCGGGCCGCGCGCGAAAAACTGGGGGAGTTGAAGCTCTCGCCCAACGAAGCTGCAAGCAGGGGCATCCGGATCAATCAGGACGGCGTACGCCGCAGCGCCTATGACCTCCTCGCCTATCCGGACATCGACTTTGCGCGGCTGGCAGCGGTCTGGCCCGAATTGCAGGCGTTTTCGGTACGCGTGCGCGATGCCGTCGAGATCGAGGCCGGATATGCGGTCTATATGAATCGTCAGGAGGCCGATATCGCCGAGGCACGGCGGGAAGAGGAACGCGGTATTCCCGCGGATTTCGACTTCAGTGCCCTGCCCGGCCTCTCGATCGAACTGCGGCAGAAGCTGGCGGCGGCGCGGCCGTCGAACCTGGCGCAGGCCGCGCGGGTGGACGGCATGACGCCAGCGGCCTTGACACTTCTCCTCGCCCATCTCAAGCGCGTGCCCGATGGGGCAATAACACAACGGACAGCCCTTGCATGACCCTTCTGCCCCGTGAATTTGCCGGTTTGAATGTTTCACGTGAAACCGAGGACAGGCTGAACGCCTTCGTTGCGCTTTTCCAGAAATGGGCGAAGACCATCAATCTCGTCGCTCCCTCGACATTGGCGGAAGTGTGGAACCGCCATATCGTTGATAGCGTGCAGATTTATGCCTTGTATCCGGGGCCGCGAATCTGGGTCGATCTCGGCAGCGGCGGAGGTTTTCCGGGCATTGTCACCGGTATTCTGCTGGCCGGCGTGGGAGACGGATGGGTTCATCTCGTTGAAAGCAACAACAAGAAGGCCGCCTTCCTGCGAACTGCCATCCTGGAAACGGGCGCGCGCGCCTCGGTTCATGCGATTCGCATCGAGGAGGCACCGGCGGCGATCCCACATTGCGATGCGATATCGGCCCGGGCGCTGGCGGATCTGGACCTTCTGATGGAATTTGGACGGCCATGGGCCGACCGTAACCCGGATCTCAGGTTTTTCCTCCACAAAGGCCGGGATTATCAGCGCGAGGTCGAGAAAGCGCATGGAAGGTGGGGATTCGATCTGGTAAAACATGCCAGTGTCGTCGAGCCGGATTCCGTGGTGCTCGAACTTTCGAAGCTTTCGCGAAAACATGAGTGATTGGCGAATGTCCATGGCAGGCGAAAAAAACCGGATCATCACCATCGCAAACCAGAAGGGTGGCGTCGGCAAGACGACGACGGCCATCAATCTTGCGACCGCGCTCGCCGCGATCGGCGAGCGCGTGCTGATCGTTGACCTCGACCCTCAGGGCAATGCCAGTACGGGCCTTGGCATCGACCGTCGCAATCGCACGCTCTCGTCCTATGACCTCCTGATCGGTAGTCATGGCGTTGCCGAAACGGTTCTGCAGACAGCGGTACCGAACCTGTCGATTATCCCGTCGACCATGGATCTTCTCGGTATCGAAATGGAGATCGCGCAGCAGAACGACCGCGTCTTCCGCCTGCGCCGGGCGCTCGCCTCGGCGGAAGCGCTGTCTTACTCTTACGTTCTGGTCGATTGCCCGCCGTCCTTCAACCTCCTGACCATGAACGCGCTCGCCGCGGCGCATTCCGTGCTGGTGCCCCTGCAGTGCGAGTTCTTCGCCCTCGAGGGCCTCAGCCAGTTGCTGGAGACGGTGGATCAGGTGCGGCGGACCGTCAATCCGTATCTCGATATCCAGGGTATTGTGCTCACTATGTTCGACTCGCGCAACAATCTTGCGCAGCAGGTCGTCAACGATGTGCGCACGCATCTCGGGGAAAAGGTCTATCATACGCTCATTCCGCGCAATGTCCGCGTGTCCGAAGCGCCGTCCTACGGCAAGCCGGCCATTCTCTACGATCTCAAATGCGCCGGAAGCCAGGCCTATCTCCAGCTCGCCTCCGAGGTGATCCAGCGTGAAAGGCAGCGTCGGGCTGCCTGATTTCCGTATCCGTGAGTAGAATCGATGAATGAAGACAACTCGAAGCGGCGCCTTGGCCGCGGCCTTGCCGCCCTGATCGGTGAAATGGACCAATTGCCCGCAGCCGATGTGGGTGAGCGGCCTTCGGTCAATCCCGATCGCCTCGTCCCGATCGAGTTCGTCGGGCGCAATCCACGCAATCCGCGGCGCTATTTCGATGAATCGGAATTGCAGGATCTCGCGTCCTCGATCCGCCAGCACGGCATCGTGCAGCCGGTCGTCGTTCGTACCACGGCGGACAATCGCTACGAGATCATCGCCGGCGAACGCCGCTGGCGCGCCGCGCAGCTTGCTGGGCTGACCGATATCCCGGTCATCATCCGGGATGTGGACGACCGGACAGCGCTCGAGATCGCTATCGTGGAGAACGTCCAGCGCTCCGATCTCAACCCGCTGGAAGAGGCCATGGGCTATGAGCTGCTCATCGCCGACCACGGTTACACGCAGAACGACCTCGGCGAGATCATCGGCAAGAGCCGCAGCCATGTGGCAAACAGCCTTCGCCTGCTGAAACTGCCGGAGCCGGTGCGCGACATGCTGGCCTCCGGTTCGCTTTCGGCCGGCCATGCCCGGGCGCTCATCCCCACTTCAGACCCCATCGCGCTGGCAAAGACCGTCGTGGCGAAGGGCATGTCGGTGCGGGACGCGGAGCGCCTGGCGCAGAACGACATCAAGGCGCAGGGCGATCCCAACCACAGCCAGGCGCCGCGCAAGGATGAAAAGGATGCTGACACGCTGGCGCTGGAGCGCACGCTTTCGGACGTGCTCGGGCTCGATGTGACCGTCAATCACAAGGGAAGCGGCGGCCAGTTGCGGATCGCCTACAAGACCCTGGAACAGCTCGAGGAAATCTGCCGGCTTCTCGAGCGGAGGTAATATCCTTAGCCGGATTCAGCGGCGGGCGGATTGCAGCACGGTCGCCAGCATCGTCTGCATGGCGATCGTATCCTCCAGCGCCGGCCGCTGCCGGCTTTGCAGGATGGCGGCTTGCAGGCGCTGGATTTCCCGGCGGATCGCCGGGCTCGTCCATGTTTTCAGCGCGTTCTCGACGATCGGCTTGCGGCGGAAATGCAGATGGCGGCCGAGTGTCGCCATGGCCTGGCCGGCCGGGGCCCGTTTCTCATCCATTTCCGCGCGCATCAGTTCCAGGAGCTGGAACTGCCGAAGGCATCCCTGCAGGACGAGGAAGACCGGCGTCTTGGACGAGACGATCTTCTGGATGGCGTGCAGGAAGCCCTCCTTGTCGCCCTTGAGGATGGCGTCTATGGCATCGTCCGTCGAGATCGCGCTGGCATCGCCGACGATTTCCTCGACGTCCTGCTCCTCGATTATCTCTTTGCCGCGGCAATAGAGCGCGAGCTTGCGCACCTCGTTGCGTGAAGCGAGCCGGTCGCCGCCGATGGTCTCCATCAGGCGCGCGCGGGCCGCAGGGGAAATGCGAAGGCCCTCGGATGCGAGCTCCTGGTCGATGAGCGCCTGCAGCGCGCGGCCGTCGTCCGCATAGCAGGCGATGGCGACGGCCGCGGCGCTGGATTCGGCCGCCTTGCGCAGCGCGGCGCCCTTCTTCAGGTCGCCCGCCTCGACAATCAGGGTGGAGGGCCCTGCCGGCATCTTCGCGAGAATGTCCAAGGCGTCGGAAACACCCTTTTCGCTGCCGGCATTGCGGATCCAGACGAGGCGGTCGCCGCCGAAGAGGCCGATCGCGTTCATCTCGTCGATTAGCCGCCCTGGCTGGCCGCCGATCTCGCCGGCGTCGAGCTTGACCACGGAAAACGCGTCGTTCAGATCCACGCCGCTGACTGCGGCAAGCGCGGCGGCGCGCTCGGAGACGAGGCCCCTGTCGGGGCCATAGATCAGGAAAAGCCGCACGGGTAGCGGCTTTCGCTTCAGGAACCCGTCGAACTCGTGCGACTTGACTTCGGCCATAGCCGGCTCAGCGCCGGCCGAGCGCCGACGCGACGTCCGCGCGGATCAACTCTGCCAGCTCGCGGGCACCACGGTTCTCGGCATCCCGGACGGCGCGCAGCTTGGCGAATTCCTGCACGGGATAATCGACGAGAGCGACCGCCGAGCGCTTGCCGGAGGCCAATGTTTCTCCGGAGTCCGTCTGCACGAGATTGTAGTCGGCAGAAACGACGATACGGCCTGCGAGAGGAATGTCGTCGCGCACGTCGAGCAGCACGCCGATCTGGCGGACCGTCACGTTGAGCTCGAGGTGATAAAGCGCGCTCTGCGTCTCGCCGGCGCCGCCGGAGAAGAGGAATATCAGGTCGTTGCGGACCTGTTGTTCCACGCGGTCGTCGGCCTTTGAGATGGCGACGGCGGCGAGCTTGCCCTGCGTCCCGGCGGGCGTTGAATAGAGCGGCCGCACCTGGCAGCCGGCGACGACGCCGAGGATGGCGATGCCGGCAAAGGCCTTGGCGAACCGGGAGAGACCGCTTCCGTCAGACAACAACATTCACGATCCTCTGCGGTACGACGATGATCTTCTTGGGTTGCTGGCCGGCAAGCGCGGCCTGGACGGCTTCAAGCGCCAGAACGGCTGCCTGGACGGCAGTCTGGTCCGCATCGCGGGCGATTGTCAAATCCGCGCGCTTCTTGCCGTTGATCTGCACCGGCAGGGTGACTTCGTCGTCGGCGACGAGGCGGTCCTCGTAGGAGGGCCACGGGGTCATCGCGACGAGGCCTTCCTCGCCGATCTCGCGCCAGCACTCTTCCGCAAGATGCGGCGTCATGGGGGCGACGATGCGGATCAGGATGCCGGCGGCCTCACACAGGGCGGCGGTGAGGTCGGCCGAAGCCTTGCCGGCGGCAACGGCCGTCAGCGGCGCGGCAAGCGCATTGACGAATTCGTAGATGCGGGCGACGGCCTTGTTGAAGGCAAGCTTGTCGTAGTCGGCCTGCACGGCCTTCAGCGTCTTGTGGGCGGCCTGCGAGACGGCGAGGGCCTCGCCCTCCGTGCCCGGGCGGCCCTGTGCGGCATTCAGCGCCGGGGCAGCCTCGGAAAGGAGGCGCCAGACGCGCTGCACGAAGCGGTGCGCTCCTTCGACGCCGGCTTCCGACCAGATGACGTCACGGTCCGGCGGAGAATCGGAGAGCACGAAGAAGCGGGCGGTATCGGCGCCGTAGGAGGCGATGATGTCGTCGGGATCGACGACGTTCTTCTTCGACTTCGACATTTTCTCGATCGAGCCGATAGCAATGTCTTCGCCGGATTCGAGATGGGTCGCGCGGCGCTTGCCGTTTTCCTCCTCGATGCGAATCTCGGCGGGGGTCACCCATTCGCGCTTGCCGTCGACGGTGCGGCTGTAGGTTTCGTGCACCACCATGCCCTGGGTGAAGAGGCCCTTGAAGGGTTCCTTCACGTCCACATGTCCGGTTGCCTGCATGGCGCGGGTGAAGAAGCGTGAATAGAGCAGGTGCAGGATCGCGTGCTCGATGCCGCCGATATACTGGTCGACCGGCAGCCAGGCATTGGCCGCGGCCGGGTCCGTCGGGTCGTTCTCCCACGGGGCGGTGAAGCGGGTGAAATACCAGGACGAATCGACGAAGGTGTCCATCGTGTCCGTCTCGCGGCGGGCGTCCTTGCCGCAATGCGGGCAGGCGACATGGCGCCAGGTCGGATGGCGGTCGAGCGGGTTGCCCGGCTTGTCGAAGGTGACGTCGTCGGGCAGCTTGACCGGCAGATCGGCCTTCGGCACGGGCACGACGCCGCAATCCTCGCAATGGATGACCGGAATGGGGCAGCCCCAGTAGCGCTGGCGCGAAATGCCCCAGTCGCGCAGGCGGAAGTTCACCTTGCGCTCGCCCTGCGGGGCGTTGCCGAGCGTGGCGGCGGACAGGCGCCTTGCCACCTCTTCGAAGGCGGCATCCGTGCCGAGGCCGTCGAGGAAGCGGGAATTGATCATCACGCCGTCGCCGACATAGGCTTCGTCGGCGATCGCGAACGTCGCAGCGTCACCGTCTTCAGGCATGACGACGGGCACGACCGGCAGGTCGTATTTGCGGGCGAAATCGAGGTCCCGCTGGTCGCCGGAAGGGCAGCCGAAGATGGCGCCCGTGCCATAGTCCATCAGAACGAAGTTGGCGATGTAGACCGGGAGTTCCCAATTCGCATCGAAGGGATGGCGCACGCGGATGCCGGTGTCCATGCCCTTCTTCTCGGCCGTTTCCAGCGCGGCGAGCGAGGTGCCGGCGCGGCGGCATTCCTCGGCGAAGGCCATGATTTCAGGGTTCTTCGCGGCAGCGTCCCTGGCCAGCGGATGATCGGCCGAGATGGCGAGGAAAGACGCGCCGAACAGGGTGTCGGGCCGGGTCGTGTAGACGGTGACGTCCTTTTCGCCGGTGAGGCCGGCATTTTCGGAAACCTCCCAGCGCACCAGCATGCCCTCGGAACGGCCGATCCAGTTCTTCTGCATCAGCCGGACCTTTTCCGGCCACTGGTCGAGCGTTTCCAGCGAATCGAGCAGATCCTGGCTGAAATCGGTGATGCGGAAGAACCATTGCGTCAGCTCGCGCTGCTCGACGAGCGCGCCGGAGCGCCAGCCGCGGCCGTCGATGACCTGCTCGTTGGCAAGGACGGTATGGTCGACCGGGTCCCAGTTCACCTTGGACTGCTTGCGGTAGACGAGGCCCTTCTCCAGGAAGTCGAGGAAGAGATGCTGCTGGCGCTGGTAGTATTCCACGTCGCAGGTGGCGAATTCACGCGACCAGTCCAGCGACAGGCCCATGGACTTGAGCTGGTTGCGCATGGTTGCGATATTGTCGTAGGTCCAGCCCTTCGGATGCACCTTGTTCTGCATGGCGGCGTTTTCGGCGGGCATGCCGAAGGCGTCCCAGCCCATCGGGTGCAGCACGTTGAAGCCGCGGGCGCGCTTGTAGCGCGCGACCACGTCGCCCATCGCATAGTTGCGCACATGGCCCATATGGATGCGGCCCGACGGATAGGGGAACATCTCGAGGACGTAGTACTTTTCGCGCGGATCGTCGTTCCTGGTCAGGAAGACGCTGTCGTCGTTCCATTTTGCCTGCCAGCGGGGTTCGGCGTCGCGCGGATTGTAACGTTCGGTGGCCATGTCTTTGATGTTCCGGAAGTCTTTTGGGAGTCTTGGAGGGCGGTGCGCCCATGCGAATATGGTGTCGAGACCTTCATCATGAAACCGCCGAAGCGTCAAGTTTTCCGGCCTCCGGGCGGAGAGAAGCGGCATGCGCGCGCTTGGCAAACCGCGCCGATTTCGCTAGGTCCGGAACAAGATGCCGATGGAGAGTGACCATGGACCTTCAGGACCGTCTCGACGACGTTCGCAACCGGATCAGCAAGGCCGCTGTCGAGGCCGGCCGCAGGCCCGAAGCGGTGACGCTGGTGGCGGTCTCCAAAACCTTCGATGGCGATGCCATACGCCCGGCGATTGCGGCCGGCCAGCGCGTGTTCGGCGAGAACCGCGTGCAGGAGGCCCAGGGAAAATGGCCCGCGCTGCGCGCCGAGACCGCCGGCATCGAGCTTCATCTCATCGGCCCTCTGCAATCCAACAAGGCGGCCGAGGCGGTGGCGCTGTTCGATGTGATCGAGACGGTGGACCGGGAGAAGATCGCCCGGGCGGTCGCCGCCGAGATGGCACGGCAGGGGCGTGCGCTGCGGCTCTATGTCCAGGTCAATACGGGGCTCGAACCGCAGAAGGCCGGCATTGCGCCCGACGATACGGTCGCCTTCGTCGCCTTCTGCCGCGACGAGCTCGGCCTTACCATCGAGGGGCTGATGTGCATTCCGCCGGCGGATGAGAATCCGGGACCGCATTTCGCGCTGCTCGCAAAGCTCGCCGGACGCTGCAATCTCGACCGCCTGTCGATGGGCATGTCCGGCGACTACGAGGTCGCCATCGGCTTCGGCGCGACCGGCGTGCGCGTCGGCTCGGCGATCTTCGGAACGCGCTGACATTCCCGATTGACGACGCGCAAGGGGCAAATTGCCCCGTGAGGCTTTGGTCTGGCTTTCCCGACGCCTCATCCTCTCCTATTCTTCCCTTCGGAGGAACCGGTCGTCTCCTGGCCGGACATGGAGGATGCAATGCACAAGACCTATGCCGAGATCTATCGGGCGTGGAAGAATGACCGGAACGGTCATTGGGCCGAGGCGGCGCGGGCGATCGACTGGTTCAGCGAACCGACGGCGATCTTCGACGCCGCGCAGGGCGTCTACGGGCGCTGGTTTCCCGATGCGATCGGCAATACCTGTCACAATTGCGTCGACCGGCATGTGGCCGCGGGCCATGGCGAAGATGCCGCGCTGATCTACGACAGCCCGGTGACCGGCCGCAAGGCGCGCTACAGCTACGGCGAACTTCTCGCCCATGTGAACGCCATGGCGGCGGTGCTGGTCGATCAGGGCGTGGAGAAGGGCGACCGGGTCATCCTCTATATGCCGATGATCCCGGAGGCGATCTTCGCCATGCTGGCCTGTGCGCGCATCGGGGCGATCCATTCGGTGGTCTTCGGCGGTTTTGCCGCAAGCGAACTTGCCGCGCGCATCGACGATTCCACCGCCAAGCTCGTCGTCACCGCGAGCTGCGGCGTCGAACCCAACCGCGTCGTCGCCTACAAGCCGCTGCTCGACGCGGCGATCGATCTTGCCGGGCACAAGCCGGAGCGCTGCCTCGTCCTGCAGCGGCCGGAACTGGCGGCGGAGCTGAAGCCCGGGCGCGACGTCGATCTCGGTCCGGCGCTTGCGGCGGCGCGGGAGGGCGGGCGCGCCGTCCCCTGCGCGCCGCTGGCGGCCACCGATCCGCTCTATATCCTCTATACGTCGGGCACGACCGGCCAGCCCAAGGGCGTCATCCGCGACAACGGCGGCCATATGGTCGCGCTCGCCTGGACGATGGGGGCGTTCTACGGGGTGGAGCGCGGCGAGGTCTATTGGGCGGCGTCGGATATCGGCTGGGTCGTCGGCCATTCCTACATCGTCTATGCGCCGCTCCTCAACGGCAGCACCACGGTGCTTTACGAGGGCAAGCCGGTCGGCACGCCCGATGCCGGCGCCTTCTGGCGGGTGGTGGAGGACTACAAGGTCTCGGTGCTCTTCACCGCCCCGACGGCCTTCCGCGCCATCCGCAAGGAGGATCCGGAGGGCGCCTTCGTCAAGCGGCACGACATTTCCAGCCTGCGCGCGCTGTTCCTCGCCGGCGAGCGGGCCGATCCGGATACGATCCGCTGGGCCGAAGCCGTGCTCGGCGTGCCGGTCATCGATCATTGGTGGCAGACGGAGACGGGCTGGCCGATCGTCGGCAATCCGCTCGGTCTCGGCCAGCTGCCCGTGAAGCACGGCTCCCCCACCGTGCCCATGCCGGGCTACGAACTCCATGTGCTGGACGATGCCGGCCATGAGGTTTCGCCCGGCACGCTCGGCAACATCGCCATCAAGCTGCCCCTCCCCCCGGGCTGCCTGACGACCTTCTGGAATGCCGACGAGCGCTTCCGCGCGACCTGCCTTTCGGAGTTCTCCGGCTACTACAAGACCGCCGATGCCGGCTATGTCGACGAGGACGGCTACGTCTTCATCATGTCGCGCACCGACGACATCATCAATGTCGCCGGCCACCGCCTCTCGACGGGCGCGATGGAAGAGGTCTGCGCCAGCCATCCCGATGTCGCCGAATGCGCCGTTATCGGCGTCGCCGATGCGCTGAAGGGCCAGTTGCCGGCCGGCTTCCTCGTTTTGAAGAGCGGTGTTTCACGTGAATCATCGGTCGTGGAGCAAGAGGTTGTTGGTCTTGTGCGCGAGCGCATCGGCCCGGTCGCCGCCTTCAAGACGGCGATCTGCGTGAAGCGCCTGCCGAAAACCCGCTCGGGAAAGATCCTGCGCGGCACCATGCAGAAGATCGCCGACCGGGTCGACTGGAAGATGCCGGCGACCATCGACGACCCGGCCATCCTGGACGAGATTGCAGAAGTCCTGGCAGGCCGGCGGATCGTGTGAGCAACAAAAAACCGGCCGCAAGGCCGGGTTTGGATATTTGGGGAACCTTGCCCCACTCCATTGTCGTCATCCTCGGGTTAAACCCGAGGATCCAAGCGGTGCTCTCGGCGGTGAATGGTCGGGTCAGGCCCGACCATGACGAAGGAGAGGCGAGCAGCCTTGTTTCACCGCTCAGAAGCGGTCGTCTTCATCCTCGTCGGGCGTGGCCGACTTCAGCGACTTCAGCTTGGCGAAGACGGCGTCGGCGTCGATTTCCTTCTCGTCCTCGCGGTCGGTGCTGTAGGGCAGCTTTTCCGTTTCCTGCGCCGATTCCAGCGTCGCGCCGAGTTCGGCGGCGGTGGGTAGCGGACGGCCCTTCGAGGCGCGTTCGACTTCGAGGTCGAGGTCGATCTGCGAGCACAGGCCCAGCGTCACCGGGTCCATCGGCGTCAGGTTGGTCGAGTTCCAGTGGGTGCGTTCGCGGATCTGCTCGATCGTCGACTTGGTCGTGCCGACGAGACGCGAGATCTGCGCATCCTTCAGTTCCGGATGGTTGCGCACCAGCCAGAGAATGGCGTTGGGGCGGTCCTGGCGCTTGGAGACCGGCGTGTAGCGCGGGCCCTTGCGCTTGGATTCCGGCACGCGGACCTTCGGTTCGGACAGCTTTAGCTTGTGGTTCGGATTGCCTTCCGCGCGGGCGATCTCCTCGCGGGAAAGCTGGCCGGTCGAGATGGGGTCGAGGCCCTTGATGCCCTGCGCCGATTCGCCGTCGGCGATGGCCTTCACTTCGAGCGGGTGCAGTTTGCAGAATGTGGCGATCTGGTCGAACGACAGCGCCGTGTTGTCGACCAGCCAGACCGCGGTCGCCTTTGGCATGAGGAGCTGCTGAGCCATGGATATAGTCCTTCTGTCCGTCCGCGCCGGTGTCGCGGGCCGTGGGGTGTAACCACTATGTTCCGGGAATTCGGCCCTCTATACAATCACTGTCGCAGAAATGCAATTCTTCAAGCGCAAATGACCTTTTGTCTAATTGCCCGAAGGATTTGACCTGATATGTATGGCAAGGGAGACGCGAGAGGCCGGAGGAGATACGGCTTTCCCGCCTATGCGCAGTGAGGAGGAATCCATGTCCGCAAAGACCTATCCGGTGCTGAAGTCCGCGAAAAGCCGCACGCTGATCGACAACGAAACCTATCAGAACTGGTATCGCGAAAGCATCGAGAACCCGGAGCGCTTCTGGGACAAGCACGGCATGCGCATCGACTGGTTCAAGCCCTATACGAAGGTGAAGAACACGTCGTTTACCGGCAAGGTGCCGATCAAGTGGTTCGAGGACGGCATCACCAACGTCTCCTACAATTGCATCGACCGCCACCTCAAGGCGCATGGCGACGACGTCGCCATCATCTGGGAAGGCGACAATCCCTATATCGACAAGAAGATCACCTATAACGAGCTTTACGAACACGTCTGCCGCATGGCGAACGTGATGAAGAAGCACGGCGTCAAGAAGGGTGACCGCGTCACCATCTACATGCCGATGATCCCGGAAGCAGCCTATGCCATGCTCGCCTGCGCGCGCATCGGCGCCGTGCATTCCGTCGTCTTCGGCGGCTTCTCGCCGGATGCGCTGGCCGGCCGCATCGTCGATTGCGAATCCACTTTCGTCGTCACCTGCGACGAGGGCGTGCGCGGCGGCAAGCCGATCCCGCTCAAGGAAAACACCGATACGGCGATCGACATCGCCGCCAAGCAGCATGTCATCGTCAACAAGGTGCTGGTCGTGCGCCGCACCGGCGGCAAGACCGGCTGGGCACCGGGCCGCGACATCTGGCATCACCAGGAAGTGCTGACCGTGCCGCGCGATTGTCCGCCGGCGAAAATGAAGGCGGAAGATCCGCTCTTCATCCTCTATACGTCGGGCTCCACCGGCAAGCCGAAGGGCGTGCTGCACACCACGGCCGGCTATCTCGTCTATGCCTCGATGACGCACAAATACGTCTTCGACTACCAGGACGGCGATATCTACTGGTGCACGGCCGACGTGGGCTGGGTCACCGGCCATTCCTATATCGTCTACGGCCCTCTGGCGAACCGCGCGACCACGCTGATGTTCGAGGGCGTGCCGAACTTCCCGGATGCCGGCCGCTTCTGGGAAGTGGTCGACAAGCACAAGGTCAACATCTTCTACACCGCCCCGACGGCGATCCGCGCCCTGATGGGCGCCGGTGATGCGTTCGTGAAGCGCTCGTCGCGCTCGTCGCTGCGACTGCTCGGCTCGGTCGGCGAACCGATCAACCCGGAAGCCTGGGAATGGTATTACAACGTCGTCGGCGAGGGCCGTTCGCCGATCGTCGACACCTGGTGGCAGACGGAGACCGGCGGCATCCTCATCACCCCGCTGCCGGGGGCGACGGAACTCAAGCCCGGTTCGGCGACGCGGCCGTTCTTCGGCATCAAGCCCGAACTCGTCGATAACGAGGGCAAGGTGCTGGAAGGGGCGGCCGACGGCAATCTCTGCATCACCGACAGCTGGCCGGGCCAGATGCGCACGGTCTATGGCGATCACAAGCGCTTCGTCGAAACCTATTTCTCGACCTACAAGGGCAAGTACTTCACCGGTGACGGCTGCCGCCGCGACGAGGACGGCTATTACTGGATCACCGGCCGCGTCGACGACGTGCTCAACATTTCCGGCCACCGGCTCGGCACGGCCGAAATCGAATCGGCCCTCGTCTCGCACCATCTGGTCTCGGAAGCGGCCGTCGTCGGCTATCCGCACAGCCTCAAGGGCCAGGGCATCTACTGCTACGTCTCGCTGATGGCCGGCGAGGAAGGCACCGACGCGCTGCGCCAGGACCTCGTCAAGCATGTGCGCAAGGAGATCGGCCCGATCGCGACGCCGGACAAGATCCAGTTTTCGCCCGGCCTGCCGAAGACCCGCTCCGGCAAGATCATGCGCCGCATCCTGCGCAAGATCGCCGAGGACGATTTCGGGTCGCTCGGCGACACCTCCACCCTCGCCGATCCGGCCGTCGTCGACGACCTGATCGCCAACCGGCAGAACAAGGCTGCGGGTTGAGGCCAATGACACAAAGCGAAACGGCGGCCATTGGCCGCCGTTTTCGTTTGAAGAATCAACTTTCTGGAGGATTGGCTCCTCCTCTCGGCGTCATCCTCGGGCTCGGCCCGAGGATCCACGCGGCACCTGTGGCCGTGGATGGTCGGGTCAAGCCCGACCATGACGATAGAGAGGGAGGCGATGTGCCGCGGCCGTTCGCCCGACTTTCTCTCAGAAATCGATCGCCCGGCCCTTGATCTCCCAGTCACCGAACCGCGCGGGGTCCTCGCCGCCTCGGCCGCCGATCTCCTCGGCGCGTTCGGCCGGCTGAGCGGCCTTGCGGCGCTCCTCGGCTTCCTGCAAGGCGCGTTGCGCCGCCGGCGAAAGCACCTTGCGGCCGTCGGAATGATTGTCGTTGTCGCTGTTCATGAAAATCGGCATCCTTCCGGCATATTGAAGAAGTGCTGGTGGTTCACCATCATATAGGAGCGGATCGGCGCTGTGGAAAGCGTTGATTCACGTGAAACATTCCCTTGACAGCGGGGAATGGCAACGCGGCAGAAACCTGACAGGAGCCGAAAACGCATGAACATCGTTCGCACAGCCATGCTTCTCGCCGCCATGACGGCGCTTTTCATGGGCGTGGGCCTGCTGATCGGCGGCAAGGGCGGCATGATGATCGCGCTTCTCGTCGCGATCGCCATGAACTTCTTCTCCTACTGGAATTCCGACCGCATGGTGCTGTCCATGTACGGCGCCAAGGAGGTCGACGAGCGCTCGGCGCCGGAATATTACGGCATCGTGCGTGACCTCGCGGCCCGCGCCGGCCTGCCCATGCCGCGCGTCTATGTCATCAACAGCGACCAGCCGAATGCTTTTGCCACCGGCCGCAACCCGCAGAACGCCGCCGTCGCCGCCTCGACGGGCCTGCTCCATGCCTTGTGCTATGAGGAGGTGGCGGGCGTGATGGCGCACGAGCTTGCCCATATCCAGAACCGCGACACGCTGACCATGACGCTGACAGCGACGATCGCCGGCGCGATCTCCATGCTCGCCAATTTCGCCATGTTCTTCGGCGGCAGCGGCAACCGGGAAAACAACAATCCGCTCGGCTTCATCGGCGTGCTCGTCGCCATGATCGTCGCCCCCTTCGCCGCCATGCTGGTGCAGATGGCGATCAGCCGGACGCGCGAATATTCCGCCGACAGGCGTGGCGCGGAAATCTGCGGCAATCCGCTCTGGCTCGCCTCGGCGCTGAAGAAGATCGCCGTCGCCGCCGGCCGCATCCCCAACGACGCCGCCGAGCACAATCCGGCAACCGCCCACATGTTCATCATCAATCCGCTCTCCGGCGAGCGCATGGACAACCTGTTCTCCACCCATCCGAACACGGAGAACCGCATCGCCGCGCTTCAGGAAATGGCGTGCGGCATGCAGACACGCTCGACGGAGCCGGTGCGGGCTGATAATCCGGTGCGCAAATCGCGCTCCGTCCCGTCGACCGGCTGGGGACGCGGTGGTTCCGAACCGCCCAAAGGTCCCTGGTCTTGAACGACGACAAACGCAGAAACAGAACGCATCCGAAACGCCATCGCCCCGGCAAGGGGCCGTCCGTGGAGGTTGCCGCGAACCATCCGGAAAAGCCGGGCCTGCGCGCCCGGCAGGCGGCGGCCAAGATCCTGGCAGCGGTCGTCGACCGCAGGACGCCGCTCGATGGCATGCTCGATCTCGAAAACGGCAACCCGGCCTATCGCCAGTTGAACGATGCCGACCGCGCGCTCGTGCGCGCCATCCTCAACACGGCGCTGCGCCACCTTCCCCGCATCGAGGCCATCCTTGACACGCTGGTCGGAACCCCGCTGCCGGATGGAGCCCGCGCGCTGCATCATGTGCTGACGGTCGCGGCGGCGCAGATCCTCTATCTCGACGTGCCCGACCATTCCGCCGTCGACCTTGCGGTCGAGCAGGCGCAGATCGACCCGCGCAACCGCCGCTTCGCCAGCCTCACCAATGCGGTGCTGCGCCGCCTTTCGCGCGAAAAGGCCTCGCACCTGACGGCGACGCAGGCGGTTTCCGTCATTCCGCCGTGGTTCCATGCGCGGCTCGCCGAGGTCTATGGCCGCGACCACGCCGCCCGCATCGCCGCCGCGATGCTCGAACCCTCCACCGTCGACCTTACCGTCAAGTCCGACCCGCAAGGCTGGGCCGAGCGGTTCGGCGGCCTCGTCCTGCCGACGGGGTCCGTCCGGCTTCCGGTGGCCTCCGGCGCCATTCCGGCGCTTGAAGGCTTCGAGGCCGGCGAATGGTGGGTGCAGGACGCGGCAGCCTGCCTGCCCGCCAAGCTGTTTTCCGACCTTGCCGGCAAGCGCGTCGCCGATCTGTGCGCCGCGCCCGGCGGCAAGACGGCGCAGCTTGCGCTCGCCGGTGCGGATGTCACGGCGCTCGATCAATCCGGCAACCGCCTGAAGCGGCTCGTCGGCAATCTCGAGCGCCTCGGCCTTTCGGCGACGACTGTCGAGGCGAACATGGCGGAATACCGTCCCGATGCGCTGTTCGATGCCGTGCTGCTCGATGCGCCCTGCTCCTCGACGGGCACGATTCGCCGTCATCCGGACGTGTTGTGGACCAAGGGACCGGAGGATATCGCCAAGCTGGCCGGCCTGCAGGAGCGCCTGCTGCGCCACGCGCTGACGCTCGTGCGCCCCGGAGGAGAACTGGTCTTCTCCAATTGCTCGCTCGATCCGAGCGAGGGTGAGGACATGGTCGCGCGGGTTCTTGCCGATACTGCGCACTGGCGCATCGCGCCGGTCGATCCCGCCGACTGGCCGGGCCTCGAAACGGCGGTCTCGCCGCGCGGCGAATTGCGCACCACGCCCGCCATGCTGCCGGCGACGGCGGCGCATGCCGGCGGCCTGGACGGGTTCTATGCCGTGCGGCTCGTCCATGCAGGCTGAGTGGAAAAGCCCTTTCCGAAGCGCCACGGCCATCGTCAACAGCCCATCGGCCGGCGGTCGATTGACGGCGCTTGCCTTCTCGGCCTAGCTATAGGCCAAGGAGGCATTCGTTAACCATGCAGCTTTCCGACAGGCAGCGGCTTCTCTATCTGTATATGCGTGAGGGTTGGCGCCGGTTTTCGCGGAGGCTCGCGCTCGGGCGAATCAGTGCCATGCGCTTTTCCGGCGGCACGCCGGACCGGCTGGTCGTCGCGCCGACCGACCTTCACCCCGCCGATTCGTTTGCCGGAGAAGAAATCCTCGCCGGGCGCTTTCCGCTGGCCGGGCGGATTCTCGAATGCGAGGGCGAATCGCCCTTCGCGCTGGAGCTTCCTTCCGAAGAGTTCGCCGTGCGCCTGCATTCCTTCGGCTGGTTGCGGCATATGCGGCTGGTCGATCCGGAAAGGGCCGCCCATACCGCCCGTTTCGTGGTGGACGACTGGCTGCAGAGCCATGGGCGCGTCATCGGCGGCCTCGCCTGGCGGCCGGATGTCGTCGCCCAGCGCATCATCGCCTGGCTGTCCCATTCGCCGGTCGTCCTGAAAGACGCCGACTATCCCTTCTATCGCCGCTTCCTGAAGAGCCTGGCCTTCCAGGTGCGCTATCTGCGCCATGTCGCCGATACGACGCGCGACGGTGAGCCGCGGCTGAGGGTCCGCATCGCGCTCGCCATGGCCTCCATCGCCATGCCGGCCTCGGCCTCGCGCATGCGCAAGGCCGCCCGCCATCTCGACGAGGAACTCGACCGGCAGATCCTGCCCGATGGCGGCCATTCCTCGCGCAATCCGCGGGCCGCGCTCGATGTACTGCTCGACCTGCTGCCGCTGCGCCAGACCTATGTCAATCTCGGCCACGACATGCCCGCGCAGCTCATCCCCTCCATCGACCGCATCTTTCCGGCGCTGCGCTTCTTCCGCCACCAGGGCGGCGAGCTCGCGCTGTTCAACGGCGCGAGCTATACGCTCGCCAATGAATTGATGTCGGTGCTGCGCTACGACGAGACCGGCGGTGCGCCCTTCAAGGCGCTGCCGCTGAGCCGGTACGATCGCCTGGCCGTCAAGGAAACGGTGGTGTTGATGGACACCGGCGTGCCGAAATCGGTCGATCTTTCGACGACAGCCGCTGCCGGCGCGCTTTCCATCGAGATGTCCTCGGGCAGGAACCGCTTCATCGTCAATTCCGGGCGCCCGCGCTTTGCCGGCGAGGCGCTCAGGCAACTGTCGCGCACCACCGCGGCCCATTCCGTGGCCACGCTCGACGATACGTCCTCCTCGCCCATCTCCACCTCCCGCTTCCTTGGGCCCATCGTCGTCGGCGGCGTCGGCAGGGTGGACGTGTCGCGGACCGAGCGGCAGTCGGGCGCCGACAGCGTGACGGCAACCCATGACGGCTATCTCAAGCGCTTCGGCCTGCTCTACGAGCGGGACATTCTCGTTGCGGCGACGGGCGCCGAAATCCGCGGCCGGGAGCGTTTCTACAAGCCCGCCGATCCCGTCGGGGCAATAAGCAGGGGCACGGCGGTCGTGCGCTTCCACATTCATCCGACGATCCAGCTCTACCGCGTCTCTTCCAACGAGATGCGGCTGATCGCGCCGGATGGCGAGGCCTGGGCGCTGACCTGCGTCGATGTCGCGGTGGAGGAGGAAGAGGACGTCTTCTTCGCCGATCCCTCCGGCGTCAGGGCCTCGCGCCAGCTCACGCTGACCATGCCGCTTGCCGAAGTGGCCGAGGTTCAGTGGTCCCTGGTGCGGCAGCGCTGAGAATTCCGGGCGTTTGGCGGTTTTCTCGCGGCCGGGCCTGTGATAACGGGGCGCATGACCATCCGGCCCGCCCTTCCGGGCCGTCAGAACGGAGCGCCCCATGGCCGTCATTTCCAAGAAAATCCCCGCCCCCGATCGTGTCGCCCCGCGCACGGCCCTCCTGTCCGTCTCCGACAAGGCCGGCATCGTCGATCTCGCCCGTGCCCTTGCCGCAAAGGGCGTGCGGCTGTTGTCGACCGGCGGCACGCACAAGGCGCTCCGCGATGCCGGGCTCGACGTGACCGACGTTTCCGAGGTTACCGGCTTTCCGGAAATCATGGATGGCCGCGTGAAGACGCTGCACCCCACCGTGCATGGCGGCCTGCTGGCGATCCGCGACGATGCGGAGCATATCGAGGCGATGAAGGCGCACGGTATCGACGCGATCGACATCGCCGTCATCAATCTCTATCCGTTCGAGGAGGTGCGCGCCAAGGGCGGCGATTATCCGACGACGGTCGAGAACATCGATATCGGCGGCCCGGCGATGATCCGCGCCTCGGCCAAGAACCACGCCTATGTGACCATCGTCACCGATCCCGCCGATTATGCCGCGCTTTTGGAGGAACTTGCCGAGGGCTCGACCTCCTACGCCTTCCGCCAGCGCATGGCGGCGAAGGCCTATGCCCGCACGGCCGCCTATGATGCGGCGATCTCCAACTGGTTCGCCGAAGCGCTTGAGATATCCATGCCCCGCCACCGCGTGCTCGGCGGCGTGCTGAAGGAAGAGATGCGCTACGGTGAGAACCCGCACCAGAAGGCAGGCTTCTACGTGACCGGCGAGAACCGCCCGGGCGTGGCGACCGCCACGCTGCTGCAGGGCAAGCAGCTTTCCTACAACAATATCAACGATACCGACGCCGCCTTCGAACTCGTCGCCGAGTTCCTGCCGGAGAATGGTCCGGCCTGCGCGATCATCAAGCACGCCAATCCCTGCGGCGTCGCCACCGGCAGCACGCTGAAGGACGCCTATGCGCGGGCGCTCGCCTGCGATCCGGTCTCGGCCTTCGGCGGCATCATCGCGCTCAACACCACGCTCGACGGCGAGACGGCGGAGGAGATCGTCAAGCTCTTCACCGAGGTCATCATCGCGCCGGACGCGGACGACAAGGCGCGTGCCATCATCGCCGGCAAGCCGAACCTGCGCCTCCTCGTGACGGGCGCCCTGCCCGATCCGCGCCTGCCGGGCCTTTCCGCCAAGACGGTTTCGGGTGGCCTCCTCGTGCAGAGCCGCGACAACGGCATGGTCGAGGACCTCGAACTGAAGGTCGTGACCAAGCGTGCGCCGACCGCGCAGGAACTGGTCGACATGAAGTTCGCCTTCAAGGTCGCCAAGCACGTCAAGTCGAATGCCGTGGTCTACGCCAAGGACGGCCAGACAGCCGGCATCGGCGCCGGCCAGATGAGCCGCGTCGATTCCGCCCGCATCGCCGGCCTGAAGGCCGAGGAAGCGGCCAAGGCCATGGGTCTTGCCGAGCCGCTGACGCGCGGTTCCGCCGTCGCGTCGGAAGCCTTCCTGCCCTTCGCCGACGGCCTGCTCTCGGCGATCGCCGCGGGTGCCACGGCGGTGATCCAGCCGGGCGGCTCGATGCGCGATGCGGAAGTCATTGCCGCGGCCGACGAGGCCGGCGTCGCCATGGTCTTCACCGGCATGCGCCATTTCCGTCATTGAGCCGGATTCTTCGCCGGGCTTAAAACGTCGGCGTTAACCGCAACCCCTCCTCCGTCATGCTCGGGCTTGACCCGAGCATCCACCGCCGCGGACGAGACGTGGATCCTCGGCTCAAGGCCGAGGATGACGTTGTGGGTGCGGCAAGGTTGCCATGAAGCTGACGCCCCGCTTGCGGGGCGTTTTGCGTTTCAGGCCTTGTTGGCCGGATAGGGCGTGCGCAGCAGGAGCAGGAAGCCGGCGAGGAGGAAGGCGATGAGCGCCATCATGCCGAGACGGGCGGAGCCGGTCGCGGTGGTGACGAGCGCGACGGAGAGCGGCGCGAGAAAGGACGTGGCGCGGCCGGACAGGGCATAGAGGCCGAAATAGCGGCCCGCCTCGTCGGGATGGATGCTTCTTGCGAGATAGGAGCGGGCGGAGGCCTGGACGGGGCCGAAGGCGACGCCGATCATGAGGCCGTAGACGATATAGGCCTTTTCCGCCGCCGTGCCGAAGAGGCCGCCGGAATCGGCGGCCGGCAGCGGCAGCAGGCCGAACAGGGTGAAGCCCGGGCCGGTGGAGACGATGCCGATGGTGGCGACGGTCAGGCAGACGAGGCTCATCACGACGACGGCCTTCGAGCCGAGGCGCCTGTCCATGCGGCTGGCATAGAGGCAGCCGCCGATGGCCACGACGTTGAGAACGATGCCGTAGATGCCGAGTTCGAAGGTCTGCCAGGCGAACATGCCGGCGGCGAAGGTGCCGCCGAGCGCCAGGAGCCCGTTGACCCCGTCCTGGTAGATCATCCGAGCGACGAGGAAGCGCAGGATGCCCGGCTTCTTGCGCAGGTCGCGCAGCGTGACCGAGAGATCGGCAAGACCGGCCCGCACGGCCGCCGCAACGGGTAGCCCGCGCTCCTGGTCCGGCGTGAAGAAGAACATCGGCAGGATGAAGACGAGATACCAGAGCGCCGAGATCGGCCCGGTGATGCGGGCGTCCTCGCCGGCGGCCGCATCGAGGCCGAAGAGCGGGGCGATGCCGATCGCGGTGCGGCCGGTCTCCGGATTTGCGGCCAGCAGTGCGACGACCGCGATCAGCACGATCATGCCGCCGAGATAGCCGAGGCCCCAGGCGATGTTGGAGATGCGGCCGGTCTCCGCCGGGCTGACGAGGCGCGGCATCATCGAATCGTTGAAGACGATGGAGAATTCCGCCGCCACCGTGGCGAGCACGATCATCGCCATGGCGAAGATGAGGCTGCTGCCGGGCGCGGCCTGCCAGAGGGCGAGGAGCGCCAGGATCTTGACGGCGGCGAAGGCGGCGATCCAGGGTTTTCGCGCGCCGGAGGCGTCGGCGATGGAGCCCATGACGGGCGCGAGCAGCGCGATGGCGATGCCGGCGATGGTGAGCGTGTAGCTCCAGGCCGCTTGCCCGGCCGCGTGGTCCTCGGTGAGGCGCGAGACGAGATAGGGGCCGAAGATGAAGGTGGTGATGACGGTGAAGAAGGGTTGCGCCGCCCAGTCGAACAGCATCCAGCCCGCTATGCCGAGACGGCCCGTTCGCCCTTTTGCCGCTTCCGCCACGCCCGCCCCCGCTTCTCGAATCGCTGCGGCGGGTTTTCACGCCGGTTCCGGCGGAAGGCTAGCATTTGCCGGTGGAGAGGTTCAACGGGTGCGACGAGCCGCAGCCGCACGAGGCGGCTGCGGTGAAGGAGGGCGTGCCCTTACCGTGCGCGGTCCTGGGCGAGCTCGCTCAGGATGCCGGCGGCGACGCTGACCTTGGCGAGCGTGGCTTCGCCCGCTTCCGTCAGCGCCGAGAGATTGGAGGTGACGCGGGCGAGACGCTCGCGGTCGCCCTGCTGCCAGGCGGCGAGCGGCGCCTTGTCGCCCTTGTGGCGCGTCAGCACCGCGGTGGCGAGGTCGCGGCGGGCATTGGCGATATCGGTGAGGCTGCGCTGCAGGGCGAGCGCCTCGTAGAGATCGCCGGTCGGGATGCGGCTTGCCGAGGAAAGCAGCCGGCCGATATTGAGCGTCGCGCTGATGCCGGCGAAGGTCTGCGCCGTCTTGCTGAGTGTGTCGCCCGTCGCCCCGGCGATCAGCATGACCTCCGGCACGAAGGTCAGCATGGAGAGCGTGGCGATCTCCTCCGCCAGCTCCGTCGGCACGCCCTCGTCCTCATAGGCATGGGCCTTGCGCCGGGCTTCGTCGCCGGCCTGTTCGGAGATGAGGGTGGAAAGATGCGGGCGCAGCTGCTTCAGCGCCTGCTTGAGCTTGTGCACGGCCTCGCTCATCGGGCCCGACACGGCCCCGGTGGTCAGGAGCAGGCCGGTGACGGAGGCATAGATGCGGCCGATCTCCTCGTAGAGTTCGTTCTGCACCGAGCCGGAGACCTGGTTGTCCAGCGCATCGACGCCGGCATAGAGCGCGGCGAGGCCATAGCCGTCGCGGGCGATGACGGCGGCCTTCACCGCATTGGCCGGGCCGAAGCCGGTGCCGTCGGTCAGCGTGTTGACGAAGGCCGGGCCGCCGCGGTTGATCACCTCGTTGGCAAGGATCGTCGCGATGATCTCGCGGCGCAGGCGATGGGCGCGGATGTCGTCGGCATAGGCCTTCTGCATCTTCGCCGGGAAGTAGCCTATCAGCGTCGGTTCGAAATAGGGCTCGTCCGGCAGGCCGGTGTGGATGAGCTCGTCGAACAGCACCAGCTTGGCATAGGAGAGCAGCACGCCGATCTCCGGCCGCGTCAAGGGCTTGCCGGCCTGGTAGCGCTCGGCCACGGCGCGGTCGTCGGGCAGCGTCTCGACCTTGCGGTTGAGCTGGCCGGCGGCCTCGAAGCGGTCCATCAGGCGGGTCAGCGGCGCGCGGTTGGCCGCGCCCTGCCGCTCCGTCAGTGAGATCGCCAGCGATTGCAGGTAGTTGTTGCGCAGTACGAGATGGCCGACCTCGTCGGTCATCGAGGCGAGCAGCACGTTGCGCTTGGCGCGGGGCAGCCGGTCGTCGCGCATGGCGGCGGCGAGCGCGATCTTGATGTTGACCTCGACGTCCGACGAGTTCACGCCGGCCGAGTTGTCGATGGCGTCGGAATTGCAGCGCCCGCCCTTGAGGCCGAAGGCGATGCGGCCGCGCTGGGTGACGCCGAGGTTCGCGCCCTCGCCGATCACCTTGGCGCGCACGTCGTCGGCGACGATGCGGATCGGGTCGTTGGCGCGGTCGCCCACCTCTGCGTCCGTCTCGTTCTGACCGCGGATATAGGTGCCGATGCCGCCGAACCAGAGAAGGTCGACAGGCGCCTTGAGGATCGCCGTCATGATCTCGAAGGGCGTCGCCTTGGCCTTGTCGATGCCGATGACGGCCATGGCTTCCGGCGTCAGCGTCACGGATTTCTCCGTGCGCGGGATGATCATCGCACCCTTGGACAGGGCCGAGCGGTCATAGTCCTGCCAGCTCGAGCGCGGCAGGTTGAACATGCGCCGCCGCTCGGCGAAGGACGCATCGGTATCCGGGTTGGGATCGATGAAGATGTCGCGATGGTCGAAGGCGGCGAGGAGCCGGATCTTTCGCGACAGCAGCATGCCGTTGCCGAAGACGTCACCCGACATGTCGCCGACGCCGGCGACGGTGAAGGGCGTCTTCTGGATGTCGATGTTCATCTCGCGGAAGTGGCGCTTGACCGTCTCCCAGGCGCCGCGGGCGGTGATGCCCATCTTCTTGTGGTCGTAGCCGGCAGAACCGCCCGAGGCGAAGGCGTCATCGAGCCAGAAGCCGGCCTCCTGCGCCAGGCCGTTCGCCGTGTCGGAGAAGGTCGCCGTGCCCTTGTCGGCGGCGACGACGAAATAGGGGTCGTCCCCGTCGATGCGCACGGTATCGGCCGGCGGCACGACGTCCTGGCCGACGATGTTGTCGGTGACGGAGAGCAGCGTGCGGATATAGGTCTTGTAGGCCTCGGTGCCGGCCTTGAAGACGGCGTCGCGGCTGCCGCCGACGGGAAGCTGCTTCGGATAGAAGCCGCCCTTGGCGCCGACGGGCACGATGACCGAGTTCTTGACCTGCTGGGCCTTGACGAGGCCGAGCACTTCCGTGCGGTAGTCCTGTGCGCGGTCGGACCAGCGCAGGCCCCCGCGGGCGACCTTGCCGAAGCGCAGGTGCACGCCCTCGACCTCGGCGCCGTAGACGAAGATCTCGCGGAAGGGCCGCGGCTCCGGCAGGCCGTCGAGGGCCTTCGGGTCGAGCTTGACCGCCAGCGTCTTGCGCGGCTTGCCGTCCGCGTCGTGCTGGAAATAGTTGGTGCGCAGCGTCGCCTCGATGGCGTTGACGTAGCGGCGCAGGATACGGTCCTCGTCGAGGCTCGGCACATCGGCCAGCGCGGCCTCGATCGCTGCCGCCACATCCGCCGATTTCTTCTCGCGCTGGCGCTCGGAAAGCCTCGGATCGAGGCGGGTCTCGAACAGGCGGAAGAGGTTCGCGGCGATAAGCGGGTACTTGTTGAGCGTATCGGCGATGTAGCCCTGCGAATAGGCGATGCCCGTCTGGCGCAGGTAACGCGAATAGGTGCGCAGCGCCATGATCTGGCGGGCGGAGAGGCCGCCGGTGAGGACGAGCCGGTTCAGCGCGTCGTCGTCCACCTCGCCGTGCCAGGCGGCGAGGAACGCCTCCTCCAGCATCGGGCTCAGCTTGGCGAGGTTGATCTCGATGCCGTCGCGCTGCCGCAACTCCATGTCATGCAGGATGACGCGCCGCTCGCTGCCGTCGAGGCCGGCAAGGACCAGGTCGTGCGTCTGCTCGCTGATGACGTTGAAGCCGAGGTTTTCGAGAAGCGGCACGCGCCGCGACAGCGAAACGGGCTCGCCCGCATGGAAGATCTTCAGTTCGACGGAGGCATGATCCGTGTTCGAGGCTTTGCGGTAGAAGGCGATGCTGATCGGGTTCTCGGGCGTCGCCGTGGTGATGAGGGCAAGGTCCGCATGGGCCTCGGCGGGGGAGAAGTCCTCCTGGTAGCTGTGGTCGGCGACGAGCCGCACGCCGTCGGCGTTGGAAAGCGCCTCGAAGCGGTCGGTCCAGCGGGTGGCGATCTCGCGCACCGCCTGTTCGAGCTTGCCCTGCGCAATGCGCGGCGTCTTGCCGCCGGAGCGGCCGATGATGAAATGCACGCGGGCAAGGCCGCCTTCCGGGAAGGCCGGGTAATAGGCCGAGACGCGGCCGTCATAGACCGACTTCAGATAGTTGCCGATCTTCTCGCGCACGTCCGAATCGTACTGTTCGCGCGGCACGTAGACGATGACCGAGACGAAGCGGTCGAAGCGGTCGATGCGTGGCAGCACGCGGATGCGCGGCCGGTCGGACAGCTCGTTGATCTGCTCGCAGAAGGTGGCGAGCAGGCCGGTGTCTATCTGGAAGAGATCGTCGCGGGGGTAGGATTCCAGCGTGTTGATCAGCATCTTGCCGGAATGGCTCTTCGGGTCGTAGCCGAAATGCTCGATGACCGCGGCCACCTTGGAGCGCAGCAGCGGGATCTGGCCGGCGGCGTGGGTATAGGCCGTCGAGGTGAAGAGGCCGACGATGCGCAGTTCGCCGATCACCCTGCCCTTCGCGTCGAAGCGCTTGACGCCGACATAGTCCATATAGGCCCGGCGGTGCACGAGGGACTTCACATTGGCCTTGGTGACAATCAGGAAATCGGGGCCTTCGAGGAATTCGAGGATTTCCGGCGTCGTCGTCACCGCGTCCTTGCCGAGGCGCAGCACGCGCACGTCCGGATCGGACAGAATGCCGAGGCCCTCGCCGCCGCGCTCCACGGTCGCCGCCTCGCCCTTGCCGGAATAGCTGTATTCGCGCATGCCGAGGAAGGTGAAGTTGTTTCCGCGCAGCCAGCGAAGGAAGGCGAGCGTCTCGTCCTTGCCCGGCTTTTCCTTGGCGTAGCGCTCCATGTCGGCCATGGCGCTGTCGAGTTTCTCCACCATGGACGGCCAGTCGTCGACGGCCAGGTGCACCTGGTCGAGCACGGTCCCGATCCGCTGGGCAAGCGCGGCGGCCTCGTTCGGCGCCAGTTCGGACAGGTGGATCTCGATATGGCTGACCCGCTGCGCCGGGTCGCTGTCCTCGTCCGGCGAGAACAGTTTCGGCGTTTCGCCGGGGGCCACGACAAGGATGGGATGGATCGCAAGGTGGATGTCGCGATGCGTGCTCGTCACCTCGCCCATCACCGAATCGTAGAGGAACGGCTGGTTGCGATCGGTGACGGAGAGAACCGAGACCGGCTGGCCTTGCGGGCGCACGTCGGCGAGCGTGGCGACCGTGATGCGCGGCCCGCTGCCGTCCCAGGCTTCGATCTCGGCCATGGCATGGGCGGCGGCCACGGCCAGCATCTCGCCCGTATAGTGCTCGATGTCGTCCTTGCTGGCGCGCCCGAAGAGGATGTCCGGGTTCAGCGTCTTTGCGCCGAGGGCTGCGGCTGCGGCCTTTGCGGCCTCGATGTGTTTTTCTCGCTTCACGTTGGTCCTGGCACCCATGGAATTCTCCCTCGAATCCGATCGGCCGGACGTTAGCAGAAGAAAAAATGCACGCGACGGAATTTGTGGAATCGTGAGAAAATTCAATCGATTTTGTCCAAGATAGGTCAGTTTTGCTGTCGTTTTGTCATGAAAATCGTGTTTTTTCGTCGAAAAGCAGCTCGAAACCGGTCGGGGCCGCCTTCGTGGGCTTTTCGGTCCATGGCTGGAAAAGGGGTGGGCGTTGACAGGAAATGACCCCCTTGTCATCACTCGGGCGGAAGCAGGGAGCCGGTCATGAACGAGAGCGACAAGGGCACGGTCATCGTGATTTCGAGCCATGTGGTGCGCGGCACGGTGGGCAACCGGGCCGCCGTCTTCGCGCTCGAGACGCTCGGCCACCCGGTCTGGGCGCTGCCGACGGTCATCCTGCCCTGGCATCCCGGTCGCGGGCGCTCGACGCGGGTGACGATCTCCGCCGAGGATTTCGACGCGGTGATCTGCGACCTCATCCGTGCGCCCTGGCGGGGCGAGGTCGAGGCGGTGCTGTCGGGCTATCTCGGTAGCGCGGCCCAGGCGCATTCGGTGGCGCGGCTCGTCGCGGCGCTGCGGACGGAAAATCCCGATCTCCTCTATATGTGCGATCCGGTTTGCGGCGACGAACGCGGCCTCTACGTGCCGGAGGATACGGCGGTGGCGATCCGCGATGCGCTGATCCCGCTTGCCTCTATCGCCACGCCCAACCGGTTCGAGCTTGCCTGGCTTGCCGGCGCGCCGCTCGAAACCAACGGGGCGATCCTGGAGGCGGCGCTCTCGCTCGGGCCGGCCCGCATGCTCGTTACCTCTTCCCTCGCGCTGATGGCGGGAAGCACCGGCAATCTCTATCTCTCCGGGCGGCATGCGCTGCTGGCGGAGCACCGGCTGGTGGCGAACCCGCCGAACGGCACGGGAGACCTCCTGGCCGCCGTCTTCCTCTCGCGGATCATGGAAGGTTTGCCGGAGGAGCGCGCCCTGATGATGGCGACCGCCAGCGTCTTCGAGATCGTGGCGCGCACCGCCAAGCGCGGCGCCGACGAATTGACGCTGGAGCAGGACGCCTCCAGCATCTCCACCCCCATGGCGATGGTGCATATGCGCCGCCTCGTGCATCCGGCCCAGCCGCGGCGGTCCTGAACGATCCGGCCTTGCGCCATGTCTTTCGGAGTGGTTTATGCAGGATCGGATGGGGGCCCATCCGGTAGATCGTTACACGGGGGTATTCCGACGCCATGAACCGCTTTCCCGATCGTCTTCTCACTGGCTACCGCAACTTCATGTCCGGCCGGTATGTCGAGCAGTCGGCGCGCTACAGGGCATTGGCCGAGACGGGCCAGAAACCGAAGACGCTGGTGATCGCCTGTTGCGATTCCCGCGCCGCGCCGGAGACGATCTTCGACAGCGGGCCGGGAGAGCTTTTCGTCGTGCGCAACGTCGCCAATCTCGTGCCGCCCTATGAACCGGACAGCAATTTCCATGCGACCTCGGCGGCGCTGGAATTCGCCGTGCAGTCGCTGAAGGTCAGCGACATCGTGGTGATGGGGCACGGCCGCTGCGGCGGCATTTCCGCCGCGCTCGATCCGGATGCCGAGCCGTTGTCGCCGGGCGATTTCATCGGCAGGTGGATGGCGATGCTGAAGCCGGTCGCCGAGCAGATCCAGGGCGCGGAGATCCTGACGCCCGGTGAGCGCCAGCGTGCGCTGGAACGCGTCTCCATCCGCAATTCGCTGACCAACCTGCGCACATTCCCCTGCGTGCGCATCCTCGAGGAAAAGGGCCGCCTGCAGTTGCACGGCGCCTGGTTCGATATCTCGTCCGGCGAATTGTGGATCATGGACGCCAAGACCGGCGACTTCCAGCGCCCCGGCGCATAGCGAAAACCCGGCCAGGGGACCTGGCCGGGTTTCGGTTTCCGGCAGTTTTTCTTCACTCTCCAGCGCCATCCTCGAGCTTGACCCGAGGATGATCAGAGAATCGCCGATCAGTCGCCGTCGATTTCCGCGCCGATGATGGCGATCGCGCGCTGGTAGACGCTTGCCGCGTTCCACCCCTGCAATGCGCCGAAATTGCCCTGGCCCGGCTGATAGCCGCCGCCGGCGCTCCAGCCGTGGCCGCGCAGGAAGTTCGCCGTGGAGGCGAGCGCGTCGGCCTTCGAGCCGACGAGGTCGATGCGGCCGTTGCCGTCGCCGTCGACGCCGTATTTCAGGACGTTGGCCGGCAGGAACTGCGTCTGGCCGATCTCGCCATGCGCCGCGCCGCGGGCCGAGGTCGAAAGGACGCCCTTCTGCACGAGCTGCAGTGTGGCGTAGAGCTGGTTCGTGAAATAGTCGGACCGGCGGCAGTCATAGGCGAGCGTCGCCACGGCCGAGATCGTGTGTTCCTTGCCGAGGAAGCCGCCGAAGCCGGTCTCCATGCCCCAGATGGCGAGCAGCGGGCCGGCCGGTACGCCGTAGCGGGCCTCGATGCGGTCGAAAAGGGCGGCATTCTGCTTCTTCAGGCTCTTGCCGCGGCGGATGATCGCCTGGCCGCCGCGCTTCTGCATGAACTGTTCGAGCGAGAGCTTGAAGCTTTTCTGGCCGCGGTCGGCGCGGATCGTGGCGCGGGCATAGCTGACATTGGAGAAGGCCTTATCGAGCGTTCCACGGCTGATGCCGCGACCGGCTGCCTCCTCCTTGAATGCCTCCACCCAGGCCGGAAAACCGCCCCCATCGTTGCCGCACTTGGCCGCTTCTGCCACAGCCGGCACTGCCGCTGTGGCGATCATTGCGGCCAGCACCTTGGCCACGCTCTTTGTCATGCCCATGAAAAACCCCGTGATCTCGTCAATTCCGCTGCGGGAGCATGCCATGCCACCGCTGTTCCTGTCATCGCACCTTGCCGTGAACCGTTCCGGCGATGCCGCCGGGCGCCGCTTCAAAGCGAAGTCCCGATTGTTCTCAGACGGAACAACCGGGACTTTTATTTAAAATTGATTAAGGGAGCGTTGCCAATTTTCTCGAAAGATGACGAGCGCCCTGCCTTGCGCCGTCAGGCGGCCTGCTTCTTCGCCTTGATCAGGCCGCGCGCGACCAGGAGTTCGGCGATCTGGATGGCGTTGAGGGCCGCACCCTTGCGCAGGTTGTCGGAGACGACCCACATGTTGAGGCCGTTCTCGACCGTCGCGTCCTCGCGGATGCGCGAAATGTAGGTGGCGTCTTCGCCGGCCGATTCGTAAGGGGTGATGTAGCCGCCGTTCTCGTGCTTGTCGATGACCTGGCAACCCGGCGCTTCGCGCAGGATATCGCGGGCCTCGTCGGCGGTGATTTCCTTCTCGAACTCGATGTTGACCGATTCGGAATGACCGATGAAGACGGGAACGCGCACGGCCGTGCAGGTCACCTTGATCTTCGGGTCCAGCATCTTCTTGGTCTCGGCAAGGACCTTCCACTCTTCCTTCGTGTAACCGTCTTCCATGAAGCTGTCGATGTGCGGGATGACGTTGAAGGCGATGCGCTTCGTAAACTTCTTCGATTCGACAGGATCGGCGACGAAGACGGCGCGGGTCTGCTGGAAGAGTTCGTCCATGCCTTCCTTGCCGGCGCCGGACACCGACTGGTAGGTGGACACGACGACGCGCTTGATGGTGGCGCGGTCATGCAGCGGCTTCAGCGCGACGACGAGCTGGGCGGTCGAGCAATTGGGGTTGGCGATGATGTTCTTGCGGGTGAACTGGGCGACGGCGTCGGGGTTCACTTCCGGAACGATCAGCGGCACCTCGGCGTCGTAGCGCCAGGCCGAAGAGTTGTCGATGACGACGCAGCCCTGCGCGCCGATCTTCGGCGACCACTTCTGCGAAACCGTGCCGCCGGCCGACATCAGGCAGATATCCGTGTCGGAGAAATCGTAGTTCTCGAGATTCTGCACCTTCAGCGTCTTGTCGCCGAAGGAGACCTCGGTGCCCTGCGAGCGGGCGGAAGCGAGCGCCACGACCTCGTCGGCCGGAAAACCGCGCTCGGAAAGGATGTTCAGCATTTCGCGGCCGACATTGCCGGTCGCGCCGGCGACTGCGATCTTGAAACCCATGTCTAAAGCTCTCTTTCTCTGTCTCTCCGCGGGTTCAGGAGGGAAACCCGCCGGCCATGGCGCGGGTTTCGGTCCCCGGCCATACCGGGGAGAGAGCGGTGGCCAGAGACGTCAGACGGTTTTCGTCGTCGTTTTGGCCATTGTTTTGGAAATCGATACGCAATGACGAACCCGTCCGGCGATAAAGGCCGGAGCGATCATGCGGGCGATGGACTGTCCAAAGCGGTTCATGTCGGTTCCCTTGCGTGCGTGCTGCATACGCTCATCTGCCGAAGAGTCAAGCCTCGCGTGTCGGATCGGGCCTTTCGAAGGCGTGCCGTCGCACGCGACTTAAGTCCTACGCCGAAAGTCATAAGCCCAAAGCAGCGCTGATGCGGCCTCTGGTTTTCTGCCATCCTTCCATCAGGCGCACCCCGTCCGGTGTTTTAGGGAGAGATTCCGGACCTCATAGGGCTGCCCCGCTACGCCGTTTTTGTGGAGGACAATGAAATGGCAAATGTTTCGACCGTGGGCACCGCCAAGTCGGCGCCCATGACGGGCGAGCAGAAGAAGGTGATTTTCGCCTCGTCGCTCGGCACCGTCTTCGAGTGGTACGATTTCTATCTTTACGGTTCGCTGGCGATCTATATCGGCGCCACCTTCTTCAGCCAGTATCCGGAAACGACGCGCAACATCTTCGCGCTGCTCGCGTTTGCCGCCGGCTTCCTGGTCCGCCCGTTCGGCGCGCTGGTGTTCGGCCGCCTCGGCGATCTCGTCGGCCGCAAATACACCTTCCTCGTCACCATCCTGATCATGGGCTTTTCGACCTTCGTCGTCGGCCTCCTGCCCGGTGCCGCCACCATCGGCATCGCCGCCCCGATCATCCTGATCCTCCTGCGCATGCTGCAGGGCCTGGCGCTCGGCGGCGAATATGGCGGCGCTGCGACCTATGTCGCCGAGCACGCGCCCGACGGCAAGCGCGGCTACTTCACCTCGTGGATCCAGACGACGGCGACGCTCGGCCTGTTCCTGTCGCTGGTGGTCATCCTCGCGGTGCAGTTCATGCTCGGCAAGGAAGCCTTTGCCGAATGGGGATGGCGCATTCCGTTCCTGCTCTCGGCCGTGCTGCTCGGCGTCTCCGTCTGGATTCGCCTGAAGATGAACGAATCGCCGGCCTTCGCGAAGATGAAGGAAGAGGGCAAGGGTTCCAAGGCCCCGCTGACGGAGGCCTTCGGCCAGTGGCGCAACGCCAAGATCGCGCTGCTCGCGCTGTTCGGCGCCGTCGTCGGCCAGGCCGTCGTCTGGTATTCCGGCCAGTTCTACGCGCTGTTCTTCCTGACGGGCGTGCTGAAGGTCGACGGTCAGTCGGCGAACCTGATGGTCGCGGCCTCGCTGCTCATCGGCACCGGCTTCTTCGTCCTCTTCGGCTGGCTGTCGGACAAGATCGGCCGCAAGCCGATCATCATGGCCGGCCTCCTGCTCGCCATGCTGACCTACTTCCCGCTGTTCAAGGCGCTCACCTGGGCCGGCAACCCCGCGCTCGCCATGGCACAGGAAACCGTCCGTGCGACCGTCACCGCCGCCCCCGGCGACTGCAAGTTCCAGTTCAACCCGACGGGCACGGCGAAGTTCACCACCTCGTGCGATATCGCGACCTCGTTCCTCACCAAGAATTCGGTGCCCTATGATGTCGTCACCACGGCGGCTGCGGGTACGGCGGCAACGGTGAAGGTCGGCGATGCGACGATCAACAGCTATGACGCGACGGCTGCGGGCGACCAGGCCAAGGCGCTCGACGCCGCCTTCCAGAAGCAGACCAACATCGCGCTCCATGACGCCGGCTATCCGCTGGTTCGCGGTGCGACCAAGGTCGCGGATGCCAAGCTCGACGCCTTCGTCGCGGCCAATCCGGAACTCGCCCTCGATGCCGCCGCCATCCGCGCCGGCGAGAAGGCGACCGTGCCGGCTGCCGATCTCGTCTCGGGCAAGCTGCTGACGGCCGAGGAAGCGACCGGTGTCACCGACATGGCCGTCTACACCATTGCCGGCGGCGGCGCCTTCACCATGGTCGCCGATCCTGCGAACGTGAACTGGATCACGATCATCGCCGTCCTGACGGTCCTCGTGATCTACGTCACGATGGTCTACGGCCCGATCGCCGCCCTCCTGGTCGAGCTCTTCCCGACCCGCATCCGCTATACCGGCATGTCGCTGCCCTATCACATCGGCAACGGCTGGTTCGGCGGTCTGCTTCCGGCGACGGCCTTCGCGATGAGCGCGGCCCAGGGCGACATCTACTACGGCCTCTGGTATCCGATCATCTTTGCGGGCATCACGCTGGTCATCGGCCTTCTGTTCCTGCCGGAAACGAAGGACCGCGACATCCACGCCATGGATTGATCCTTCCCTTCCGATCTATCCCTGGCGGACCCGGCTCGTGGCGACACGGGCCGGGTCTTATCTTGCCGGAAGCATGGATTTCGGCAGCGGCCAGCCGCGCGCGTCGAGGCGGAAGAGCCAGTTCCTGCGGGCGAAAAGGAAAGCGGTGGCGACGGCCGTCCAGAGGCCGAGCAGCAGCCCGGCGGCGACGTCGCTCGGATAGTGCGCGCCGACGATGACGCGCGACACGCCGATCGTCAGGGCGCCGGCGAGGAAGAGCGGGCGCAGCCGCGGCGCCAGCATGGAGAAGGCGCCGAAGAAGGCGCCGACGGCCGCCGAATGGCCGGAAGGGAAGCTGGAATAGAGGTCGTCATAGGCGAACGGCGTCAGGCTGTAGGCGCCGTGTTCGGCAAAAAGCTCCGGCCGGGCCCGGCCGACCAGGAGCTTGACGAGATGGACGAGTGCGCTCGTCGCGCCGATGGTCAGGAAGAAATAGAGCGGCAGCCGCCAGGCGGTTTTCGCCCGGCCGGCCAGCGTCTCGTTCCGGCCGACCCGGCGCAGGACATAGGCCAGGATGACGAGGAAGCCGGAACCGTAGATCATCCAGGCGAAGGTGCCGAAATCGGTGATGCGCCGGTTGAAGGTCACGATGGTGCCGGGAAGGCCCTGGGCGCGCTGCGAGATCGCCGGATCGAAGGGCACGAGCGCCAGGACGAGCACCGCGGTGGCGGCGAGGATCCAGAGCGAGGAGGTCGCGAGCGATCGGTTCATGGGCATCCCTTGGAAACGGCGTTGCTTCCATGTGTCGGCGGAAACCGGCTTTTCAAGGGACGAGCATGAAAAAGGCTCCCGAAGCGATTGCGTCGGGAGCCTTGCGTAGAGGGTTCCGTTCTCAGGCCGAGAGCTTCCTGAACGCTGCGAGGATGGCGTCGCCCATTTCCGTCGTGCCGACCTGGCGGCAGCCGTCGGCCATGATGTCGCCGGTGCGGATGCCGCTGTCGAGGACGTCGGCGATGGCCTTTTCCAGGTTATCGGCGTCGGCAACCATGTTGAACGAGTAGCGCAGGCACATGGCGAAGGAGGCGATCATGGCGATCGGATTGGCGATGCCCTTGCCGGCAATGTCCGGTGCCGAGCCGTGCACGGGCTCGTAGAGCGCCTTGCGCTTGCCGGTCTTGGCGTCTGGTGCGCCGAGCGAGGCCGACGGCAGCATGCCGAGCGAGCCGGTCAGCATGGCGGCGACGTCGGAGAGCATGTCGCCGAAGAGGTTGTCCGTCACGATGACGTCGAACTGCTTCGGCGCACGCACGAGCTGCATGCCGCCGGCATCGGCCAGCATGTGCTCGAGCTGGACGTCGGAATAGCTGCGCTTGTGCGTTTCCGTCACCACCTGGTTCCACAGCACGCCCGACTTCATGACGTTGCGCTTTTCCATGGAGCAGACGCGGTTGTTGCGGGTGCGCGCCAGCTCGAAGGCCACGCCGGCGATGCGCTCGATCTCGTAGGTGTCGTAGACCTGCGTGTCGATGCCGCGCTTCTGGCCGTTGCCGAGGTCGATGATCTCCTTCGGCTCGCCGAAATAGACGCCGCCCGTCAGCTCGCGCACGATGAGGATGTCGAGGCCCTCGACGAGCTCGGCTTTGAGCGAGGAGGCGTTGGCGAGTGCAGGGTAGCAGATGGCGGGGCGCAGGTTCGCGAAGAGCTTCAGGTCCTTGCGCAGGCGCAAGAGGCCGGCTTCCGGGCGCACCTCATAGGGCACGGCATCCCATTTCGGGCCGCCGACGGCGCCGAACAGCACGGCGTCGGCCGCCAGCGCCTTCTCCATGTCGCCTTCCGAGATCGCCGCGCCATGGGCGTCATAGGCCGAGCCGCCGACGAGCCCTTCGTCGGTCTCGAAGCCCGCGCCGCGTTCGGCGTTCATATAGGCGATGATCTTGCGGACTTCCGCCATGGCTTCCGGGCCGATGCCGTCGCCGGGCAGAAGGAGGAGGGTACGCGCTGTCATGGGATTGTCCTTGATGTCACGGAATGGTCGCGCGCTTCTTAGCGCAACTTCCGTTCAAGGAAAATCGCTGAAAAGAAAGAATTTTGCGCGAGGCGCTCCGCCTTGCGGCTAACTTGCGCGCAGCGCCGTGACCTCGATCTCGATCAGCATCTCCGGCCGGATGAGGCCGCAGACCACCATGGTGGCGGCCGGGCGGATCGCTCCGAAGGTCTCGCCGAGAATGGGGAAGACGCGGTCGGCAAAGGCGGCGTCGGTCACGTAATAGTGGCAGCGCAAGACATCGGCGAAGGAGAAGCCGGCATCCTCCAGGACCTTGCCGATGGTGGCGAGGCAATTGCGCGTCTGGTCCTCGACGCTTTCGGGCATGGTCATGGTGGCGTAGTCGTAGCCGGTCGTGCCCGACACGAAGCACCAGTCACCCTGAACGACGGCGCGCGAATAGCCCGCCGTCGCTTCGAAGGGGGAGCCGGACGAGATCAGCCGGCGCATGCTTTTCAAGCCCAGGGGCGCGAGGTAGCGGTCTGTTTCTCGAAACTGTCGATCGAGGCCGCCTTTTCCAGTGTCAGGCCGATATCGTCAAGGCCGTTCAGCAGGCAGTGGCGGCGGAAGGCGTCGATTTCGAAGCCGATACGACCGCCGTCCGGGCCGGTGATCTCCTGGGCTTCCAGGTCGACCGTCAGGATGGCGTTGGAACCGCGGCTGGCATCGTCCATCAGCTTGTCGAGGTCGTCCTGGCTGACGACGATCGGCAGGATGCCGTTCTTGAAACAGTTGTTGTAGAAGATGTCGGCGAAGCTGGTGGAGATGACGCAGCGGATGCCGAAGTCGAGCAGGGCCCACGGCGCATGCTCACGCGAGGAGCCGCAGCCGAAATTGTCGCCGGCGACGAGGATCGAGGCGTTCTGGTAGGCCGGCTTGTTCAGCACGAAGCTCTCGTTGACGCTGCCGTCCTCATTGTAGCGCGCTTCGGCGAAGAGGCCCTTGCCGAGGCCGGTGCGCTTGATCGTCTTGAGGTAATCCTTCGGGATGATCATGTCCGTGTCGATATTGACGACGGGGAGCGGCGCGGCGACGCCGGTCAGCTTGACGAACTTGTCCATGCGAAAACCCTCGAAATGCGGTGATGTCGGTTGGCACAAGCGTTTAGATGAGTTTTCCGCGGATTTGAAGGAGAATCTTCCGGAAAGCCGGGCATCGAACGCAAATGCCGGGCGCTGAAAGGCGCCCGGGGCGTCCCTTTCGGGAGCGGACCCTTTTTTAAAGGTCGATGATCGTGCCGCGACCGTCGTTCCAGATGCGCGGTTCGCGCTGGCCGGGCGCGCGGCGGTCGTTGCGCGCGGTGGCGCGGACCGGGGCCGGCTGAAGCTTGGCGGCGAGCATGGAACCGAGCATCAGCACGGCGACGATGCCGGCGATGGCAAGGCCCACGGAGGCGGCGAACAGGAAGGTCGCGCCTGCGACAAGCATGGTGAAGACGGTGAAGGTGATGGAGCGGATGCGCTGCATTTTGATTTGCCCTTTCTCTGTAAGGGAATGTGGGGGGCGAATTTGTCCTTTGCAAGGCCGAAACCGGCCGATCGGCTGCGTTACAATGTCCTGCATGCGGCGGTGCTTGCGGGCTGCGGCAAAGCGCGGCAAAAAGGGCGGATGAACAGGACACCGCACCACCATCCGCTTCGCCTGCGCCGCTCGGTGCTCAGCGTTCCCGCCGTCAATGCGCGGGCGCTGGCCAAGTCGGCGCTGCTCGATTGCGACGCCGTCATCTTCGACCTCGAGGATTCCGTGCTGCCGGAGAAGAAGGCCGAAGCGCGCGCCGCCCTTGTCGAACATTTCAGGACGCTGAACCGCGCCTCCGGCCGCGAGCACGTCATCCGGATCAATCCGCTCGACGGGCCGGACGGGGTCCTCGATCTCGAGGCGGTGCTCGACTGCATGCCCGATGCGGTGCTGCTGGCGAAGGTCTCCGAGCCGCAGGATGTCCTCACCGCCGCCGACTGGCTTTCGGAGGCGGGCGCCGATGAGGGGCCGCGCCTGTGGGCGATGATCGAGACGGCGGCCTCCCTCCTCAACCTCGCCGCCATCGCCGAGACCGGCCGCACCCATGGCGGACGGCTCGATTGCTTCGTCGTCGGCCTCAACGACCTGCGCAAGGAAACCGGCATCGCCGATGTTCCCGGCCGGCCGTTCCTGGTGCCGCTGTTGCTGCAGGTGGTGGTCGCCGCGCGGGCGTCGGGGCTCGACGTCGTCGACAGCGTCTTCAACGATTTTTCCGACGACGGGAATTTCGCGGCGGAATGCCGGCAGGGTCGTCAGATGGGTTTTGACGGCAAGATGCTGATCCATCCCGCGCAGATCGCCGCCGCCAACGAGGCCTATGGCGTGACGGAAGCCGAGGCGGCCGAGGCGCTCGCCATCGTCTCGGCCTTCGCCGCGCCCGAAAATGCCGGGAAAGCCGTCGTTTCCCTTGCCGGCCGCATGGTGGAGAAGCTTCACGCCGACCAGGCCGGGCGCCTCCTTGCCAAGGCCGACATGATCAACGAGAGAAAGAAGAAAGCATGAAAGTCTACCGCTTCCTGACCGGTCCCGACGACGCCTCGTTCTGCCACAAGGTGACGCTGGCGCTGAACAAGGGCTGGGACCTGCACGGTTCTCCGACCTATGCCTACAATGCCGAGACCAAGGGGATGCAGTGCGGCCAGGCCGTGGTGAAGGACGTTCCCGGCAAGGACTATACGCCCGATATCAAGCTTTCCGAGCAATAGGCGGCAACGCGAAACACGGCGTGCCCGCCCTTGAGGCGAGGCTCCGGAGCTGCGGCGTGGCGGTGCGGGTCAGCCCGCCGCGATCTCCGCGCTCGCCTCGATGCGCTCCATGTCGTCGTCGGACAGGCCGAAATGGTGGCCGATCTCGTGGATGAGGACATGGGTGATGATGTCGCCCAGCGTCTCCTCGTTCTCCGCCCAATAGTCGAGGATCGGACGGCGATAGAGGGTGATGCGGTTCGGCATCTCGCCGGTCTCCACGGTGAAGCGCTCGGTGATGCCGCGGCCCTCGAAGAGGCCCAGGAGGTCGAACGGGGTTTCCAGCGCCATGTCCTCGAAGACGTCGTCGCTCGGGAATTCGGAGATCTCGATGATGAGGTTGCCGGTGAGTGCACGGAACTCTTCCGGCAGGTGGCCATAGGCTTCCAGCGCCAGGGATTCGAAGGTGCTGATGGTCGGGGCGTGGCGATTGCGCCAATCCTCGGTCTGGTCGATGCGGGCCATGGGCTCTCCTTTGCCCGTCATATAGACGATTTTCCGGGTTTTTCGAGGGACGAAATTGCATGCCCCGCGTGCAGCGGACGCGGGAGCGCGCGGCGCTTCCGGTCGATTCGATCCCTCGCGTGACCAGGAAAAAGGGAAGGGGTGAGGGAATCCGGCGCGGGAGCGGCTTTTTTAACAAAACGTGATCGGTCAGTTTGCCGCACCCTTCCCGCGGTTTCACGGCGTTTTCCGGCGACTAAGTCTATGAAAACACGATATTTATAATCAAGATTAGAATGACTCTAAATCTATCGGTCAGCAGGGCTGACCTGTTCATTCTTGACAATCAAGGTCCCCTTTTGCTTAATCCCGGAAACTGAGTACTTTGCGTATGGCAGGCAAGACGAAATGCTGGTTTGCAGTTGCAACTTCATCACCGACAAGGAAATCGTTGACGTGATCAACAGCCTCCTCGACGAGGACTGTTGGCAGCTCATCGTACCGGCAAAAGTCTATCACGCCATGCAGAAGCGCGGCCGCTGCTGCGGCTGTTTCCCCAATGTCGTCGACATCATCATCCGCACGACCGAGCAGTATCACGCCGGCCGCCACTCGACGGATGACGAGATATTTGATTTCATGACCCGCCTCAAACAATTCCATGAAGAAAACAGGAGAGCGGACCTTGAAAGGCGACAAAAAAGTCATCGAGCAGCTTAACGAAGCGCTCTATCTCGAACTCGGTGCCGTCAACCAGTACTGGCTTCACTACCGGCTGCTGGAAGACTGGGGTTACACGCTCCTCGCAAAGAAGGAGCGTGCCGAGTCGATCGAAGAGATGCAGCACGCCGACAAGCTCGTCGCCCGCATCATCTTCCTCGAAGGCCACCCGAACCTCCAGACCGTCGCGCCGCTTCGCATCGGCCAGAACGTCAAGGAAGTGCTGGAAGCCGACCTTGCCGGCGAATACGACGCCCGCAAGGCCTACAAGAAATCGCGCGACATCTGTCATGACGCCGGTGACTACGTCACCATGAAGCTGTTCGAGGAGCTGCTGATCGACGAGGAAGGCCATATCGACTTCCTCGAGACCCAGCTGGAACTGCTCGGCAAGCTCGGCGAGGAAAAGTACGGCCAGCTCAACGCCGCACCGGCCAACGAAGCCGAGTAAGGCGCGAGGCGCGCGCGGTCCGGATCCCCTGCTTCGCCAAGCCGCTCAGGGGAACCGACACCGCGTTGACCTTCCAGCTTCTTGCACAAAACAAAACGGGCCCCGGTCGTACCGGGGCCCGTTTTTTGTTTCCCATAGCCCCCGGTGCCGGGGGCTCGTGTCCGGCGTTACTCGCGGTTACCGAGGAAGCGCAGCAGGAACAGGAAGAGGTTGATGAAGTCGAGATAGAGCGTCAGCGCGCCCATGATCGCCTTGCGGCCGGCGACAGCGACGTCATCGGCTTCGAAATACATCTCCTTGATCTTCTGCGTATCCCAGGCCGTCAGGCCCGCGAAGACCAGAACGCCGATCGCGGAGATCGCGAAGTCGAGCGCCGAGGACTGCAGGAACAGGTTGACGAGCGATGCGATGATCAGGCCGAACAGGCCCATGATCAGGAACGAGCCCATCGCGGACAGGTCCCGCTTCGTCGTGTAGCCGAACAGCGACAGCGCGCCGAAGGCGGCGGCGGAGACGAAGAAGGTCTGCGCGATGCTCGCGCCGGTATAGATCAGGAAGATCGACGACAGCGACAGGCCCATCAGGCCGGCATAGACCCAGAAGGTCGCCTGCGCGGCCGAAACGCTCATCGTGTGGATGCGGAAGCTCAGGAAGAAGACCAGCGCGAGCGGGGCGAGCATAACGACCCACTTCAGCGGGCTCACATAGATCGCGTAACCGAAGCTCGTGAGCTGGCCACCGGCAAAGGCGGCCTGCGAGGCGAAGTACGCCACGACGCCGGTGATCGCGAGACCCAGGGCCATCAGATTGTAGACCCGGAGCATGTAGGCGCGCAGGCCCTCGTCGATGACGGCACCGGCCTGAGCGCCGGCATTGGCCGTTCGGGTCTGGTAATTGCGGAGATCAGCCATGTTTTCCTCTCGTAAAGCCCCTTCGTGGTGACGGTGTCGGGTTCCCGTTTATTCGCCGGGGGGGCCGGCGCAGGGGATCCGGGCAGCCGCTGCGGGGCTCCAGCTTGCCTGCGTTCAATATGCGCATGAATTGTGTCTCGTACAAGACCCGCGCGCCCTGCGAGGGCCCGGAACCTGCCGGTGTCAGAGCTCGCGCAGCACGGGCGCGGCCTTCTGCCCCAGGATGCGCCAGGTGCCGGCAAGGCCTATGCCGACGGTCATGACGAGGGCCGTCACGACCGTCATGACGGCAACGTCCGGCAGGAAGCTCGACGGCAGCGTCATGATGCGGCTCACCACGAACCAGGCCGCCACGCCGCCGGCAAGGAGCGCGAACACTGCCGTCGCCAGCCCCAGCATCAGATATTCGTAGCTGAAGGCGCGGATCAGCGTGGCGCGTGTCGCCCCCAGCGTCTTGAGGACCACGGCGTCGTGCACCCGCGCCCGGTTGCCGGCGGCGAGCGCCCCGGCAAGCACGAGGATCGAGGCGATGAGCGCGACGGCGGCCGCGGCGCGGATGGCGGTGGCAAGCTGGCCGACCAGTTCGTTCACCACGTCGAGCGCATCCTTGACGCGCACGCTGGTGATCGTCGGGAAGGCGTTGGTGACGGCCTTCAGGGTCGCCGCCTCCTGCCCGGCCGTCGCCTGCGGGTCGATCACCGTCGCCAGCCAGGCATGCGGGGCGCCGGCAAAGGTGTTCGGCGAGAAGACCATGACGAAGTTGATCGACAGCGATTCCCATTCGACATTGCGGAAGTTCGCAATGCGCGCCGTGATGTTGCGGCCGAGCACGTTGACCGTCACGCTGTCGCCGATCTTGAGGCCGAGTTCGCGGCCCTCCTCGGCAGCGAAGGAGACGAGCGGTTCGCCGGAATAGTCCTCCGGCCACCATTCGCCCTCCGCGAGCGTGGAGTTTTCCGGCGTGCGCTTGGCATAGGTGATGCCGCGGTCGCCGCGCAGCACCCATTGTCCTTCCGGCGGTACCTTGACCTTCGAGACCTCGACGCCGTTCAGCTCCATGACGCGGCCGCGCAGCATGGGCACCTCGATGATCTTGCCGTCGGGCATATTGGTCTGCAGTACGGTGCGGAACCCGTCGAGCTCGCTGCCCTGGATATCGACGAAGAAGAAGTTCGGCGCGCGCTCCGGCAGGTTGCCGGTCAGTTCGCGGCGCAGGTTGCCGTCGATCAGCGTCAGCGTGACGAGAAGCGCAAGGCCGAGGCCGAGCGACAGCACGACGGAGGAGGTGAGCGCCCCCGGCCGGTGGATATTGCCGATGGCAAGTCGCAGCGAGGGCGAATTGACGCGTGGGCTGCGCCGCGCGAGCGCGGTGATCAGCAGGGCGACGACGCGCAGCACGACGAAGGCGAAGGCGATGGCCCCGAGGAAGACGACGGCGATGTAGCGGTCATAGGCGGTGAGGATGGCAAGCCCGGCCAGCGCCGCCAGGAAGATCGCCGCGCCCGCGACATAGGGCCAGCTCGGCAGGCGGCCTGCCTCGAAGCCCTGTTCGCGGAAGAGCGCCGTCGCCGGCACCTCGCGGGCGTGGCCGAGCGGCAGGATCGCGAAGGCGAGCGCCGTCAGGAGGCCGAAGACGGCGGCGAGCAGCAGCGCCGAGGGATAGATCGTCGCCTCCGCCGGCACCGGCAGCACGCCGTCGAGGAAGCGCATCGCCACCAGGGGCATCAGCGCGCCCGCGACGAGGCCGATCAGGATGCCGACCGCGGCGATCAGCGCGATCTGCGCGAGATAGACCAGCGCGACCAGCGAGGCCGGCGCGCCGAGGCACTTGAAGGTGGCGATGACGGAACGCTTGGAATCGAGATAGGCGCGCACGGCGTTCGCCACGCCGACGCCCCCGACGATCAGCGCCGTCAGTCCGACCAGCGTCAGGAATTGCGAGAAACGGGTGATGTTGTTGGTGAGCGAGGGCGCGGCGCTGTTGGAGGTGCGGATCGCCCAGCCGGCCTGCGGGAAGGCTTTCGTGGCGTCCGCCCGCACCTTCGCGAGCGACAGGCCGGTATCGGCAAGGCGGATGCGGTAGGCGTTCTCCACGAGGCTGCCGGTCTGCACCAGGCCGCTCGCCGTCATGGCCTCTTCCGAGATCATCAGCCGCGGCGCGAAGCCGAACCCTTCGGAAACGGCGTCCGGCTCGCGCACCAGCGTCGCCGTCACCTTCAGCCTGGCCGTGCCGAGCAGGATCTCGTCGCCGACGGCGATGCCGAGCCGGTCGAGCAGCAGCGGCGCGACGACCGCGCCGTAGCTCTCGCCTTCCTTGGCGAACAGCGTGGCGGAGGGCTGCTGCGGGCTGGTCTCCAGCGTGCCGTAGAGCGGGTAGGCGCCGTCGACGCCCTTGGCCTCGACCAGCGTCTGGTCGGACCCGTCGGGCAGGCGCGCCATGGAACGAAGGCTGGAGGAGAGGGAAACGTCGCCCAGCCCCTCAAAATGCTTCAGCTCTTCCGGGGTCGCGAAACGGTTGTTGAATTCGAAGCGCACGTCGCCGGCAAGCAGGCTCTGCCCCTGCGAGGCGATCGCCTGGGTGATGGCGCTCGACACCGAGTTGACGCCGGCGATCGCCGCCGTTCCGAGCGCGATGCAGGCGAGGAAGATGTAGAAGCCCTTGAAGCCGCCGCGCATTTCGCGCAGCGCCAGGCGGAGCGCCAGCGGAACCTGCCTCAGGACCGTGCCGATCCTCATGCGGGCACCGCCTCGGCCTGTGCCGCCTTGACGGGCGCCGCACCGGAGACGATCTCGCCGGAACGCATGGCGACCTGCCGGCTGCACCGGGCGGCAAGTGCCGGATCATGCGTCACCAGAACCAGCGTCATGCCGCGCTCGGCCTGCTTGGCGAAGAGAAGATCGGCGATCTGCCGGCCCGTCTCGGTGTCGAGATTGCCCGTCGGCTCGTCGGCGATCAGGAGCTTCGGTGCGGGCGCCAGCGCCCGGGCGATCGCCACGCGCTGCTGCTCGCCGCCCGAAAGCTGGCCGGGATAGTGCGACAGGCGCTCGCCGAGGCCGACCGCCGTCAGTTCCCGCCGGGCGATCTCGAAGGCATCCCGCACATTGGCAAGCTCCAGCGGCACCGCGACGTTCTCCAGCGCCGTCATGTTGGGAATGAGGTGGAAGGACTGGAAGACGATGCCGATATTGCGGCCGCGAAAATCGGCCACCTGGTCCTCGGTCATGCCGTGCAGGCCCGCGCCGTCGATATGGATCTCGCCGCTGTCCAGCCGTTCGAGGCCGGCCAGCACCATCAGGAGCGTCGACTTGCCGGAGCCGGAGGGGCCGACGATGCCGACCGATTCACCGCCATCGATGACAAGGTCGATCCCCTTCAGCACATGCACGGAGGCGGCCGCCCGGCCGAGGGTGAGATCGGCTTTTTTGAGATCGATGATGGTTTTGGCCAAGGAATTCTGCCCTATATGTCTTCAAGCAACCGGAATGCCAGCAATCTAGGATCAGCGACATGTCGTTTAAAGCGGCGCTTTCATTTTTCGCCTCACTTGCAATCACAGCTTTGTTATCCTCGGGCGTGGCCCGGGCGGAGCCCGTGAAGCTCGTGGGCTTTGGCGACAGCCTGATGGCCGGCTACCAGTTGCCCGCGGCGGACGCCTTTCCGGTGAAGCTGGAAAAGGCGCTGCGCGAGAAGGGCTACGAGGTCGAGATCGCCAATGCCGGCGTTTCCGGCGACACGAGTTCGGCCGGCCTTGCCCGGCTCGACTGGTCGATCCCCGAGGGCACGCAGGGCGTGATCCTGGAACTCGGCGCCAACGACGCGCTGCGCGGCATTGCGCCGGAACAGACGGAGAAGAACCTCGACGCCATGCTGACGCGGCTCAAGGAGCGCGGCATCGCGGTGCTGCTGGCCGGCATGCTGGCCCCGCCGAACATGGGCCCCGATTACGGCGAGCGCTTCAACGGCATCTATCGGCGCATGGCGGAAAAGCACGGTGTCGCGCTCTATCCGTTCTTCCTCGACGGGGTCGTCACCAAGGCGAACCTGCAGCTGGAAGACGGCATGCATCCGAATTCGGAAGGGGTGGACGTGATGGTGGCAACGATGCTTCCGGCTACCGAAGCGTTCATCAAATCGATACCGGCGAAGGAGTAGTTTTCGCGGGTGCGAAATAAGGGTTGCGCAAAAATCCGTTGCGTGATTCGCTGACAGTACATTCCAGCAGGGAGAAGTCGCCATGCCGAGACTTTTCGTCGCCCTCGAAGTGCCGCGCAATGCTGCCATGAGCCTCTCCTTGCTGAGAGGCGGACTTCCCGGGGCCCGCTGGATCGATGTCGAGAACTTCCACATTACCTTGCGTTTCATCGGCGATATCGACGGGCGCACCGCCGACGAGGTGGTCGACAAGCTCGACCGCATCGAGCGCCCGGAATTCCAGCTCGCGCTGTCGGGCATGGGCTCCTTCGGCTCGAAGAAGCCGCATTCGGTCTTCGCCGGCGTGACGCAGGCGCCGGAAATGTACGCCCTCCAGGGCGAGATCGAGCGTATCTGCCAGCGCCTCGGCCTTCCCGCCGATCCGCGCAAGTTCACGCCGCATGTCACGCTCGCCCGGCTGCGCAACGCGCGCACCGAGGACGTCGCCCACTACCTCTCCGGCCGCGGCAACTTCTGTACCGCCCCCTTCACGGTGAACCGCTTCGTGCTGATGTCCTCGAAGGAATCGGTCGGCGGCGGGCCGTACCTCACGGAAGAGGTTTTCCCGCTCTACGAGGCGGGCGGCGGCTGGGACGGGGCGGATCTGCGCGACCATCCGGTCTGACAGGCGCCATTGCTCCATCGTTCGCGGTGAACAAACCCTGAATCATCCCACGTCAGCGATTCGTCTCCGATTCGTTCGCAGGCTGTTCCGCGCGGGCCGCAAATGCTGGAGAAAAGCGGCGCATTTCGCCTTGCCCCTTGCCATTGCCGTCCCCGATGGGCATCTGTTGCCTGCCGGATTTGCTTTTCCAAGCAGGGCCGGCGGAGATGAAACCTGCCGGGGCGTGACTTGTCGCAAGCACCCATGATCTTGAGCGGCCGCGGGGTCACCGCGGTGCTCGGCCCGACCAATACGGGCAAGACCCACTACGCAATCGAACGCATGGTGGCCCATGAGACGGGCGTTATCGGCCTGCCTCTGCGCCTCCTTGCGCGCGAGGTCTATACGCGCCTCGTCGACAAGGTCGGCCAGCACAATGTGGCGCTCGTCACCGGCGAGGAGAAGATCACGCCGCATATGGCGCGCTATTCGGTCTGCACCGTGGAGGCCATGCCGCGCGAGACGCGCGCCTCCTTCGTCGCGATCGACGAGGTGCAGCTTGCCGGCGATCTGGAACGCGGCCACATCTTCACCGACCGGGTGCTGCATCTGCGCGGCCGTGACGAGACGCTGCTGCTCGGCGCCGCCACCATGAAGCCGATCCTGGAGCAGCTCCTGCCCGGCATCCATGTGATCGAGCGCCCGCGCCTGTCGCAACTCTTCTATGCCGGTTCCAAGAAGATCACCCGCCTGCCGCAGCGCACGGCCATCGTCGCCTTCTCGGCCGACGAGGTCTATGCGATCGCCGAGCTGATCCGCCGCCAGCGCGGCGGGGCGGCCGTGGTGCTCGGCGCGCTCTCGCCGCGTACTCGCAATGCGCAGGTCGCGCTCTACCAGGAGGGCGACGTCGAATATCTCGTTGCCACCGATGCGATCGGCATGGGCCTCAACCTCGATGTCGACCATGTCGCCTTCGCGCAGGACCGCAAGTTCGACGGCTACCAGTTCCGCAACCTCAACCCGGCGGAGCTTGCCCAGATCGCCGGCCGCGCCGGCCGGCACCTGCGCGACGGCACCTTCGGCGTGACGGGCCGCGTCGACCCCTTCGACGACGAACTGGTCAAGCGCATCGAGACGCACCAGTTCGACCCGGTGCGCGTGCTGCAATGGCGTACCACCCGGTTCGACTATTCCTCCCTTTCGGCGCTGCGCCGGTCGCTCGACGCACCGCCGCCGATAGGCGGCTTGACGCGGGCGCTGCCGGCTGTCGACCAGCAGGCGCTGGAGCAGCTGTCGCGCTATCCCGACGTTCGCGACCTCGCGACGACGCCGGAGCGCGTCGAAAAGCTCTGGGAGGCCTGCGCGCTTCCCGACTACCGGCGCATCACCCCCGCCCAGCACGCCGACCTCATCTCCACGCTCTATGCGGACCTCGTAAGGCGTGGCACGGTCAACGAGGATTTCCTGGCCGATCAGGTGCGCCGGGCGGATCGAACCGACGGCGAGATCGACACGCTTTCGGCGCGAATCGCACAGATAAGGACGTGGACCTATGTGTCGAATCGGCCCGGATGGCTTGCCGATCCGACACACTGGCAGGAAAAGACGCGGGAAATCGAAGACCGATTGTCCGATGCGCTACATGAACGGTTGACGAAACGCTTTGTTGATCGCAGGACATCTGTGCTCATGAAGCGCCTGAGAGAGAATGCGATGCTGGAAGCTGAAATCAGTGTGAATGGCGATGTCTTCGTAGAAGGACATCATGTCGGGCAGTTGGCCGGTTTCCGGTTCACGCTGGCCTCCGGAACGGAAGGTCCCGATGCGAAGGCCGTGCAGGCGGCTGCGCAGAAGGCGCTCGCGCTGGAGTTCGAAGCCCGGGCCGCACGCCTGCATGCCGCCGGCAACGGCGATCTCGCGCTCGGCTCCGACGGCACGGTGCGCTGGCTCGGCGATCCCGTCGCCCGCCTTGCGGCGAGCGACCACGTCATGCGCCCGCGCGTCATCCTGCTTTCCGACGAGCAGCTGACCGGCAATGCGCGCGACCACGTCGCCGCCCGCATCGAGCGCTTCGTGAACCATCACATCGCGACCGTGCTGAAGCCGCTCGACGATCTTTCGCGCGCGGAAGACCTGCAGGGCCTCGCCAAGGGGCTCGCCTTCCAGCTCGTCGAGAACCTCGGCGTGCTCTTCCGCCGCGACGTGGCGGAGGACGTGAAGTCGCTCGACCAGGAGGCCCGCGCCTCGATCCGCAAGCACGGCATCCGCTTCGGCGCCTACCACATCTTCATGCCGGCGCTGCTGAAGCCGGCCCCGGCCGAGCTCATCACGCTGCTCTGGGCGCTGAAGAACGACGGCCTCGACAAGCCGGGCTATGGCGACCTCATCCCGGTGCTCGCCGCCGGCCGCACCTCCGTCGTCACCGATCCGAGCTTCGAGCGCGCCTTCTACAAGCTTGCCGGCTTCCGTTTCCTTGGCAAGCGGGCCGTGCGCATCGATATCCTGGAGCGCCTCGCCGACCTGATCCGCCCGCTGCTGCAGTGGAAGCCGGGCACGCCGCGCCCCGAGGGCGCCTATGACGGCCGCCGCTTCATGGCGACGACCGCCATGCTCTCCATCCTCGGCGCGACGCCGGACGACATGGAAGAGATCCTCAAGGGTCTCGGCTACCGCGCCGACAGCGTGAAGGCCGAAGAGGTCGCCGCCCACCTTGCCGCGCAGGCTCCGGCCGATGCTGCCGCTGCCGCGCCGGCCGAAGCAAGCGCGGAAACCGCCGACGAACACGATGCCGATGCGGCCGAGGGCGAAAGCGAAGCCCCGGCTGTCGCCGTAGAGGCATCGGCCGACGCGCCGGTCGAGACGCCGGCCGTCGAGGCTGCGCAAGCGCCGGTAACGGAAGAAGCCGCCGTCGAAGGCGAGCCGGTCGAAGCCAAGCCGGTTCTGCTCTGGCGCCCGGGCTCGCGCCATGACAACCAGCGTCAGGGCCATCGCCACGGCGGCGAGCGTCATGGAGACCGCCAGGGCGAACGTCAGGGTCAGGGCGAACGCCGTGGCGGTGATCGCCATCGCGGCCAGCCGGCCGGCGAACGCGGCGAGCGGCGCGAAGGCGGTCGCGGCCGTCCCGATCAGGCCAAGGGCCGCGACGGAAAGCCGCAGGGCGGCAATCGCCCGGATCGTGGCGAGCATCGCCCCGAGCGCAACGAGCGCGGCGGCAAGCCGCAGCAGGCGAAATTCGAGGCCCGGCCGCCCCGCAAGGAAAAGCCGATCGACCCGGATTCGCCCTTCGCCAAGCTGGCCGCGCTCAAGGAGCAGCTGAAGAAGTAAGCCGATGGCGCAAGACGAGGAACAGCCGGCAGGTCAGGCGCGACAGCGCATCGACAAATGGCTGTTCTTCGCGCGGCTGCGCAAGTCCCGCTCGCTGGCGGCGAAATCCGTGGAAGCGGGCGATGTCAGCGTCAATGGCCGGAATGTCCGCCAGCCCTCGCATATGGTGCGCCCCGGCGATGTCGTGGCGCTCTCGCTCGACAGGCACGACATGGTCGTGAAGGTGCTGCAACCCGGCGAGCGTCGCGGGCCCTACGAGGAAGCCCGCCTTCTCTATAGCGACATGACGCCGCCCCCGCCGCCGCGCGAGGAGCGCTCGCTTTTCGAGCAGGCGACGCGCGAGCGCGGCACCGGCCGGCCCACCAAGCGGGAACGCCGCGAAACCGACCGGCTGCACGGTTTTCCCGGCGACGACGAGGATTAGAATTCTATACCTCGCATGCGCCCGGCAGCGCATGTATTACGCTTGCAAACCGCCCGCAAAGCCTTTACCTCAGCCTCCGGACGGCCCTTCGTGCGCGCGGTCTCTCCTGTCCGGCAGGCCGATCGCGTGACGGATACCGCGGTGGTGGACGGTCTCGTCCGCAGCCGCCCTATGACGATTCTGGAGTTCCTCATGACGTATGTCGTGACCGACAACTGCATCCGCTGCAAGTACACGGACTGTGTGGAAGTGTGCCCGGTCGACTGTTTCTACGAGGGTGAGAACTTCCTCGTCATCCATCCCGACGAATGCATCGACTGCGGTGTCTGCGAACCGGAATGTCCCGCCGAAGCGATCAAGCCGGATACCGAGCCGGGCCTCGACAAGTGGCTGAAGATCAACACGGAATTCGCCGCCATCTGGCCGAACATCACGGTCAAGCGCGACGCGATGCCCGAGGCGAAGGAAATGGACGGCGAGGAAGGCAAGTACGAGAAGTACTTCTCTCCCAATCCGGGCCAGGGTGATTGATCGCCGCACGGGCGGCAACCGAAGCTGGGGAAAAAAGCGTGCTCCCGCCAAAAGGCGATGGGACAGGCTTGATGACCCATGCGAAGCAAATTATTGATTTCGGCACTTTTTTGTGGTAGGGTCCGGATACTGATCCACATCGCGGCATTTCGCGTGCCCGAACACCACCACGAAAGCAAACGATCCCTCAACGACGCTCACCTCCCATAGGCAGCTCCGGTTGCTCGAATGTGAACGCGTCGCCGGGGACCTTTTTTGCGCTTGGCGGACGGACCAGAGTGGTGACACCGCAATGGTGCCCCCCGTCTTTCCCGGGTCCCCGGACCCACCCGGCCATGCCGGGAGCGTAACAGGGAGTATTTGAACAGAATGACGACCCAGCAGAAGAAATCTTCCACGCGCCAGGGCTTCAAGACCGGTGAATCGATCGTCTATCCCGCTCACGGTGTCGGCCAGATCGTGGCCATCGAGGAGCAGGAAGTCGCCGGCATGAAGCTTGAGCTCTTTGTCATCGATTTCGAAAAGGACAAGATGCGTCTCAAGGTGCCGGTTGCCAAGGCCGTTTCGATCGGCATGCGCAAACTGTCGGAGACCGATTTCGTCGATCGCGCGCTGAAGGTTGTCCAGGGCAAGGCCCGTGTGAAGCGCACCATGTGGTCGCGCCGCGCCCAGGAATACGATGCCAAGATCAATTCGGGCGACCTGATCTCGATCGCCGAAGTGGTCCGTGACCTCTACCGTGCGGAAAATCAGCCGGAGCAGTCCTATTCCGAGCGCCAGCTCTATGAGGCCGCCCTCGACCGCATGGCCCGGGAAATTGCCGCCGTCAACAAGATGTCGGAAACCGAGGCCGTCCGCCTCGTCGAGACGAACCTTGCCAAGGGTCCCAAGCGCGGCAAGGCCATCGAAGAGGACGATTCGCAGGACGAGGCGGCCTGATCTAGGGCACCCCTTTCGATTTTAAAGCCCGGCTGGCGACAGCCGGGTTTTTTTATGGGAACTTTTCCGGAAGACGGCCGTTTCCACGTCCGAGGACGACCGGCATCGGGCGGCCGCACGGATGGTTTGCCACTTTATTTACCTGAAAGCCATTTTCGAGCGATCCGTCGGCCGTTCCCAAACGTCATCCTCAAGCAGGGTGCAGGGCGAGGGCGGCAACGCGCCGCCTTACGCCGGTTCGGTTTACGTGGAGAGACCCGCCATGGCTACGACGACCGCAGACCGCCGCATGATCAAGCTTGCGATGTCCGCCCCCTATCTGGAGCGCGACGAGGAACAGGCGCTGGCCCAGGCCTGGAAGAACAACAAGGATCAGGAAGCCCGCAACCGTATCGCCATGGCGCATATGCGCCTGGTGGTCTCTATGGCCGGCAAGTTCCGGAACTTCGGCCTGCCCCTCGGCGACCTCGTGCAGGAGGGCTATATCGGCCTTCTGGAAGCGGCCGCGCGTTTCGAGCCGGAGCGGCAGGTGCGCTTCTCCACCTATGCCAGCTGGTGGATCCGTGCCTCGATCCAGGATTACGTGCTGCGCAACTGGTCGATCGTGCGCGGCGGCACCAGTTCCGCCCAGAAGGCGCTCTTCTTCAATCTCAGGCGCCTGCGCGCCCGCCTTGCCCGCGGTGATACGCATCTGACCGCCGAGGCGATGCACCAGGAGATCGCCGCCGCGCTCGGCGTCAGTACCGCGGACGTGCGCACCATGGATGCCCGCCTGTCCTCCTCCGACGTGTCGCTCCAGGCGCCGATCTCCTCCGCCGAGGGCGAGAGCTCGAACCGGCTCGATTTCCTCACCAGCGACGCCCCCCTTCCCGACGAACAGGCGGAAGGCAGCATCGACGGCGAGCGCCGTCACCATTGGCTGCAGGCCGCGCTCGGCCAGCTCAACGAGCGCGAGATGAAAATCATCCGCGCCCGGCGGCTGGCGGAAAACGGCGCGACGCTCGAGGAACTCGGTGCCGTGCTCGGCATTTCCAAGGAGCGCGTGCGCCAGATCGAAAATCGCGCGCTGGAGAAACTGCGGGCCGTGCTGGTCGGCAAGACCACGGATTTCGCCTATGCCTGACGATGGGGCGGCCGCAAGGGATTCCGGAGCCGTTCCGGGATTCCGCGTCGTTCGCCGCGTTTCGCCCGGCAATCAATCGTGATCGTCCCCGTTCATTGACGTTCCTGCCGATTCATGCGCATTGCTACGCAATCGTGCATGATTGGATTCGGCAATGTTGGGACAGGACCTTCTTCTCCTCGGGGAACGGCAAGACCTGATCCGCGCGCGGCTCGACCGTTCGGGGCGGGTGATCGCGGCGGAACTGGCGCAGGAACTCGGCGTGTCGGAAGACACGATCCGGCGGGACCTGCGCGAAATGGCGGCCTCCGGCCTCTGCCGCCGGGTCTATGGCGGTGCCCTGCGCATGGCGCATGCCCCCACCACGATGAACGAGCGCATGGGCATTGCTGGCGAGAGCAAGGCGTCGCTCGCCCGCGCGGCCTCCGGTCTCATTCCCGCCGGCGCCACCGTCTTCCTCGATGCCGGCAGCACCAATGTGGCGCTCGCCCGCGCCTTGCCGGCGGGGGCAGGCCTCACCGTCGCCACCAACGGACCGGCGATCGCCGCCGCGCTGCTCGAGCGCGACATCGCGACGATCCAGCTCGGCGGGTTGATCGACGCCCGTTCGGGCGCGGCGATCGGCGCCAAGGCGATGTGCGATGCCGAGGCCCTGCGGCCGGACGTGCTGGTGCTTGGCGTCTGCGGCATAGACCCGGAAGCCGGCGTCACCGCGGACACCTTCGAGGAGGCCGAGTTCAAGCGCTTCGTCGCCTCGCGCAGCCGCACGGTGGCCGTCATCGTCACCAACGACAAGCTTTTCACCGCAGCCCCCTATTCCGTCATCCCCCTTTCCCGCGTGGCCAGCGCGGTGATCGAGGCGGATGCGGGCGCGACCGAGGCGGCGGTGCTCGCCGCCACCGGCATCGACATCCTGCGGGCCGGATAGGCCCCTCCCAGCATCCTGAAACGGACCTCCCATGACCACGCCCGAAAACGCCGTCAAAGGCACCGCCTTCGCGAAAGCCTTTTTCCCGCCGACGCGGCTCGCCGTCTCCGGCCTCTTCCTGCTGAACGGCACGTTCGCCGGCGCCTGGGCGCCCAAGATCCCGGAATTCGCCGGCCGCCTGTCGCTCTCCGAATCCGGCCTCGGCCTGATGATCATGTGCTTCGGCATCGGCTCGCTCGTGCTGATGCCGATCGCCGGCATCCTGATCGCCCATTACGGCACGACGCGCATCGTCAAGGGGGCCGCGGTCCTCTTCCTCTCCACCATGCTCCTTCTCTCCGTGACCACGACCGTTCCGCTCGGGGCCCTTGCCGTCTTCCTCTTCGGTGGCCTGATGGGCGCGATGGACGTGGCGATGAACGGCAATGCGGTCGAGGTCGAAAGGTCCATGCGGCGGGCGATCATGTCGTCCTGCCATGCCTTCTGGAGCCTCGGCGCCTTCCTCGGCGCGGCGACCGGCGGCGTCCTCATCCAGATGATCGGTGTGATGGGCCATGCCGTGCTGCTTACCGTGCTCGGCGTCGTCATGCTCGCCTTCCTCTGGCCCTTCGTGTTGCACGATGCGCCGCATCCGAGCGAGGAGCGTGCCAAGGTGCGCCTGCCGATGACGCCGCTGCCCTGGCTGATCGGCCTGACGGCGCTGTTCTCCATGGTGCCGGAAGGCGCGATCCTCGATTGGGGCGCGCTCTACATGCGCGACGAACTCGGCGCCTCGCTTGCGGTTTCCGGCCTCGCCTTCGGCGCCTTCTCGCTCGCCATGGCCGCCATGCGCTTTGCCGGCGACCATGTGCGCGACCGCTTCGGCGCGGTGAAGACGCTGCGCTTCTGCACGGTCATGGCGATGATCGGCATGGTCATATCGGGCATGGCGCCGAATACTGCCGTGGCGGTGCTCGGCTTTGCCATCTGCGGCATCGGCATTTCCAACATGGTGCCCATCGCCTTCTCCGCCGCCGGCAACCTGCCGGGCTTCGCGCAAGGGGTCGCGCTCTCCGTCGCGACGGTCATGGGCTATTCCGGCGCGCTCTTCGCGCCTTCCGTCATCGGCTTCATCGCCGAGCATACCGGCTTTTCCATCATCTTCACCCTGCTGCCGGCGCTCTTCGTCGTCGTGTTGCTGCTGTCGCATCATGCCGTGCATGCGGACGTGCGCGAACGCTTCTGAACGCAGTACACGCGGCGATCAAATCGTCGCGCGTTCCGGCCCCGACGGTTGACAAGCCCCGTTTCCTGATCCACCTGAGGGCAAAGGCCGGGCGAGCGATGCCGCGTGCGGCCGGTTTTCGAGCAAGAGGCTCCACAATGTCCTTCTCCTTCGACTTTGAACCGAAGCCGCGGCGCCGGTCCGTCGGCGTCGATGTCGGCGGCGTGCTCGTCGGCGGCGGGGCGCCCGTCGTCGTGCAGTCGATGACCAATACGGATACGGCCGATATCGACGGGACGGTGGCGCAGGTCGCCGCCCTCCACCGCGCCGGCTCGGAGATCGTGCGCATCACGGTCGACCGCGACGAGAGCGCGGCGGCGGTGCCGAAGATCCGCGAGCGCCTCCTGCACCTCGGCATGGACGTGCCGCTCGTCGGCGACTTCCACTATATCGGCCACAAGCTGCTCGCCGACTATCCGGCCTGCGCCGAGGCGCTGGCGAAATACCGCATCAATCCCGGCAATGTCGGCTTCAAGGACAAGAAGGACCGGCAGTTCGCCGCCATTGTCGAGACGGCGATCCGCCACGACAAGCCGGTGCGCATCGGCGTCAACTGGGGCTCGCTCGACCAGGAACTCCTGACCCGGCTGATGGACGAGAACCAGGACAAGGGCTTTCCGCTGACCGCCCAGCAGGTGATGCGCGAGGCGATCTGCCAGTCGGCGCTGCTGTCCGCCGAGCTTGCCGAGGAGATCGGCCTTGCCCGCGATCATATCATCCTCTCGGCGAAGGTCTCCAACGTGCAGGACCTCATCGCCGTCTATGCGATGCTTTCGGCGCGCTCGGACCATGCGCTGCATCTCGGCCTGACGGAGGCCGGCATGGGCACGAAGGGCGTCGTCGCCTCCTCCGCCTCGCTCGGCATCCTCATGCAGCAGGGCATCGGCGATACGATCCGCATCTCGCTGACGCCGGAGCCCGGCGGCGACCGTACCCGCGAGGTGCAGGTGGCGCAGGAACTGCTGCAGGTCATGGGCTTCCGCCAGTTCATCCCCGTCGTCGCCGCCTGTCCGGGTTGCGGGCGCACCACCTCCACGGTCTTCCAGGAGCTCGCCCAGAAGATCCAGGACGACATCCGCAAGAACATGCCGGTCTGGCGGGAGAAATATCCGGGCGTCGAGGGGCTGAAGGTCGCGGTCATGGGCTGCATCGTCAACGGTCCGGGCGAAAGCAAGCATGCCGATATCGGCATCTCGCTGCCCGGCACCGGCGAACTGCCGATCGCCCCCGTCTATGTCGACGGCAAGAAGGCGATGACGCTGCGCGGCACCAATATCGCCGGCGAATTCGAGACGCTCGTCAACGACTACATCGAGAAGCGCTACGGCCAGGGCCAGGCCGCCGCCGAATAGGCCGGCTGCCCTTGCGCGATCACAACCGTGCCGTAAGCAGCTTGAAGCCGGCAAAAGCGAAGAAGGCGGCCATGGCGCCTTCTATGGCGCGGCGCGCCCTGAGATAGGCCCGGTGCACCGGGCCGAGCGAAAAGACCAGCGCGAAGCCGAGGAAGACGCAGATCCCGATTGCCATGCAGCCGGCGATGAAGGTTGCCATGACCTCGCCCGGCGCACCCGGTGGCATGCCGAGCGATGTCAGCATGATCCAGTTGAAGATCGCCTTGGGATTGGTGATGTGGATGCCGAGGCCCTTGAGATACTGCCGGCGCGGCGACAGCGCGGGCATTGCGGCCATCTGCATGCGATAGACCTCCTCGCTCCGGCGAGCCGCACGCCAGGCATTCCACGCCAGCCAGAGTAGGTAGCAGCCGCCGACGATCTTCAGGACGACGATCGCTTCGCCATAGGTACGGATGAGCGCGGAAAGGCCGGAAGCCGTGAGGATGGCCCAGATATAGGACCCCGTCAGCACCCCGCAGGCCAGTGCCAGCCCGGCTCGCCGGCCCCGGCTGATCGAGGTCGCGATGATGGCGATGATCGCCGGCCCCGGCGACGCCGTGGCGATGAAATAGGCCGTCCAGGCGACGGCGAGCTGCGGCAGGTAGGGTGTGAGATCGGTCATGGGGCACCGGTGGCTATCGGCAGACGATAGCCGATCGCCTTTTCACCGCCTAGCGGGAGAATTGCACCACATGTCCCCGTGCTCGGCGGAGCCGGGTATCGTCCGAAAACTTCAGACGATCTCCTCGACCGCCGCGATCAGCCGGTCGCATTCCTCGGGTGTGCCGATGGTGATGCGCAGGAAATCGGAAATCCGCGGCTTGGCGAAGTGGCGCACCAGCACGGCGCGCTCGCGCAGGCCCTTCGCCAGCGCCTCGCCGCTCACGGCCGGATGCCGGGCGAAGACGAAATTCGCCTGCGAGGGCAGCACCTCGAAGCCACGCTGGCGTAGCGCCCCGGTGACGCGTTCGCGTGTCTCGATCACCTTGCCGCGCGTCTCGTCGAACCACTCGCGGTCGTCGATGGCGGCCGCGGCGCCGGCCTGGGCGATGCGGTCGAGCGGATAGGAGTTGAAGCTGTCTTTTACGCGCTCCAGCGCATCGATCAGCGGGCGCCGGCCGATGGCGTAGCCGACGCGCAGGCCCGCCAGCGAGCGGGACTTCGACAGCGTGTGGACCACGAGCAGGTTGTCGTATTTGCGGGTCAGCGGGATCGCGCTCTCGCCACCGAAGTCGATATAGGCCTCGTCGATGACCACGGGCTGGTCCGGATGCCCGGCCACCAGCGCCTCAATGGCGGAAAGCGGCAGGCCGATGCCGGTGGGCGCGTTCGGATTCGGCAGGATGATGGCGCCGCACGGGCGGTCATAGTCCGAGAGGTCGATGGTGAAATCGTCCTTCAGCGGAACCTCCACCGCCTCGATGCCGAAAAGGCCGCAATAGGTCGGGTAGAAGCTGTAGGTGATATCCGGGTAGAGGAGCGGCCTCTCGTGCTTGAGGAGCGCCGCGAAGGCATGCGCCAGCACCTCGTCCGAACCGTTGCCGACAAACACCTCGTCCGCCTCCACGCCATGGAACCGGGCGATCGACTGGCGCAGCGCCAGCGCGGTCGGGTCCGGATAGAGCTTCAGGCTGTCGGCGACGGCCTCCTGCATGGCGGCGATCGCCTTCGGGGAGGGGTCGTAGGGATTCTCGTTGGTGTTGAGCTTGACGAGGTTTTGAATGCGCGGCTGTTCGCCGGCGACATAGGGCTTGAGCGTCGCGACGATCGGCGACCAGAATTTGCTCATGGCGTCAGTTCCTGCGATTGGCGATGAAATGGGCGGTTTCGATCAGGATGCGGGCGCGATGGCCGAACGGCGCGAGAAGCGCCTCGGCCTCCGCCACGAGATCGCGCAGGCGGTTTTCCGCCCAGGCCTGGCCGCGCCGCGAAACCAGCGTCGCCTTGCCACGGTCGGCATCCTTGCCGGTCGCCTTGCCCATGGTCGCGGCATCGGCGGTAAGGTCGAGCAGGTCGTCGGCGATCTGGAAGGCGAGGCCCACCGTTTCGCCATAACGGCGCAGCGTCAGGCGCTCCCCGGCCGAGGCGCCCGCGACCATCGCGCCGGCCTCGCAGGCAAAGCGCAGCAGCGCGCCGGTCTTCATCGTCTGCAGCGTCACGATGCCGGCCTCGTCCGGCGCTTCGCTCTCGGCCGCAAGGTCGAGCGCCTGGCCGCCGGCCATGCCGCCGATGCCGGCGGCGCGGGCGAGCGCCAGCACCAGCGCCGTCTTGGTGGCGTCGGGCAGGCGCGTTTCGGGCGCCGCGACGATATCGAAGGCGAGCGTCAGCAGGCTGTCGCCGGCAAGGATCGCTGCCGCCTCGTCGAAGGCGACGTGCACGGTCGGCTGGCCGCGGCGCAAGTCGTCGTCGTCCATGGCCGGCAGGTCGTCATGCACGAGCGAGTAACAGTGGATGCATTCGAGCGCGGCGCCGACGCGCAGCGCCGCCATGCGCTCCACGCCCGCAAAGAGCGCGGCGGATTCGATGACGAGGAAGGGCCGCAGCCGCTTGCCGCCGTTGAGCACGCCGTGGCGCATGGCGGCGAGCAGCCGTTCGGGCCGGGCGATCTCGTCCGTTGCGAGGGTGCCGGACAAGAGACCTGCCAGCAGCGTTTCCACTGCCTCGGCATTGCCCTTCAGGAGGGACTGGAATTCCTGGTGACGTTCGCTCATGGCCGCTCTTTGGCATGGCCTCCCGGACGAAGCAACGGCCATGCCCGCGCTGCTTCAAAGAATCGCGGCGCAGACTGGTTTTTGGCGAGCCGGGACGGTATGAAGGCGCAACGACGGAAGGATACGCCGGCTCTTGGACATCGTACCGGAAACACGCGCGGATGCGGGCAAAACGGAGGCAGGGGCCGGTGAGAAGGACGGTTGGATGAGCCGGCTTCGCCGATCCTGGCGGCGGCTCGTGCTCGCGGTTCTCGCGGTCGTGGCGCTGCCCTATGCGCTGATCCTGCTCTACACGGTCGATTTCATCCGCCCTGTCTCCACGCTGATGCTGCGCGACCTCGTGCTCCTGCGCGGCTATGATCGGCAATGGGTGGAGTTCGACGAGATTTCGCCCAACCTTGTCCAGTCGGTCATGATGTCCGAGGACGGCCAGTTCTGCCGCCATGGCGGGGTCGACTGGGGCGAGATGCGCGCCGTCGTCAACGAGGCGCTGGCCGGCGAGCAGACGCGCGGCGCCAGCACGATCCCCATGCAGACGGCCAAGAACCTCTTCCTGTGGAACGGCCGCTCCTTCCTGCGCAAGGCGATGGAACTGCCGCTCGCCGTCGCCGCGGATTTCGTCTGGAGCAAGAAGCGGCTGATGGAGATCTACCTCAACATCGCCGAATGGGGCCCCGGCATCTACGGCATCGAGGCTGCCGCGCAACACCATTTCAAGGTGCCGGCCGCCAAGCTCTCGCGCCGCCAGGCCGCCCTTCTCGCCGTCTCGCTGCCCAATCCTTACGAGCGCAACGCCGGCAAGCCGGGCCGCGGCCTGCAGCGTCTCGCCCGCCTGATCGAGCGGCGCGCCAGCCGCTCGGGCGAATATATCAAGTGCCTTTATGAGTGAGTTCAGGCCTTTTCATTGGCGCCGAGAGCGGTGAAGGCCTAGGGTTCGGGCCATCTCACAACACGCGGGAGCACCATGTCGGACCTCATCCTCTATGTCGGCAACAAGAACTATTCCTCCTGGTCCTTCCGGCCCTGGATCGCGATGACGGCGGCCGGGGTGCCGTTCACGGACAAGGTCATCCCCTTCGACTTTCCCGCCGGCAACCCGGAATTCATCAAGATCTCGCCGACGGGGCGGGTGCCGGTGCTGCACCATGGCGCGGTGCGGGTGTGGGAATCGCTCGCGATCATCGAATATGTCGCCGAACTCTTTCCGGATGCCGGCATCTGGCCGAAGGATAGCGCCGCGCGTGCCGAGGCGCGGGCGATCGCGATGGAAATGCTCTCGGGCTTCCGGGCGCTGCGCGGCGCCTGCCCGATGAACATCCGCCGCAAGCCGGCTGAAATCGGCCGGCCGGACGGCGTCATGGACGACGTCGCCCGCATCGAGACGATCTGGAAGACGGCGCTTGCGCGCTCGGGCGGACCGTTCCTGTTCGGCGCTTTCTCTGCCGCCGACGCGATGTATGCCCCTGTGGTCAACCGGTTCGATACCTACCGCCTGACCCGCGACGAGACGATCCTCGCCTATATGGAGCGCATGAAGGCGCATCCGGCCTGGCAGGCGTGGCAGGCGGCGGCGCTTGCCGAACCGTGGATCGTGCCCGAAGACGAGGCCTGATCGCCGGAATCGAAAAAAAAAGCCCGGGGACTGGTCAAGCAGGAATTAGCTGTGTATAAGCCGGCCCAATTTCCGAGATAAAGACATGTCCCTGTCGCCCGTCCGGTGGCCCGTGGATGTGTTTGCCCGATAAGTGGAGTTAGTGAAATGGCTGTACCGAAAAGAAAAACGAGCCCGTCCAAGCGCGGTATGCGCCGTTCCGCAGACGCTCTGAAGGGGTCGACCTACGTTGAAGACAAGAACTCGGGCGAACTGCGCCGCCCGCACCATATCGACCTGAAGACCGGCATGTACCGCGGTCGCCAGGTTCTGACGCCGAAGGAAAACGCGTAAGCGTTTTCGGCATCAGCTGATATCGGGGCCGGCTTGCCGGCCCTTTTCTTTTGGGCCGGATGTCCCGAAAGGCTTGGCCGCTAACGCGACGACATTTTCTTGTGCCGATTCTTGGGCTAAGAGGACCATAGGGCCGCTTGTGTGAAGACGGCCGTTAGGGCATTTCGGCTTTTCTGCGAAAACGCTCTAACTCTTTGTTTTCCGCATTTCCGGACGCAAAACCGCTTCGCACTTTGCTGGAAATGCTCTAGGAGACCGTCGCCCATGCTTCTGGCCATACCGCTGCTGATCATCCCCTTCGCCCTCTACAACCTCGCCATGACCGGCCTGTTCGGCGATGGCGGCGTCGCCGTGCTCGACAGCGAGGTGATGGCGGTCAACATGCTGTCCGGCACGACCTGGACCATGGCCTTCGGCGACCTACTCATCCTGATCGCGCTCGTGCTGCTCTTCGTGGAAATCCTGAAGGCGACGCGCCCGGGCTCGCGCGCGCTGCTCGATCACATGCTGTCGATGGTGCTGTTCGTGGTGTTCCTCGTCGAGTTCCTGCTGGTGCAGGGCGCCGCGACGCAGATCTTCTTCATCCTGATGACGATCACCTTCATCGATGTCATCGCGGGTTTTGCCGTGTCGATCCGCACGGCGAGCCGGGATCTTTCGATCGGGCTGTGAGGGGCGCGGGGCTTGCCCGCGCCGGCCCGTTTCCTCAGCTCAGCTTGTCGAGCTTCGTCTGGAGCGCGCGCAACTGCTCCTTCAGTTCGTCGAGATCCTTGGCTTCGGCCTTGCGGGTCTCCTTCGGCGGGGCCGCGTTGGCGAAGGGCGAGAACATCTTCATCGCCTGCTGGAACATTTCCGTGTTGCGCCGCGTCGTCTCCTCGATCAGCGCCATCGGCACCTGCAGGTTCTTGCCGAGCGGCGTATCGCCGAAGGTCTTGTTGATCTGCTCGCGCATCTGCGACTGCTGCTCGGTGAAGGCCTGCATGGAGTGTTCGAGATAGCTCGGCACGACCATCTGCATCTGGTCGCCGTAGTAGGAGATGAGCTGGCGAAGGAACGAGATGGGCAAAAGCGTGTTGCCGGTCTTCGATTCCTGCTCGAAAATGATCTGCGTCAGCACCGAATGGGTGATGTCCTCGCCGGACTTGGCGTCCTGCACGGTGAAATCCTCGCCCTTCTTCACCATGACCGCGAGATCGTCCAGCGTCACATAGGTGCTCGTGCCCGTGTTGTAGAGCCGCCGGTTCGCATATTTCTTGATGACGATCTGACCGTCGTTCCTGGCCATTAGGGTCTCCTCATCCCCGTATTTCCATTTCTTTTTTGGTCCTGGCGAGTATCGGCAAAAAGACGCGCGCTGACAATCGAATTGTGCAATGCGGCGAGCGATGCTGCGCAACATGGTTTTTCGTGCCGCAGGCCGCTTCCGTGAAATTTTAGCGGCATCGGATATCCCGTTTGACTCTCCCCTTCCGCTTTGCCAGTTTTGATTTCGGGAGAACCGCCGGGCTCGCGCCGCTCGTGCGCCGGGGCCGGTTCCAAGGCCGACCGCAAGGTCGCAGACATGAGGAAGCACGCCATGAGCACCCCATCCATCGTCATCGCCAGCGCCGCCCGCACCGCGGTCGGCTCCTTCAACGGAGCCTTCGCCAACACGCCCGCCCACGAACTCGGCGCGACGGTCATTTCGGCGGTTCTGGAGCGCGCGGGCGTGGCCGCGGGCGAGGTGAACGAGGTGATTCTCGGCCAGGTCCTGTCGGCCGGCGAGGGCCAGAACCCGGCCCGCCAGGCCGCCATGAAGGCCGGCGTCCCGCAGGAGGCGACCGCCTGGGGCATGAACCAGCTCTGCGGCTCGGGCTTGCGCGCCGTGGCGCTCGGCATGCAGCAGATCGCCACGGGCGATGCCGGCATCATCGTCGCCGGCGGCATGGAATCCATGTCCATGGCGCCGCATTGCGCGCATCTGCGCGGCGGCGTGAAGATGGGCGATTTCAAGATGATCGACACGATGATCAAGGACGGCTTGACCGACGCCTTCTACGGCTACCACATGGGCATCACCGCCGAGAACGTCGCCAGGCAGTGGCAGCTTTCGCGCGACGAGCAGGACATCTTCGCCGTTTCCTCGCAGAACAAGGCCGAGGCCGCCCAGAAGGAGGGCCGCTTCAAGGACGAGATCGTTCCCTTCATCGTCAAGGGCCGCAAGGGTGACGTCAGCGTCGATGCCGACGAATATATCCGCCACGGCGCGACGCTCGAATCGATGGCGAAGCTCCGTCCCGCCTTCGACAAGGAGGGCACCGTGACCGCCGCCAACGCCTCCGGCCTCAATGACGGTGCGGCTGCCGCCCTCCTGATGAGCGAGGCCGAAGCCTCCCGCCGCGGCATCCAGCCGCTCGCCCGCATCGTCTCCTGGGCGACGGCCGGCGTCGACCCGAAAATCATGGGCACCGGCCCGATCCCGGCCTCCCGCAAGGCGCTCGAGCGCGCCGGCTGGAAGATCGGCGACCTCGACCTCGTCGAGGCCAACGAGGCCTTCGCCGCCCAGGCCTGCGCCGTCAACAAGGATCTCGGCTGGGATCCGTCGATCGTCAACGTCAACGGTGGCGCCATCGCCATCGGCCACCCGATCGGCGCCTCCGGCGCCCGTATCCTCAACACGCTCCTCTTCGAAATGAAGCGCCGCGGCGCGAAGAAGGGCCTCGCCACGCTCTGCATCGGCGGGGGCATGGGCGTGGCGATGTGCGTCGAGAGCATGTAAGCATCAGCTTGCAGACTGCTTTGCCATGACCTGCCGCCGGCAGGGCGTCGGGTCGACTCGAAAACAGTTCCAGGGGAGTGAGCCACATGAGCAGGGTAGCATTGGTAACGGGCGGGTCGCGGGGCATCGGCGCTGCCATTTCGGTGGCGCTGAAGGCGGCCGGGTACAAGGTGGCCGCAAGCTATGCCGGCAATGACGATGCAGCCAATGCCTTCAAGGCGGAAACCGGCATCCCGGTCTACAAATGGGACGTTGCGAGCTACGAGGCCTGCGTCGAGGGGATAGGCCGGGTGGAGGCCGATCTCGGTCCGGTGGATATCCTCGTCAACAATGCGGGCATCACCAAGGATGCGATGTTCCACAAGATGACGCCGGAGCAATGGGGCGCGGTCATCAACACCAACCTTACCGGCCTCTTCAACATGACGCATCCGATCTGGTCGGGCATGCGCGACCGCAGCTTCGGCCGCGTCATCAACATCTCCTCGATCAACGGCCAGAAGGGCCAGATGGGCCAGGCGAACTATTCCGCCGCCAAGGCCGGCGACCTCGGCTTCACCAAGGCGCTCGCCCAGGAAGGCGCGGCCAAGGGCATCACGGTCAACGCCATCTGCCCCGGCTATATCGGCACCGAGATGGTGCGCGCCATTCCGGAAAAGGTGCTGAACGAGCGGATCATCCCGCAGATCCCGGTCGGCCGCCTCGGTGAGCCGGACGAGATCGCCCGCATCGTCGTCTTCCTCGCCTCGGACGACGCCGGCTTCATCACCGGCTCGACCATTTCGGCAAATGGCGGCCAATTCTTCGTCTGACCGTCGTCATCGCAAAGGGAACACGGCGCCTTCGGGCGCCGTTTTCATGGTAGGATGCGCAGAAGGGAGACGGCGCCATGAAACAGGAAAAGCTCGAAGAGGCGGCGATCGCCGAAGCGCTGGCAAGCCTTGACGGCTGGGTCCGCTCGGAAGACGGCATCGCCATCGAGAGGAAATTCAAGTTCTCATCGTTCCGCGAGGCGTTCGGCTTCATGACCGAGGGGGCGCTCGCAGCGGAAAAATTCAACCACCATCCCGAGTGGTTCAACGTCTACAACCGTGTCGAGGTGCGGGTGACGAACCATGATGCGGGCGGACTGACGGAGTTGGACTTCAAGCTGGCGGCTGCAATGAACAAGGCGGCGGCCCTGCGCACGAAGAGTTGAACAGCCGCAAAACCGTTCCCATATCATTCCCGCCGGGTTTTTCCGGCATCGCCACCTGAAGGAGGCCATGCATGGATGACGTGAAGATCGGCGAGATCCTTCTGCCGGGAGACGAGGACGAGCAGGAGCGTCAGGAGAACCGCGTGAAGAAGCGGTTCTGGCCGGTCCTCAAGCGCGCCATGCGGCAGGTGCCGTTCTCCCGCGATCTCGTCGCCGCCTATTATTGCGCGCTGGATTCCCGCACGCCCACCAGGGTGCGCGGCATCCTGCTCGCCGCGCTCGCCTATTTCGTATTGCCGCTCGACGGCATTCCGGATTTCTTTGCGCTGGTCGGCTTTTCCGATGACATTGCGGTGCTGACGGCGGCCTTCGCCGCCATCCGCGGCCATATCCGCGAGGACCACTATGTGGCTGCCGACAAGGCGCTTGCGGAGGAGCCGGACGCGCAGACGGCCGGCTGAGGCCCACCCGCGCCGTGCTCGACCGTAGGGCGAGAAGTCAAATTCTTGCCCTATTCCTTGTGCCTTAAATGGCTTCGACGGGTTCTATCTCACCAAACGGGGACTGTGCGCGCACCTTTCTCGGCAATCCCGGCAAACGGGCTTGGCGGCTTTGCCTGCGCGTTTGTGCCGGTGCGGCGCGGAAGAGCCTTGTAAATGCGTTGCATGTTGACGGTTTGGTAACCTGAATTAAGTCAAAATAAATCAAATCGTCATCATGCATGGCCGACACCGGCATCGGAGGCGCCGCCTTCGGCCGGGCAATCACTGGCAAGACAACCGGCAGGAAAACATGTTCGTAAGAAAGCTCGCAACCGCACTCGCCCTCGTCGTCGTGACCGCAGGCGTTGCCTCGGCCCAGACGCCGACGCGCATTCAGCAGTTCAATGCCTGGGGTGCTTATTCCTACCAGGCGAACGGCGGCAAGGTCTGCTACGTGCTGTCGGTGCCGAAGGAGAAGAACCCGGCCGGCGTCGACCACGGCGACGTCTTCTTCCTCGTCTCGCAGCGCCCGGGCCAGAACATCAGCTATGAGCCGCAGGCGATGATGGGCTATCCGCTGCAGGAAGCCTCCAAGGTCAACGTTGTCATCGACGGGCGCACCTTCGTGATGTTCACCAAGGGCAATTCGGCCTGGGTGGAGAACGCCGCCGAAGAGCCGGCCCTCGTCGCCGCCATGAAGGGCGGCAAGGATATGCAGGTCCAGGCCAAATCCCGCCGCGGCACGGGCACGTCCTATTCCTATTCGCTCTCGGGCATCTCCGCGGCGCTGAAGCAGATCGAAAGCTGCCGCTGAACCTTTCAGCGGGCAGAAACGGAAAAGGCCGGCGTTTCCGCCGGCCTTTTCCGTTTGTTCGAGCGTCAGGCCCGGCTGCGCGCCATGAGGGCAAGAGCCGCCAGGATCAGGACGGCCGCCAGCGAGAAGGTGACCTGCATGCCTGCGGCGATCGCCGCGGGATCGGCCTGCGTCAACGCCCTGCCGCCGACGGCGAGCGCGAAGACCGCACCCATCAGGGACGCTCCCGTGATGAGGCCGAGATTGCGCGAAAGGGCAAGCAGGCCGGAGATGACGCCGCGCTCCTGCGCGCCGACACCGCCCATGACCGCCGCATTGTTGGCGGCCTGGAAAAGCTGGTAGCCCGGTGTCAGCACGACGATTGCCGCGACATAACCGGCAAGGCCGAAGAGGGCGGAAAGGATGGGCAGCCCCAGCGTGCCCAGGACCATCGTGGCCAGCCCCGCCAATCCCATGCGCCGGGCGCCGAAGCGGTCGACCAGCCGGCCCGCAGCAACGCCACTTGCAATCGAGACGAAGGGGCCGACCGCCAGCACGAAGCCGACGCCGGCCGGGCCGAGCCCCAGGCTGCGGGCGAGGTAGAACGGCCCGACGACGAGTGTCGCCATCATCACCGTGGCGACCAGGCCGTTGGCGGCTAGGCTCGCCCGGAACCCGGCGCGGCGGAAGGCGGCGGGACGGATCAGCGGTGCGGTCGCCCGCTGCTGCCGCAGCACGAAAAGGCCCATGCCTGCGGCGGAAGCGGCGAGGAGGGCGGCATTGAGCAGCCCGAAGGCGCCCTTGCCCACGGTCATTGCCAGTGCATAGGCGGTGAGCGTTGCCGCCAGCAGGCCGGCGCCGGACAGATCGAAGCGGGCGGCCGCCGCGCCGGCCCGATCGGCGGGCAGGAAGCGCCAGACCAGCGCCAGCGCGGCAAGGCCGAAGGGAATGGCGACGAGGAAGATCGCCGGCCAGCCGAAAACTGCGATCAGCAGGCCGCCGAGCGAAGGACCCAGCGCGGTGCCGACCGCGGACATGGTGCCGAGAAGGCCCATGGCGCTGCCGATCCGCTCGCGCGGCACGGTCTCGCTGACGAAGGCCATGGCAAGCGCCATCATCGCCGCCGCGCCCAGCCCCTGCAGGGCTCGGGCGGCGATCAGGAGCGGCAGCGTCGGTGCAAGCCCCGCCAGCGCCGAAGCGGTGGTGAACAGCGCAAGGCCCGCAAGCAGCAGCCGGCGGCGGCCGAAAAGGTCGCCGAGCCGCCCGACGCCGACGATCAGGACCGTGCTCGCCAGGAGATAGGCCAGCACCACCCATTGCACCTGCCCGAACGGCGCGGTGAAACTTTCCGCCAGCGTCGGCAGCGCGACATTGGCGATGCTGGTGCCGAGCGAGGAGAGCAGGATGGCGAGCGACAGGCCGCCAAGCGCACCGGCCGTACCATGTGTCGTCGTTAGGGTCCGTGCATCTGCCATGGCATTCTCCTGTCGTTGGTTCTCCCGACAGATAGATTTTTGATCGATAAGGCGGAAGACGCACCATTTGCACTTCATTCGTGCGTCAAACGCCATGTCACCTTTCCGGAAAAATGCTAGGATCGCGCCATGTCCCGGCCCGATCTCAACCTCCTCGTCACCCTCGACGTGCTGCTTGCCGAAGGCAGCGTCGCGCGTGCCGCGCAGCGGCTGCGACTCAGCCCGTCGGCGATGAGCCGGGCGCTCGCCCGCCTTCGCGCGGTGACCGGCGATCCGTTACTGGTGCGGGCCGGGCGCGGCCTGGTGCCGACGCCGCGGGCGCTCGTGCTGCGCCAGGCGGTGGGGCGGATCGTCGAGGAGGCGGAGACGCTGCTGCGGCCGGCGGAACTGCTCGACCCCAGGACGCTGGCGCGGACCTTCACGCTGCGCAACCGCGAGGGGTTCGTCGAAACCTTCGGGCCGGCGCTTCTGGCGCGTATTGCCCGCGAGGCGCCGGGCGTGAAACTGCGCTTTTCGGCCAAGCCCGACAAGGAAAGCGCGTCCTTGCGCGATGGAACGGTCGATCTCGAAACCGGCGTGATTGGCGGCACGACCGGGCCGGAGGTGCGGGCGCAGGCGCTGTTCCACGACCGGTTCATCGGCGTCGTGCGCCAAGGGCATCCTTTCACCGAAGGCCCGATGACGCCGGAGCGCTATGCCGCCGCCGCGCATGTCCTGGTCTCCCGCCGGGGGCGCGAGGGCGGCCCGGTCGACGAGGCGCTCGCCCGTCTCGGTCTTGTGCGCCGCATCGCCGTGACCGTCGCGAGCTTTTCCGAGGCGCTGGCGCTCGCCCGGGGCTCGGACCTCGTTGCGGAGGTGCCGGAACGCTACACGGCACGGCTGCGGGAGGGCATGGCCACCTTCGCGCTGCCGCTCGACCTGCCCGGGCACACCATCTCCATGCTCTGGCATCCGCGCCTCGATGCCGATCCGGCCCATCGCTGGCTGCGGGCGTGCCTGCGCGCCGTGTGCGCGGAGAGGTGACTTTCCGCCGGAACAGTGCTAAAGGGCCGGCAACCGGGCCGCAATCCGCGTTTTCAGACGCTCCTGGCCCGCAATGAACTTCTGTCGAGCATGGACCGCTTGCGGCGCAAAAGCCTGCGCCGGCGTGCCCTGTTCTTGAGGATGACCCGATGGCAAGCATGGACTTTCTCAACACGGCCGAGCCGGTCAAGGCGCCGGTCGTCCGCACCCTTCCCGCCGCCGAAAAGCCGTCGCTGATCGGCCTTTCGCGCGAAGAGATGGGCCGGGCGCTCGTCGAAAAGGGCGTCAACGAGCGCCAGGTGAAGATGCGTGTCAGCCAGCTCTGGCACTGGCTCTACGTGCGCGGCGTTTCCGATTTCGACGACATGACCAATGTCTCCAAGGACATGCGCGAAATGCTGAAGACGCATTTCACCATCGCCCGCCCCGAGATCGTTGACGAGCAGATCTCCAGCGACGGCACGCGCAAGTGGCTGTTGCGCTTTCCCGCGCGCGGCGCGGGCCGGCCGGTCGAGATCGAGACCGTCTACATTCCGGAAGAAGGCCGCGGCACGCTGTGCATTTCCAGCCAGGTCGGCTGCACGCTCACCTGCTCCTTCTGTCACACCGGCACGCAGAAGCTGGTGCGCAACCTGACGGCCGAGGAGATCCTCTCGCAGCTCCTGCTCGCGCGCGACCGGCTGGGCGACTTCCCGGACCGCGATACGCCGGCCGGCGCCATCGTGCCGGCGGAAGGCCGCAAGGTCTCCAACATCGTCATGATGGGCATGGGCGAGCCGCTCTACAATTTCGAGAGCGTCAAGACGGCCCTCCTGATCGCCACCGACGGCGACGGCCTGTCGCTCTCCAAGCGGCGCGTGACGTTGTCGACCTCCGGCATCGTACCGGAGATCTACCGCACCGGTTCGGAAATCGGCGTCATGCTGGCGATCTCGCTGCATGCCGTGCGCGATGACCTGCGCGACATGCTGGTGCCGATCAATAAAAAATATCCGCTGAAGGACCTGCTCGAGGCCTGCCGCGCCTATCCGAGCCTGTCGAACGCCCGCCGCATCACCTTCGAATATGTGATGCTGAAGGACGTCAACGACACGCTGGAGGATGCCAAGCTGCTGGTGCAGCTCCTCAAGGGCATTCCGGCGAAGATCAACCTCATCCCCTTCAACCCCTGGCCGGGCACGAACTACCAGTGTTCGGACTGGGAGCAGATCGAGCGTTTCGCCGATTTCATCAACCAGGCCGGCTACGCCTCGCCGATCCGCACCCCGCGCGGCCGCGACATCCTTGCCGCCTGCGGCCAGTTGAAGTCGGAATCCGAGCGCATGCGCAAGGTCGACCGCATGGCTTTCGAGGCGATGATGATCGTCGGGCACGGCGAGGACGACTGAGCGCCGTTCTGCCGCGTCTTCCCATCAGAAATTGTGATTGATGAAGCGGTCTGCGAGAATTGATTTGAAGGGCCGTTTTGCCTAGAAACGGCTTAAAATCATTCCAGGGAGACCATCCATGCGCCACCTTCTGCTTGCTTTCGCGGCAACGCTCGCGATTTCGCTGCCGGCCAAGGCCGAGGACGTCACGGTAGCCGTGACCGCCATCGTCGAACATCCGGCGCTCGATGCCGCCCGCGACGGCGTCAAGGAAGCGCTGGAGGCCGCCGGCTACAAGGAAGGCGAGAACCTGACGTTCCTCTACGAATCGGCGCAGGGCAACCCCGCGACGGCCGCGCAGATCGCCCGCCAGTTCGCCGGCGAAGGCCCGAGCGTCATCGTACCGATCTCCACGCCGTCCGCCCAGGCCGTCGTCTCCGCGACGAAGGACATTCCGATCGTCTTCACGGCCGTGTCCGACCCGCTCGGCGCGCAGCTCGTCAAGGACATGGACAAGCCCGGCGGCAATGTCACCGGCCTTTCCGACCTGTCGCCGGTTGCCGAGCACCTGGCGCTGATCAAGGAAATCCTGCCCGAAGCCAAGACGATCGGCTACCTCTACAATTCGGGCGAAGCCAATTCCGTCTCGCTGCTCGCCGTGCTGAAGGAAGAGGCCGGGAAGGCCGGCCTGACGGTCGTCGAATCCGCCGCCACCAAGTCCGCCGAAGTACAGGGCGCCGCCCGTGCGCTCGTCGGCCGTGCCGACGCGATCTACATCCCGACGGACAATACGATCATCTCCGCCCTCGAAGGCGCGGTCGCCGTTGCCGAGGAAGCCAAGCTGCCGCTCTTCACCGCCGACACGGATTCCGTCTCGCGCGGCGCCATCGCGGCGCTCGGCTTCAACTACAAGGACGTCGGCAAGCAGACGGGCGAGATTGTCGTGCGTATCCTCAAGGGCGAGAACCCGGGTGACATCGCCGTGAAGGTCGCCGCCGGCACCGACCTCGTCGTCAACAAGGGCGCCGCCGCCAAGATGGGCGTCACGCTTCCCGAGGCCGTCGTCGGCCGCGCGACCCGCGTGATCGAATAATCCCGGGTTTCCCGGACATTTCCAATCGGAATCAACCGCTGCCGGATCGCCCGGCAGCGGTTGATCTGTTAAGAAGACCCTCCCGCAAGACCCGTGGGGAACGGGTGAAGAGAGAAAGCCGAGAGCCGTGAGCCTGATTGCCTTCTGGGGTGCCGTCGAACTGGGGCTGGTCTATGCCTTCGTCGCGCTCGGCGTCTACCTTGCCTTCCGCGTGCTGGATTTCCCGGACCTGACGGTGGACGGCTCCTTTCCGCTCGGCGCCGCCGTCGCGGCCGTGCTGATCATCGCGGGCGTCAATCCGTGGATCGCGGCCGCAGTGGCCATGGTGGCAGGCGCGATTGCCGGCCTCGTCACGGCGCTGCTGAACGTGCGCTTCCGCATCCTGAACCTCCTCGCCTCGATCCTGACGATGATCGCGCTGTTCTCGGTCAACCTGCGCGTCATGGGCAAGCCGAACGTCGCGCTGATCAATGCCGACACGATGATCAGCCCGTTCTTCGGTCTCGGCCTTCGCGATTTCTACGTCCGCCCGCTCTTCGTCGGCGTCCTCGTCGTCGTCGCCGTCGTCGTTGTCTGGCGCTTCCTGGAAAGCGACGCCGGCCTTTCGATGCGCGCGACGGGGGCGAATGCCCGCATGGCCCGCGCGCAGGGCGTCGACACCAACCGGCAGATCTATCTCGGCATTGCGCTCTCCAACGCGCTGGTGGCGCTCGGCGGCGCGCTCTTCGCCCAGACGAACGGCTTTGCCGATGTCACCTCCGGCGTCGGCACCATCGTCGTCGGCCTTGCCGCCGTCATCATCGGCGAGACGCTGTTCGGCGCGAGGGGCATCCTCATGGCGCTGATCGGCTGCGTGCTCGGCTCGATCCTCTATCGCATCGCCATCCAGCTCGCGCTCTCCTCCGACGTGCTCGGCCTGCAGGCCTCCGACCTCAATTTCGTGACGGCGCTGCTCGTCACCGTGGCGCTCGTCCTGCCGCGCCTTCGCCGCGGGGGAGCCGCCTGATGATCTCCGTCTCCGATATCAAGGTCGTCTTCGGCAAGGGAACGCCGCTGCAGAAGCAGGCGCTGAACGGTGTCAGCCTCACCATCGAGGAGGGCCAGTTCGTCACCGTCATCGGCTCGAACGGCGCCGGCAAGTCGACGCTGCTCGGCGTTCTCGCCGGCGATGTCATCGCTACCGAAGGCCAGGTGAAGATCGGCACGACGGACGTGACCCGCCAGGGCACTGCCGCGCGCGCCGGCCGCGTCGCGCGCGTCTTCCAGGACCCGCTGACGGGTAGCTGCGGCGCCCTCTCCATCGAGGAAAACCTTGCGCTTGCCGCCCGCCGCGGCGAACGGCGCGGGCTTGCCTCCGCGCTCGGTCCGCAGCGCCGCACGGTCTTCCGCGAGCGCATTGCCGAACTGAACCTCGGCCTCGAAAACCGTATGCGCGACCGCATGGACCTGCTGTCCGGCGGCCAGCGCCAGGCGGTCTCGCTCGTCATGGCGACGCTCGCCGGCTCCGACGTGCTGCTGCTCGACGAGCACACGGCGGCGCTGGATCCCGGCATGGCCGAGTTCATCATGACCCTCACGCAGAAAATCGTCTCCGAGCGCAAGCTGACGACGCTGATGGTAACGCATTCCATGCGCCAGGCGCTGGACTACGGCCACCGCACCGTCATGCTGCACGGCGGCGAGATCGTGCTCGACGTCTCCGGCGACAGCCGCAAGACGCTTCAGGTCGAGGACCTGATCGCCATGTTCCGCAAGATGCGCGGCCAGACGCTGGACGACGACGCGTTGCTGATCGGCTGAGCAATTCCGGCAGAAGAGCGCGGCGGTGTTGCGTCCGCGCTCGCGTAGAGCGAAGACCCTATCGCGCCTGCGTGAACAGGATCTTCGCCGCGAAGACGGAGAAGACGCCGGCAAAGGTATAGTCGATGCCGCGCAGCACCCTGGGGTTCTGCTGGAGCCAGGATGCCAGCCTGTCGGCGGCGAGGATCACCAGGATGTTCACCGGAATGCCGATGACGATGAAGAACAGGCCGAGGAAGACCAGTTTGCCGGTGACGTCCGGATCGCCCGCCGTGATGAACTGCGGCAGGAAGGTCATGAAGAAGATGATGACCTTCGGATTGAGCAGGTTCACCCAGAAGCCGCTGGAAATATTGGCGAGCGCCGTGCCGCGCGGTCCGGCCGCCGCCTTGACGGTGAGGTTGGAGCCGTAGCGCACCGCCTGGATGGCGAGCCACAGGAGATAGGCGGCGCCGCCCGTCTTCAGCATCAGGAAGGCGGTGGGCGAGGCGGTGATGAGGGCGGAGACGCCGAAGGCGACGAGCAGCGTATGCACCACGATGCCGAGGCTGGTGCCGACCACGACGAAGAGCGCCGGGCCGCGCCCCTGCGAGAGCGCGCGGCTGATCGACAGCGTCATGTCGGGACCGGGGGTCATCGCGAGCAGCAGGCTCGCGGCCGTGAAGGCGAGAAGCGTGGGAAGGGTAGGCAGGAAGTCCATGGCAGAGCCTTGAAAGCCGGGGAAGATCAAAGACCTCTAATCCGGCTTTCTGCAAATTACCAATCAAACTCTATGATGGGCCGTTACGCCGGCTCATCGATCCCGCCATATCAGTCGCCTTCGACGAAGGTCTGGAATTTCCCGGCATAATCCTTGTGCCAGCGCGAGAGCGGCGGGCGGTTCTCGATGACGTCGCCGATCGCCCAGGCCATGCGGCGCTCGTCGAGCGCGCGGGGCACGTCGTTGTCCGGGCACAGGATGTAGAAGTCGCCGCGCTCCAGGCTTTCCATCATGAAGGCGACGGTCTGGGCCGGCGTCCAGGCGGCATCCGGCTTTTCCGTGCGGTCGCCCTTCGTCAGCTCCGTGAAGACGAAGCCGGGGATCAGGAGATGGGCCGAAAGCCTTGCGCCCGCCGTGTTGCGCAATTCGTGCTGGAGTGCCTCGGTGAACACCTTCACGCCCGTCTTGGAGACGTTGTAGGCGGGATTGCCGGGCGGCGTGGTGATGCCCTGCTTGGAGCCGGTGTTGATGATGAGGCCCGGTTCGCCGTGGGCCAGCATGGTCGGCCCGAAAACCTGCGTGCCGTGGATCACGCCCATCAGGTTGACGGAAAGGATGTGGTCCCAGTTCGTTTCCGCGCTGAAGACGGAGGTGTCCGGCTGGATGCCGGCATTGTTCATGAGCACATGCACCCGGCCGAAGCGCTGCAGCACGGCGCGCTCCAGCGCCTCCAGCGCGTGCCGGTGCGCGACGTCCGTCTCCACCGCCATGACATTGGCCTCGCCGGCGATCGCCTCGAGTTCGGCCCGGGCCTCGCCGAGGCGGTCGGCGTTGAGGTCGGCAATGGCGACGCACATGCCCGCTTCGGCAAAATGCCGTGCGGCGGCAAGGCCGATGCCGGCGGCGCCGCCGGTGATGACGGCGACGTTGGATTCCTTGATGATCTCTTGCAGGGTCGTCATGGCTTCGCCTCCTTTAAGGGGTTCGCTGCCGCGAATATGGGTCTTCGCCCGGCGCTGTCAAACCCGCACTGCATCGGCACGCACCCTTGCGTCACGCGCCAATCTCGCTAAAAGTGCCGGCATACCGGGCCTCCGCGGGTTTGCCGCGTCCCTTCATGCAACGGACATCATCACCATGGCATCACATAAAGACGTGAAGAAAGTCGTGCTGGCCTATTCGGGCGGCCTCGACACCTCGATCATCCTGAAATGGCTCCAGACCGAACTGAACGCCGAAGTCGTGACCTTCACCGCCGACCTCGGCCAGGGCGAGGAACTGGAGCCGGCGCGCAAGAAGGCCGAGATGCTCGGCATCAAGGAGATCTTCATCGAGGACGTGCGCGAGGAATTCGTGCGCGATTTCGTCTTCCCGATGTTCCGCGCCAACGCGGTCTATGAAGGCGTCTACCTGCTCGGCACCTCGATCGCCCGCCCGCTGATCTCCAAGCACCTGATCGAGATCGCCGCCAAGACCGGCGCCGACGCCATCGCGCACGGCGCGACCGGCAAGGGCAACGACCAGGTCCGCTTCGAACTGTCCGCCTATGCGCTGAACCCGGACATCAAGATCATCGCGCCCTGGCGCGACTGGTCGTTCAAGAGCCGCACCCATCTCCTCGAATTCGCCGAGCAGCACCAGATCCCGGTCGCCAAGGACAAGAAGGGCGAGGCGCCGTTCTCGGTCGATGCGAACCTGCTGCACTCCTCCTCCGAGGGCAAGGTGCTGGAAGACCCGGCCGTCGAGGCGCCGGAATATGTGCATATGCGCACCATCTCGCCGGAATCGGCACCCGACAAGGCGACCGTCATCAAGGTCGGCTTCGAGCGCGGCGACGCCGTCTCCATCAACGGCGTGCGCATGTCGCCGGCGACGCTGCTGGCGGCCCTCAACACCTACGGTCGCGACAACGGCATCGGCCGTCTCGACCTCGTGGAGAACCGCTTCGTCGGCATGAAGTCGCGCGGCGTCTACGAGACGCCCGGCGGCACGATCCTGCTCGCCGCGCACCGCGCCATCGAGAGCATCACGCTCGATCGCGGCGCCGCGCACCTGAAGGACGAGCTGATGCCGCGCTACGCGGAGCTGATCTATTACGGCTTCTGGTTCTCGCCGGAGCGCGAAATGCTCCAGGCGCTGATCGACAGGAGCCAGGAGCATGTCGAGGGCGAAGTGACGCTGAAGCTCTACAAGGGCAATGTCATGGTGACCGGCCGTGAATCGGACAAGTCGCTCTATTCCGACAAGCTGGTGACCTTCGAGGACGACCAGGGCGCCTACGACCAGAAGGACGCCGCCGGCTTCATCAAGCTGAACGCACTGCGCCTGCGCACGCTGGCCGCCCGCAAGCGCCGCGGCTGATCGCGCGCGTGTCACGCAAAAGGCCCGCTGCCGTTCCCGGCGGCGGGCCTTGTCGTTTCGGGGTGGTGCTACTCCGCCGGCTCGGCGGCAAGCTGCGCATCGCGGCTGCAGATCGCACCGTACCAAGTATAAGACAGGATCGCGATCAATCCCATGACGGGGATGATCGTGCCGAAGGCGAAGAGCGGCAGGCCGATGGCGGCCGCCAGCAGGCCCGCGAGGAAACCGGCGCCCATCTGGATGAAGCCCATGGCGGCGGAGGCCGAGCCTGCGATCTCGGGGAACGGCTCCATGGCCGCCGTCATCATGTAGGGCATGACGAAGGCGATGCCGAAGGCATAGAGGCCGACCGGGCCCATGACGCTGAGGAAGCTCGGCGTCATGAGATGCGAGGCGAGCGCGATCAGGATGCTGGCGATGCCGATGAAGCAGAGGCCGGGCGGGACGATGCGGGCCGGCGCGACCGTGCGCATCAGAAGGCGCACGCAGACCGTGCCGGCAAAGAAGAACCCCGACTGCATGAGCATGCCGACGCCGAACTCGGTCGGCGTCAGGCCGACCGTGCCGATCAGGACGAAGGGCAGCATCGTCGCCTGCCCGTAGAGCGCCCCGACGGCGCCGGCCATGACGAGCGTGGCGGACACGAAGCGAGGGCTCGTGGCAAGCGCGCCGTAGGCGGCAAGGATCGGGCCGACGCGACCCTTGGCGGGATCCGGCACCGTGGTCTCGGCCATGCAGAAATAGACCGCGCCGCAGGCCGTGAGCGCGAAACCCACCATCAGGAAGAAGATCGACTGCCAGCCGAACAGGCCGAGTGCGAAGCCGCCGATCGTCGGCGAGACGGCCGGACCGATGGCGAGCATCATGCCGACCATGTTCATGATGCGGGCGGCCTCGGTGCCGGTGAACTGGTCGCGCACGATGGCGCGCGAAACCGTCATGCCGACGGACGCGCCGATGCCCTGCACGAGGCGGCCGGCCAGGAGCACGCCGACGCTCGGCGCGAAGGCCGCCGTCAGGCTGCCGGCGAGATAGATGGCCATGAAGATCAGCGTGGTCTTGCGCCGGCCGAGCACGTCCGACAGGGTGCCGGAGACGAGCTGCGACAGCGCGAAGCCGGCGAAATAGAGCGAGAGCGTCAGCTTGATCGCCGATTCGGTCGAGGAGAAGGCGCGCACCAGTTCGGGCATGGCCGGCGTGTAGAGCGCCATGGAAACGGGGCCGAGCGCGACGAGGAAGGCGGCGATGATGCTGGTGCGGCGTTCGCTCATGCGCGGCGCCGTCATCGGCCGGCTTCCTTGGCCAGTGTCGGGGCGGCGCTGTCCTCCTCCAGCGCGAAGAGGTTCGCGCGCAACCGCTTCAGCCGGTCGCGCATCAGCTCCAGCTCCTGCGGACCGATACCGCTCGTCACCTGCTCCATCAGTTCGATCTGCTCGGTGCGGATATTGGCGATGAGGGCGCCCGCGGCCGGGGTGGTGAAGATCAGCTTGGCCCGGCGGTCCGCCGGATCGGGACGGCGCTCGACGTAGCCGAGGCTCTGCAGGCGGTCGAGATAGGTCGAGAGCGTCATCGGCTCGATGCCCATGCGCTGGGCGATCTCGAGCTGGCGGCTGCCCTCCAGCGTGGCGATGCGCACCAGGGTGCGCGCCTCGCCCGGTGTGAGGCCGAGACCGGCGATGGCGATGCGGCGCTCGAAGGCGCTGCGCAGCATGCGGGCAACGTCGATAAGGACGAAACCGAGGGCGTCGGGATCGGGGCGAGAGGACATGTTCGCTTTCTGGCTTATTGTAAGGGGAACTTACTATGTATTGCCGGAATGAACAACCGGGCAGCCATGGCGGCTTCGCATGGCTGCCCTGCCGCACACTCGACGCTCTCTTCTCCTCTCCTCTCCTCTCCTCTCGTGCAGCGGGCCGTCCTAGCGCTCGTCGGCTGCCGGGAAGCGGATCGTCACGCGGAGGCCCCGCGCGTTCGCGCCGCTGTCCAGCGCCATCGTCGCGTCGAACAGGCCGGCGATCTCCTCCACGATCGGCAGGCCGAGGCCCATGCCGGGCGCATCGCGATGCTCGCCGCGCAAGAAGCGCTGGCGCACGAGGTCGCGGCGTCCGGGGGGAATGCCGGGGCCGTTGTCCTCCACGCTCAAAAGCACGGCGCCCGCCTCGCGGCGCACGCGAACCGTCACCTCCGCCCCGCTCCCCGCATAGGCAAGGGCGTTCTCCACGAGGTTGCGCAGGAGCTCGCCGAAAAGCAGCGGCTCGGCGCGGGCGAGGGCCGGGCCGTCCCCCTCGTAGCCGAGGTCGATGCCGGCCTCCGCGGCGGCCGGCACGCGGTCGGCGGTGAGCTGCTGGGCGAGCGCGGCAATATCGACCGGTGCCGGCTTCTGCGGTTCATGGGAGCCGGCAGCGTCGATCTTGGCCATCAGCAGGAGCTGGGCGAGGATGCGCTCGGCATGGGCGACGGCCGCATCGCCCTTGCGGGCCGCCTCCTGCGCCTCCTCCAGCGTGGCGGCACGGCTGGCCAATGCGAGCTGGGTGCGGATGATGGCGAGCGGCGTGCGGAGCTGGTGGCTGGCATTGCCGGAAAAGTGCCGCAGTGCATCGAGCGCCGATTGCAGGCGCACCATGAAGGAATTGACCGTATCGACGAGCCCCTGCACCTCGCTCGGCACGCGCTGCTCGATCGGGTGCAGGTCGTTTGGGCTGCGCTCGGCGATGGCGTCGCTGAGCCTGTAGAGCGGGCGGAGCGACACGGTGACGGCGATCCAGACGATGAGGGCGGCGCCGGCGATCATCATGGCCAGGCGCAGCGCCGAGCGCAGCAGGATCGTTTCGGTCAACTGGCGGCGGGCGATGGTCGTCTCGGCGACGGTGACGGCGAAGGGCACGGAATTGACGCCGGTCGACGCCGAACGCTGCAGCACGGCGATGCGGATCGGTTCGCCGCGGAAGGTCGCGTCGGCAAAGCCGATCGACCGGCCGGCCGTCTCCGCGATGGTCGGCAGGGTCTGGTAGCCGGTGATGAACCGGCCGGGCGGTCCGTCGACGCGGTAGAAGACGCGGTCCTGCGCGGCCGAGGTCAGCATTTCCAGCGCGACATAGGGAATGTCCACTTCGAGCGTGCCGTTCTCCGTCACCACGACGCGCTCGGCGATCGCCAGCGCGGACCCGGCCAGCACGCGGTCGGAGACCTCGTTCGCCGTCTTGACGGCCTCGTTGTAGGTGTCGACGAGGGCGACGATGCCGATCACCGCCGTCGAGACGAGCAGCCAGGCAAGCAGGCGGCGGCGCAGCGATGAGGCGGGAAGGAGCGTCAAGCGGCGGGTGCCTTGTCGAGATAGTAGCCGATGCCGCGGGCGGTGCGCACGGTCAGCCCGTGCGGCGCCAGCCGCTTGCGGAGCCGGCTGACATATTGCTCGATGGCATTGGCCGAGAGGTCGTCGTCGAAGGCGGCGAGCGATTGCATGATCGCTTCCTTGGCGACCACCTTTCCCGCGCGCATGAAGAGGATTTCGAGCAGGCCGACTTCGCGGGCGGGAATGTCGAGCGGCACGCCGGCGGCCGAGAAGCTGCGCGAATTGAGGTCGAGCACGACGTCGCCGAAGGCGATGGCCGCCGAGCGCAGCCCCGCCTACCGGCGCAGCAACATGCGCACGCGCGCCTCGAATTCCGAGATGTCGAAGGGTTTGATCATGTAGTCGTCGGCGCCGAGGTCGAGGCCGCGCACCCGCTCCTCCGGCGCACCGCGGGCCGTCAGGATCAGGACGGCCGCCTTGCTGCGGCGCGCGCGCATGGCGCGCAGCACGTCGAGGCCGTCCATTTCCGGCAGCGTCAGGTCGAGGATGACGAGATCGAAGCTTTCCGACGCGATGGCGGCATCGGCGGAAGTGCCGTCGCGCACCACGTCCACCGCATGCCCCGTGCCCTTCAGGATGGCGAACAGGCCGTCCGCCAGGGCTTCGTTGTCCTCGACCAGTAGAATGCGCACGTCTCTCGTCCTCCCGCCGCGAACTTAACGGCGGGCGGCGCACTTGTGAACGGCCTCGCGCTTTGGCAAGGTCGCGCCATGCGTCTTGTCCTCATGCTTCTCGCGCTCCTGGCGGCACCCCTGCCCGCATTTTCCGAGCCGGCCTTCTTCCCGGCCCGCAACGGCGATGCGGACGCGCCGGTGCTCGTCGTCTATTCCTCGCTGGACGAACCGCTCGCCCGGCCGATGATCGAGGGCTTTCAGGCGGCCAATCCGGATGTGGCGCTGCGCTATGACGAGATGCTGACCGGCGAGGTCTACGACCGCATCGTGCGCGAGACGGATGCGGGGGAGAAGACGGCCGATTTCGCCTTCTCCTCGGCGATGGACCTCCAGGTCAAGCTCAGCAATGACGGCTACGCCCAGCGCAGCGACCTGCCGATGAGCGACCGCTGGCCGGCCTGGGCCAACTGGCGCAACACGGCCTATGCGCTGACCTTCGAGCCCGCCGTCTTCGTTTATCACAAGCCGAGCTTCAAGGACGGGAAGCCGCCGGCCTCGCGCGCCGAATTCGTCGATTACCTCAAGCGGCAGGGCGAGGCGGTCTATGGCCGTATCGGCACCTACGACATCGAGCGCTCCGGCGTCGGCTTCCTCTTCATGGCGCGCGACCAGGAGCAATTCGGCGATATCTGGACGGTGATCCAGGCCATGGGGGCGGCGGGGGTGAAGCTCTATTCCACCAGCTCGGCCATCCTGGAACGCGTCGCCGACGGGCGCTTCGTGCTCGGCTACAACATCCTCGGCTCCTATGCGGCGGACTGGGCCTCGCGCCATCCCGATGTCGGCATCGTGCTGCCGAAGGATTATACCGTCGTCATGTCGCGCATCGGCCTCGTGCCGCAGGCCGCCGCCTCTCCCGAGCTCGGCCGGCGCTACCTCGCCTTCTTCATGTCGAAGGAGGGCCAGACGATCATGGCCCGCGAACTGCAGATCGCCGCCGTCAGCCCCGACGTGTCGGGCACGAACACGGCGCGCACGATGAGCGCGCTGCTCGGCGCGCAACTGAAGCCCGTGCCGGTGAGCCCGGGCCTGATGGTCTATCTCGACCAGGTGAAGCGGGCCCGGCTGATCGCCCGCTGGAACGAGGTCCTGCGCACGCAGTAGCGCCGCTTCGGGGCCATGTCAGGTAGATGTCAGCTTCCTGTGGTGCCTTTGGGCTCTTCATCGTCCGTGGAGGCGGACGGAAGACCGGGAGGAGAATTCTGCCGTGACCGCGCCCGCGAACCATCGTTCGCGCCGCCGCCGGCCGCCCATCCTCCCGCCAGAAGCAACGATGCGCGCCAAGCCGCGCCTGACGGAGGACATACTCTTGAAACACTTCTTCCTGGCATCCCTCATCGCCGGCGCCATGGCGCTTCCGGCGTTTGCCGCCGATTATTCGATCATCGCCCCGGCCGGCCCGGGCGGCGGCTGGGACCAGACGGCCCGTTCGCTGCAGACCGTGCTGCAGGACGAGAAGATCGCCGGCAGCGTGCAGGTGGTGAACGTTCCGGGCGCCGGCGGCACGATCGGCCTTGCCCAGTTCGCCGGCCAGAACAGTGGCAACCCCAACGCCCTCATCGTCGGCGGTTACGTGATGGTCGGCGCGATCCTCACCAACCAGTCGCCGGTCACGCTGAAGGACGTGACGCCCATCGCGCGCCTGACCGGCGAGTATGAAGCGATCGTCGTTCCGGCCGCTTCGCCGATCCAGACGATGGACGATCTCGTCAAGGCCCTGAAGGACGATCCGGGCGCGGTGTCCTGGGCGGGCGGCTCGGCCGGCGGCACGGACCACATCACGGCGGGCCTGATCGCCAAGGCCGCCGGTGTCGATCCGACGAAGATCAACTACATCGCCTATTCCGGCGGCGGCGAGGCGCTTGCCGCCATCCTCGGCAACCAGGTGACGGCCGGCATTTCCGGCTACGGCGAGTTCGAGGCCCAGGTAAAGGCCGGCACGCTGCGCCTGATCGCCATCTCCAGCGCCGAGCGCATCGAAGGCATCGACGCCCCGACCATCAAGGAAGGCGGCCTCGACGTCGTCGTCGAGAACTGGCGCATGATCGCCGCCGCCCCCGGCCTGTCGGCCGAGCAGGTCGCGGCCATCGACACCGATATCGCGAAGGTCGCGAACTCCGACGCCTGGAAGGAAACCCTGAAGACCAAGGGCTGGCAGAACACCTATCTTGCCGGCGATGCCTTCAAGGCACAGCTCGACAAGGATATCGCGGCGACGGAAAGCATCCTCAAGGACATCGGGCTCGTCAAATGAGCACGGTCCACGCCTCCAGCGAAAGGCGCCGCCCCGACCGGGCGGCGCTGGTCATCGCACCCGTCCTCTTCGTCGTCGCCGCCGTGATCTGGTGGGATGCCGGGCGCCTTGCGGAGATGAGCAACTATTCCCGCATCGGCCCCGCCACCGTGCCGCATGTCGTCGCCATCGGCCTAGCGCTGCTCGCCGTCTGGACGGCGTTCGAGGCCTGGCGCGGCGACTTCCCAGAACGCGAGCCGATCGAGGTCAAGCCGGTCGTCTTCATCGTCGCCGGCCTTGCCGGGCAGATGCTGCTCCTGAAGACCGCGGGCTTCTCGATCGCGACGGGCGTGCTCTTCGCACTGACCGCCTTCGGCTTCGGCCGGCGCAAGCTGTGGATCTCGCTGCCGGTCGGCATCGCCTTCAGCTTCGTCGTCTTCATCATCTTCGGCCGCTTCCTGCAGCTTTCGCTGCCCGCCGGGCCGCTGGAACACCTGTTCTTCTGAGGGACGTCCGATGGGTACATTCGAATTCCTGCTGCAGGGCATCTCTATCGCCGCCCAGCCGATGAACCTGCTCTATGCCTTGATCGGCGTGACGCTCGGCACGGCCGTCGGCGTCCTGCCCGGCATCGGCCCGGCGCTGACGGTGGCCCTGCTGCTGCCCGTCACCTACAAGCTCGATCCGGCCGGTTCCCTCATCATGTTCGCCGGCATCTATTACGGCGGCATGTATGGCGGCTCGACCACCTCGATCCTGCTCAACACGCCGGGCGAGAGCGCCTCCGTCGTCACCGCGCTCGAGGGCAACAAGATGGCCCGGGCCGGCCGCGGCGGGCCGGCGCTCGCAACGGCCGCGATCGGTTCCTTCGTCGCTGGCCTCATCGCCACGCTCTGTCTCGCCTTCATCGCGCCCTTCGTGGTCAAGTTCGCGCTCTCCTTCGGCCCGCGCGAATATTTCGCGCTGATGGTGCTCGCCTTCGTCACCGTCTCGGCCGCCTTCGGCGATTCGACGCTGCGCGGCCTCACCGCCCTCTTCGTCGGCCTCGGCCTTGCCGTCATCGGCATCGACCAGCAGACCGGCCAGGCGCGGCTGTCCTTCGGCATTCCGGACCTGCTCGACGGCATCGAGGTGACGACGCTCGCCGTCGCCATGTTCGCCATCGGCGAGACGCTCTACGTCGCCTGCCAGGGTGATCGCATCCCCGACAAGGTGGAGGCGGTGAAGGGTTCGGTCTGGATGAGCGCGCAGGACTGGGCCCGCTCGTGGAAACCGTGGCTGCGCGGCACCTTCATCGGCTTCCCGATCGGCGCCATGCCGGCCGGCGGCGCCGATATAGCGAGTTTCCTGTCCTATTCGACGGAAAAGCAGTTCTCCAGCCACAAGGACGAGTTCGGCAAGGGCGCCATCGAGGGCGTCGCCGGCCCGGAGGCGGCGAACAACGCGTCGGCCGCCGGCACGCTGGTGCCGCTGCTCTCGCTCGGCCTGCCGACCACGGCGACGGCGGCGATCATGCTCGCCGGCTTCCAGCAATACGGCCTGCAGCCCGGCCCGCTGCTGTTCGCGACCAATCCGCAGCTCGTCTGGGGCCTGATCGCGAGCCTGCTCATCGCCAATTTCATGCTGCTGGTCCTGAACCTGCCGCTGATCGGCCTCTGGGTGAAGCTGCTGACGATCCCGAAACCCTGGCTCTATGCCGGCATCCTGCTGTTTGCGACGCTCGGCACGATCGGCGCCAACCCGTCGGTCTTCGAGCTCGGCATGCTGCTCACCTTCGGCCTGCTCGGCTTTGCCATGCGCATCTTCGGCTATCCCATCGCGCCCGTCGTCGTCGGCCTCATCCTCGGGCCGATGGCGGAGCAGCAATTGCGCCGGGCGCTGGCGATCAGCCAGGGCGACGTCTCCGCGCTCTTCCTGTCTCCGATCGCCGCCGTGCTCTTCGCCATCGCCGTCCTCGCCTTTGCCGTGCCGCTCATCCTGCGCGCCCGCGGCAAGGGCGAAGTTCTCTCGCAGTTCGCGGCCAACGAAGACTGAGCCTTACCCAAGGTCCTCCCAGGATCGAAAAGCATGCAGGCCGGAAGCCCCCGTTTCCGGCCTGCATCCATTGCATGGCTGGGCTGAGATTCCGTCGCTTGTTCTTTGGCCTCCGAGGCATCATCTTCCGCTCGTAAGCTAAAACAGAAAGCGAGCAATCCAATGACCACCCTCCGCAATTCCTTCGCCCAGGGCTTCTTCGGCCGGGCCTTCGCCGTACTGAGCGCTGCCAATGCAGCCGCCGCGGCTGTCGAAGGGCACCGCCGCCCGAAGGAACGCGACCTGAGGACGCTCGGCATCAACCCCGCCGACTTCCCGCGCGCCTAAGGCCGCCAAGAGAATTTCCCGAATGAAAAGGCCCGCCGGTCGCAAGACCGGCGGGCCTTCTGTTTCTGGGATTGCTTCGGACAGAGCCGGCCGTCGAAACGGCCGGCTCAAATCCTTTACGCCTTGCCGCCGAGATGGGCCGCCACGCGATCCGTTCCGTGCGGAGCCTCGTGGTGCCCCAGTGCCTTCTCCCGCTTGTTGTAGCGGATCGACGACCAGAGCGAGATGCCGATCAGCGTCGCGCCACCAAGCCCGGTGATGACTTCCGGAATGTGCACCAGCGTCTGGCAATACATGACCACCGAGAGGATGAGGATCGCGTAGAACGCGCCGTGCTCCAAGTAGCGGTATTCTGCCAGTGTGCCCTTCTCCACCAGCATGATGGTCATCGAGCGCACATACATGGCGCCGATGCCGAGGCCGATCGCGATGACGAAGAGGTTCTGCGTCAGGGCGAAGGCGCCGATGACGCCGTCGAAGGAGAAGCTGGCATCGAGCACTTCCAGATAGATGAAGGCGCCGAGGCCGCCCTTGGCCGCTTCCGACATCGCCTTCTGCGATGCGTCGAGCAGGCCGCCGATCACTTCCACCGCAAGGAAGGTCAGGAGGCCGTAGACCGCCGCATGCACGAAGGTGTTCGCCGCTTGCGGCTCCAGAAGCTTCGAGAAGCCGATGATGAGCGCCAGGACGAAGGCGATCTCGATACCCTTGACGGTCGCCGAACGGGCCATGTGCTTCTCGATGAAGCTGATCCAGTGCACGTCCTTCTCATGGTTGAAGAAGTAGGTGAGGCCGACCATCATCAGGAAGGTGCCGCCGAAAGCGGCGATGGGCAGGTGCGCATCATGCATGATGCGGGCATATTCCGCCGGTTCGCGGGCTGCGAGGATGAGCGCATCGATCGGGCCGATACCGGCGGCGATGACGACGATCAGCAGCGGGAAGACGATGCGCATGCCGAAGACGGCAATCAGGATGCCCCAGGTCAGGAACCGGCGTTGCCAGAGCGGCGTCATGTCCTTGAGCTTGTTGGCATTCACGATGGCATTGTCGAAGGAGAGCGAAATCTCCAGCACCGCAAGAACGGCGCAGATGAAGAAGACGGTCGCCATGCCGGCGAGCGTGCCTTCCGACTGCCAGCCCAGCCACGCGCCGAGCGCGAGGCCGATGACGGTCGAGATGAATGCCCATTTGAGATAGGAGAGGGTGGTCTTGCCTTCGCCGTTGCCGATCATGACAGCACCTCCATGCTGGAGGGACGGGAAAGCGAAAAGCGCATACCACAACGGGCATGCGGGTGAGGCATGGTCAGGATGTTCATGTGCGTATGAATCCGCCGGCTAATTGCTGGCGGTACCGACATCACGAGAGCGCCGTAAAAACTCTCGCCAGAGGGGCCCGGCACCAGGGTTCACCGCGGCAACCCGATGTCAAAGGCCGCGGATGGCCCATCTTTTCACCGAAGTTGCCCTCCGCGTCAAGAGGCGGGCCGCCGCTCTCGCTCAAACGCCGCGCGCGCCTTTGGGTTCCCGTCTATTTTGCGCGGCCGCCCTGTACCAATGCCCTGCGCAATTCCTATATTCGCCGCACGCTGATTTGCCGGAAAGGACCAAGGCCCATGACTGAAACGCGCATCGATCCCGCCCTCGTCGAGTGGACCGGCCTCAACGGCCTGCCGCGTTTCGATCTCGTGAAGGACGGTGCCTTCGCGGACGGGTTCGCCGCCGCGCTCGTCGCGCACGAGGCGGAGATCGACGCCATTGCCGGCAATCCGGAGCCCGCCACCTTCGACAACACGGTCGTCGCGCTCGAAATCGCCGGCGACGAGCTTTCCCGCGTCTCCGCGCTCTTCTGGAGCCGCGCCGGCGCCAACACCAACGATACGATCCAGGCGCTGGAACGCGACATCGCGCCGAAAATGTCGCGGCACTACTCGAAGATCGGCACCAATGCGGCGCTCTTTGCCCGCATCGACGCGCTCTGGCAGGCCCGCGAGACGCTGGACCTCTCGCTGGAGCAGACCCGCGTGCTGGAGCGGCACTGGAAGGGTTTCGTCAAGTCCGGTGCCAGGCTGGCAAAGCCCGAGCAGGACCGCCTCGCCGCGATCAATGAGACGCTGGCCGGGCTCGGCGCGAAATTCGGCCAGAACGTTCTGGCCGACGAGAAGACCTGGTCGCTCCTGCTCGACGAGGGCGAGGCGCTCGACGGGCTGCCGGATTTCCTGAAGGACGCCATGGCCGCCGCGGCCCGCGAGCGCGGCGAGGAAGGCCGCTTCGCCGTCACGCTGTCGCGTTCGATCATCGAGCCCTTCCTCACCTTCTCCACCCGCCGGGACCTGCGCGAACAGGCTTTTCGCGCCTGGGTGGCTCGCGGTGAGAATGGCGGCGAGACGGACAATCGCGGCATCGTCAAGGAAACCCTGGCGCTGCGCGCCGAAAAGGCCGGGCTGCTCGGCTACGAGAACTTTGCGGCGCTGAAACTCGACAACACCATGGCCAAGACGCCGGAGGCGGTGAACACCCTCCTGATGCAGGTCTGGGAAAAGGCCGTGGCGCGGGCCCGCGAGGAGGAGGCCGAGCTTGCCGCCCTCGCCGCGGAGGAGGGCCACAACCATGCGGTCATGCCCTGGGACTGGCGCTATCATGCCGAAAAACTGCGCGCGAAAAAGTTCAGCTTCTCCGAGGCGGAACTGAAACCCTATCTGCAGCTGGAAAAGATCATCGACGCCTGCTTCGACGTCGCCGGGCGGCTGTTCGGCATCCGCGCCGTGGAGAAGGCGGGCGTGCCGGTCTACCATCCCGATGTCCGCGTTTTCGAGATCCGCGACCGCGACGACCGGCTCGTCGCCATGTTCCTCGGCGACTATTTCGCCCGCGCCTCCAAGCGCTCGGGCGCCTGGATGAGCGCCTACCAGAGCCAGCACCGCCTGCCGCTGAAGAACGGATCGGTCGGCGAACTGCCGATCGTCTACAATGTCTGCAACTTCGCCAAGCCCGCCAAAGGCAAGCCGGCGCTGCTTTCGCTCGACGATGCGCGCACGCTCTTCCACGAATTCGGCCATGCCCTGCACGGCATGCTCTCCGACGTCACCTATCCCACGGTTTCGGGCACGGGCGTCGCACGCGATTTCGTCGAACTGCCCTCGCAGCTCTACGAGCACTGGCTGACCGTGCCGGACATCCTGACGCGCTATGCGGTGCATTACCAGACGGGCGAGGCGATGCCCGCGGCGCTGCTCGACAAGGTGCTCGCCGCCCGCACCTTCAATTCCGGCTTCGCGACGGTGGAGTTCACCTCCTCGGCGCTGGTCGACATGGCTTTTCACACGCGCGGTGCCGTGGAGGATCCGATGGCGGTGCAGCGGGAGGTGCTGGAGGCGATCGGCCTGCCGGCATCCATCGTCATGCGGCACGCCACGCCGCATTTCCAGCACGTCTTCTCCGGCGACGGCTATTCGGCGGGCTACTATTCCTACATGTGGTCGGAAGTGCTCGACGCGGACGCCTTCGCCGCCTTCACCGAGACGGGCGACGCCTTCGATCCGGCCATGGCGGCGCGGCTGAAGGCCCATATCTACGCCGTCGGCGGCTCGGTCGACCCGGAAGACGCCTACAAGGCTTTCCGCGGCAAGCTGCCGAGCCCTAAGGCCATGCTGGAGAAGAAGGGCCTGGCCGCCTGAGCGGACCATTCCCGGCCGAAGCCTCACGGCCCGGCCGGGCATCCGGCTCAGCCGGCCTGCGCGGGCGTGCCGAGCGCCTTCTCGATGGCAGGATAGAGCCCGTCCTTGAGGCTCCTGTCGTCGAAGGGGCCGACCTTCTTGTAGAGGATCGTGCCGTCAGGGCCGACGAGGTAGGATTCCGGAATGCCGTAGACGCCCCAGTCGATGGCCATCTTGCCGACGGGATCGAGGCCGATGGCGGAGAAGGGATTGCCGAGTTCGCCGAGGAAGCGCAGCGCGTTCTCGCTGCCGTCCTTGTAGTTGACGCCGACGACCGTGAGGCGCGGGTCCCTGGACAGTGCCAGGATGACCGGGTGCTCCTGCCGGCAGGGTACGCACCAGGACGCCCAGAAATTGACGAGCGTCAGCTTGCCCTTGCCGCTTTCGGCCGTGAGCGCCGGCACCTGGGCGCCGTTCTTCATGGCTCCTGCCAGCGGTTCGAGGTCGCGATAGGGCGCCTTCGTGCCGATCAGCGCGGAGGGGATTTCGGACGTGTTGCGGTCCGGGTCCGTCAGCATGACGAAGAAGATCGCCGCCATGCCGGCGAAGATCGCCAGGGGAAGGGCCGCCAGGACAAGGCGCGTGCGCTTGCCGCCGTTCTCGGTATTCTCGGTGCTGCTCATGGCTTGTCCCCGCCGCGCGCCGAGCGGCGGCGGATGCCGGCGGCTTCCAGCCGCGCCAGCTCGCGGTGCCGCGCGCGGTGGTCCAGCCAGACCCAGAGGACGAGGCCCGCCGTGACGGCGAAGGCGGCGGCATAGGACGCCGTGACATAGAAGGCATGGCTCATGCGGCCTCTCCCGGACGGCCGGCGGCCCTTGCGGCGTGCCGGCGCAGCACGGCGATGCGCCGGCGCAGGATCTCGTTGCGCATGGCGAGGATGTGCAGCGTGAAGAACAGGAGCGTGAAGGCGACCGCCATCACGAGGAGCGGCCAGAGGAATTCCGGGTCGATGGTCGGCCCGTCGAGCCGCACCACGCTGGCCGGCTGGTGCAGCGTGTTCCACCATTCGACGGAGAACTTGATGATCGGGATGTTGACGAAGCCGACGAGGATGAGCACGGCGCTCACCTTGGCCGCCCGCGTCGGGTCGTCCATGGCGCGGTTGAGGGCGATCAGGCCGAGATACATCAGGAACAGCACGAAGACGGAGGTGAGCCGCGCGTCCCACACCCACCAGGTGCCCCACATGGGCTTGCCCCAGAGCGAGCCGGTGATGAGGGCGACCAGCGTGAAGCAGGCGCCGATCGGGGCTGCCGCCTTGGCGGAGACGTCGGCGAGCGGGTGGCGCCAGACGAGCGTGCCGAGCGCCGAAAGCGCCATGACCGTGTAGCACATCATGGAAAGCCAGGCCGCCGGCACATGCACATACATGATGCGCACGGTCTCGCCCTGCTGGTAGTCGCCCGTTGTCGCGAAGGAGAGATAGAGGCCGACGGCGAAAAGACAGAGCGTCAGCCCGGCAAGATAGGGCCAGACGATCGCGACCAGCGCCAGGAACCGGGTCGGGTTGGCGAGGTCGCTGAATTTGCGGATTGCAAGGCTCGGTTCGCTCATGATGGTTCTTTAACGCGGAAGCCTCCCGGCTTCAATTGACCTGCCGCAATCACATTCCCGTCAATTCGTCGCGTCAGTCGCTCGAAAGCCGGAGCGCCGCCGCCGCCGCCACCGGGCCGATGACGGCGAAGAACAGGTTGAGCGCGACGAGGATCAGGAAGGGCGGCAGGAAGGGCGCCGGGTCCTCGATCGCCGCGTAGACGGCGCTGACGCCGAAGATCAGCACCGGAATGGCGAGCGGCAGCACGAGGATCGACACGAGCAAGCCGCCGCGCGGCAGCGCCACGGCAATGCCCGCCCCGGCTGCCCCGATGAAGGTCAGCGCCGGCGTGCCGGCAAGCAGCGTCAGCGTCGTCGCCCCGATCGCCGCCTCGTCCATGTTCATGAAAAGGCCGAGCAGCGGCGAGGCGATCACGAGCGGCAGGCCGGTCGCGATCCAGTGCGCCAGGCATTTGACGAATACCGTCAGCACCAGCGGCGTCTCCTGCATCAGGAGGAGATCGAGCGACCCGTCCTCGCGCTCGGCCTGGAACAGCCGGTCGAGCCCGAGCAGGCAGGCAAGCAGCGCGCCGATCCACAGGATCGCCGGGCCGATGCGCGACAGCAGGTTGAGGTCCGGCCCGACGCCGAACGGAATGACCGCGACGACCGTCATGAAGAACAGGACGCCGATCAGCGCGCCGCCACCGGCGCGCACGGAGAGTTTGATATCGCGCAGGAGCAGGGAAATCATGCCCAGTCTCCCGCATCTGCCGGTACAAACCCCGTCATCCGCAACTCCGCTGCGCCCTCCAGCCCGAGCGGCTGGTGCGTCGCGGCGATCGCTAGGCCGCCGCGGGCGAGATGCGCCGTGACGAGGCCGGCAAACATCGCCTCGGCCGCCACGTCGAGCGCCGCCGTCGGTTCGTCGAGGATCCAGACCGGGCGCCAGGCGACGAGCAGCTTGGCCATCGCCATGCGGCGCTGCTGTCCGGCCGAAAGATAGCCGAAGGGCAGGTGGGCGATGCCGCCGAGGCCGACCGCCTCCGCTGCGGCCTCGACGCCGGCGCCCTCTCCCCCGGCAAAGTCGCCGAAGAAGGCCTTCCAGAAGGCGAGGTTCTCCTCCACCGTCAGTTCGCGCTTCATCGCGTTGCGGTGGCCGAGATAGTGCGCCGCCTCGCCGAGGCGCTCGACCGGGTGCGCTGCAGCAAGGAGTTTCGCCGTCCCCGATTCGGCCGGCAGCAGCCCGGCCAGGACCCGCAGCAGCGTCGACTTGCCGGAGCCGTTCGGCCCCTTGACGACGAGGGCTTCGCCGCCGGCGATTTCGAAGGAAATATCTTGGAAAATCAAATCTTCGCCGCGTCTGGCACACAATCCCTCGGCGACGAGCCGCATGGCGTTCACTTTCTTTTCACGACCCTGGTCGCAATGCAAAAAATTGTCCCGATTTGCCGTCCGGCACTCTGGAACGTTTCTTAGAAATTATCTATAACGCCGGCGACACGCCAGCGGTCGGCGTGAATTTGATATTCAGCGCCGAACACGGGAATGAATTCCGGGTACGGACAGCGGAAATGGCCGCACCCGCATCCCATACGCGTTTCGGCGCACGGGTGTTCGTACGTCAGTTTCTGGCGACCAGACGGAACGGGGTATAACGTGTCCAGATCCCTAGACAGTTTCAATTGTCGTTCGACCTTGACGGTGAACGGCACCGACTATGTGTATTACAGCCTTCCGAAGGCCGAGGCGAACGGGCTTTCCGGGGTCTCGAAGCTGCCCTATTCGATGAAGGTGCTGCTTGAGAACCTGCTTCGCTTC
>QFCS01005120.1_pt1 | contig 171099 bp, 175 predicted proteins | sample 3576561 | NCBI WGS metagenome assembly QFCS01 | reverse complement strand
CGTAGTTGGCCCGGGCGCTGACCCCAGCCTCCCGGGCGCAACGGGTGCGAACCGTGCGCGCAGGCGCCGCATCCTGCTCCGCTCTCAAGACGCCTCTAGACAGCGCCCCTCGTGAACAGGACGATACGGACTATATTCCTAAATCGGAAAATGTCAAGTGCCGCGTCATCCTGAGGTCGAGCTTCGCTTGCGGCGAGCCTCGAAGGATGCGTGGCAAGACGAGGGATCGTGATGGCCCAACACCGTCATTCTAGGGCGCGCGCAGCGCGAGCCCGGAATCCAAAATCACTTTCAGGATTCGAGGGAAGATGGATTCCGGGCCTGCGCCTGCGGCGCATCCCGGAATGACGCGAGGAGAGATCGCGTGCAATCTCACGTCGTCGTCCCCGCGCAGGCGGGGACCCAGACTCCCTGCGTTTTCAATTTGAGAGTGTTGCCGGAGCAGCCGGCTCGTTGTCACCGACGATGTCCGGCGGTTATGGGTCCCCGCTTGCGCGGGGACGACATCGGGTATGTGGCGAGGATCGCGTCAAATCGCGCGGAAGCCCGACAATAAAAAAGCGGAGGCGTGAGCCTCCGCTTTTGATTGTTACTGCGCCTTGGAAGGCGATGAGTCTGAACCTTACCCCAGCCGTCCCGCTGCGTGGGCGAGCAGGGTATAGACAAGGCCGGTTTCCGACACGAGGTGGCCGCGCAGGGCTGCGGGTCCACGCTCGTCGCGGGAGACTTCATCCAGCAGGCGCTCGAACTCGTTGATGTAACGGTCCACCGTCTGCTTGAAGGCGCGGTCGGCGCGATACTTGCGCGAGACCTCGTCGAAGGCCTTCTGGCCCGCCGGCGTATAGAGCCGCTTCGAGAACGCCTTGCGCTCGCCGCGCTGATAGCGGTCCCACATCTCGGCGGCGAGGTCGCGGTCCACCAGCCGTGCGATGTCGAGCGACAGCGCCTCGAGCGGGTTGCCGGACTGGCGCTGCGGCTGGGCGGCGCGGCCGCGCGAGCCGTCATCGTCCGAGCGGTTCAGGAGGTCCGACAGCCAGCCGTCGTTGCTGCCGTTGCCGACGGGGCTGACCGGCGGCGCTTCGGTGCGGCGCGGAGCGGGGCCGAAATCCGGCGCGGGCAGGTTGGATGCGCTGGCGACATCGCGGCGCGGGGCGGGCTGCGACACGGCCTGACGGCTGGCGCTAACCATCGCAAGCTCCTCCTCACGACCACCGCGGTTGCCGGTGGCGACGTCGAGACCCTTGCCGTGACGGGCGACGATGCGGTTGAGCTCGGCCAGCGCCTCGATCTGATCGACGATGACCTTGCGCATCTGCGCCGTGCTCTCGGCGGCTTCCTGCGGCACTTCGAGAACGCCGCGGCGCAGTTCGGCGCGGGTGGCGTCGAGTTCGCTGTGCAGTTCGGAGGCCATCTGCTTCATGCCATGCACGATGGTCGCGAACTTGTCGGCGGCCTGACGGAACATGTTGTCGGCTTCCCGGGTGCCCTGGTCGTAAAGTTCGGCCATGGCTTCGGAGGTCTGGCGGCGCTCGTCCTCGACGGCGGCGCGCACCGCCTCGAACTGGCGGCTGACTTCCGCCGAGCTGGAGCCTGCGGTCTGCGCCACGATCTGCGCGATGTCGCGGGCCCGCGTTTCGGCGGCGGCCAGCGAGTCGTCGAGCAGGTTGGTGAAGCGCGACAGGCGCTCGTCGAGGTCGTGGGTGCGCAGGTCGATGTTCGACACCAGCGATTCGAGCATGGCGTTGCGGTCGGCGACGGAGTCGCTGGCGCGGTCGTTGCTCCTCTCGATCATCTGGGCGGCTTCGGCCAGGGCGCGGCCATGGCTCTCGAACTGCGCCGAGAGGGCGTTGAGGTTTTCCAGCGCGCCGGAGGTCTTGGCGGTGAACGCGCCGAGCTGCTGTTCCAGCGTGGAGGTGGTTTCGCCGTTGCGGCTGGTGACGTCGTTCATCGTCGAGACGAACTCCGCAACCCGCGTGACCAGCGTGCGCTCCAGCGAGTTGAGGTTGTCGTGGGCGCCGGTGAGCACTTCCTGCAGCAGGATGTTGCCTTCACGCAGCCGCTCGAACAAGGCGAGCGTGTCGGTGCGCAGGATCTTCGAGGTCTCCTGCAACTCGCTGATCGTCGAGGTCGCCACCTGACGCGACTGATCGATTGCCGCGCGCGAGGTCTGGTCGATGTCCTTCAGCGACTTGCTGACGGCGCCGATGGCGATCTCGCTGGCGGTGTTGATCTGGCGGGCCAGATCCGAGGAGTTGTTCATCATCGCGACGGTGAACGCGCCGCCGTGGTTTTCGATCGACTTCAGCGCGGAGTCCGCGGCGCTGCCGATGGTCGCCGAGATTTCGGCGGCCTTGCCGGCGATCGCGTCGATCAGCGCGCTGCGCTTGCTGTCCACAAGCTGTGCGAGCTGTTCGGTGTGCTCGCGCACGCCGCCGGTGATGGCCTCGACCTTGCCGGTGAGGACCGAGCCGAAGCGGTCGGTCGAGACCGCGATGGTGCGCTCGATCTCGGCGGAGGCGGACTTGATCTGCGAGGTCGCGCCGGTCGAAGCGACGGTGAGGGTGTTCTCGGCTTCGCGGGCGGCCATCTGGACGCTGCGCTCCAGATCGCTGGAGACGGCCTTCAGGCTGGTGCCCACGTCGGTGGAGACGCTGCGCAGGTGGGTGCCGACCTCGCTGGAAATCTCCCTGAGCTGGCCGCCGACTTCGCCGGAAATGTCGCGAAGCTGGGTGCCGACCTCGCCGGTAATCCCGCGAAGCTGGCCGCCGACATCGCCCGTGATGGCGCGAAGCTGCGTGCTTGCTTCGGACGACGCGCTCTTGAGCTCGGTGGTGACTTCACCCGAGACGCCGCGCAACTGCGAGGTGACGTCGGTGGAAACGCCCTTCAGTTCGGTGCTGATGTCGCCGGAAACCGCCTTGAGCTGGTTGCTGACATCGCTGGAGAGGCTGATCAGCGACTGCTGGGCGACACGCGCGCCGCCCTGGATGGTTGCGGTGGTGTCGGCCATCAGGCCGGTCAGCATGCGCTCGGCTTCCTCTGTGCGCGACTTGATGATCAGCGCCAGTTCATCGCTGCGCGATCCGATCGCGTCGGCGGCGTGCTGGCCGCTGGTGGTGACGCGGTTGGCCGCCGCTTCGACACGGGTGTCGAGCAGGTTCTCGAACTGCGCAACGCGCGCGCTGATGTCGGAGGCAAGGGCGGCGACGTTGAACTCCAGGTTGCCCTGAATGTCCTTGACCTTGGCCGACATGGCGCTGGCCATGGTGTCGACGCCGGTGGTCATCAGGCTCATGACCTGCGAGCCGCGGGCTTCCATCGCGTCGGCAATGGTCGCGGAGCGGTTCTCGACCACCGCCACGAAGGCCGCGGCGCGGCTGTCGAAGGTCTGCACCACGGACGCGGTGCGGGTATCGACGATGTCCGCGAAGGTGGCGGTGCGGGTGTCGAGCGCCTCGGTGATGGCGCTGGTGCGCGCATCGACCACGTCGGCAAAGGCCTGCGCGCGGGTATCGAGTGCGTCGGTGATCGCGGAGGTGCGGGCATCGACGACGGTGGTGAAGGCTTCCGCGCCGCTGTTGATCCGTTCGGTGATCGCCGCAGTGCGTCCGTCGATCAGATCGGCGAAGGCCGTGGTGCGACCGTCGATCGTGTCGGTGAACGCGGTGGTGCGGTAGTCGATGGATTCCTTGAATGCCGCGGTCTGGTTGGCGACAGCCTCGGCGAACTCTGCGCTGCGGGTGTCGAAGACCTTCGCGACCTCGGCGGCATGCTCGCCGAGCGCGCTGGTGAAGGTCTGCGCGCGGCTGTCGATCGCGCCGGTGAATTCGGCGACGCGGTTATCGAAGGTGCGGGCGAGCAGTTCGGTGTGGTTGTCGAGCCTCGCGGTCAGCTCAACAGCGCGGCTGTCGATGGCGTCGGTGAACGCGCTGGTGCGGGCGTCCATCACCGAGGTGAAGGAGGCGGCGCGGCCGCTGACCGCGTCGCTGAAGGCGGTGGCGCGGGCATCGAAGGATTCCTCGATCGCCTTGGTGCGGGTGGTGACGACTTCGTCGAGCGCATTGATCTTGCCGAGCAGGGTATTGTCGAGGCCGTCGATGCGGGTTTCGACCGCCGACTTGAAGCCGCCGAGGCTCTGGTCGAGTTTCGCGTGCAGGTCGTTGCTGTGCGCGGTGACGCGGTCATCGAAGGTGTCGACATAGGTCTTGAGGCTGTCGGCGAGGCCCTGGGTATGCTCGCCCATACGCTCGACGATTTCGCCGCCGTAGGTCTTCACGGTGCGGTCGAATTCGGCGATGTGGCGGGTGATGAGCGCGCCGAGGGTGCCGCTGTCGCGGGCGAACCGCTCCGCGAGTTCGTTGCCGTGTTCCTTCACAAGGCCGTCGAACAGACTGAGCTGGTTGCTCAGGGTCTCGTGCGCGGTTTCGGTCTGGCTGACGACCTTCGTCACCAGCGTGCTGATGGTGGCGTCCAGCGCCTCGCCGGCCTTCTCGCCGCTGGTCAGCACGCGATCGGCCAGGCGGTTGCCGGCTTCGTCGATCTGTTCGGAAAGAGTGGCGCCGCGGGCGTCGAGCTCCGTCAGCAGGTTGTCGCTCGAATTCTTGAGCGAGTCGAAGATGCGTTCGGTGCGGTCCGAAACGCTGGTCACGATGTCTTCCGAGCGGGTCATGATGCTTTCGACAATGCCGGTCGAGCGCTGCTCGAATTCGGCGGTGATCTTGTCGAGGCGCTCGTTCAGCGAGTCATGGACGCGGTCGGCGAGGTCGGCGAATTCCTCATGGACGTGGCCGGTCTTGAAATTGAGGCTGGCGGTCAGCTTCTCGCTGGCGTCGAGCACGCTGGCGGCGGTCTGGGTCGAGGCCTCCTCGAGGCGGTCGAGCAAGTCGCCGCCGCGCTCGCCGAGCGCGATGATCATGTTGTCGCCGGCGCTGGAGAGCGCGCGGGTGATGTGTTCGCTGCGCTCCTCGAGCGCGCCGGTGATGCTGCTGGCGACTTCGTCGACGCGCGAGGCGATCGCGTCGCTGATCAGGGCGATGTCCTGACGCAGGTCGATCTGCACGCCGGAAATGGCGTTGCGCACCTGTTCGGCCTGGCCGACGAGGTTGTCGCGCTGAACGGCGATATCCTGCAGCAGGGCGCGGATGCGCACTTCATTGTCGCTGTAGGCGCGCTCCAGAGAGGAGACTTCGTTGGCGACCAGTGCTTCGAGTTCGCCGGCGCGCGCGATGGCGCGCTCGACGCCGTCGCCCATGGCGGCGACTTCGCGGCGGATCGCCTGACCCACGCTGACAATGGCGCCGTTGGCGACGTGTTCGGGTTCGGAGAAGCGGACGGCCATCTGAGCCATGGACTGAGCGATCATGCTCATTTCCTGGCTGCGCCAGGCCATACCGGCGACGAAGTAGAACAGCAGCAGCGGCGCGACGAGGACGGCGAGCAGGCCGATCATTGCGAGCGCGCCGGCGCTGCCCTGACCGATCAGGGTTTCGAGGGCGGGCAGGAAGGCGAAGGCGATGAAGCCGACGCCGGCGATCCAAAGGCCGGAGAACAGGGTGGCGACGGTGTAGGCGTTGCGGCGCGGGCGGCCCTTCTGGATGGCCTGCAGGATGTTGCCGATGGTCTCGCGGTCGTCGTTGGCGGGCAGGCGGTCGAAGCCAGGTGCGCCGAGATCCGGCTGGCGCAGGTCCGCGCCACGGTCTGGCGCGCCAAGCTGCGGTTCGTTGAAAGCAGCGTCCCGCCCGCTGTCGGGCTGGGGCAGGTCACCCATGTTCAGAGCTTCCTCGATCGCCGAAAGAGCAACTTCGGTTGGATCCTTGACCTTCGGATTCTTTGCCATGTGTCCCGCACGCCTTTACTTTTTTCGCATTCGCAGATGGCTGGCGGGATGCGCCGCGCCGTCTGAATGTTGCCCCGATACCGCCGGCTGACAGTCTGTTACGCCGCGGATGTGTCCCGCCGGTTCTCCCGCACTTCCGCAAACATCCTATTGGCTCGGTCGGTCGAATGAAATGGCGGGAGTTAATTCATTTTTAATCATCGTTAACGTCGGGAGGGTTAACGCTTTCAGAAATCAACAGTTTTCAAAAGCACTTTGGTATTTCTAGGCGTCGGCACGGCAAAAACATGGCTAAATGGTGGCGAATGGCTGATACGTTTCGTTAACCATTGGTGTGATTGCCTGCGGGTGTTTCGGCCGGTTGATCCGGCACCCTCATGCAGTCCGCGGGTGGTGATGTCCCTCAATCTGGAGCAGTTGAACTGGATGCCGTCGCCGCCGCTGGTCCCGGAAGAGTCCGCTATCGACGTTGAGCATCTCGGGCGCATGACGCTCGGGGAAGCCGCGCTCGAGGCTGAAGTTCTCGCGCTTTTTGCCGCCCAGAGCGGCGAACTCATCGCCCGCCTCAAGACCATGCCTGCGGACGCGGGCGCATTGGCGCATACGCTGAAGGGCTCGGCGCGGGCGATCGGTGCTTTCCGGGTGGCGGAGGCCGCTCTCGGGCTGGAGGCAGCGATGAAAAACGGCGGCGATGTCGCCAGCACGCTCACGCGGCTGCAGGAGACCGTCGCGGAAGCCCGGGAAACCATTGGGCGGATGCTGAACCGGTCCTGATCCGCCTTGTTATGCGCCGCTTTTACCCTCAGCGGGCGCTGGCTTCCTTGTGACTGACCCGTTATAGGACTGCTCAATCTTGAATTATCCGGGCAGCGCGACAATCATGGTCAAAATCAACTTCACCGATCACGCAGGTACCACCCGTTCCGTGGACGTGGAGGCCGGCGCGACCGTCATGGAAGCGGCGATCCGCAACGCAATTCCCGGAATCGAAGCGGAATGCGGCGGTGCCTGCGCCTGCGCGACCTGCCATGTCTATGTCGATGAAGCCTGGCGCGAGAAGGTCGGCTCGCCGACACCGATGGAAGAGGACATGCTCGACTTCGGCTACGACGTGCGGCCGAACTCGCGGCTGTCGTGCCAGATCAAGGTGACCGCCGAACTCGACGGACTTGTGGTGTCGACGCCCGAGCGTCAGGCGTAAAGTCCTCGTCATCCGGCGCGGCGGACGTATCGTCCGGCCGTGCGGTTATGTTCTTGGCGATGCTCCATTCGATGATCGCCGTCGCCGCGCCGACGACGAACGCCGCGGCGACGATGCGTCTGTCCGCACCCATCAGCCATGCAACGAGACCGAGGATCCAGATCGCGGCGGTGAACCGCAGCGCGATGGCCAGCGACGATGGCAGGTACTGCATGGCGTCGATCTCAGAACGGCATTGATGCGCGGGCACGGTAAGTCCAGAGCGCGACGCCACTGCTGCTGCTGAGGCCGCCGCGCTCCACCCCCACAGAAATCTGCGCACCGTTACCGAGCTTTGCGTTCACGCCGCCCGCCGCCCGCGCCGACCAGCCATCGAGCACAACGGCTGAGACGGTCGCGAGGCTTGCCGCCGGAACGGTCGCCGTATCGCCGTTGAAGTAATAGTCGCCGTATAGTCCCACGTATGGGGCGAGCGCGACTGAAGACCACATCATCGGATAGGCGAGCTTCAGGCCCGCACTGGCGCGGCCTGTTGAGAAGTCGCGCGCGGATTGAAGCGTTCCCAGCGTGTCCGTGTAAGCGTTCTCATGCTCCCACAGTGCATAGATGCGCGCCGACGGCTCGATCTGGAAACCGTAGCTTTCATAGCTGCCGGTCAATCCGCCCGACACCAGCCAGCGATTGCCGTTGAATGTTCCGGATGCGGTGCCTGCGGTGCCGTCATAGCCGATGCCGGAATAACCGACGGCGGCGTCGAAGCGGATCGTCGGTGCGATCTTCCATCCGAAATAGCCGCCAGCGGTCCAGCCATCGCCCTTGAGGTGCCCTTGCAACTGATCCGAACGATAATCGAATGTCTCGTAGCCGCCGAACGCGCCGATCAGAAGGTTCGGCGCGAGCTTGCGCGTGAGACCGGCAACCACATTGATCTGGTTGCCGTGGAGCGCCGATGTGCCGGTGCCGTTGTTGCCTGAGCGGTCGAGCGTGACGCCCTTCACTTCGGCCCAGCCGAGCCACTCTTTCTGTTCGATGAAGCGCGGCGGCGCTTTGGCTGGTGCCGCATAGGCGAGGGCGCCGAACGCATCGTTGACACGGGACTTGTCCGGCGTTGTGCCAAACGGCGCGGCGGAGTTCATCTTTGAAGATGTTCGCGGATCATCGCCGCTGCTGTCCGCCGCGAAGTTGAAGCGGATGCCGGACATGTTCGGAGCGACAAGCGAGCCGCCGCCATCGCTGAAACCTTCCGAGATCGCATTGTCGATGGCGCCCGAGATCGCCTGTCCCGAGAACTGGCTGACCATCGGCGTGGCCATGGCCTGCAGCGCGCGCAGCTTGAGACTGTCCGCGGGAATGTTGACCGACTGCACCAGCGGCGATGACGTGCCGCTGGTAAAGCCGGGACTGCCGCTGAAGTTAGCGGTGATCGTATGACTGCCAAGCGCGAGCGCTGAGGTGGTGAGCGTGGCGACGCCTGCGGACACGCTTGCAGTGCCGAGCGTTGTCGCGCCGTCCATGAAGGTCACGGTGCCGCCGGTCGGTGCTCCGGCGCCACTGGTCACAGTCGCGGTGAATGTGACCGGCTTGCCGACGTCACTGGGGTTTTGCGACGACGCCAGCGTGGTCGTGGTGGTGGAGAGGCTGATGGTTTGGGTCAGGGTGCTGGATATCGATCCGGCATTGTTGCTGTCGCCGCTATAAACGGCAGAGATGGAATGCGGACCCGGCGTGAGGGTGGATGTAGTGAAGGTAGCGATCCCGGATGCTGCCGTGACAGAACCGAGCAACGTCGCGCTGTCGAAGAATTGCACTGTGCCGGTGGGATTGATGCCGGTCACAGTCGCGGTGAAAGTCACCGATTGTCCGAACGGACTCGGATTGGCGCTTGAGCCGAGTGTGGTGCCGGATGTCGCCTGATTGACGGTGAATGAAGGGGCGGTCGTTGCGGTGGCGTAGTTCGTGTCGCCGCTATAGGTCAGGGACACGGTGAAGTTGCCAGCGGTCGCATAGGTATGGGTCGTGCTGGCCGTGCCGCTGCTCAGCGTGAGGACAGACTGGGACGAGCCGTCACCAAAATTGATTGTCGCCGTGCCTGTCGGGGTTGGCACACCCGATGCGCCGGTGACCGTGACCGAGAACGTCGAGGCCTGGCCTGCAACGCCGGGCGAGGGCGAAATGTTGAGGCCCGGCGAACTCGTTGCCTTGTTGACGGTCTGCGTCAGACTCCCCGAACTGGCGACATAGTTTGTGCTGTCGCCGCTGTAGTTCGCGGTGACGCTCTTGCTGCCCGCCGTCGCATAGGTGTGGCTTGTGGTTGCAGTGCCACCGCTCAGCATGACCGTCGACGAGTTGCCGTCGCCGAAGTCGATGGTCACGGTGCCGTTCGGCGTGCCGTTGGAGGCCGTGCCCGTCAGCGTTGTGGTGAAAGAGACCGACTGCCCGGCGATGCTCGGGCTCGGTGTCGCCTGAATTTCGGTGAGGCTTGCATTGGCGGGCCCCGGCGTGCAGGTGACGGTGATCCAGTTCGACGCGCCGCCTGCGCCGCCATTATAGATATAGGCGATGATGGAGGACTCGTTGCCCGCTGCAGTGAGTGTAACGGTGGTGAAATTTGGAGGATTGGTTCTCTGCACGCTCCTCTGGCTGCCGTCCGTGAACACCAGATAGACAAGGTTCAGCGAGCCGTCGTTGGTGCGGACGGTTGCGGTCAGCACGTCGCTTGGGGCGAAACGCTTGCCGGTGATGCTGTGCGAGGCCATCGGGGTTGAAGTGGACGCGGAGACGTTGAGTTCGCCGTTGTTGACGGCGTCGCAGCCAGCGGACGCCCATGCGCTCGACGTGGCGGATACTGCCAGAACGCCACCCGTCAACAGCGCGAACGCGGCTCGTTTGATCGCCGCAACTCGTCCAACGCCCGCCATTCCCCACCTGTCGCCTAGCTCTGCCGCCAACCGGGCGGCCGAGGTCCCTGCGGACGTGTGGCAGATCGGCGGGGTGCCGTCGTCTCATTGCGCGCAGACTGCCTTGAATGCGGCGCGGAAAAGCCGAATCTTTTCAGACTCGTGGCACTTGGGTCACAACGGATAAGGGGGCGGGGATGCGAGGAAAATTTTTAGGTGATGAAAGGATCGCTGAAACAGTTAAGCGAGCATTCCTTCGTCATGAAAACTATCGGCAAGCCCGCCCTGAAGCGGAGCTTGCAGCCTTCATGAGCAATGTCGCATTCTGACGGGATACCGTCTTCTCATTCCGCGCAGGGCCGGGAGTTTTTGTCGCGGAGACCGGCGCGAGCTATGCGTCGAGCGCGGCCATCCGCACATCGCCCGGTGTCATGCCGAAGGCCGAGCGGAAGACCCGGTAGAATGTTGCGATGCTGTCGAAGCCGCAGGCATAGGCGATGTCCGCCACCGAGCAAACGGGCATGTCTTCAAGCCGCCGCCGGGCTTCCTTGAGGCGCATCGCCGTCAAGGTGCGCGCGAACGAAAAACCCGTCGGCTCGAACAGCACATGGACCTGACGCAGTGAGATCGCGAGTTCGGCTGCGACGCCCGCCGGCGTCAGGTCGGGCCGATGCAGATCGCGTTTCATGATGGCGCGCGCGGCGTGGAGATATCCCGCGCGGAGCGCTGCGCGGCTTTCGGGAAATCCCGGCGACAGCCGCTGGCGCGCCAGCAGCGCCAGCCGGGCGATGTGCTGAATGTCGTCTTCAGGAGATGCGGCGCGTTCATGCGGGTCTGACAGTGCGGCGAACATCGCCGCGATCAGGCGCGTGAATTTCGTGTTGCGATCGAGCGTGCCGGGCGCCAGATCGTGCGCACGCGCGCCCAGTAAAATATTGCTGTCGAGTGGAATCTTCAGCGTGCGAAAATGAAAACCGTCCGTGCGTTCCGGCGTTCCCATGAACGGCTGCTCGGAATGGCTGACGGTGAAGTCGCCTTCACGAATGCGATGAACTCGTCCGCGCCCGAGATCCACATAGCCCGGTCCACGGATCTGGTATCCGATGCTCAGGCTGTTGCTGGACAGGCGCGCGATATCGGCAGGCGTGCGGCCGACGCGGTAGGACGACGCGGTCATCTCGGCAAGAACCGCACTGCCGATCGGAATCGCTGAAAAACGCCCGTGAAAATCGGCGCGGCGCTCGCGCTCGAGCTCGATCGTGACCCCGAACAGACTTTTGCCGCGCACTTCGCACCAATGATCGAAGCGGTCCTGCGGCCGCAGGTCATCGGTGGAAAAGCTGATCACGACAGGCTCCGAAGCGCGGCGGCCTTGATGTCGCCGGGCGTGGCGCCATGGGCGACCCGGAACACGCGGTAGAACGTCGTGAGGCTGTCGAAGCCGCAGGCGTGGGCGATGTCCGTCACCGTCAGCGCCGGAGCCGTTCGCAGCAACCGGCAGGCTTCCGCCAGCCGCATCGCGAGAAGCGTGCGCGAAAAACTCTCGCCTGTGGGCTCGAACAGGATGTGCAATTGCCGGACCGAAATGCCGAGCGCTTCGGCCACAGTTGCCGGTGACAGGCCGGGTCGCTGCAGATCGCGCGCGAGGATGTCGCGCGCCGCCTGCAGGAATCCGAACCGGAGCGCGGCGCGGCTGCTGGTCGAACTGGCCGCAACGCTGCCGCGCGCCAGCAGCGCGAGCTGCGCGAGATGGCCGACCGCAGCCTCGCAATCCGCTTCGGGATTTTTGGCGGCCTGCGCGGCGAGCGCGGCAAACGACGCGGAGATCACCATCGACAGGCGGGGATCGTGATGGAGCGGTGATGGGGCGAGGTGCAGCGTGCCCTGCGCACGCATATCGCGGCCAGCCAGCGGAATTTTCAGAACGCGCAGATCGAAGCCGTGGGCGGTGGCCGGGCGGGTCAGATAGGGCACGTCAGTGTGACTGATGGCGAGGTCGCCGGGACGCACCACGAATTCACGGCCGTTCCGGGTGTTGAACCAGCTCGCGCCGCCGGTCTGCTGATAGATGCACAGGCTGTCGCTCGATGCGCGGGAAATGTCGTCTGTGCCGCGTGACACGCTGTAGGGCGTTGCCTGCATCTGGCTCAGGGTGGCGCCGCCGACCGGGAGTGCCGTGAAACGTCCGCGGAAGTGCTGACGCTCCTCCTGTCTCAGGGAAATGGTCACGCCAAACAGGTTGCGGGCGCGGACTTCGCACCAATAGTCGAACCGCTCGTGCGGGCGCAGGTCGTCGGTCGAAAAGGTGAGCATTGACGGATACGATCCGATTGCCTCGGAATTCCGTCTCGAGCTTTAGAGGCAGACGGGTCCGGCGGCAACAGCAATCACGCCAAGGTGACTGTTCAGGACCGAAGCATCCACGGCTGGAATCGTTCGATGATCTCGGGCGTCAGCGGTGTCGGCTTGCGTGTCGCAGCGTCCACCAGAACGGTGACGGCCTCGGCGGAGGCGGTGCAGACATCGCCGGCGAACACCACTTGGTCGAAAGTCGCAGAGGTGCGGCCGAGCTTGGTCACGCCGATGCCGAGTTCAAAGCTGCCGGGCCAGTGCATTTCGGCGCGGAAGTCGATGGCCAGATGCACCAGCATCCAGCTCAGGCCTTTCGGCATCAGGCCGCGGTCCCCGCTGCGCAGCAGGGTGACGCGGGCGGTCTCGAAATAGGTGGAATACACCCCGTTATTGACATGCTTGTTCGGATCGAGGTCGCCGTAGCGGACATTGTCGGTCAGTTGAAACGGATAGTTCGCGAGTTTGAACTGGCGCTTGGGGCGGGTCGGTGCGTCCACGTCTTCGGTCTCCGGTTTGCGTTCTGCATAGCGGGAAATGTTGCCGCCTCACAAGCCGCCGCAGGGCCGGGCGGGCGCGGAATATGACTTCCCCCAAGGGGCTGACTTCGTTAGACAATGCCTTCAAAAGCGGCATTCCCCGCTTCCCGCCCGCCCATTCTTTCCAGTCAAGCCGGAACGACCATGACCGAACCGATCAAAACCGACGTCCTGATTATTGGCGCTGGCCCCTGCGGCCTGTTCGCCGTGTTTGAACTCGGCCTGCTCGACATGAAGGTGCATCTGGTCGACATCCTCGACAAGCTCGGTGGCCAGTGCGCGGAGCTGTATCCGGAGAAGCCGATCTATGACATTCCGGCGATTCCAATGGTGACCGGGCAGGGGCTCACCGACGCGCTGATGGAGCAGATCAAGCCGTTCAATCCGACCTTCCATCTCAATGAGATGATCGAGAGCATCGAGAAGATCGGAGATCCGCTGTTCCGCGTGACCACCGATGCGGGCAAGGTGTTTGAAACGAAGGTCGTGGTGATCGCGGCAGGCGGCGGCTCGTTCCAGCCGAAGCGTCCGCCGGTGCCGGGGATCGAGGCCTATGAGGGTACGTCGGTGTTCTACGCCGTGCGCAAGATGGAGCAGTTCCGCGGCAAGGACCTGTTGATCGTCGGCGGCGGCGACTCCGCGCTGGACTGGGTGCTCAATCTCCAGCCGATAGCGAAGCGCGTCACGCTGCTGCATCGCCGGGACGATTTCCGCGCCGCGCCGCACAGCGTCGATCAGATGCGTGCGCTCGTCGCTTCTGGCAAGATGGATCTGAGGCTCGGACAGGTGACCGCGCTCGAAGGCGAAAATGGTGTGCTGTCCGGCGCGGTGGTGAAGGGCAATGACAATCAGAGCTTCAAGGTCGACTGCAACACCATGCTGCCGTTCTTCGGACTGACCATGAAGCTCGGCCCGGTTGCGAACTGGGGCATCAATCTTGAGAACAACCTGATCCCGGTCGATACCGAAGCGTTCGAGACCAACGTGCCGGGCATCTTCGCTATCGGCGACATCAACACCTATCCGGGCAAGCTGAAGCTCATTCTCTCCGGCTTCCATGAAGGCGCGCTGATGGCGCAGAAGGCCAGCCGCTACGTCTTCCCGGAAAAGCGCGTCGTGTTCCAATACACGACGTCATCGTCGAGCCTGCAGAAAAAGCTCGGCGTCAACTGACGCGGTATCGCTATATCGGCCGTCATTCCGGGATGCGCCCCTAGGCGCAGGCCCGGAATCCATTCTCTCGATTGTGACTCTGGATTCCGGGTTCGCGCGAAGACGCGCGCCCCGGAATGACGGTTTATTGCTGGCGGATTTTGTTATTGCCTGACCGGCGCGATGGGCTCTCCGGTCACCGGCGCTTCTGTCAATCCAAGGCCGAGCACGCTCGTCGCGGCGGGAAGCGCCGCGTCCGCCATGGCGGCATGGCCCTCGGCGGTCGGATGGATCGCGCCGCCATAGACGGCTGACAGCACGCCCCATGTGGCGTCGTGAATGTCGCCGGGCTGGTTGGTCGGCGCCTTTTGCGCCTGCGGATAGGTCATCGCGGTGAAATAGCTGTCATTGGCGTCGCGCACCCAGCGCGCACGGGGCGAATAGGCGCGGAAGTCGCTGGCGCCCGCGCCGCAGACCAGCGGATTGTTCGCGGCGTTGACGATGTCGTTGACGAAGCTCTCGCCGGTCGCGGAGAAACATTCGCGGTCGAACGCCGGATCGGTTTCCGAGCGTGCGCAGAAGCCGTGATTGGCGAACGCAGCCTGGTGCTGATCGACGAAAGTCATGCGGTCGCGGGACTGATCGCCGCACAAGACGCCGCCGCTGCAGAGCGCGAGATTTCTGATCTGCGGCAGGAATTCGCTCTGTACGAAGTTGGTGACTTCGGCGAGCCGCTGCGGATCGGCGTTGAAGGCCGGATGAATGTCAAAGCCGCCGCGCCCGCCGGGGCAGGGCGCGCCGTTCACCAGCGCCGGATTGGCGTATGAGACATACACCACGCGCGCGAGGTCGCCGCCGACAAGCGGCTTCAATGCCTGACGCAATTTGCTGAAATCGCGCGGCAGGCCGGTCTGCAGGATGCCGCGCGCCTCATCGACGGAAGTCAGCACCCCGGAGCGCCGCGACAATGCGCGTTCGGTCTGCCGTTCGACGATGACATCGGCGACGAGGCCCGAGAAGTCGATGTCGTTCGCGCCGATCGACAGCAGGATAAGGTCGAGTTGCCGGTCAGGTTGCCGCTTTGTCGCCGCGCCCAGTGCCTCACGCAGTTCCGTGATCTGCGCGTCCACCGTGCCCTGACAGTTCAGGCCGTTCTTGCCGACCACGCATTCACGCGCGCGTTGCGAACTGAACATGCCCTCCGCGATGGTCGCGCCGGTGCAGGCGAGCGGCAGATAGGTGACCGCGATCTGCGGATTCTGGGCGGCGAGCGCAATCGCCACGCGGGTCTGGTAACTGTAGAGCGAGCGGTGACAGGCCGGGTTCATCCACTGAGCGCCGGCGCGCTGCCAGTTCTGCAGACTGGAGCCGTCCGACGTGTCGCATGCGCGCGCGCCCTTGAAGCCGGCACGGCCGGGGCGAAAATACATGCCGGCAGGACCGCCGAGATAGGAGCGGAAACAGAATCCGTCATCGGAGAGTGCGACCGGCCTGTCGGGATTCCCTTCGCCCGAGGCGATGGAATCGCCGAGGCCCGCGATAAAGATGTCGCGCACCGCGATCTGCGTCGTCACGCGCAGCGGCGCGTCCGGCCCGCTCGACACGTCCACAGTGACGGGGGTCGCGCGGCCATAGCGGACACGCAGGTTGATCGGCTCGGCGCAATCCAGCGTCGATTGCCGCGGCGGATCGCCATCCTCGAACGTCCATGCGCAGGTCGCGCCGACCGGAACAGCGCCGGTCAGGCGCACCGTGACCGGATGATCGACCGGGGTGAGGTAGCTTTCCTTCACGCCATCGCGGGTGCACGGTTCGCTGACACGCCCGGCCTGGTCGATGCACAGGCGTCCGAGGGTGTTGCGCGCCCAGCCGCGTCCGTCGCTCTGCGTGGCCAGGGCCTGTTCGGCGGCGAGAATGCTGCGGCCGCCGAGGGCGCTCACCTGAAGCGCGAAATCGCGTTCCTCGCGAAACAGGCGGAAACGGTTGCGGACTTCCCACGAAATCTGCATGTCCGTCGCAAGCTGCACGGCGGGCGCGGCGGAAGGCGGGATGATTTGCGTTTGTGCATCGGCGCGGCCTGCGATCGCGGCGAATGACAACGACGCAGCCAGAAGCCTGGCCGTGAGCGACGGACGGATAGCGCGCAACTGGAACATGCTGGTTTTGAAGCCGATGGATAAGGCCAAAATGTGGGGTGCGCCGGGAACGTAAAGCATGTTCCCGACGCCTCACAAGCCACATCTTTGTGCGCTGGATTACTCCGCGGCCTGCTTGGACTGCTGCTGTTGTGACGCTTGCGCGACAGCCGGCGCGGGCTGCAGTTTCCGGCTCTGCTGCCAGGGCAGGATCACACTGAGCCACAATTCGCGGACTCCCATGATGGTGATCGAAGTGGCGAACGGGATCAGGAAATAGAGGATGCGAAACACCAGCAGGGAGGCCAGCAACTGCTCCTTGCCCAGCATCGGCAGGCCGACCAGCATGGCGGCATCGAATACGCCGAGACTGCCCGGTGCATGGCTGGCGAAGCCAAGCAGCGTGGCGAGAATGAAGACCACCGAGAGCGTCACGAAATCGAGGTCCGGATTGGACGGAGCGAGGAGATACATCGCCAGGGCACAGAAGCCGAGGTCGATCACGCCGATCACGATCTGCAGGACGGTCAGCGGCGCTGACGGCAGATGGACCATCCAGCCGTCCTTGCCGAGCTGGCGGCGGCCGTGGCCCGTGGCGATCCATGCGAGATAGATGCCGATACCTGCGAGCAGACCGATCCCGATCAGCCTGTTGATGCTTTCAGGCAGGAGGTCGATCGACGCGGCGGCTGCCGGATGCCAGATCATGCCGATGCCGAGCACGAAGGTGTTGCCGAGCCAGAAGGTCAGGCCGGAGATAAAACAGATTTTCGCGACGTCGATCGCGTTCAGTCCCCAGTCGGAATAGATGCGGAAACGGATCGCGCCGCCGGTGAAAACCGTGGCGCCGATATTGTGACCGATGGTGTAGCTGGTGAAGCTCGACAGCGCGGCGATGCGATAGGGCACATGCATCTTGCCGATGGTGCGCAGCGCGAACAGGTCATAGAACGTCAGGGTGAAGAAGGCGCAGAGCACGCACAGCGCCGCCATGGCGATCTGGCCATGCGATTTTTCGGCAAGTGCGGTCAGAACGATCGCGGTGTCCACGCCCTTGAGGGTGCGGAACAGGTGCATGATCGCGATGGTCACGATGATCAGGCTGGCAACGATCCCGACACGTTTCCAGCCAATTCGTTCCCTGAAGACACGCCCGAGCGTGCTCAACAATTGTTGCATTCGTCCTCCCGGCAGGGCGCGAAATCCATAGAAGCCGATTGAGGCGACAGTGAGCAAGCGGCTGCGGCGGTACTCATACGCGAAATCCGGCGGGTGGAAAATAGGGCGGTTTTGCAACGCGAATGGCAGTTAATGTCGGCAAATCAGGGGCGAATGGGCGTCATCTGCCGTTCACATTGGCCGGCTCTGCAAGATCCGGCATGCCCCATGTGGGGAATCGGCGCGTTTTTGAAAGACCGCGCATGGCGGTCCTGCCACCGCCTTGCTGATCCAGATGTTCGGGAGCGCGGGCCGGCGGCGCGAGCGACAACCGGCGGCTTGCAAGACATGAGGCAAAAGGCCGCGTCGATCCTTCGCGCGCGTTTCAGTTTCGGCGCAGGGCAAACTGCGCGCCGCACAGCGCCATCACCGCACCGAGGCAAAGAGCGACAAAACCGGCCAGCGCGCCGGAGAGGGTCGGGATAGGACTTGGGGCGGACGCCGCCTGGCCCGCGGCCGCCAGCATGATCACGCCAACTGCGATCAGGAACTGGCGCAGCCGCAGCGAGATGCGGCCCGAGACGGCTTTGTTCATCAGTGACGCCGAAATAAAGCCCGCGAGAAAAGCGGCGCCGCCGACCAGCCACCACGCCAGCGCGGCGCGCGCCGGAATCAGCTCCGGAATGTCGGTCCGCCACAGGTCACCGAGATTGAGATTGAAGCGCTGGATGATGATGTGAATGCCGAGCGCCAGCAGGACGCCGAACAGGATGGATCCGGCGAGGACGATATGGCGGGAGAAATAGGCGGGCGTGGCCATCAGGGTTTGTCCGGGCGCAGCGGGCTGATATGACTTGTAGGATAGCTGCAGGTCGCCGCGCAAGCCGCCTTGCGGTGGCGAGAAATCGCAGCGCCGATTGAAGGATTTTCATGCTCGCGCAGATGTTCAAGACCGGCCCGCGCGACGGTGCGAGTGAATCCGGTACGGATGGTGACGGCACACACTATGTGTTCAAGCCGTCGCTGGTCGGCAGCGCGTGGCAATTCGATCTCACCGATCAGGGACTATCCTGGCAGGTCAAGGGAAAGCACGGGCTCTGGCCGCTGGACAAGATTGCAGCCATCCGCCTGTCCTATCGTCCGGTGTCGATGCAGTCGCGGCGTTTCCGCGCCGACATCGAGGATACGCGCGGCGAGCGCGTGTCGGTTTATTCCACCACCTGGCACACCGTGGCGCTGATGTCGCCGCAGGATGACGGCTATCGCGCGTTCATTCTCGAACTCCATCGCCGCCTGGCTGCGATCAACAGCAAGGCGGTGCTCGTGGTTGGAATCAATCCGGCGATCTACTGGGCGGAGCTGGTGATGACGGCCCTGGTCGGCGCCGCGATGCTCGGCCTGATGATCCGGGCGATGATGATGGGACAGTATGGCGGCGTACTGTTTCTGGCCGGATTCGCCGCGCTGTTCGGCTGGCAGATCGGCGGCTTCATGCGCCGCAACCAGCCGCGCGGCTACACGTTCGAGGCGCTGCCCAAGGACGTTTTGCCGTAAAAGGACGCTTCGCCGTAAGCGGGTTAGAGAGTTCAGCTCGGCCGGGCATCGTTGGCCGGCCCGGCCAAACCTTACCGCCCGATGATGGGGATCATTGGCGGCGCACAGACCATAGCCGAGGCGTGCCCCGGAGAGAAGTCAGTCACGCCCATTGATCGGTACGTCAGTGCCGGACCACGAGCACAGAGCATCTTGCATAGCGGACGACATGCCCCGCGTTCGAGCCGAGAAAATAACTTTGCATCGACGGCCGGTGTGAGGTCATCACGATCAGGTCGGCACCGATATCCGCGGCTTCTTCCAGCACTTCGTGATAGATGCCGCCCTGCCGCACAGCAATCGAGATGCGGCGGCTCTCGATGCCGGATTCGCGCGCGACGATGGCCAGCGCTTCTTCCGCCGATTGCCGTTGCTGGGCGTCGAAATCCGGCGGCACATATTCCGCCAGCATCACCGGCGTCATCGGCATCACATTCACCAGCCGCACCATGCCGCCGGATGACGTCGACAGCGAGGCTGCCGTCTCGATGGCCGGCTTGGCCAGGTCGGTGTCGGCGAGGTCGATCGGAACAAGGATGGACTGGAACATCGGTCTCTCCGTGTGCTGGAGGGTCTACGATGAAGTCACGGCTGGCAGGATGCAAGATCGCCCGATTGCCGCAGGCATTATGCTTCGCCCGATTCCTCTCTCAGCAGCTTGGGGCTGGCGAAGCGTGCGAGCTGACCGCCGCGAAAGCCGATATCGTCCCAGTCGTCGATCTTGAAGTCGATCACGGCGACGCCGGAAGTCGGCAGGTTGGCGTCCAGCGCGAGCCGTCCCGCAGGATCGCCGCCGGCGATCAGCGCCAGTGCGAGTTCATGCAGGCCGGGATTGTGCGCGATAATCATCAGGCATTTCGGGTCGGCCGTCGCCGCGCCGTGAATGGCCCGCAACAGGTCTGACGGGCTGGCGCCATAAAGTTCCGGCAGGTGACGCGCGCTGACCGTTGGCAGCGCTGCCCGAACCAGCTCCCAAGTTTCCCGCGTGCGTGTTGCGGTGGACACCAGCACGAGGTCCGGCCGGTAATTTTCAGCCGCAAGCCAGCGGCCCATCTCCGCGCCGTCGTGATGACCGCGCTGGTCGAGCCGGCGATCCTGATCCTTGCCCGAAGGGGCATCCCGCTCGGTCTTGGCATGGCGAAGCAGGATCAGGCGGCGCATACGGTCATCTCGTTCGGGGAAACATTGTCCACTGTGGCATGGGTCCACTCGCGGCGCGGAATAGTGTACAAGTTTACGCAGAACCTGTGACGGGCGCGAGTACCGTTACACCCAGAAAACAAGCCACTCTCTGCGATTTCCGGAACAGGTATGGACGAATCTTCTGAAAACCTCACCGGCGCACCCGCACGCCAGGGTCTGACCTTCGATCTCGATGTCGATATCTGCGTGATCGGCGGAGGATTGGCGGGCCTTACGGCGGCGCTGGAATCGGCGCGCCTCGGCGCGAGCGTGGTGGTGCTCGAAGGCCGCAGCATCGGCTGGAATGCATCCGGCCACAATCTCGGGACTGTGATGCCGGGATATGGCGTGCCCGCGTCCGATCTGATCGAGCGCGTCGGTTTCGAGGATGCGCGCGAGTTGTGGACGCTGGCGCAGGATGGCGCGGACTATGTCCGCAAGACGGCGGCGCCGATGCCGGACATCGCGCTGACCGACGGCGCGCTGGACGTCTCCCTTGTCGATGCCGGAGATGCGCTCATCAGCCAGTTGCAGACCATGGGCGAGGATTTCGGCACCGAGATCGAAGGCTGGCAGGTCGATCGCGTGCGCGAGGTGTTGAAAACGGATCGCTACTTCCATGCGATTCATTTTCCCAAGGCGTTTCAGCTCGACGCGCGAACCTATGTGCGGGGCCTCGCGGCGCTCGCGGAGAGCGCGGGTGTGCGCATCTTCGAGGATACGCCGGTGGTCAGCATCGATCCAGCGGGTATCCGCAAGCGCATATTCACTCCGTCGGCGAAACTGCGCTGCACCCACGTCGTGCTGGCCGGCAATGCGCATCTTGGCGCGCCCAGCCAGCGGCTGACTGCGACGCTGCTGCCCACCTGGCGTTATGCGGCGCTAACCGAGCCGCTCGGCACGCAACTGTTGCACACCGTCGCTTTTCGCGGGTCCGTGCTCGACAGTCACGGCATTGACCATTTCCGTGTTGTCGATGGCGACCGTCTGCTTTGGTCCAGTCCGGAGACGACATGGCAGGGCGATCCGAAGCATTATGTGAAGCGCATTCAGAACCGTATCGCCGCGACATTCCCCGAACTGGGACTGGTGAACATCGCGGAGAGCTGGAGCGGGATGTTCGGCCAGACCGTGCACGGCATGCCGCAGATCGGCGAGATCCAGCCGGGACTTTGGGTTCTCAGCGGCTTCGGGCGTCAGGGTCTGAATACGACGGCGATGGGCGGCCAGTTAGTAGCGCGGGGCATTCTTGCCGGCGACGATCGCTGGCGGCTGTTCTCGCCGTTTGAACTGGTCTGGGCTGGCGGTCCGGCAGGGCGTATCGCCGGGCAGGCGATAGATATGTGGGTACGGGGGCATTCCGCTGCAGCCGGTGCGCTGTCGCGGTACCGGGAACGGGCGCAGGCGCGGGAACTGGCGCGCGAGGAGGCCCGCGAAGCCCGGATCGCCTCCGCGAAGGCGCAGGCGTCACTTGCGCGGCAGCAGGCGTCGGCGGCGATGCATGAAGAACGGCGCGGGCTGGGTGACTGACGGGCGAATAAGTCCGGGATTGCGGGGCTATTCCGGCAGGATGTCCGTCGCGGCAGGGGCCTCGCGCGAACGTGAGACGGTTTGCGGCCAGACCGGCGTAACTTTTGGCGACAGGGGCCGTAGATCGTGATGGACAGCCTGTTTTCCGATGTGCACGGAGCCTTGACCATGATCGACCGCCGTATCCTGCTCGCGTCCGCGACGAGTCTTGCCGCGTTTTCGGCCTTCCGCTGGCTTGGCCTCGGCAGCGCCAGCGCCGGCGAAAAATCCACCGGGAAATTCGAGGTCGAGAAGACTCCGGAGGAATGGAAGAAGCAGTTGTCTCCTGCCCAGTATAATGTGCTGCGTGAAGCGGGAACCGAACGGCCCTTCTCCAGCCCTCTGAACAAGGAAAAGCGCAAGGGCACCTTCGCCTGCGCAGGCTGCGATCTGCCGCTGTTCGCGTCGGAAACCAAGTTTGAGAGCGGCACCGGCTGGCCGAGCTTCTATCAGGCGCTGCCCAATGCCATTCTCGAGAAGACCGATCGCAGCTTCATGATGGTGCGCACCGAGACCCTGTGCCGGCGCTGCGGCGGCCATCTCGGTCATGTCTTCGATGACGGGCCCAAGCCCACCGGCCTGCGCTACTGCATGAACGGGCTGGCCCTGACCTTCAAGCCGGCCGAGGGCGGGGCGACCTGAGCGATCCGGCAATTCTTGCCCCGCTAGGCAATTGTGCCCCGGTCATCTGGCCGGGGCATTTCATTTAAGGCGTTGATTTTACGTAGCAAACGCTGTTGGCACGGCGCTTGCGAACTCCTCTTCGACTGCGGCCGTGACTTTTGGGCACCGGCGGGCCGCCCGGATTGAAGCTGGAGACAATGTAATGGGTATCTTTGGAGCTCTCACCACGTCCGTCGCGGGTCTTCGTGCTCAGTCCTACGCGCTGGAAAACATCTCCGGCAACATCGCCAACTCGCAGACCACGGCCTTCAAGCGCATCGACACCTCCTTCCTCGATCTCATCCCGGAAACCGGCGTGAACGATCAGAAGGCGGGCAGCGTCACCACCGCCTCGCGCGAAACCAACACGGTGCAGGGCGACGTGCAGAGCGCCGCCGTCTCCACCTACATGGCGATCAGCGGCGACGGCTTCTTCGTGGTGCAGAAGCCCGGCAGCTTCACCGACAACAACCCGATCTTCAACGGCGTCGACAACTACACCCGCCGCGGCGACTTCACGCTCGACAAGAACGGCTATCTGGTCAACGGCGCGGGTTACTATCTGGAAGGCATTCCGATCGACCCGACCACCGGCAACGTCACCGGCAGCAATCCGCAGGTGCTGAAATTCGGCAGCGACTTCCTGCCGGCGCAGCCGACCACGACCGTGACCTATCGCGCCAACCTCGCGTCCTATCCGCTGACCACCAAGCACGACACCTCCATTCCGGGTTCGGAACTGCTGAATGTCGGCGACTTCACCGTCAATCCCAGCACGGTAGGCACGCCGCCGCTGCCGTATCTCGACAACGCCACCAGCGGCGCATCGGTCAACAGCGCGCTGACCACACCGACCAAGATCACCGGCGCGACCGCGCTCTCGGGCGGCGCCAACACGGACTCGCTGGCGGTCAGCTTCGCGGTCGGCGACACCATCACCGTGAACGGCAATACCATCACCTTCACCGCCTCGGGCGGCCTCGATGACGCCAACAACATTCCTGTCGACAGCACCGTCGATCAGTTGCTCGACAAGATCGACGGACTGAGCGGCAACTCGGCGCTGTCATCGACCGTCAATAATGGTTCGGTCGTTCTGCACACCGGCATTGCGAGCAACCTTGCCGTCAGTTCAAGCAACGCCACAGCTTTCGCAGCGCTCGGCTTCTCCGGGCCTGTGGCCGTGAATCGCCTCGGCGGCGGTACCGCCGGTGCCGGAACGGTGATCGGCTCCGACGCCGCGACCTTCATCCAGGAATCGATTTCCGGTGGCGCGACCACCGGTTACGACATTTCCGGCTCGCCGGTGAGCATCCAGTTCCGCTGGGCCAAGATGGATTCATCGACGCTCGGCCCCGGTCACACCGATAAGTGGAATCTGTTCTATCAGGTCGATCCGAACGCCACCGCTTCGGCGACGGCGTGGCAGAACGTCGGCACCGACTTCACCTTCAGCGCCAACGGACAGCTTACGCCGGCGGTCGCCTCGGTGACCCTGACCGCGCCCACCATCAGCGGCATCACGCTCGGCGATATCACCGTCAACTTCGGCGTCAGCGGCCTGACGTCCTTCGCCGACGCCAACGGCAACGCGCAGGTCAACGACATCCATCAGGACGGCTTCCCGGCCGGCTCGCTGCAGACGGTTTCGATCGGCGACAACGGCCGTGTGGTGGGCAACTACTCGAACGGCCGCAACATCGACCTCGCGCAGATCGTGCTCGCGACCTTCAACGGCGCGAATTTCCTCAAACGCATCGACGGCGGCGCGTTCGAGGTGACCGACCAGTCCGGCCCCGCGATCTATGGCAAGGGCGGCTCGATCACCGGCTCCGCGCTGGAAGGCTCGAACAGCGATATCGCCGACGAATTCACCAAGCTGATCGTTACGCAGCAGGCCTATTCGGCCAACACCAAGGTCATCACCACAGCGAACCAGATGGCGCAGGATCTTCTGAACGTCCTGCGATAGCCGCTGATGTGTTGTCGCACCACGCGACCTGAGATGGGCAGTTTGTTATGGGTCTGAGCCAAGCTCTTTCGACGGCGATGTCCGGATTGCGGGCGAACCAGGCGGCGCTGTCGCTGGTGTCGTCCAACGTCGCCAACGCCGAAACACCGGGTTACGTCCGCAAGACGACCAACCAGGTGCAGATGGCGACCGGCACCGGCGTCCAGACCATCGGCGTCAACCGCACGCTCGACGAATACATCCAGACCCAGCTCCGCACCGAAACGTCGGGCGCGTCCTATGCGAGCACGCGCGCGAGCTTCCTGAACAACCTTCAGAGCATCTACGGCGATCCCGGCTCATCAGCGACTCTCGAGGCAACATTCAGCGCGCTGAAATCCGCGCTTCAGGCGCTTTCGACCAGCCCGGACTCGCAGTCCGCGCGCATCGGCGTGATCAACGCGGCGCAGTCGATGGCGCAGCAGTTGAACGCGACGTCCAAGGGAATTCAGAACCTGCGCAACAGCGCCGAGCTCGGCCTGACCAATTCGGTCTCCACGGCCAACAACGCGCTGGCTGCGATCGCGAACATCAACAAGCAGTTGCAAGGCAGCGTCGGATCGACCGCGGCGACCGCCGCGATGCTCGATCAGCGCGATCAGTACATCACGCAGCTTTCACAACTGATGGACGTGCGCGTCGTTCCCGGCAACGGCGATCAGGTCTCCGTCTACACAACGTCGGGCGTGCAACTCGTCGGCGGTTCAGATGCGGCGACGCTGTCGTTCAATGCGCAGGGCACGGTGACGCCGGAAACACAGTGGAATGCCGATCCGGCCAAGAGCACCCTGGGCTCGATCACCATCACCTATGCCAACGGCGGAAGCATTGACCTCGTATCCAGCGGTTCGATCCGCTCCGGCGCGATGGCCGCGTATCTCGAACTGCGCGACAAGTCGCTGGTCCAGGCGCAGACCCAGGTCGACCAGCTTGCCGCGGCGATGGCCAGCGCCCTGTCGGACAAGACAACGGACGGCACGCCGGCGACATCCGGCGCGCAGACAGGATTCGATCTTGATCTGTCCGGTCTGCAGTCCGGCAATGTCATTCATCTTACCTATACCGACAACATCACCGGCACGCAGCGCAACATCTCGATCGTCCGTGTCGATGACCCGAGCGTTCTGCCGCTGAAGGACGATGTCACCGTCGATCCCAATGACAAGGTGGTCGGTATCGACTTTTCCGGCGGCATGGCGTCGGTGCTGACGCAACTCGGCGCGGCGTTCAGCGGCACCGGAGTTCAGTTCTCGAATCCATCTGGATCGACCCTGCGCGTGCTCGACGATGGTGCGATCGGTCAATCCGACATCAATGCCGCGTCGGTGACGACGACCACCACATCGCTGACGAGCGGCGGTCCCGAAATTCCTTTGTTCACCGACGGCGGCTATCCCTATTCCGGTGCGATCACGTCCTATGGACCGCAGCAAGTGGGTCTCGCCGGCCGCATCACGGTCAATGCCGGGGTGCTGGCCGATCCCTCGCGCCTGATCGTCTATGGCGCGTCGGTGCCTGCCGGCGACACCACGCGCTCGGATTTCATTCTTAAGCAGTTGACCTCAACCAGCTACAGCTATTCGGCATCAACGGGTATTGGATCGTCGACGTCGCCCTACAAGGGAACGTTGCTTGGTTTCACCCAGCAGTTCACCAGCATGCAGGGCAGCGCCGCCGCGTCGGCGCAGCAGTTGTCCGAAGGTCAGGATGTCGTGCTTGCCACGCTGCAGAAGAAAATGGATTCGGTGTCCGGCGTCGATATCGACGAGGAAATGGCGAACCTGCTTGCGCTGCAGAATGCCTATTCGGCCAACGCGCGCGTGATGTCCACCGTCAATTCCATGTTCCAGTCGCTGATGCAGGTACTGTGAGGAAGTCATGACCATCGAGGGCGTAAGCGGCCGGACATCGTATCTCGGCTCGTCCATCATCAATCTCAAAAGCCAGCTCGACGATCTCTCGCAGCAGCTTGCGTCGGGAAAGAAGACGAACACCTATTCCGGCCTGGGGGTGGACTCGGGTGTCGCGACGGGACTGCGCGCGCAACTTGCCGGAATTACCGCCAACAACAACACCGGAACGCTGCTCAACACCCGCATCAACATCGCGAACCTGTCGCTGCAGGGCATCAGCGACGCATCCAGCCAGGTCAAGGGTGCCGCCGCCGGCGCGACGCTCACGCTGGACAATACCGGCCAGACGGCAGGCCAGAAAACCGCGATGGCGTCGTTTACGCAGGTGATCGCGCTGCTGAACACCGAAGTCGGCGGCCGCTATCTGTTTTCCGGCCGCGCCACCGATACACCCGCAACGCAGCCCGCCGACGTGATTCTCAATGGCACCGGCACGCAGGCTGGATTGAAACAACTGATCGACGAACGCGCGCAGGCGGACGGCACCGCCGGGCTTGGCCGTACGGTGATCACATCGCCAACGCCGACCTCGGTGACCATCGGCGAAGACGCGGCCGGTTCGCCGTTCGGCCTCAAGCTCAGTTCGATCACTTCGACGCTGACGGGCTCCACCGTCACGGGTCCGGCCGGTTCGCCACCTGAAATGTCCGTGGACCTCGGCGCGACCAATCCGCAAGACGGCGACAAGGTGCGGTTTACGTTTTCGCTGCCCGACGGGACGTCGGAAACGATCGTCCTGACCGCGACGGCCTCGACGCCGGTGCCCGCCGGCAGTTTTGCCATCGGCGCGGATTCAACGGCGACCGCGGCCAATCTCAATGCAGCGCTCAATACCGCTGTCGGCACGCTGGCGAACACATCGCTTGTCGCTGCCTCGGCTGTCGCGGCCTCCAACGATTTCTTCAATTCGTCGCCGCCGCAGCGGGTCGACACCTCGACCAATCCGCCCGTCGCCCTGCGCAACGGAACGCCGACGGACACCGTCTCCTGGTACATCGGCGAGAACGGCAGCGATCCGGCGCGCGGGACCGCGGTTGCCGGCATTGATGATTCGATCACAGTTCAATATGGCGCGCGCGCCAATGAGGAGGCGTTTGTCGCGGCGCTGAAGAACATCGCGGTCTATGCGGCGGTGACGACGAACGCGAGCAACCCGAATGCAAACGGGCAATTGACAGCGCTGAATTCGCGTATCGTCGACAATCTCGCTGTGCATCCGGGCACGCAGTCGATCGAGGACATTCAGGCGGACTTCGCGGGCACCCAGGCCGCGATCAAGACGGCGAAGGACCGGCAGACCCAGACCGGCGCGGTAGCGCAGGCGATGCTCGACACGATCCAGGGCATCGACGACAACGAGGTCGCGGCCAAGATCCTCGCGCTGCAGACCAGCCTGCAGGCGTCCTATCAGACCACCGCATCGCTCTATCAGATGAGCCTGGTGAAGTTCCTGTAAGCTGCGCGGGCCTTTGCGCCCGTCGGACCTGCGTTCTCTCGCTGTCCAAAACGAAAAAGGCCTCCTTCTGGAGGCCTTTTCGGTGTCAGGGCGTGTGGATCAAGCGGCGGCGCTGTTGATATCGGCTTCGCTGGTCAGGCCGCGGGCCTGATCGAGCAGACGCTTTTCATAGGCGATCAGCTTCTTGGATTCCTTCAAGGCTTTATAGTAATCGCCGCTTAAAATGTAGTTATTGATGTCGTTGATCATCGGTGCAGCGCTCGGCACGGCGCTGAGGAAATCGCGCATCACGTCGAAATACACCGCGTGGTGTTCCTGCGGATCGTGCGAGATGTACATCAACTGGACCGCCAGGTAGATCAGCTTGGCCGGTGTGTCGGCGGTTTCGGGCGTCAGGATATCTTTCTCGCGCAAGACGGGCAGCCTCTCTCCCTCGATCAGGAATTTTGCACGCTGATCGGTATTGGTGATCACACACGAGCCGACAATGATCTTCTCGTGGGGCTTGAGTTCGACCTTCAAGGCCATGGTGATTCTCCCTGCGTCCTGATTTCCGGTTTTCGATCCAGCCCTGACGCAATCCTTTCGCTTTATGGTTAACGCGAGGTAAACGGCGGATCACCTCGCCGTGAGCGCGTAATACGAAATAGCCTTGCGGGATAAGCGTAATCGCGACTTTTTGCGGTGCATGCCGGACGGCGCAATCCGGACAGTTCGAGGCGCCCGGTTCATACCTTTTTAGATTGTTGGTCGCAATGTGCGCCGGTTCGCTGATGAAATCGGCGACACGCTTGTACACGTTGCGTCCACACCAGAAAGGTACCTCACATGTCTTCTATCGTTCTCTCGGCATCGGTTCGCCAGAACCTGCTGTCGCTCCAGTCGACCGCCGACCTGCTCTCGACCACTCAGACCCGCCTTGCCACCGGCAAGAAGGTCAACACGGCTCTCGACAACCCGACCAACTTCTTCACCGCCGCCGGCCTCGACTCCCGCGCCAGCGACATCAACAACCTTCTCGACGGCATCGGCAACGGCGTGCAGGTTCTGCAGGCTGCCAACACCGGCATCACCTCGCTGCAGAAGCTGGTCGATACCGCGAAGTCGATCGCCAACCAGGCTCTGCAGACCACTGTCGGTTACTCCAGCAAGTCCTCGGTCACCACGACGGCGATCGCCGGCGCGACCGCTGACGATCTGCGCGGCACCGCGACGGCTGCTGTGGCCGCAACCGCTGGCGTTCTGACCGCCGGTGCGTTCTCGACCATCGACGTCTCGGGCACCGGTTCGGCTGCCGTTCCGGCGACCGCTGCCACGACCTTCACGGGTTCGGGCTTCTCGGCGCTCGACGTGTCCTCGGGCTCGGTCAGCTTCACGCTGAACGTTGACGGTACCTCGCAGGCGATCACGATCGACGCTGCTGCGGTCACCGCTTACACCGGCGGCGGCGGCACTCTCTCGGGTACGGCTGCTGCGCTCACCGCGCAGGACGTTGCTGACCTGATCAACGACCAGTTCGGCTCCACGGCTGTGACCGTTGCCGGCGGTGAACTCGAGATCGCTTCGGCGACCACGGGCGCGACCTCGCAGGTCACGATCTCCGGCTACACCAGCACAGCCAACGGCGGCGCCACTGGCCTTGCCAACACCACCAGCACCGGTACCGCTGGTACGGCTGCCGTTCCGGCTGATTCGCAGACCTTCACTGTTGCGGTTGACGGCGGTTCCGCCCAGACCGTGACCTTGAGCGCTGCCAGTGTCACCACCTACAACACTGCCAACGGCACCACGCTCGACGCTTCGGCGCTGACTGCGGCGAACGTTGCCAGCATCATCAACAGCCAGATCACCGGCGCGACCGCTTCGGTCGTCGGCGGCGCGCTGACCTTCACTTCGGCTTCGACCGGCGCCACCTCCAACGTCGTCACCTCCGCGGTGACCTCGGCTGGCGGCGCAACCGGCTCGACCGGCGTGACCGCGGCGACCGGCACCGCCGGTACGGCTGCTGTTCCGGCCACGACCGCGCTTGGCGGCCTGACCCTCAACATCGCTTCGACCGGCGGCGGCACTGCCACCACCATCACCTTCGGCGATGGCACGGGCGGCACTGTGAAGACCCTGAACCAGTTGAACGCCGCTCTTTCGGCGAACAACCTGCAGGCGTCGATCAGCACCGACGGCAAGATCACCATCACCACCTCGAACGACTACGCTTCGTCCACGATCGGTGCCATCACCGGTACCGCGACGAATGTCGGCAATGCGTTCGTCGGTGCGACCGGTGGCGCTCCGGTGGTTGACGCGGTGGCTCAGACCACCCGTGCGAACCTGGTGACGCAGTACAACAACGTTATCGACCAGATCCGCACGACGGCTCAGGATGCTTCGTTCAACGGCGTGAACCTGCTGAACGGCGACCAGCTCAAGCTGGTGTTCAACGAAACCGGCAAGTCCACCCTGTCGATCACGGGCGTGAACTTCAACCCGGCCGGTCTTGGCCTCGGCAGCCTGACGGCTGGCACCGACTTCATCGACAACGCTGCGACCAACAAGGTCCTCGCGTCGCTGAACGATGCCTCCAGCACGCTGCGCGGCCAGGCTTCGGCCCTCGGCTCGAACCTCTCGATCGTGCAGATCCGTCAGGACTTCTCGAAGAGCCTGATCAACGTGCTGCAGACCGGCTCGTCGAACCTGACGCTGGCCGACACCAACGAGGAAGCGGCGAACAGCCAGGCGCTGTCCACCCGCCAGTCGATCGCGGTGTCCGCGCTGGCGCTGGCCAACCAGTCGCAGCAGAGCGTTCTTCAGCTCCTCCGCTAATCGCGGAAGCGGTAGACAACACGGAAACGGCGGGGGAAACCCCGCCGTTTTCTTTTGCCGGCCTTTTTGCGCGGAACGCGGGGCCTGATCCGGCCAGCGGGCAGGGGCCGGTGCGTCTTTACCTTTTGTTAGGGGAACAATTTAATGGCATCTTAACCATAATTTAAATCGTGCCTTCTAAAGATTAACGCCAAAGACGGCCGTCGATGCGAGCGCCGTTCCGTAATCGGCTTGGCTTATCAAGGAAGGTACTCAAATGTCCGATATCGTTCTTTCGGCGTCAGTTCGCCAGAACCTGCTGTCGCTGCAGTCCACGGCGGACCTGCTGGCGACCACCCAGACCCGCCTTGCCACCGGCAAGAAGGTCAACACGGCCCTCGACAACCCGACCAACTTCTTTACCGCGGCGGGTCTCGACGCCCGCGCCAGCGACATCAACAACCTCCTCGACGGCATCGGCAACGGCGTGCAGGTGCTGCAGGCGGCCAACACCGGCATCACCTCGCTGCAGAAGCTGATCGACACCGCCAAGTCGATCGCGAATCAGGCGCTGCAGACCCAGGTCGGCTACACCAAGTCTGTGGTCACCACGGCGCCGACTGCTGGCGCGAACGGCGCGAACATTCTCGGCACCTCGACGCCGGCGACCGCGGGCACCGTCAACGCCGGCGCCTTCACACCGGTCAACGTCTCGGGCGCGGGTTCGGCTGCCATACCGGCGACCGCAGCGACGACTTTCACCGGCTCGGGCTTCTCGGCGCTTGATCTCACCTCGGGCTCCGTCAGTTTCACCCTGAATGTTGACGGCACCTCGCAGGCCATCACGCTCGATGCCGCTGCGGTCACCGCCTACACCGGCGGTGGCGGTACTCTGGCTGGTACGGCTGCTGCGCTTACCGCGCAGGACGTTGCCGACATCGTCAATGACCAGTTCGGTTCGACGGCCCTGACCGTCTCCGGCGGTGAACTCCAGATCGCCTCCGCGACCACGGGCGCGACCTCGCAGGTCACCATCTCCGGCTTCACCGATACGGCGGCCGGTGGCTCGACCGGTCTTGCCAACACCACCAGCACCGGCACGGCAGGCGTCGCGGCTGTTCCCGCCGACTCGCTGGCTTTCACCGTGACGGTCGACGGCGGTGCGGCGCAGCCCGTCACCATCAGCGCGGCAACGGTTGCGGCCTACAACTCCGCCAACAGCACGACGTTCAATGCGGCGAGCCTCAGCGCATCGAACATCGCCTCGATCATCAATTACCAGGTCGGCAGCACTGTCGCTTCCGTCACAGGCGGTAATCTCGTGTTCACGTCCACAACCACGGGCGCGGCCTCCAGCATCGCAACCAGCGCCGTCACAGCGGCGGGCTCGGCCACCAACACCACCGGCATCACCGCGAACAGCGGCGCGGGCGCGGCAAGCAGCGGCGGCCTCAACGGCACCACGCTGACCATCGCCTCGACCGGCGGCGGCACGCCCACCAACATCACCTTCGGTACCGGGGTCGGTGAGGTTTCGACCATCAACCAGCTCAACGCCGCGCTGCTGCCGAACAACCTGCAGGCCAGCATCGCCACCAACGGCGCCATCACCATCACCACGGCGAATGACGCAGCATCGTCGACGGTCGGCACGCTTGGCGGCACCTCGACCAATCCGGGCGGTGTGTTCGCCGGCCTCAGCATCTCGGCACCGGTGGTCGATCCGACCTCGCAGGCGACCCGCGCCAATCTGGTCTCGCAGTACAACAACATCATCAACCAGATCAAAACGACGTCGCAGGACGCTTCGTTCAACGGCGTGAACCTGCTGAACGGCGACCAGCTCAAGCTGATCTTCAACGAAACCGGCAAGTCGACGCTGAACATCACCGGCGTCAATCTCGACCCCGCCGGTCTCGGCCTCGGCACGCTGACCGCCGGCACCGACTTCATCGACAACGTCGCGACCAACAGGGTGCTGGACTCGCTGAACTACGCCAGCAGCTTCCTGCGCTCGCAGGCATCGACCCTGGGGTCGAACCTCTCGATCGTGCAGATCCGTCAGGACTTCTCCAAGAACCTGATCAACGTGCTGCAGACCGGCTCGACCAATCTGACTATCGCCGACACCAACGAAGAGGCGGCTAACAGCCAGGCGCTGTCGACCCGCCAGTCGATTGCGGTGTCCGCGCTGGCGCTGGCTAACCAGTCGCAGCAGAGCGTGCTGCAGCTTCTGCGGACTTAAGAGACGGCTAATGGACAAAGCAGGAAAGCGGCGAGGGGGCATCCTCGCCGCTTTTTTGTGCCGGAAACTGTTGCTATTGATTGAGACGTCCGCCGGGGCCGATATCCGCAACACAAGGGAGACAGAATGTGCCCCTGAGAGTCGAGCTCAAGCCGCTTGAGCGCATCGTCATCGGCAAGAGCGTCATCACCAATTCGGAAACACGCGCGGTTTTCCTGATCGACGGCGATACGCCGATCCTGCGCGAAAAGGATATTCTGACGGCCGAGACCGCGAACACGCCGGCCAAGCGGATTTATCTGTGTGTGCAGCAGATGTATCTCGAAGATGACATCCCGAAATATCAGGATCTCTATCTCGGCTTCGTGAAAGACTTGCTGGAAGCCGTGCCCAGTTCGCGCGGACACATAGAAGCCGCAAGTAATCTTATTTTAAGCGGTTATCTTTACAAAGCTCTAAGAGAAATCAGGAAACTGATAAGCCGCGAAGACGAACTCTTGTCGAGGTAATGGATGTCCAACGCTGCCGCACAGGCCTACGCGCGTACTGCCCAAACGACTGCATCACCTCGCGAGATCGAGGCGCAGGCCCTACTGAAAGCGGCCAACAAGCTCCAGGACATCGTCAACAATCTCGGCCGGACCGACGACGAATTCGCCGCCGCGCTGCTGTTCAACCGCAAGCTCTGGGCGATCCTGTTGAGCGCCGTCACCAGCGACGACAACCAGCAGCCGATCGAGGTTCGCCAGAACATCGTCAACATCGGAACGTTCGTGCTGACGCAGACTGCGGAACTGCAACTCAATCCGCAGCGCGACAAGCTCAAGCCGCTGATCGACATCAACTGCAATCTCGCTGCGGGTTTGTCGGGTCGCGCCTAAGCCGGAGCAGGGCGATGTCTGACATCTACAGCATCCTGCAATCGAACTACGTGGCGGTCGGTTCCAACGTGAACTACTCGAAGGGCCCGTATGTGGCCGTCGATGCCGCGAGCTATGAAGGCAACTGGACAGGCAAGTACGCCAACAACGACCAGTTCAGCATCCAGGTGTCCAACGTCGTCGGCTTCCGCGCCAAGGTGCGCTACCAGAGCGGCACGACCGTGAAGTATCAGGATGTGCTGATCCGCGACAATTCATTCAGGGTTGGCGACTCGAAGTTCACGCTGACCAAGCAGGGCACGGCGCAGATCAAGACGGTGATGACCAATCCCGCCACCGGCGCCCAGTCGCTCGAAACCGCGTACGCCAAGCAGGGCTGATCGCGCGCCCTGCCGCTGCGAGAATCCTAGACCCTCAGATCGGTATTCCGGCGCATGTTGTCTTCGCGGGCGATATCCATCGCCCGCAGATAGGCGCGCGCGCGCAGCCGCGCCTCGTCGGGATACTGGCGAACCACAAGGCTCGTTCGGCTGTCCACCGTCCGATAGACGATCTCCGCCGCCGCGCGGTCGATCACCACCTGCTTCGACAGCCGGTCGGTTTCACCTAGCGGATCGTAACGCGCCTGCACGGAGGCGTCCGGAGCGGTGACGGCCTTGTCTGCAGGAAGTTGCGTCGGGACAGCCGTCCTCGCTGCGTCGGACGCAGGTTCGGCATATGTCGCGACAACCGATGCCCCCACCGGTTTGATGTTGAAATCTGCACTCATGGCAGCCTCTGGCTCCCGCTCGAGTCAAATCCCAACCCCTCCAGTTCCCATACTGGCGGAACCGTCTAAATCCGGTCCTTATGTTGCTGCGGTGAATTGATTCAAAATGTTTGCGTTGTGCGATGCGGTGACGCAGCACGAATGCCGCTGCGAGCGAAAGCTCTCGCAACGGCGGAGTGGAAGGGGCGATGCCTGAAAATAATTGCTAAAGCGAGCGGCTGACCGACAGCGGCGTGGCATGGCGCTGGTTCGGCATCGCGCGCTGGCCGCCGGCGGTGTAGCCGTTGGGCAGGTTCTTGCGCTGCATTTCGCCGTTGACGCCCCGGATGATGCCTTCGGAAACAGCGTGCGCCGTCGCCAGCACGGTCAGATTGACCTGCAGCATGGCGCGGAATGTATCGTGATAGCGATGCAGGGCTGTCAGCAGTTCGGGAGTCGTTTTCTTGAGATAGTCACGGCTGCGCGTCACATGCGCGATGGATTCGACATATTGCCGCGACATATCGCTTTTCTGGGCTTCCAGCGCCATCGCTTCGCGGACATTGCCGCCGCGTACCAGTTCGGTTTCGCGCTCCACAATGCCGAGCAGCGAACTCATGATCTTCATCATGCCCTCGGCGAGCTTGCGGGCTTCGGCGGGTGTCGATGCTGGCGCCGGAGCGGGGGTCTGCTGTTGCTGCTGGATCATGATTTCCTCAGGCGCGTTCAGGCCGCTCTGTTGGCCTGTTGCAGGATCAGGGTGCGGTAGACGTCGCTGGAGATGCCGACGCCGCCGGCCTGTGCGAACGATTTGGAATATTGCTCGGTCATCATCGAGCGCCAGATGCCGGTGCCCGGCGTGTTGCCGTAGGGACCATCGCCCTTGATGCCGCTCATCATTTGCGAAAACATCGAGTTCAGAAACACTGCCTCGAAATCCTGCGCCTGGGCTTTGGCTTTCGCCTGTTTCTCCGGCGAAACTTTCGTCAGGGCGTCCTGCAACAGGAGATCGGCACGGCCGCCGGTGAAGGTGACGGGTGCGTTCGTCGTGCTCGGGAGGAGGCTCATCACATCACCTCGATGTCGGCCTGGATCGCGCCCGAGGCCTTGATCGCCTGCAGGATGCCGATCAGGTCGCGCGGGCCGATGCCAAGGCCGTTGAGACCATCGACAAGCTGCTGCAGCGAGACGCCGTCCTTGACGACCGCGAGTTTCTTGCCGTCCTCCTGAACCCCGACGCGCGTGTTCGGCGTCACGGTGGTCCGTCCGCGCGAGAACGGCGCGGGCTGGCTGACCTGCGGGCTTTCGGAAATCGTCACGGTGAGGTTGCCCTGCGCGACAGCAACGGTGGCGACGCGCACATCGCGGCCCATCACGATGATGCCGGAGCGTTCGTCGATGATGATCTTGGCGCCCAGATCCGGCTCGACCTGCAATTGCTCGATCTCGGTCAGCAGCGCCACCACGTTGCCCTTGAACTCCGCCGGAATGCTTAGTTGCACGGTAGAGGGGTCCACCGGCTCGGCGGTCTTGGTGCCGAGGTAATCGTTGACGGCGGCGGCGATCCGCTTGGCGGTGGTGAAGTCACCGTTGCGCAGCGCGAGGCGGACATTCGGCAGCCGGTTGAGGGCGAATTCGATTTCGCGCTCGATGATCGCCCCGTTGGCGATGCGGCCGACGGTGGGAACGCCTTTGGTGACGCTGGCGGCCTGGCCTTCAGCCGAAAAGCCGCCGATGGCGAGCGAGCCCTGCGCGACCGCGTAGACGTTGCCGTCCGCGCCGAGCAGGGGCGTGACGAGCAGGGTGCCGCCCTGCAGGCTCTTGGCATCGCCGAGCGCCGATACGGTGACGTCCATCCGGGTGCCTTGGGTGCCGAAAGCAGGCAGGTTACCGGTGACCATCACGGCGGCGACGTTGCCGGTACGGATGGTGGAGCCGCGGATGTTGACACCCATGCGTTCGAGCATCGCTTGCAGCGACTGCTTGGTGAAGGGGATGTTGTTGAGGGTGTCGCCGGTGCCGTTGAGGCCGACCACAAGACCATAGCCGATCAACTGGTTCTGGCGCACGCCCTCAATGTTCGCGAGATCCTTGATCCGCGATGTCGCATGGGCCGGCGCGCCGGCGGTGATGACGGCGGTCAGCAGGGCGATCGCCATGCAAGCTGCCTGAGAAATCCGAAACATCCTCTGCTCCCCGCTGAGGTCTTGGCGGCCCGTTCCGTGCTCCCCACGCAACTGGTCCGCCATTAACTATGCGAGGGCCATGCCAACGGCGTGATGCATCTAAGGGACTGTTTTATTTGGTTATTTTTTACGACGGAGAGTTTGGCATCGGCGCGCCCGGGCCGATCTTTGCCGTATCCGGCATAAATTGCCGGGTCGTTTACCTCCCGTTAACCATAAACGTCGCACTTTGAGGCTGCAGGCTCGCGGACCGGCATGAGGCCGAGAGACGCTGCGCAGAGAGATCGGCACGATGCGAATCTACGGACCGAATGGAGCCAATCTGGCCTCGCCGGCGGCGAATGCCCGGCGGTCGGGTTCGACCACATTTTCCCTTGGCGACATCAGCACGGCCGCCGAAACGCGCTCCGCAGCTCCGCCCCGTGCCGCCGGCAGTATTGATGCGCTGCTGGCAATGCAGGGTGTCGAGGATTCCACCGAACGGCGCCGGCGCTCGGTCGCCCGTGGCCGGACTGCCCTCGATGTGCTGGACGACCTCAAGATCGGGCTGCTGGCCGGGGCCTTCGATGCCGGTACAGTGGCTCGTTTGCGCACTGCAGCGGCTGATCTGAAGGTCACCTCGGGCGATCCCGGCCTCGATCAGGTGCTGTCTGAAATCGAGCTGCGGGTGGAGGTCGAACTCGCCAAGGCCGGCCAGTCCGCAGGCGGATAGGGCGTTCCGGGGCCGCCAAAGCCGGTCAAGGTTCCCTGTGGATTGGTATTTCTGGCGGGGATTCCGGGGATTTTCAGCCCCCACGCGATATTGTCTGTCACAAGGCGTAGCTATATAAGCTGCGGCGCGAACGGGCATTTTCCGTCCGCCTTGTACGCCGACATGGACCGCACTTGGAAAAGTTGAAGAACTACAGGCCCTCTGAAAAAGAGCCTTTCATGAACGAGCGCCAGCGGGAGTATTTCCGCCGCAAGCTGCTCGACTGGAAGGATGAGATCCTTCGGGAATCCAAGACCACGCTTCAGCAGCTTCAGGAAGAAAACGTCTATCATCCTGATCTTGCCGACCGCGCGTCATCGGAGACCGATCGCGCCATTGAGCTTCGAGCGCGCGACCGGCAGCGCAAGCTGATTTCCAAGATCGACGCCGCCCTGCAGCGGATCGAGGACAATACCTACGGCTATTGCGAGGAAACCGGCGAGCCGATTTCGCTGAAGCGGCTGGAAGCCCGCCCCATCGCGACATTGTCGGTCGAAGCGCAGGAGCGCCACGAGAAGCGCGAGAAGGTTTACCGCGACGAGTAACCCGTCGCGTCGTGAATGAAATTAAAAAGCCCGGCGACCCAAGGTCGCCGGGCTTTTTTGCGATTACCAGTGATGGTGATGGTGGCGACCGCGCTTGATCACAATCACCTTCTTGTGGTGGCCGCGATGCCATCCGCGGTCGCGGTGCATGTAAGCGTGCGAATTGCGATACCCATGATGATGGTGCATTCCGCGCTCCTTGATCACGACGGTCTGCGCGCTGGCAGCAATCGGGGCCGTGAAAGCGAGTGCCGCAGCGGCTGCAACAACATAAGCAAATTTTTTCATCGTCTCTCCTCTGATAGGGTGAGAAGAACAGTAGCGAGCGGCGGATGTTCCGGGTGCGACGTGAAGATTTTGATGAATGACCGTTCAGATTGATGCGGATCAGTCGGCGCGTATCTTCCGGCGGAGGCTGTAGTCGTGAGGAAACGGACATCCCTCGCGGCGCGCCACCTGTTTCACCGCCAATATCGTTCGCTTGAAAATGCTCGCGGCGCGCGCGGCGGAGCCGCCGGCGGCAACATGCGCCTTGAGGCGCTCGATATCCTCCGCGGACCAGCTTGTCTTGGTCGGGCGTCTCATGAGTTCACGATTTCGGCGGGCGCAAGCCCGGAGACGACGCCCAGTCGTCCATGTGAGACGCGGTTTCGAGCTGGCGTGCCTTCTTCAGAATCGCCTCGCGTTCGGGTCCCGGTGACAGCAGCGCAGCCTTGGCGCGCAGTTCCGCCGCCATCGCTTTCCAATCCTGAGCCGGGTCCGGTCGTTTGGTCATTCTGATCCATGATCCGATGAAGGCGCATTATATCGGTTCAAAAAGCGCAGGCTTTATCATTTGATAAAGAACCAAAGCGCATCGAGCGCGTTGGTGGGCATGGCGCCACCGGATGCATTGCTCAGAAAATTAAAGCTGCACTCACGGCTCGACGCGCCGGACGTGAGCGCGATTCGCAAGCTCAGTTTCACCTACCGCGAAATGTCGGCAGGGGATGATTTCTGCCGTCAGGGCGACAAGGCGACATCCTGCGCCATCGTGGATGAGGGGATGCTCGGGCGTTATCACACGATGAGCGACGGCAAACGGCAGTACATCTCGCTTCACATCGCAGGCGACTGGGCCGACGCGCAGGGATTGTTTCTCGATCACATGGATCATTCCATTTGCGCCATGGGGCGCGCGTCGGTCTATTCGATTCCACATCAGGAGTTGTTCAAGTTGTTCAAGGAGCGGCCGCAGATCGGCTTCGTGGTCTGGCGCGAAACCCTGATCGACGCGGCGATCTTCCGGATGACCATCACCAATAACAGCAGCAGGCATGGCGCGGCGCGGCTCGCGCACTTTTTCGCCGAACTCTACTATCGGGCCAATGCGGTGGATTTGGTTCGCGGCGGCGCCTGCGCGTTGCCGCTCAATCAGACGCAGTTGGGAGAAGCGCTCGGCATGTCGATCGCCACGGTGAACCGCAATTTGCAGAAATTGCGCAGAAGCGGAGCGGCTGACTGGAGCGGAGGCAGATTGACCGTGAAAAACTGGAGCAAGCTGACGGCCATCGGCGGCTTCGATCCGTCGTATATTTATCAAAAGGTGCAGGGCAAGCGGTAGCGTCCAGCCGAAATCAGGCCGCAAGGCTGAAGCCGGAAATCTTGACGCGGTTGCGGCCCGAGGCTTTGGCTTCGTAGAGCGCGGCGTCGGCTCTGTTCAGCAGCGATTGCAAGGTTTCCGGCTCGGTTGAGCGAACCGCGATGCCTGCGCTGACGGTTGCGCGGATCGGTCCGCTTGCGGCCGGAACCGATGTCGCCTCGATCTGCGAGCGGATGCGGTCGGCGACGGCCGCCGATGACTTAGGCGTCGAGTCCGGCATGATGATGCAGAACTCTTCGCCGCCCATGCGCGCGGCCAGATCGTTGGCCCGGATATTGGCGTGAATCACGTCGGCGAAGGCCATCAGGATACGGTCGCCGGAATCGTGTCCGAAGCGGTCATTGATGGCCTTGAAGTAATCCAGATCCATCATCACCACAGCCGTTCCGGCGGGTGCGATATCCTGCGGATTGTCCAGGAGCGCGCGCCGGTTGAGCAGGCCGGTCAGGGCATCCTTCATGGCGTCCGACTTGTGGCGGTTCGCGATACGCATCTGGTTGAGGGTGAGGGAGAGTGCACCCATGCCGCTCAATCCCGCGATCGCGACAATAGAATTGATCTCTTCCGCCCAGTTGGCAGGTCGCGAGGTCAGGATGAGTTGTCCCTGCTCGGCGAGCGCGTAGCCGCATGCGATGAACGATGCGGCGGTGATGGCGCAGAACACCGTGTTGGCCGTCATGAGAAGCGGAGACTCTGCCCGTGCGCGCCAGTAGTGGCGTCCTGTCATGACAAGAAGAATGCCGATGGCGACGTTGCCGATCATGGTTCCGACGCCCGAGTATCCCAGCGTGAAAGCCTTCGCGGTCAGGAGACAGGAAATCGCGGTGCAGACGGTCGTCGTGGTCCAGTCCGTCTGGCCGGAACAGAACCGGGCACAGCCCGCATGAAGCAACCCAAATCCCGCGATGAGGAATAAAAACGAGACCAGCAGGAATGTCGCGTTGTAGCTCTCCACCACTGTGCCGAAGAGGGCGACGCCGACGACGATCAACGCAAGGGCAATCGCCCACATCAAGAGATGAGTCTCGGACCGTCCGATCGCCCACATCATGAAGAACGTCAGGCCGAGCGATGCGCCCGAAAAGCCGATGGCAACAAGAACGGAAAGCTGATCGAGAAGCATGCGAGTGGGCCGCCTGAGTAATCCGGCTCCTACATAGGTCAATGACTATTACCTAACCAACCACAGTCGCGTCATTCGCCCTTCAAGGTGATCAAATGGTTACTCTGTTCGGTCAAAGGATCGCGTTACCGTTCGCGCGGTATCTTGTCCACGACGGCGTACTTCGCTTCCTGCGTCCGGCGCCGCTACGCCAGAGTGTGAACGATGACCGGTCCAGCGACAGCGGTCGCAGGGCCGGTCAGCAGCGGCGAAAGGCTTTTTTCGATCCACGCGAGTCCGCGCCGGTTCGACTCTTCGGCTCCTGCGACATTGTTGAAGATGCTGATCGCCGTCACCGTATCGTCCGGAGCGTAGATCACATAATAGGCCATGAAGCCTTCGACATCGCTGATGATCGGGATCGCGCCTTCCTTGATCCTGCGCGCAAGTTCCTCGGCCATCCCGGTTTTGGCTTTTCCCTGACGGATTGCGGCATACATGGCTTCCTCCTTTTCCGGCCGGCTGCCCTGACGGAAAATTATCACTTTCGCCGCTCGCTGAACACGGCGGATGACATGGCCTGCAGCAAACGATCACGGCCTGCATCAGGGGAGCTGATGCAGGCCGTGTCGTGAACACCGTGCCGCGCCTAGGTTCGCTGCCCGGTGTGGGAGCTCGGGAGAAGGACGGTGGGAGCCGTCCCGGCGGTCGCATGATCTCCTTGAAAATCGGTTGCGTGTGAGGCGTTGGACGATCAGAACGGCAGCAGGATATCGAAGGCCTGCTGGCCATAACGGGCCTGCTGCACATCGGTGATCTGGCCGCGGCCGCCGTAAGCGATGCGGGCTTGCGCGATCTTGCTGGAGTCGATGGTGTTGTCGCTCTGGATGTCTTCCGGCCGCACGATGCCGGCGACGATCAGTTCGCGGACCTCGAAGTTGACGCGGATTTCCTGCTTGCCCTCGACCACCAGATTGCCGTTCGGCAGGAGCTGCGTCACCACGGCGGCGACATTGGTCTGCAATGCCTCCTGCCGGTTGACCGAGCCCTTGCCGTCGCTGGAGGAGGTGGAATCAGCGGTCAACATGCGTCCGGGCGGGATCGCGGCATTGGTGCCGGGGATCTTGTTGATGCCGAAGAAGCTGGTGACGCCGGAGTTCTCGGAGTTGGTGCGGCTGCGCTGGGTCTCGTTGGCGATGTTGGCCTTGTCGGTGATGTTGACCTGCACGGTCAGGATGTCGCCGATCTGATGCGCGCGCTGATCCTTGAAGAAGGCGCGCGAGCCGTTCCGCCACAGCGAATTCGGATTGAACGAGGCGGGTTGCGGCGCGGGCATCGGCATCGATACCGGCTTGTAGCCGGCCTGGGTGGTCGGATTGTCGATAGCCGAGAGCTTCGGCTTCTCACCGATCGCTGCGAGGCGGTCGAGCGAGGAGCATCCGCTGGCCATCGTGCCGAGTGCGAGCAGGCTGCCTGCGACGATTATGCGGTTGAACGCGTGTGACTTCGACATGACTGGTTACTCGGCTTTTCTGGAGTCGGAAGCGGCAGGAGGCTCGCTGTTTGAAAGTGCTGCGGTGGTGAGGCGAGGTCCTCGGACGACGATGGAGACCTGTCCAGGGCCGGTGACCACGCCCTGAACGGTGCGTTTGGATTGCAGGTTGGTGACGCTGATGGTGTCGCCTTCGGTGCCGCTTTCGAGCGCCTTGCCACGGCCGGTGAGATAGAGGCCCGGCGTTTCATAGATCAGCATCACGCTCTGGTCCCGGGACACCATGTCCGGCTTGCCGAGGTCCGCGGCCTTGAGTGCCTGTCCGGCGCGCATCGGCTTGCGGACCTGCATGCCGACGGCGCGGTCACGGATCGCGATATCGTTGCTGAGCTCGGCCTTGGGCCGGCGCTCTACCACTACATCGGACGACTTGAGAATGTCGTTGCGCTCGACGGAGCGGGTGAGCACCGCGGCTTCCACGGTTTCCACCGCGACGCCGGTGAAGCGCAGCCTGGTCGCCGTATAGGTCACGTCGTTGGGAATCTCGAAGGTGATATCGAAGCGACCGTTGCGCGGGTCGAAGCGCACGATAGTGGCGCGCAGGTCGCCACTGTGCGCGGCATCGAGCTGAAGCTCACGGAGGTCGCGCTCGAAATTGACCGAGATGTTGGCGGCGTCGCCGAGACCGTTGCGATGTTCCAGCACGCGGGCGATCTGCTGTTCGATTTCCTTCGCGGCGAGCGTGCGCGAGGCGCGGGTTACGGAGACTTCGCGGATGTCGTTGGTTTGGACGCCGATCACGTCATGGGCGCGCAGCACCGACAGCAACTGCTGTGTCGGCAGCGATCCGGTGGTGCCGAGGTCGGGGGCGCGGAAGATGGCGATCTGCGCGGCGGTGCCGGCGTTCTCCACCACGTCGCCGATGCGCACCACATCGCTGCCGACGGTGACGCTGGCGCGCAGGGTTGGCGCAGCGATCGTGTTCCGTTCGGCCTGCGCGAATGCCGCGCCGGTAAAGGCGAGCAAGGCGGCAACGATGAGTGTCGAGCGCAACATCATTCTCTCCCTCAGCGGAACATGCCGGTGGTGGCCTGCATCATCTGGTCGGCGGCGCTGACGACCTTGGCGTTCATTTCATAGGCGCGCTGCGCGGCGATCAGGTCCGAGATTTCGGACACGACTTCGACGTTGGCGGATTCCAGGTTGCGCTGCTGCATGTCGCCGAAGCCGTCCGCGTTGGCGAGGCCATCCTGCGGCGGGCCGGAGGCGGGCGTATCGGTGAACAGGTTGTCGCCGATCGACTGCAGACCTGCCTTGTTGATGAAGCGGGTGAGGCCGATCTGGCCGACAACGGTTGGCGTTGTCGTGCCCGGCGTCGTCACCGACACCTGACCCTGTGCGTTGATGGTGAGGCCGGAGGAATTCTGCGGAATGGTGATGGTCGGCTGGACCGGATTGCCCTGCGCGTTGACCACGCGGCCCTGACCGTCGGTGGTGAACGAGCCGTCGCGGGTATAGGCATAGGTGCCGTCGGTCATCTGGATCTTGAAATAGCCCTCGCCACGGATGGCGATGTCGAGGTCGCCGCCGGTCGGGGTGAGCGTGCCCTGCGTCATCAGGCGCGGGGTGCCGACGGTCTTGACACCGCCGCCGATGTCGATGCCGACGGGAAGGATGGTGCCTTGATCGGACGCCTGCGCGCCGACGCGCTTGACGTGTTCGTAGATCAGGTCCTGGAACTGCGCGCGCTGCTTCTTGTAGCCGGTGGTGCGCAGGTTCGCGATGTTGTTGGAGATGACCTGGACGTTGAGTTCCTGGGCCGCCATCCCGGTCGCTGCTGTATAGAGTGCGCGCATGGGTCTGTTTCCTTATGCCGGAACGTCGGCGAGCATCTGGATTGCGTTCTTGCGGAGGTCGCTCTGCTGCTGCATCAGCGATGCGACCGACTGATAGGTGCGCATGACTTCCATCATGCGGGTCATCTCAGCGACGGCGCTGACATTGGACTTCTCGACGAAGCCCTGATTGACGCGCGAGGCGAGGTCGGGCTGGGCGGCTATGCCTGCGGGGGCCGCGTAAAGATTCGAGCCTTCCTTGGTGAGCCGCTGCGGGTTGTCGAACTTCACCAGCTTCAGCTTGCCGCGAATGGAATCGAACTGGGTGACGATGCCTTCGCGTACCGTGATCGTGCCTTCGCCGGAGATCACGATGTCCTTGTCGGTCGGCTGGAAAGTGATCGGCCCGTTGGTGCCGAGCACGAGGTTGCCACCAGTGGTGACGAGCTGGCCCTGCGAGTTGATCTGGAACGAACCGTCCCGGGTGTAGCGTTCGCCCTGCGGCGTCTGGATCGCGATGAAGCCCTTGCCGTCGATGGCGACATCGAGCGGGTTGCCGGTCTTCTCGTTCGGCCCCTGGGCAAAATCGTGATAGGCGGTGCGGTCATGAACGAAGCTGATCCGGCGGTCGCTGACCGAGAAGTTGTCCTCGTGCGCGCCCGTGGTCAGGTATTCCTCGAACAGCGACTTGCTGGCCTTGAAACCGTTGGTGTTGGTGTTGGCCACATTGTTCGCAATGATGTCGATCTGCCGCTCAAGCGACATCTGCCGCGACAAAGCGACGAGAAGCGTATTCTCCATCGGCCAATCTCCCCTTGTTGAACCGCGGCCTGCCTCTCCCAAGACCGGACGCGGATCGTGCGAACCGTTGAAGCTCTCCCAAGCCGCGGTTCGCCATTCTACAATGCGAGAGGTGTGCCAACTCAAAAATGCGAGGAATTACATCGGCTTGACGATTTCAGAGGCTCGCCGGACCCCGGCAATAACCTCTTGTTGACCATGTTGTCCCGGCAAAAATTTCCCACTCGAAACATAAAAGAAAGATTTCGTTAACCATTGCGTCCGTACGGTGGACAAAGAGGGCGCTCACGCGCCGGCGGCCTTTGTATCGCGTCAATTCAAGCCAGTTCGGCAGCATCGCGCCCATCCCGGGACCATGGGCAGGGCAATGGCAGACGAGGATCAGGTCGAAGAGGGCAGCGCCGAGGCCGCGGCCGCGCCGAAGGGCAAGCGCAAGCTCATTATAATGGGTGGCGCTGTGATGCTCGTGGCGTTGCTGGGCGGGGGTGGCTGGTTCTTCTTCATGCGCGGACACCACGGCAAGGAAGAGCATGCCGCTGCGCCGCCGCCGAAGCCGCCGGTCTTCCTCGATGTGCCGGAAGTCCTGGTCAATCTGTCCAGCATGCCCGGCGAGCGGGTTCAGTATCTCAAGGTCAAGGTCGTGCTTGAGGTGAAGGATCAGCCTCTGATGGCGCAGATCGCGCCAACCATGCCGCGCGTGACTGACCTGTTTCAGACCTATCTGCGCGAGCTGCGCGCCTCCGACCTGAATGGGTCGGTCGGGCTGTTTCGCCTGAAGGAAGAGCTGACGCGCCGTGTCAACGCGGCGGTCTCTCCCAATCAGGTCAATGCGGTGCTCTTCAAGGAAATCGTCATTCAGTGACGGACGGAAACTGACGTATGGCTCCCGGTGATAATGATGTCGATCAGGATGCGCTAGCCGCCGAGTGGGAAGGCGCGCTGGACTCCGAAGATCCGGCCGCGGCTGCGGCTGAAGCCGAAGCCAATACGCTGACCGAGACCATGGCCGAACAGTGGGCGGCGATGGTCGACGACGGCAGCCGCAATCTTGAAATCGGCAAGGCCGGCGGCGAGCGCGTGCTGTCGCAGGAGGAAATTGATAACCTCCTCGGCTTCAGCGACGGCGAGGTCAATCTCGACGAGAATTCCGGCATCCGCGCCATCATCGATTCTGCGATGGTGTCGTATGAGCGTCTGCCGATGCTCGAAATCGTGTTCGACCGCCTGGTGCGGCTGATGACCACGAGTTTGCGCAATTTCACTTCGGACAACGTCGAAGTCTCGCTGGACCGCATCACCTCGGTGCGCTTTGGTGACTATCTCAATTCGATCCCGCTGCCCTGCGTGCTCTCGGTGTTCAAGGCCGAGGAGTGGGAGAACTTCGGCCTGTTCACGGTGGATTCGAGCCTGATCTACTCGATCATCGACGTGCTGCTGGGCGGCCGCCGCGGGCAGGCCTCGCTGCGCATCGAGGGCCGGCCTTACACCACGATCGAAACCAATCTGGTCAAGCGCCTTGTCGAGGTCGTGCTGGCCGACGCGGAACTGGCGTTCAAGCCGCTGTCGCCGGTGCGCTTCACCATCGACCGGCTCGAAACCAACCCGCGCTTCGCGGCCATCAGCCGCCCCGCCAATGCCGCCATTCTGGTCCGCCTGCGGATCGACATGGAAGATCGCGGCGGCAATATCGAACTTCTGCTGCCTTACGCCACCATCGAACCGATCCGCGACGTGCTGTTGCAGATGTTCATGGGTGAAAAGTTCGGACGCGATCCGATCTGGGAAGGCCATCTCGCAACCGAGATCGCCCAGGCGGAGATCGCGGTCGATGCGGTGCTCTACGAGGCGAACATTCCGCTCAAGCAACTGATGACACTGAAGGTTGGTGACACGCTGCCGCTCAACGTGCGGCCCGATGCGCTGATCACGGTGCGGTGTGGCGATGTCCCGTTGAGCGAAGGGCGGATGGGAAGGGTCGGTGACCGTGTCGCCATTCGCGTTACCAAGCCGCTGCGCAAGCCGCACACGACCTACGCGATGTTCGAGAAGCAGGACGAACAGACCAAACTGATGGAGGCACAATGAGTCATTCATTCGGACTTGTGATCGAGAGCCTTGTTGCCGTTCTCCTTCTTCTGACGATCGGCTACTGCATGCTGCTCAATCGCCGGCTCAAGCGGCTGCGCGCCGACGAGCAGTCGATGCGGGCGATGATCGCCGAGCTGATCACCGCGACGGAGATCGCGGAACGGGCCATCGGCGGCCTCAAGCTGACGGTACGCGAATGCGACGAGAATCTCGGCGCGCAGCTCACTGCGGGAACCGCGCTGTCGGCGAAGCTCACCAAGCAGGTGGCCTCAGGAGAGGCGATCCTCCATCGCCTGACCCAGATCGCACTGGCGGCACGGCCCGGTGTCGCCGAAGCGCCCGTCGCCATTGAACCGGCGGAGCCGGTGGCTCCCGCGCAGAGCGCGGCGTCGCAGAATCTCTCGAATGCCAAGGCGCTGCTTGCCGCCGCGCAGGCCTTCTCCGAACGGCGAAGGGCGACTGGTCTCGCTGCATGAAAAGTGTTCTTCGCGATATCCGGCTTATCCCGATTCTGCTGATCGCGACCTGCTGCCTGGTCGTGCTCAAGGTGTCGGGCCTCCTTCTGGAAGGCGGGTATATCCTCGGCGATGACATGCCGAAGCCGAAGTCCTGGGCGCAGGAAAACCTCGGCTTCCCGTCCACCGGCAAGATGCTGGATACATCCGACATCACCGGTTCGGTTCCGGCGAAGAAGGAAGAGAAGCCAGCCGCGCCGGTGCCTGCGGCCGCGCCGCCGCCGCCGGACGATATCGTCTATCCCGATCCCAACCGGCCGATCACCTCATCGGAGCGGGCGGTGCTTGAAAGCCTGCAGGCACGCAGGCAGGAGATCGAGGCGCGGGCGCGCGAGATCGACATCCGCGAAAGCCTGATGAAATCCGCCGAAAAGCGGATCGAGGGCAAGCTCGAGGAAATGAAAGCGACAGAGGCGCGGGTTTCCGTCGCCGGACAGCAGAAGAACGAACAGGACAGCGCCCGCTTCAAGGGGCTCGTAACAATGTACGAAGCCATGAAACCGAAGGACGCCGCGAAGGTGTTCGACCGGCTCGAACTCTCGGTGCTGTTCGAGATCGCCTCGCAGATCCCGCCGCGCAAGATGTCGGACATCATGGGTCAGATGCAGCCGGAGGCGGCCGAGCGCCTGACCGTCGAGATGGCCCGCCGCTCCACCGGCGAGCGTTCGGCCTCCGCCGGCGATCTTCCGAAGATCGAGGGGCGTCCGCAGACCCCGCCGCGCAATTGAGACAGGATCATTAACAGCTCCTTAACAGGCGAATTCTAGATTCGGATTGCGCCTCCATAACGGGTTTCCGGAGAGAATTGGCGAGACCATCCGGCAAAGGCTCTGGCGAGAAAGATCGGGGAATGTTCTGCAAGGCCGGCCTCATGTTCAGGGCTGCCCGGAAGTCCGGGGCAAGAGTCCGGGCTTTTGCGGGCCGGCTGTGTCACGGCTTGCAACACCATGGCTTGCCACAGATGGCGCTCGCGCTTGCCGCTGCGCTCTCGTTCTCGCCTCACGCCGCGCATGCCGATCCGATCAGGGGTGAAGCGACCCTGACGCCGCAGGCGAATTACGCGCGGCTGGTGTTTCAGTTTCAGGAGAACGTTCCGACCGAGGTCACGGTGGCGGGCTCCATTCTGGTCATTCAGTTCAAGCAGCCGGTCGCGGTTCCGATCGACCTGCTGTCCGAGGCCGCGCCTGCCTATGTCGGTTCGGTTCGCCGCGATCCCGACGGCACCGGCATCCGCATGGCGCTGACGCAGAAACTGCGCGTCAACGTGATGACCGCGGGCGAGCGTGTGTTCATTGATCTTCTGCCGGAAAAATGGGTCGGGCTGCCGCCAGCATTGCCCGCCGAAGTCGTCAAGGAATTGTCCGACCGCGCGATTGCCGCGGAGCGCGCGCTGCGCATTCAGAAGACAGCGGACGAAGCCAGGAAGCGGCCGCCGATCCGGGTGAGGGCATCGGTGCAGCCGACATTCGTCCGGTTCGTTTTTGAAATGCCGGACGGCGTGAGTGTGTCGTCGTCACTCGGGGCCGAAAAGTTCTCGCTGTCGTTCACGGCGCCGCTGGTGTTCGATCTGGCGGACGCCAAGATTGCGATGCCCGCGAATATCCAGTCGATCAACCAGAAGATCGACGGCGAAACCTCGCGCGTCGATATCGGACTGATCGGCGAGGCCGATGTCCATACGTTCCGCGAGGACAAGAACTATATCGTCGATGTGGCGTTCGAGCAGGCGCAGAAGCCTAAGGCTGCCGCCAAACCATCGACGCCGGCAGAAAAAGCCGCCGAGATCGTGCCGCCGACATCGGAACAGTTTGCGAAGCAGATGGCGCAGGAGGCGAAGCCTGCCGAGGTGAAACCTGCCGAGACAAGAGCTGCCGACGCGAAGACTTCCGAAGCACAGCAGCAGCCTGATGCCAAACCCGCAGAGGCGAAAGCCGCTGACGTCAAGCCTGCCGATCCAAGGCCGGCGGACGAGAAGCCGCCGGTCATCGCGGAGGCGAAGCCGCAGGCACCCGCGAAGCCCGAAATTTCCGCACCGCCCTCCATGCCGGCTTCGGCGCCGCCAGCGCCGCAGAAGGGGCAGCAGGCCGACGCTCCGATGGCGTCTGCGGCCGGGATCGTCGTTGACGCGCGGCTGACCAGCGATGAATTTCGCCTGACATTTCCTTTTTCCGAGCCGACGCCGGCGGCGGTGTTTCGCCGCTCGGATTCGATCTGGCTGATCTTCGATACCAGCCGGACGATTGACGCCAGCGCGATCAAGCGCGAAGGTTCGTGGCTCGTGGCGGATGCGGCGGTGACAGATCTGCCGAAAGGCCGTGCCCTGCGAATCCGGCTGAACCGTCCGCAACTCGCCAGCTTGAGCGGGGACGAGCACGCATGGACGCTCACCCTTGCCGACAAGGCGCAGTCGCCGCCGCAACAACTGACCGCCACGCGCAACCTGACCGATCCGAGCCGCGCCAGCGTCAGCGTCAGCCTTCTCAAGCCCGGACAGGTTCATCGCTTCAGCGATCCCGATGCGGGCGATCTCTTGCTGGTGATGACGGCGGGCGGACCGGCACGCGGCTTCATGAAGCGGCAGGATTTTGTGGAGTTCTCGCTGCTCGAGTCCATCCATGGCGTCGTGGTGCAGCAGAAGTCGGACGATCTGACCGCGGGCATCTCATCCGACACGCTGACCCTGTCGCGTCCCGGAGGACTGACGTTGTCCACGGCAATGACGTCGCCGGACCGCGCCACGTCGGTGATCCGCCCGGTGTTCGATATTGCCGAATGGCGCGCCTATCAGCAGGCCGAATTCATTCCGACGCGCGACAAGCTGATGACGGCGGCGTCGCAGGCGAGCGGCCCCGCGCGGATGCCGGCACATGTCGATATGGCGCGCTTCTATCTGGCGCGCGGCATGTACGTCGAGGCCAAGGGCATCCTCGATCTGGCGCTGGCCGAGGCCAAGCCGGGCGAGGAGGACTCCGGGACGCTGACGGTTCATGCGGTGGCCAGCACGCTCGCCGGCCGCTCCGAACGCGCGCTCGCGGACCTCGCCAATCCCGCGGTGGCGGTGAACATCGACTCCCAGCTCTGGAAGGCGCTCGCGCTGGCGCATCTGCGGAAGTGGCCGGAGGCGCGCGAGAAATTCAAGAACGTGGAATTTGCGATCACGGCTTTGCCGGTCGATCTGCAGCGCATTGTCGTTGCCGAGGCGTTTCGTGCCTCGCTGGAGGTGAGGGATTATCCGGGCGCCGCCGTGCGCAGCAACGATCTTGAGGTTCTGGGCACCGGAGCCGAGCAGGCGGCGGCGGTTGCGGTGCTGCGCGGACGGCTCGCCGAAGCGCTGGGGCGCGACCAGGACGCGCTGGCCGCCTATGCCGCCGCATCCGGATCGGCGGACCGCCAGTCCGCATCCGAAGCCAGGGTGCGCGAAGTCGCGCTGCGCCAGAAGCGCGAGGAGATTTCACAGGACGACGCGCTGCGCGACCTCGAAACCGTCGCGGCGACCTGGCGTGGCGACTCCATCGAGGTTCAGGCGCAGGTGATGTTGAGCAAGCTCTATGCGGCGAAGGGGCGTTATCCGGAGACCTTCGCGGCGGTGCGCCGCGCCAACCATCTCGAACCCAATTCAGGGCTTGTGCGGAAGATGCAGGACGACGCCTCGGTGCTGTTCGAGCAGATCTACAACGGCGCGAAGGGCGACGACCTGGCGCCGGTCGAAGCGCTGGCGATGTTCTATGAATTTCGCGACCTGACCCCCATCGGCCGCCGCGGCGACGAGATGATCCGGCGGCTGGCGGACCGGCTGGTCGGCGTCGATCTGCTCGATCAGGCCAGCGAACTGTTGCAATACCAGATCGATCACCGGCTGGAAGGCTCGGCGCGCGCGCAGGTCGCCTCGCGCCTCGCGATGGTCTACCTGATGAATCGCAAGCCGGAGCGCGCCATTGCCGCGCTGCGCACCACGCGGATTGCGGACCTTGCCGGTGAAATCCGGCAGCAGCGCCTTTTGCTTGAAGCGCGTGCGCAGACCGACATCGGCCGTCACGATCTGGCAATCGACATCATCACCAATGTCAGCGGCCGCGAAGCGATCCGGCTGCGCTCCGACATCTACTGGGCCTCGCGGCGCTGGCGCGAATCCGCTGAGCAGATAGAACTGCTTTACGGCGACCGCTGGCGTGACTTCCAGCCGCTTTCGCCGACGGAGAAAAGCGATGTGATCCGGGCGGCGATCGGCTATGCGCTGGCGGATGATGCCGTGGGGCTTGCGCGCTTCCGGGACAAGTACAATCCGAAAATGGAGAGCGAGGCCGACCGCGCGGCATTCGATCTGGCGTCAAAGCCCGCGAAGGCCAACAGCGCGGACTTCGCACGCATCGCCAAGATGGCGGCGAGCATCGATACGCTGGACGGATTCCTGCGCGACATGCGTGTCCGCTTCCCCGATGCCATGGCGCGGGCGAAGCTGCCGCCCGAGATCAAGGCCGATCCGAACCCGACGGGTTCATTGCCTGAGATCGTCGGCTTGAAGCGGGTGAAGACGGCGCGGTGAAATCACCCGCCGCCGTAACTCTGCACAAGGCTTCCGGCGACCAGCGACCAGCCGTCCACCAGCACGAAAAAGATCAGCTTGAACGGCAGCGATACGGTCACCGGCGGCAGCATCATCATGCCCATGGACATCAGAACCGATGCCACCACGAGGTCGATGATGAGGAACGGCAGAAACAGCAGGAAGCCGATCTCGAAGGCGCGCTTCAGTTCCGAGATCATGAAGGCCGGGATCAGGATGCGCAGCGACATCTGCTCGGGTGACGCGGCGGGCGGCTCGCCGGACAGGTCCATGAACAGCTTGAGGTCCTTTTCGCGGACATTCTTCTGCATGAACGCGCGCAGCGGGGCAGTGCCGCGCTCGAATGCCTGTTCAACGGTGATCTGGTTGGCGACCAGCGGCTTGATGCCGTCGTCATAGGCTTTCTGCAGCACCGGTCCCATCACGAAGCCGGTGAGAAACAGCGCCAGTGCAAGGATGACGGAGTTCGGCGGGGCGGTGGCTGTGCCGAGCGCGGTGCGCAGCAGCGAAAGCACGACCACGATGCGCGTGAACGACGTCATCATGATCAGGATCGACGGCGCGATCGACAGCACCGTCAGCAGCGCGATCAACTGGATCGCACGCTCGGTGACGCCGCCGTTGCCGGCACCGAGATTGATGCTGATATCCTGCGCGCCCGCCGGATCAATCAAGAATCCGGCGAGGGCGAACAGGCTGATAAAAAATAAAACTCTACGCGGTGGCTTCGGCGGCCTCACGCGGGAGGCTTCGGACGGCCGAGCAGATTGGCCATCTCGTCTTCGAGATTTTCAAACGCCGCCTTGGGGGCAGGCGCGGGAGGCGGCGGAGGGGCGGCAGGCGGAGCCGGTGGGCGCGGCGCGCCTTCGGAGCGCGGCACCGGACGGCTTCCGCCGGTTTCCGGTGCGGGCACGGGCCGGTCGACCGGAGCATCAAGCCGCATTTCGCCACCGGGGCGTCGCAGGGCGGCTTCAAGGCGCTGCGCCATATCGGCAAGATTCTGGTCGGCAGAGGAGAGCGGTTCAGCGGGGCGCGCCGGCGCCGGAGCACGCGGCGGCAATGGCGGCGCCTTCGGGCCGGCATCGCTCGGGCGCGGCATCCGTGGCGGGATCGGTTCGCTGCGCTCGCTGCGCGGGATCGCGCGGGACGATTCGGAACGCATCGCAGGCTCAGGCCGGATCATAGGCTCGGGCGCAAAGCCGGGAATCGTATCGGGGCTGTGGCGATCCGGCAGCGGCATCACGGGAGGGCGGCGCGGCTCCTCGGCATAAGGCCCGCGCGCCGGGCGTAGCGGAGGTTCCGCCATCGGCGGCTCGCGATGCTCGAAAGGATCCGCGTGCGGCTCGCTGTCGGACCAGCCGGCATCCGGAGCAACGCGGGGCGGCAGTTCAGTCCCGGCAGGGGCGCGGGGCGGGACCTGATCGCGCTGAGGTGTGCCGCGCACGATGTTAGGCTCGACCACCAGATCGGCCGGCCCGCCGATCATCAGCAGATGCTCGACGTTATCGCGCCGGACCAGCACCAGCCTGCGGCGGCCATCCACTGCGGCGGCATCAATCACAGCAAGCCGGGGCATCCGTCCCCGATTCGCGCTTGAGCCGAGATTGCCGCCGCCGAACCGCCGGACCAGCCAGGCGGCCAATCCGATCAAGCCAAGTACGATGACGAAGGCAAAGAAGAACCAAAGCGTTTGCGACATGTCCTGTCCCCGTCAAACCTCACCCGCATCTATGCCAGATTCGCAGGTCAATCGCCGCGAAACAAGCGGCTTGGCCCGGATTGGTTGCGAAGTTTGACCGATCCGTTAACGCGCGGCGGCAGTTGCTGTCCGCCGCGCCCGTGTGTGCTGGAAAAGCCCCGGCCGCGTAAAGGGCATGTTGTGCCGGAACTTCAATGACTTGTCCGGTTGCAGACCATTCGTGGCGAAAGTGGGCCGAAGCGGCTCTTAACCTCTTATTAACCATACACGCGGCAAATTCTGCCTACCTGAAGCGCTGCTTCGGGCCTTGAGGTGGAACAGGCCGATGGCAATCACCGATCTTCCCATGTTGTCCGCGTTGCGCACCAAGATGCAGTGGCATCAGGAGCGCCAGCGGGTTCTTGCCGAAAACATCTCGAATTCGGACACGCCGAGTTTCAAGCCGCGTGACCTCGTCGAGCCGAAATTCGATCCGAGCGGAACCGGGGCGGTGACCGGCAGCATGCCCTCGCTGGCAATGGCGCGCACCAGCGCCGGGCATATCCAGGCGGTCGGCACCAGCGACACGTTCAACATGAACAACCGCGGCGGTTACGCGACGCGGCCTGCGGGCAACGCGGTCAATCTCGAAGACGAGATGCTGAAGGTCTCCGCCAACCAGATGGACTATGCGGCGGCGACCTCGCTCTACACCCGCAGCCTCGGGCTGCTGAAAACGGCCATCGGAAAGCGTTGATCGCATGGCGCGCAGAGAATCTTTCATTGAAGGATTGAGAGCATGAGCGACGGCAACGATTTCCTCCGCTCGATGAGCATCGCGACGTCCGGTCTGCGCGCGCAGGCGGGGCGGATGCGCGTGATTTCGGAAAACATCGCCAATGCGGACTCGACCGCCAAGACCGCGGGCGGCGATCCCTATCGCCGCAAGATTCCGACCTTCTCGTCCGAACTCGATCGCACCATCGAGTCGCGCGTGGTGACGCTCGGCAGGATCAAGACCGACACGTCGGACTTCCGGGTTAAGCATGAGCCGGGCAATCCCTCGGCGGATGCCAACGGCAACGTCAAATACCCCAACGTGAATTCGCTGGTTGAAATGACCGACATGCGCGAGGCGCAGCGGTCCTACGAGGCGAATCTCAACATCATTTCCGCCACGCGCCGGATGATCCAGCGCACGCTCGACATTCTCAAGGCCTGACAGGGAGACCTAACCCATGGCTTCGCCATCCGTCGCCGCCAATGCCTATGCCAGCCTTGCCAAAATCATGGATTCCGCCGGGGGCGCGGGCGCCCTCGGCAAGGCCGGCGAGACGAACGGACCTTCGTTCGGCGCGGTGCTGAAGGAAACGCTCGGCAGCGTCATGGACGCGGGCCGCAAGTCCGATGCGCAGACCATCGCCATGGCGCAGGGCAAGGCCAATGTCATGGACGTGGTCACGGCGGTCGCCGAAACCGACGTCGCGGTATCGACCCTGGTGTCGGTGCGCGACAAGGTGATCCAGGCCTACGAAGACATCATGCGGATGCCGATCTGACTTTTGCGGCGTGCCCGCGGGCAGGGGATTGATATGACAGGTGCTGAAGTTCTCGACGTCTCGCGCGATGCCATCTGGACCATCGTGAAGGTGTCGTCGCCATTGCTGGTGGTCGGTCTCGTGGTCGGCGTTGTGATTTCGCTGGTGCAGGCCCTGACGCAAATCCAGGAGCAGACGCTGGTTTTCGTGCCGAAGATCCTTGCAATCTTCATCACCCTCGTCCTTGCATTACCTTTCATGGCCGACGCCATGCATAGCCAGATGCTGCGGATATCGTCGCGAATCATCGGCGGCTAGCGCATGATCGGGGACTTGCTCGGGAACGCGACGTTCAGGAGCGAGACACCTCGCGGAGCGGGTTTTCCATGCGCATCGACATCTCGCTGCTTCCGGCGCTCGCCGCGGCCTTCATGCTGGTCTTCGCCCGCATCGGCGCCATGGTGATGCTGTTGCCCGGATTCGGCGAAGCCAACATTCCGGTCCGGATTCGTCTGGCGATCGCGCTGGCGCTGACGCTGATCCTGCTGCCGATGCATCGCAACGCCTACAACGTCAACATGTCGTCAATGGCGCCACTCCTGGTGCTGATGGTGCATGAGATCGTGATCGGCGTCGTGCTGGGCGCGACGGCGCGCGTGACGCTGTCGGCGCTGGCGGTGGCCGGTTCGGTGATTGCGCAGCAGCTCGGACTCGGTTTCGTTACCACGATCGACCCGACCCAGGGCCAGCAGGGTGCGCTGATCGGCAACTTTCTGACCATGCTCGGGCTGACGCTGCTGTTCGCCACCGACATGCATCATCTGGTCATCGCGGCCCTCAGCGAAAGCTATAACGTGTTTTCGCCGGGGCAGTTGCTGCCGAGCGGCGATGTCGCGGCGCTGGCGACGAAAGTGTTTGCAACGGCGTTCAAGATCGGCATCCAGTTGTCCGCGCCGTTCATCGTCTTCGGCCTCGTTTTCAACCTCGGTCTTGGCGTGCTCGCGCGGCTGATGCCGCAGATGCAGGTCTATTTCGTCGGCGTGCCGCTCTCGATTCTGGCCGGCTTCCTGATTCTCGCGGCGATCATCGCCACCATGATGGGCACCTATCTCGATTACTTCGGCAGTGTCCTCCATGAGCTCATACCGGCGCGCTGAGGGCACAGCATGGCGGACGACGACAAGGAATCCAAAACACAAGACCCCACGCAAAAACGCCTCGACGATGCGCTGGAGAAGGGCGACGTCGCCAAGAGTCAGGAGGTCAACACCTTGTTCGTGATCGGTGCGTCCACCTTGCTGCTGTCGTCCTTCTCGGGGACGATCAGCCAGGGCATCGAGGTGCCGATGCGCAATCTTCTGATGAACATGCATCAGATACGTGTCGATGGCCCTGGTCTGCTGCAGTTATTGAGCCAGCTCGAGCTGATGCTGATCGGCGTTCTTGGCATCCCGTTGCTTCTGCTGCTGATCGCAGGCGTCGGCAGCAACCTGATCCAGCACCGGCTGGTGTTTTCGACAGAGCCGCTGACTCCCAAGTTCAGCAAGATTTCCCCGGCGGCCGGCTTCGCACGTCTGTTCGGCAAGCAGGCCGGCGCGAATTTCCTCAAGGGCATCTTCAAGGTCCTGCTGGTCGGCGTGGTGATGTGCCTCGTGCTGTGGCCGGAGCGGTCTCGTCTCGACGCGATGATCCACTTCGATCCGATGTCGATCCTGAACATCACCAAAACCATCTCGGTTCAGTTGATGGGCACCGTCGTGGCGATGCTCGCGCTGGTGGCGGCGCTTGATTACCTGTTCCAGTACCGTCAGTGGTTCGAGCGGCAGAAGATGTCATTCGAGGAGATCAAGGAAGAGTACAAGCAGTCCGAGGGCGATCCGCACATCAAGGGCCGCATTCGGCAGCTTCGCCACGCCCGCATGAAGAAGCGCATGATGGCCGCGGTGCCGAGCGCATCCGTGATCATTACCAACCCGACCCACTATTCGGTGGCGCTGAAATACGACCGCGGCATGTCGGCGCCGGTCTGCGTCGCCAAGGGCGTCGATCTGATGGCGCTCAAGATCAGGGAAATCGCGACCGCGAACAACATCCCGATTGTCGAAAACGTCCCGCTGGCCCGTGCGCTGCATGCGACCGTCGAGGTCGACGACGAAATCCCGGTCGAGCATTACCATGCCGTCGCCGAGGTCATCGGCTACGTGATGCGGCTGCGGCGTGGAATCAATGGTCTGAACTGAGGTCCGATCTCCGGTTGACAAGGCTGGTACGGGCATGGGGCCGGTTGTAATGTGCCTTGCGTAAATAGCCCCGATTCAGGCACTCAGGGGCCGGTAGACTGCAAAAAAGAGCAGCGCATCCCCTGTGGAACATGCGCGAGCAGGGTGCGATGACGACCGACACGGACAACGAACTGCGTTCTTCCTTCGCCGCCGTCCATGAACCGGCGCGGCGGAGCGGCAGCATCCTGCTTGTCCTGCTGGTGGCGGGTGCGATCATCGCGGCCGCGGTCGCCTTCATGACCCTCGGCCGCAGTCAGGCGCAGCCCTACATTCTGGCGCTGCTGGCTTTGCTGGCCATGGTCGGGCTGTTCACGCTGTTTGCCTTTGCCGCCGGCATCGTCCGCTTTGCGGATCGGCTGACGGAAGATCCGGTGACCCGGCCGATCGCCGATCACGCCTTCGACGGGCTGGCGGTGACCGATCCGCGCGGCCACATCGTCTATGCCAACACCGCCTATCTGGCGCTGACCGGCGCCACCGGTCCCAACGATGTGCGTCCGGTGGAGCGTGTCTTCATCGGCAATCCCGATGTCTCCGAAGCGGTGTTCCGCCTGCTCAAGGCCGCGCGCGAGGGCAAGCGCCAGCAGGAGGAAGTCCGCGTCGCGGGTGTGGACGCAGCGCACGGCCGGTGGCTGCGCATGCGCGTGCGCCCCCTCAGCAGCGACAAGCGGCAGGCAAAATTCGCGGTCTGGTCGGTGGCCGACATCACCCGTGATCGTGAGCGCCAGGAAGATGTGTTCCAGGAGCTTCAGCACGCCATCGAATATCTCGATCACGCGCCGTGCGGCTTCTTCTCGGTCAACGCGCGCGGCGAACTGGTTTACGTCAACGCGACGCTCGCCAACTGGCTGGACTATGACCTCGCGGAGATTGGGTCCGGCGGCCTGAAGGTCGCCGACATCATGTCCGGCGACGGCGCGGCGCTTTTGACCTCCATTGTTCCCGAGCCCGGCGAGGTGAAGACCGAGGTGTTCGACCTCGACCTGCGCATGCGCAACGGCAAGACCATGCCGGTACGCCTCTATCACAAGCTGGCGTTCGGCGCGGACGGTGCGCCCGGCGCGTCGCGGACGCTGGTGATCAATCGCGCGCGCGACGATCATTCCGATCCGCAGCGCGCGGCGGAAGTGCGCTTCATGCGCTTCTTCGATCACACGCCGATGGCGATCGCCACGGTGGACAAGGCGGGCAATATCGTGCGCGCCAATGCGCGTTTCGCCAAACTCACCCAGAGCCTGTCGCCAGCGGGCACGTCGAGCAAGTCGATCTTCGCGGTGGTGCACGAACGCGACCGTGGCGAACTGGTCGCTGCGATCAACAAGGCGGCGGACGGGCAGGGCGATATCGCGCCTGTGGAAGCCGCGCTGGACAGCGCCAAGGAACGCTGGGGCCAGTTCTTCGTCACCTCCGTCGAGCATGACGCGGGCGACGCCGAAGCCGCCATCGTCTACCTGCTCGACACCACCGAGAAGCGCACGCTGGAAAACAGCTTCGCCCAGTCGCAAAAGATGCAGGCGGTGGGTCAGCTCGCGGGCGGCATCGCCCACGATTTCAACAACGTGCTCTCCGCCATCATGATGGCGAACGATTTCCTGCTGAACGCGCACAAGCCGACCGATCCGTCGTTCCAGGACATCATGCAGATCAAGCAGAATGCCAACCGCGCAGCGGCGCTGGTGCGGCAACTGCTGGCATTCTCGCGCAAGCAGACGCTGCGTCCGCAGGTGCTCGACATCGGCGATGTGTTGTCCGACATCAACGTGCTACTCAAGCGCCTGGTCGGCGAGAAGGTGAAGCCTGAATTCGTCTATGGCCGCGATCTGTGGCCGGTGAAGGCGGACCTGTCACAATTCGAGCAGGTGATCGTCAATCTCGCCGTCAATGCGCGCGACGCGATGCCGGAAGGCGGCAAGCTGACGGTCCGCACCGCCAACATGACCGCCAAGGAAGCCGAGCGCGGCGACTTCAAGGGCATGCCGGCGGCGGACTATGTCTGCGTCGAGGTGACCGACACCGGCACCGGCATTCCCGCGGATATCGTCGACAAGATTTTCGAGCCGTTCTTCTCCACCAAGGAAGTCGGCAAGGGCACCGGCCTCGGCCTCTCTACCGTCTATGGCATCGTCAAGCAGACCGGCGGCTTTATCTATGTCGACTCGGCGCAGGGGCGCGGCACCACATTCCGGATTTTCCTGCCGCGTCATTTCCCCGAAGCCGAGAAGATGCCGGACGTTGCGGTCGCGGATGCTGGCGAAACGCCTGCTGTGGCCGACGCGCCGGTCAAGCCGAAGGCGCCGGACCTCACCGGGCAGGGTACCATCCTGCTGGTCGAGGACGAGGACGGGTTGCGCTCGCTCAATGCGCGCGGCCTGCGCTCGCGCGGCTACACGGTGATCGAGGCGGAGAACGGTCTCGACGCGCTGGAAGCACTGGAACGCGAGGAGGGCGCCGTCGATCTCGTTGTGTCCGACGTGGTGATGCCGGAAATGGACGGGCCGACCATGCTGACCGAGATGCGCAAGCGCAATCCGGAACTGCGGATCATCTTCGTGTCGGGCTATGCCGAGGATGCTTTCGAGAAGAGCTTGCCTGAGGGCCAGCAGTTTAACTTCCTGCCGAAGCCCTTCACCCTGAGCCAGCTTGTCGCGGCGGTGAAGGAAACCATGACGGCGGCGTCATAATGGCATGATCCTGAGAAGCCGGAACCGGTTCTCGGATTTGGTCATCCCGGCCAGGGATTTGGCGCCACCCCGCAGGCTGTGACGGCACGCCTCACCGCGACCGAGGGCCGCAGGCCTTATCGTACCTATCCGCTTCCCTTATTTCTGACGCTGCCCATTTATGTGTCTGCCCCCTTTGCCGGGGATCAATGCCCCTTGAGGGCCGAGAGGGAACAGACATGATTTCGCAGCGCTTGCGCTCACTCATCAAAACGCTCGCCGTGGTCATGGCCGTCGCCATGCCGCTGGCCGTGACCATTTCATCCTCGGTTGACGCGCGTCCGGGTGGCGGCGGCAGCCGCGGTTCGCGCACATTCTCCGCGCCACCGACCACACCGACTGCGCCGAACGCTGCGCAGCCGCTGAACCGCACCATCACCCAGCCCGGCACCAAGGCTCCGGCAGCGGCGCCTGCGGGCGGCTTCAATCGCCCCGGCATGGGCATGCTCGGCGGCCTCGCCGCGGGCTTCCTCGGCGCCGGTCTGCTCGGCATGCTGTTCGGCGGCGGTCTCTTCAGCGGCCTCGGCAGCCTGTCGTCGATCATCGGCCTTGTGCTCCAGCTCGCGTTGATCTTCATCGTGGTACGTCTGGTCATGTCATGGTGGCGCCGCCGCAACGCGCCGGCTTATGCCCATGCACCGGCCGCGCCCGGTCAGGCTCCGCAGCAGGATCAGGGTCCGATGGCCAACGCGCGCTCGGGCTTCGGCTTCGGTCTTGGCGGTGGCTCGAACGATGCGCCGCTTGAGATCAAGCCGGACGATTACGACACGTTCGAGCGGTTGCTTGGTGACGTCCAGACCGCATGGTCGAACGAGGACATCGGCAAGCTGCATGAGCTGGCGACGCCGGAAATGGTTTCGTACTTCACCGAGGACCTCAACGCGAACAAGGAACGCGGCGTGGTCAACAAGGTGTCCGACGTCAAGCTGCTGCAGGGTGACCTTGCGGAAGCCTGGCGCGAAGGCACCACCGATTACGCGACCGTCGCACTGCGCTACAGCTTGATCGACAAGACCGTCGAGCGCGCCACCGGCAAAATCGTCGAGGGCAGCGATGCGCCGCAGGAGGTCACCGACGTCTGGACCTTCGTGCGGCGTCCCGGAAGCCAGTGGGAACTGTCGGCCATTCAGCCGACCTGACGGAACTTCGGATCAAGTTAATGAAAAGGCGTCGCGCTCGCGCGGCGCCTTTTTCCTTGTGCGCTGTCGTGAGGCTCCCGGAATAAATCGCGGCATTGTGTGTTGATGTAGCGCGCTGCTGTGTGCATCACCGCGCGATAGTCGAAAAAGAATTTCAGGGAGAGACGAATGCTAAAGCGTTTCATGGTCGCCGCGCCGCTGCTCCTTCTTGCTCCGCTTTCCGTTCAGGCGCAGCAGACGAACATGAGCTTCTTCATCACCAGCACGCCGATCGGCAACGGTGGAAACCTGGGCGGCCTCGCCGGTGCCGACAACCAGTGCCAGACGCTGGCGCAGGCCGCGGGCGCCGGTGCTCCCAAGGTCTGGCGTGCGTATCTCTCCACGCAAGCCGCCGACGGAAAACCCGCGATCAATGCACGCGACCGGATCGGGAAGGGGCCATGGACCAACGCCAGGGGCGAGGTGGTCGCGAAGGATGTTGCCGATCTCCACGGCCCCAACGCGCTGACCAAGCAGTCCGCGCTGAACGAAAAGGGCGAGGTCGTCAACGGGCGCGGCGATCAGCCGAACCGTCATGACATTCTCACCGGCTCGCAGCCCGACGGCACGGCCTTCGCAGCGGGCGATGACAAGACCTGCAAGAACTGGACGAGCAGCACGCAGGGTTCGGCCGTGGTCGGCCATTCGGATCGTCTTGGCCTTCGCGATGACGACGCATCGAAGTCGTGGAATTCGTCGCACGGCTCGCGCGGGCCGGATGGCGGCTGCTCGCAGGCCGATCTGCGCAGCACCGGCGGCGACGGATTGCTGTACTGTTTCGCATCGAACTGATCGAAATTTGAGACGTTCGTCCTTCGGCGCGGATGTCCGCGCCGAATGCGTGTGTGAGGTCCCATGCGATACGAACTCTATTACTGGCCGACCATTCAGGGGCGCGGTGAATATGTCCGGCTTGCGCTGGAAGATGCGGGCGCGGATTATGTCGATGCCGCGCGGCGCGCCAACGGCATGAGCCGGATGATGAAGATGATGGATGCGGCGAAGGGAACGCCGCCATTCGCGCCGCCGTTTCTGAAAGTCGGCAAGCTCGTGATCGGGCAGACCGCGAACATCCTGCTTTATCTCGGCCCGCGTCTTGGTCTCGCGCCGAAGGCCGAGGCCCAGCGGCTGTGGGTGCATCAGCTTCAACTGACCGTCGCCGATTTCGTGGTTGAGATTCACGACACCCATCATCCGCTCGGGCCGACGCTTTACTACGAGGACCAGCGCCCTTCCGCGAAGAAACGCACCGGCGAATTCTGGAGCGAGCGCGTGCCGAAATTCCTCGGCTATTTCGAGCGGCTGATCGCAGCGAGCGGCGGGCCGTATCTCAACGGCCGCAGGATTTGCTACGGGGACCTGTCGCTGTTCCAGATTGTCGAAGGCCTGCGCTATTCGTTCCCGCAGAACATGAAACGCTTCGAGCGAAAGGTGCCGCATCTGATCGCGTTGCACGACAAGGTGGCGGCGCGGCCGAACGTCAAAGCCTATCTCGCGAGCGAACGTCGCATTCCCTTCAACGAGGACGGCATTTTCCGGCACTATCCTGCGCTGGATCGCTGATCTGCCGCACCGGGCTTTATATCGCCTTTACATGCAGCACGGACTTTCCGTCTCGAATCCTTACCCCTCGGCGCTCATCTTTGACGCGTGACGCGGACCTTCCGCGTCGTGATTTCAGGAGATCGCCATGGCCGCGTCATGGACCCGCAACAACAAGCCGTTTCCCGAGGACGATTACCGCGCCTGGCTCATCAGCCGCAACCCGCCGCCGATTATCCATCATTCATGCGGTGTTCGTCTTGCGCGGCTGCGGGTTCGTCTCGACCGCTTCATCCAGGCCATTGATCACGGGCTTCACCGCATGGTCGCGGCGCTCGAGCGCAGCAAGACCCGCCGCATCCGGCGCGAACTGCAATTGCGCGGTATTCGCTATTCGCAGCCCGCGGATGACGGCATGTCATCGTGGCCTTGACATAAAACTCCCCGAACGATGGATTGCGGCCTAAACTGTATCGTGACGCCGGACCCGGCGGTCCATCACTTCGGAGTATCCCATGAAGATCACGCCTTCCGGCTCGGTGCCGACCAAGCGCGCGCCTGCATCCTATTTCACCGGCACGGTCTGGCAGGATCCGGTGGTTGAGACGCCCGCGCCGGCGCGGCTCAACGCGACGCGCGTGACCTTCGAGCCCGGCGCGCGCACGGCGTGGCACACCCATCCGGTTGGCCAGACGCTCTATGTGCTGGCCGGCACCGGGCGCGTGCAGACCGAAGGCGGTCCGGTGCAAGAAATTCATCCGGGCGACGTGGTGTGGATTCCGCCGGGCGAGAAGCACTGGCACGGCGCGGGGCCGAACACGCTGATGACTCATCTTGCGATGCAGGAGGCCGATGACAGCGGCAGTTTCGCCACCTGGCTCGAACATGTCACTGATGAACAATACGCGGTGCCGCCGTCGAAGTGATCGCTGATAGGCCGACACGAATCCCCGCTAATAATTTCATCGCAGAACATGTCTACAGCGCTGACGCATTCACCTTGCGCGGCGCAGCGACGAATGCGCTTGACGATGAAGGTGCGCGCGGATTTAGTTCGTGCACATCTCGGAGGAGCGTGGCATGTCTTATCACTCTGAGTTTCTTCTCGACAAACAACCCTGCGCCCAGTGCGGCAAGCCGATTGCATCACCGCTGTGGCTTGAGCGCGAACGCAACCGCGTTTCGTTTCTGTGGGCGTGCACGGCGTGTGACTATCAGTTCGTCACCATCGCGGTTCTCAAGCCGGGTGTGATCGGGCTTCCTGTGCCGCAACACGCGCCGGCTGTGGTTCCGGTTTCGGACGAACCGGCCATCGCGGCCTGATATTTGGTATCCTGTATCGGGCGCTGCTGCGGGCCGCTGGCGTCCGGCTGCGCTGCGTGCCGGTATCATGTCATTGACGACGACTTCGCGGGTTCCGGGCTGATCTCCGCGTGTCAATGTTGCGCGTTGATGTTGCGCGCGGGCGGGTTCCCGAATCGGGCGATTTGCCGCAATCCTGTCGCATTCGCCCTGTCTTTTCATCAGACATTCACAAACCGCCGCAGGAGGATACGATGCGTATCGTCACCCCCGCCATCTACGCAGCCCTGCTCGGTGGAGCGATTTATCTGGCCATCTCCCAGAACCCGCTGCCGAATGCGGTCGCCTCCGTGCCGCCCGAGGGCGCGAAAATCGCCTACGCGGTTCCCGGTGCCAGCAAGCCGCATCCGGCGACCCGCGTCGGCAAACGCGAAAGCTGCCGCCAGAGCGTCTCGGCGAAGCATCTGAACCGGCATCAGGCCCGCGACCAGATGCAACTTTGCGTGGCGCAGGCTCGCGTCGAATGCCTCAGGCAGGCGATCGACCAGAAGCTGCGCGGCTCCGCCCGCCGCGTCTATGTGAAGAGCTGCGTCGCAGCGTAACGCGACCACATCCCGGTATCAGCGCATCTCGACGCGAGAGGGCGCCGCGTCGGCGGTGTCCGCTTCCGTGCGCGGCCGGACAGGCGGGGCCGGAAGCTGCAGCACGGTGGCGCGCTGGCCGGGATCGAGCTGCGTCAGCAGAATGAGCTGCCCGTCCGGAAACTCCAGCGCGTCATGATGGCGGTTCGGATTGTCGAGATCGACGGTGCGGAACCGCGCCACGGTGTGGCGGATCTTCTTCCGAAAAAATGCGCCGTCATACTCGACCTCGCGCGCGAAGGCGAGTTCGGTGCCGGGCAGGACACAGACCGCGACATTTGGTTCGTCCTCGCCGCAGAAGCCGCGGGTCACGGTGAGGGGGAATTTGGTGGAAATCAGCGTCTCGCCGACCTTGGCGGGCCGGCTTGCGACGGCATGCAGGCTGTAGTCACACATGGCGGTCACTCCTGTTCGGATCAACCGGGTGATGCGCGGTCTGTGATTATAGCGCTTTCGGTGTGGCGGTCCTGAGGTCAGCGGCGTCACCTTTTCGTGACGCAGGAGGCTTCAGCCTGGCATATGCGCCTGCGCGTGCGTGCTCATCCGCAAGATGCGCTTCTCGCGGGCCATGCGCTCGGCGAGTTCCACGATCTTCAGGCGGCCCTGCATGTTCGGAATCGCCTTGAACGCGGCGAGCAAACGCTGCGCTTCCTCGTCCGATGTCACCAGAATATCCCTGAACATATCCGCCTCTGCGACTTGAGCGTCTCTCGTTGCGATGGGTCTTAGTCGCGGGACGTTATCATCCGGTTCATGCGCGGGTGTGACGGTTTGAAAAGGGTGGCGGCGTGGTTAAGCGGACGTAAGCGGGTGGGGGAACTTCCGGGGTTTTCTCACGCGGCTGCGAGATTTTCTCCACGTCGTCCCCGCGCAGGCGGGGACCCAGACTCCCTGAGCCATCGGTGTTGTCGTGAGTGTGCGGCCACGCCTTCCTTCGTCACCACAAAGTCCGGTGGTTATGGGTCCCCGCCTGCGCGGGGACGACGATTGAAGTTGTTGCACGATCGCGCTTCACTCACAGTTCGTCATCACCGGGCTTGTCCCGGTGATCCCGATGAATGAAGCACCGTGCCTTGGCAATCGGGATGGCCGGGACAAGCCCGGCCATGACAATTGAGGGTGGATCTCGCGTCCGCTTCCAGATTCAATTTTCAAACAGCTCGCACGTTCAGATGTGCGCCTTTTGTCTGCGCATGACCTGATCCAAAAACCGCTTCACACCTTTTGGGGTCATGCGCCATCGCCCCTGTTGTTATGACGGCGCGGGGGCGCCCGGGATTCTTTCATCGCTTCGCCCTTCAATGAGGGCGCGCGGAACGCCGGATGCGCGAACGCATCCGCAGCCTCATGCGCAATGAAAACAAGCGCACGAGTTAGTCACCACGGTCACGCCGCTTCACCCGGCGTTCCGCACGCAATGGTTGGAACGGCTTGCTGCGCGAAAACCCCCGACGACCGGCCCTGAGGTGATCATCGCTGCAGGGGACTGACGCGCCGCCGCTCTCCCTCTGTACGAGGAGAAAGCCTTGGCGCTGCCCCATGGTGCCAGGCGAGGCACCGGGATATCGCGTCCTGAGCCGTCCGCGAACAATGTGGTCGTCATCGCTGTCCGCGCACGATCTGTCCGAAGACAGAAGTTTCATGCGCATCCGGCGATCGAACACCGCACGCGGCCACCGCATCCCGCCCCGCGTCTCGTGACGATCGCGAAACGCCCCTCATCAACGGGGCGGGATATCTGGAATATATTCCTAGATGAGGGGAAATGTCAAGTGCACCACAGCATCTGTTTGTTGATGAGAAGATGGATGTCGTAAAAGATCGTCATTCCGGGGCGCGCGGCTTCGCGCGAGCCCGGAATCCATAACCCCGCGGTCACGATGGCCTGCTACGTCTACATGCTCGCGAGCAGGAAGAACGGCACGCTCTATCTCGGTGTGACGAACGACATCGTGCGGCGCGGCTGCGAACATCGAACCAAGGTAGTTGATGGTTTCACAACGCGATACGGCGTGGACAAACTGGTCTGGTTTGAAATCTATGACGACGCCCTGACCGCGATCACCCGGGACAAGGAATTGAAGAAATGGCGGCGGGCGTGGAAGATTCGGCTGATTGAAGAAAACAATCGCGAATGGGTTGATCTCTATCCCGGGATAGCAAGCTAGTCATGGATTCCGGGCCTGCGCCAAGCGGCGCATCCCGGAATGACGAGCTGAGATATTCGTGCATAGCGCCAGCACTGTGCGTCTAGCTTCATTTCGCTGCGCTCCATCCGGGTTACGCTGGCTAGCTACGCTTGCTCAGGCTGCTTCGTTTTCCTCGACGAGCGGCTTGATCCTGTTGAGCGCGGAGCCGATCTCGCGCGCGGCAATCTGCACATCGTAGCGGTTCTGAAGGTTCATCCAGAAATCGGCGGTGGTTTTCAACGCGCGGCCAAGCCTGAGGGCTGTATCGGCGGTGATGCCGGTCTGCTCGTTGGCGATCCGCTCGATACGGGTACGCGGAAGATCGCAAGCCTTCGCCAGCTTGCCAGCAGACAGACGCAAGGGGACAAGGAATTCCTCGCGGAGGACTTCACCCGGATGCATCGGCGGCAGTTTTTTGGTCATCGCTATTTGTCCTCACACACCCTTCTCGCGCGACATGGTGATGCGCACGCCGGTCTTGGCGACGGTGCAGTGGACGTCGAGCTTGCGGTAGCGTGAATCGAGATTGTAGCCGCGGATGATGTTGGTGCGGCTGACGCAGCGTTTGGCGCCGCGCACGGCGTCGGGCTTGGGAATCGTGAACACCAGCGCCGCCGCCGTGCCGATGAAATCGTAATAGGCGTCCGTCGGCTTCTTCTTGTCGGTGGAGGCGAACACGTCGTTGCTGCGGTTGCGGCTGGCGCAGCCGAGCGAGGCCTGCGTCACGGCGGGGTGTTCGAGATAGATCACGCCCGCGACCGTCTTGCCGATCTTGAGATCGGGGATCTGCCGGGCAAGGTCCTTGGCGAGGTCGTCGCAGCGGTCGGCGCGGGCCGGGCTGGCAGCGGTCAGGGCCAAGCCCAGGGTCAAGCTTAAGGCCAGGCCCATCGCGGCCAGGCCGGATTTCAAGACAGGCGTTCTGAAAAGAGAAGTGCGGTGTGTCATTGTTCAACCCCCGCCGCCATTGAACCGTGCGGAAGCGGCAAGTGCAAGAGCATGGCTATGAGCATGGCTCAGGGCATGGGCCGCGGCACAATTCGGAAATTTGCGCGTTATCATCGCACAGCCACAAGGGGCAAGGGGAAGGATTCTACATGCTGACGCGGTGGATATGGCGGCTGCGCGACGCCACCCGGCAACTCTGGTTCACCGTCGCTGTCTATAGCCTTGTCGGAATCGTCACCGCGCTCAGTGCGCTGGTGCTCGATCCTTTGATTCCGATGGACGTTCCCAGCAAGATCGGCGCGGATGCGGTGGACCGCATTCTCGGCATCCTCGCCTCCAGCATGCTGGCGGTGACGACGTTTTCCATTGCCACGATGGTTCAGGCCTTCGCGTCGGCGGGCAGCGGCGCAACGCCGCGCGCGACCCAGCTTCTGGTGGAGGACCGCACCGCGCAGCGGGCGCTGGCGACCTTCATCGGGACTTTCGTCTTCAGCCTGGTCAGCATCATCGCGCTTTCAACCGGGCTTTATGGGCCGAGCGGACGCTTCGTGCTGTTCGTGGTGACGCTGGTGGTCATCGCGGTGATCATCCTCACCCTTCTGCGCTGGATCGACAGGTTGTCGAAGCTCGGCCGGGTCGGCGAGACGGTCGATCAGGTCGAGCGCGTCACGACGGCGGCGATCTGCGCGCGGCGCAAGCGGCCCTATCTTGGCGGGCATCCTGCGGTGAATGTGCCGTCCGGCGCGCAGCCGGTGATTGCGTCCCGGATCGGTTATGTCGACCGGATCGACATGGGCACGCTGTCCGCCATCGCGAAGGATCACGGCTGCGAGGTGCATGTGCATCTGCTCCCCGGCGGGTTCGCCACGCCGGACCGGCCGCTGGCCTCGCTCTCGCAACAACCGGACGAGGACACGGCGGAGCGCGTGCGCAAGGCCTTTAATGTCGGCGATGCACGCTCGTTCGATCAGGACCCGCGATTCGGCCTGATTGTGCTGGCGGAGATCGCCTCGCGGGCGCTGTCGCCTGCGGTCAACGATCCGGGCACCGCCATCGACGTGATCGGCACCGCGGTGCGTGTGCTGCATGAATGGTCGCTGCCGGATGAGACGGACGAGGGCGGCGAGGTGGAGTTTCCGGGCGTGTATGTGCCACCGCTGACCGCACAGGAACTGGTGCAGGATGTGTTCACGCCGGTGGGACGCGATGGCGCATCGCTGGTCGAGGTCTGCATCCGCCTGCAGAAGGCGCTGCGCAGCATCGCGGCGATGAATTCGCCGGCCCTGCGGGCGGCGGCGCGGCGTCAGGCGGTGGAAGCGTTTGAGCGCGGCGAGGCTCAACTTGCCCATGAGCATGACAGGCAGCAATTGCGTGACGCCTCGGCGTGGCTGCGGGATTGACCGCGCTCAAAACCCGTACATCATCACGCCTACCGCAAATCCCGCGATCATGACCACATTAAACAGCGTCGGAACCGCGACCAGGAAGGCCGCGCGGCCAAGATGTTCGTTGTGGGCGGCATAGGCGATGGCGCAGGCGGCGATCAGCGGGAAGGCGATGATCCTTGCGGTGGTTTCCACCGCGCCGAACGCGCTTTTGAATTCAAGCCCGTGCGCGACCACCGACGGCATGTCGTTCAGCCATGTCATGATGATGATGGTGCCGAGCGCGACGATCGCGTGGCGCACACGGCCCATGGCCGCGAACACGATGGCGGCGATCGCCAGCACGGGATGGGCGGCGAGGTGCGCCTTGATCAGGCCGGCGCCGATGCCGGAGCCGATATGCGACATGTCGCCGAACAGCGTCGGCGCGTCGGAGAGGCCGAGACCGGCCTCGATCAGGGCCAGAATCACGAGAACGGTTCGCAGGCCCAGCATGCGCGAGGCGGGCGCGGGCTCGGCGTCTTCGGCAATCACCGGCGTGGCGGGGGTCATGTCTGAAACGTCCTGAACGAAATCCATTGTGAAAGGCCGCACCGTAGCGCGTCCGCGGCCTGCGCACAGCCGCCCTGCAAAAGGCGGATCGGCTTTTGGCCATCTTCCCTTTGTCGGAAAAGCGATTAGAACGGTTCAAACCAGACGCAGGCCGAGGCCGGACCGTTGAAAGTCCAGCGTTTTTTTTGCCTTTCCAACCCGCGAGACCCGCCATGAACGCTCCGACCGCCATCCCGTCGCCCAAGGCCGTTCCGCCCTACAAGCACACTCCGCTGTTTCCGCTGGGCAAGGACAAGACGCCGTATCGCAAGATCAGCAGTGACGGCGTCCGGGTCGAGACGGTGATGGGCAAGGAGATGCTGGTGGTGACGCGCGAGGCGCTGCGTGCGCTCTCCGAAGCCGCCTTCGGCGACATCAATCACTATCTGCGGCCGGGCCATCTGCAGCAGCTTCGCAACATCCTCGACGACAGCGAGGCCAGCGACAACGACAAGTTCGTCGCGCTGGATGCGCTGAAGAATGCCAACATCGCCTCCGGCGGCGTGCTGCCGATGTGCCAGGACACCGGCACCGCGATCATCATGGGCAAGAAGGGCGCGCGGGTCATCACCGACGGTGACGACGAGGCGGCCCTGAGCGAAGGCGCGCGCGACGCTTACCTGCGCCGCAACCTGCGTTATTCGCAGGTGGCGCCGCTCTCGATGTTCGAGGAGAAGAACACCGCCAACAACATGCCGGCGCAGACCGAGATCTACGCGGAAGGCGATGACGTCTACAAGTTCATGTTCATGGCCAAGGGCGGCGGCTCGGCCAACAAGAGCTTCCTGTTCCAGGGCACGCCGTCGCTGCTGACGCGCGACCGCCTGCTGGCGTTCCTGAAGGAGAAGGTGCTGACGCTGGGCACCGCCGCGTGCCCGCCGTATCACCTTGCCATCGTCATCGGCGGCACCTCCGCCGAACTGTGCATGAAGACGGTGAAGCTCGCCTCGGCGCGCTATCTCGATGAACTGCCGACACAGGGCTCGCCCGACGGCAACGCTTTCCGCGATCTGGAGATGGAGCAGGAAATCCTGAAGATGACGCAGAGCCTCGGCGTCGGCGCGCAGTTCGGCGGAAAGTATTTCTGCCACGACGTGCGCGTGATCCGCATGCCGCGTCACGGCGCGTCGCTGCCCATCGGTCTTGGCGTGTCGTGCTCTGCGGATCGTCAGGTGCTCGGCAAGATCACCAAGGACGGCGTGTATCTGGAAGAGCTGGAGCACAATCCGGCGAAGTACCTGCCGGAGGTGGAGACCAAGCTCGGCAGCGAGGTCGTGGAGATCGACCTCAACCAGCCGATGAAGGATATTCTCGCCACGCTGTCGAAGAATCCGATCAAGACCCGGCTGTCGCTCACCGGCACGATGATCGTGGCGCGCGACTCGGCGCACGCGAAGCTGCGCGAGCGGCTGGAGAAGGGCGAGCCACTGCCGGATTATTTCAAGAACCATCCGATCTATTACGCAGGCCCCGCCAAGACGCCGGAGGGTTACGCTTCCGGCTCGTTCGGCCCGACCACGGCGGGACGCATGGACTCGTTTGTCGATCAGTTCCAGGCGGCGGGCGGCTCGATGGTGATGCTGGCCAAGGGCAATCGCTCGGCGGCGGTGCGCGATGCGTGCAAGAAATACGGCGGGTTCTATCTCGGCTCGATCGGCGGATCGGCGGCGAACCTGGCCGAGCACTGCATCAAGAAGGTCGAGGTGGTGGAGTATCCCGAACTCGGCATGGAAGCGATCTGGCGCATCGAGGTCGAGAATTTCCCGGCCTTCATCATCATGGATGACAAGGGCAACGACTTCTTCAAGGAGCTGAACCTGGGCTAGCGCACGGCGCTGGCCTCTGTTCGCGCAGACAAAAGTATCCCGTTACATGATGGCCGGGGCGGCGATGCCCCGGCCATCATCGTTTGCGCCGATGAAACTACGGCTCCAGCGTCACCTGCAAGCCCTCGTCGCTTTCAACGTGGACATAGCGCGGCGCGATCGGCCGGCCGCGGCCGCTGGCGACGGTCACGATGTCGTCCAGCGGAGCGGCGCGCGCATCCGCTTCCGGACGGGAGAGAATCAGATCGGCGTGGAACAGGCCTTCCGATTCAAGGCCGGTCGAATCGACACCGGCATCCGCGAGGTTTGCCAGCGTGCTCTCGAATTCCTCGGCATCGCGGAAGCGGCGCTGGATGAAGGTGACGCCGGTGAGCCGCTCGGTGACAAGCCCGCGCTGCGCGAATGTGGCCGCCAGTGAATCGAACGGGAACATCCGCAGCACGAACGAGATGATCCACGGAGTCTTGTCCGTCGCGTCGAGAATCTTGCCGAAGGTCTTCTCCGTCACGTAGCCGATGCAGCCGGTCGACATGATGACGTCGGCGTGACGGATGATCTCGGCGTTCTCGGTGGAGAGCGCGTCGTTTTCAAGATCCGCAACGATGCCCTTGTCGAGAAGGCCGACGCTGGTTGCGTAGTGAACGGCGGGCGCGGACACATCGAGGCCGATGAACCGCGCGACGCCGACGTCCGGCCACGACGAATAGAAATTGCGGTCGAACCGCATCAGTTCTTCGGACGTGACCGCCTTCATCTCGCGCCGCGCATAGCGATGGCGCAGGCCGCCGAACGTCAACGGAAAGCGATGCACGGCCGCGTTGATTCCATAGGAGCAGCCGATATCGAGGACGACCGGCTTGGCGGCCGTTGCGGAGGATTTCGCAGAAAGGATTTGCCGCACAACAGGCTCGGCAACATCCGGAATCATGTAGTCGAGATCGCCGAGCGCGGAAAAATAGGACCGCGGATCTTTCTCCACGTAAATGTCGTCGAAGATTGCCTTCGCCTGGTTGATCCGGGAGAATTCTGTTCCCGCTTTCTTCAGCATCAAGCCCCCTTTATCTGTCTTGTTTGCAAGCACTCATGATCGTCGTCGCGATGCGGGCCGCTTATCGCAGAAGCAGCCATGAAGATAAACCCTGCAGCACTTACCGCCGGGAAGTAGCTACATACCATGCGGCGCGCATGAAGTTATTCGAGGCGCATTCTGAAGTGCGTTCGCGCGCATTTCAAAACTCGCGTGAAGCATACTGATTGCGCACGCGAACGGCATGTCGAGTTGGAAACGTCACGGCCTTCATCATGGATGGCGAGGGCAACGACGTCTTCAAGGATTCCGAATTTGGAGTAGTCATGTCTCGTTGTGCGGCAAAGGCGCAGACCATATTCGATCGTCATGGCCGGGCTTGACCCGGCCATCCACGCCTTTCCTCGTCATCCTGAAACAAGACATGGATCACCGGGACAAGCCCGGTGATGACATTGCGGTCGGCGAGGATCAGCGCCGGAGAAGCCTTTCACTTCCCCGGTGCGATGCCCTTGAACGAGAGCCGCAGCGCGGCGTCGACGCGCGGATCGTTCTTTTTCCACATGCCGTCGCTGATGAGCGACGCGATGCCGTGGACGACGGCCCATGCCAGCGCGAGCGCATCCGGATCGACGGGTTTTGCGGGGTCGGCCTGCAGTTCGGTAACCGCCACGCGCAACTGCTCGAATGCGCCGGGCACGCCGTCCTTGTCTGTTGCGCGGTCCGAGCCGAAGCGGCTGAAGGCGAGGCGGAACAGGCGCGGCTCGGCGGCGGCGAAATCAATGTAGGACAGCGCCGAGGCGTAAAGCCGCTTGCGTCCGCATAGACCGGCGGTCGCCTTCTGCGAGCGTTGCCCCAGCAGCGCCAGCGCCTCGGCCGCGACAGCCGCCAGCAATTCATCCCTGTCGGAGAAATGCTTGTAGGCCGCGCCCGACGTGACGCCGGCCTCGCGCGCGGCTTCGCGCAGGCTGAAACTGTCCGCGCCGTGCTTGCGGACATGATCCAGTGCCAGCGCCACCAGCGCGCTGCGCAGATCGCCGTGGTGATAGGCCTCTTTCTTCGCAACTCTCATGTAATTGATGTTTACATTGACTCGGGCATGCCGTAAAGTATGCGATGCTTACTTGCGTTAACCGCCCCGGCGAGCCGGAATCCGCTCGCCTTCAAGAGTACGGCAAGCAGAACAATGAGCACGACAAGGAGAGGGACAGTCATGAGTGTGATGGAGGCAAGCGAGAAGAAACCGTTCTGGGAAAAGGGTAACCTTGCGCCGGTCTTTGAAGAGGTGACCGCGTTCGATCTGCCGGTGGAGGGCGCAATCCCGCCCGAACTGAACGGACTTTATGCGCGCAACGGCGCCAATCCGCGCGAGGGCCATGCCGGGCACTGGTTCATCGGCGACGGCATGATCCATGGCGTGTCACTGAGCAATGGCAAGGCCGAATGGTATCGCAACCGCTGGGTGCGCACGCCGCGGTTCAACGGCGCGCCGCGCAAGCCCGGCATTCCCGACATCCGCAGCAGCACGGCGAACACCAATGTGCTGGCCCATGCTGGAAAGATCATGGCGCTGGTGGAGAATGCGCTGCCCATGATGATGACGCGCGAACTCGATACCGTCGGTTTTCATGACTACGGCGGCAAGCTCGATACGCCGTTCACCGCGCATCCGAAAATCTGTCCGGTGACGGGCGAACTGCATTTCTTCGGCTACGGCTTCGTGCCGCCGTTCCTGACCTATCATGTGGTGGACAGCGCCGGCACGCTGCTGCGCAGCCTGCCGATTCCGGTGAAGGCGGCGACCATGGTGCACGATTTCGCCATGACCTCCGGCCATGTCATCTTCATGGATCTGCCGGTGGTGTTCGACATGCCCGCCGCGCAACGCGGCACCATGCCGTTTGCCTGGAGTGAGACTTACGGCGCGCGGCTCGGCATTCTCAAGCGCGGTGCCGGCATCGAGTCCTTGCGCTGGGTCGAGATCGACCCTTGTTATGTCTTCCACGTCGCCAATGCGTTCGAGGAAGCGGATGGCACCATCGTTGTCGATGTGGCCTGGTACAACGAGTTGTGGCGCGGCGGACCGTCGGCGACGACCTTCGACAAGGCGCATCTGAAGCGCTGGCGTGTTCCGCCCGGCGCAACCAGGGCGACGGAGCAGACGCTCGACGATCGTTCGATCGAATTTCCGCGCGTCAACGACAACCTCGCCGGATTGCGCCACGATATCGTCTACGCGGTCGATGCCGGGAAGGGATCGCTGGCCAGCGACGAGGCAAGTTCGCTGCGCAAATACGATCTCAAGACCGGCAACAGCACGGAGCACGTCTTCAGGAATGGCGTTTCCAGCGAATTCGTCCATGTGCCGGGCGAGGGCGGCACCGGCGAGGATGACGGCTGGCTGATCGGCTTTGTCTATGACCGCGTGCGCAATGCCAGCGATCTTCTGATCCTCGACGCGCAGAAGATGGAGTCGAAGCCGGTGGCGCGGATTCAGTTGCCGGCGCGGGTGCCGCAGGGCTTCCACGGCAACTGGATGCCGGGGGTGTGATGGATTTCGCCGCGGCGGTGAGGCTGTGATCTCCGCTCATTCCCGCGCAAGCGGGAATCCAGTTCTCTAAGTCCGGACTGGGTCCCCCGCCTGCGCGGGGGCGAGCGATTGAGATGCACGGAGCAAGAAGTTGTCATGGCCGGGCTTGTCCCGGCCATCCACGTCTTGAAAATCTCATCATGGGCAGAAGAAAGACGTGGATCACCGGGACAAGCCCGGTGATGACGATTGTGCGTGTTGCGCTGTCCGAGGCTCGTTTACGCCCGCTTGCCCTTGAAAGGAAAGCTGCCCATCGGGCCGATGCTGACGTCGCCGGAGATGGAATCGCCGTCCACCTTGCCCGAGAACGCGAGCGTCAGCGGCATCGGATTGGTGATCGAGGCTTTCCAGGCCACGTCGTTGCCGTTCACGGTGCCGTCGACGATGTCGGCCTCGTTACCATCCGCCGCCTGCTTGCCGGTCAGCACGCCACCATTGCTGGTCAGCGCCAGCGTCGCCTCGCGATCGCCGAGCGGTGTGCTCAAGGTGATATTCCAGTTTCCGTCGACTGCCATATGTTTCCCTCTCTCCGCGCGCCGCTCCGCCTGAATTGGTTCTGAAGCAGGCTGCGCCAGCGCCGGTATAGCGCATTTTTCATCGCCCGGGCCAACCTTGCCGGCTGCCATTTGCCGCGCGCCAGGCCGGCACCGGAACCCCCCTGAGCGGTGGCCGTTTTCCCGGGAGCCGTTGTCACCGGACGGCCGTCAGGCGAGGAGTCCGATCATGGGAGAATTGACGCGGGGGGTGCCTGCACATGCCGTCCACCTTTGTGTCGATATGCAGCGGCTGTTTTCCCCCGATGGACCATGGCCGACGCCGTGGCTGGAGCGGGTGCTCCCCAATACATTGGCGCTTGCGAGTCATGCGCCGGCCCGGACCGTTTTCACCCGCTTTATTCCGCCCCGCCGCGCATCCGATATGCCGGGGATGTGGGCGCGCTACTATGAAAAATGGCAGGACGTGACGCGCGAGCGGCTCGACCCGGGCCTGCTTGAGCTGATGCCGGGTCTGCGACGTTTTGTGCCGCCCGCCACGGTGATCGACAAGATGGTCTATTCGGCTTTTGCCGACGGCCGGTTGCATGCCGGACTGCGTGAGATGAAATGCGATACTCTCATCGTGAGCGGATCCGAAACCGATGTCTGCGTGCTGTCGTCAGTTCTCGCCGCCGTCGATCACGGCTATCGCGTCATTCTGGCGGGCGACGCCTTATGCAGTTCGTCGGATGAAAGCCATGATGCGCTGACTGATTTGTACCGGCGGCGCTTCGACATTCAGATCGAGATCGCGAATACCGCCGACATCATAGATTGCTGGCGGCGCTGACAGGCGTGGTGGTGCGCGCATGGGAGATATTCATACGCTGCGCGACAGTTTTACGTATCTTTAGGATGCGCTTTCTAGGTTCCGGCATATTAGGACATTTGCGCAGTTATTGATAATGGATAAAGAGAAACGAGCCGCACCCCGCGTCAATTTCGAGCGCGGTGTGACCGTCCGGATACTTGCGATCGACGGGACCTGGCAGCGCGAATGCGAGATGCTGGATGTGTCGGAGACCGGTGCGCTGCTTCGGGTTCTCGGCAGTCTCGCAGGTCTCGACCTGAAAGAGTTCTTCCTTGTGCTGTCGTCGCGCGGAACGGCGCATCGCCGCTGTACGCTGGCCTGGGTCGAGGGCGACCGCATGGGCGCGGGATTCGTCAAGGACAAGCCGGCGAAGCGGAAGGGCGTGCTGGGGCGGGCCTAGTTCGCCGTCTGCGCCGCCGCGGCGGCGCGCAGCTTGCGCGTGATCGCGATGCGGAACACCACATACTGGATCGCGAAGGCGACGACCTTGGCGCCGATGGCGATCACGGTGACATAAAACGCCCACAGCTTGATGTCGCCGGTCATGGCGGCCGCGATCACGCCCGCGCCGAGAATGAACATCAGCGCCGCCCAGGCATAGCCCGCCATGATCGCGAGGTGAGGGATGTTGTCGCGGACCATAGGCGGCGAATAACGCAGCGTCCAGCCCTTGCGCAGCATGATTGCGCCGATAGCGAAATGTCCGATACTCGGCTTGATCAGGACAAAGCGCGGGTCTTTTGTCAGCAGCGTCGCCGCGCCCAGGACGACGACCAGCGCGAGGCTGGCCCAGGTCATGATGTCGAGCCTTTCGCTCCGCAGGCGCGCGCGGATAAATTGCGCGACCGCGCCAACGATGGCGACGGCAGTCGCAATCAGGATGTCGCCCGTCGCGGCGTAAACCACGAGAAAGACGATGGTGGAAAAGAAGTCGGTGAAAAGCTGACGGAAGACTGCGGCCATGGGGCCGACTGTCACACGGCTGTCGGCGCGTGAACAAGGGCCTTCCATGAGGAATGCGGGGCAGGCGGCGCGCTGACCGGTTTGGTCCCGGGCTTGCAGGCGCAGTTGGACACCGAGCCTGTCACCTCGGCCGGGAAGGCCAGCGCGGCCGATGCGGTGTCGTCACCTGCGAGCGTCAGGCCGGTCAGGGCGAACACCAGCGCGAGGCTGGCCCAGATGGAGGCGCTGGGCTTCGCGCCGGTGGTGCGGCCGAACACGACCTGCGCGACGACGACGGCGGTCGCCGTCAGGGCCGCGAGCACGACGTCCCCGATCAGCACGAAGGCTGCGAAGAAGACGGCGGTGGAGAGGAAGCCGAGAAGAATCTTGAGAGCGGTGCGGGCCATGGGTGGCTCCTTGGTCGGTAAGAGGGCGAGATCAGGCAGCAGCCGTGGTGGCGCTGGCCGCGATCCCGGCGCGAACGTGCTTCGGGTACCATTGGGTGAAGTAGATGGCGCTGTTGCGGATCGCGAAGGCGATGGCGGCGCAGACCCACAGCGGCATGCTGGGCATGTAGATCGCCACCATGTCGGCGGTGAGCATCAGGACGAAGGCCGCGCTCCACACCCAGGTGAGGATATAGTTGGTGCGCAGGAAGACGGGACGCCGGGCGGTCTCGGCATCGACCACCTCGCGCGCATGCTGCAGCGTGAAGGGCTTGCGGAGCGCGATCGACCCGAGCGCGAGGACCAGAACGCTGCCGTCGACGGCGAGACGGACCGAGGTCGGGGTCATGTCGGCGCCGATCATGTGATAGCCGGCCAGCGCCGCAAAAATCGCCAGCGCACCGGCGGTCAGCATCTTGATCGAACGGCCGGCGGCCATATCTCGCAGGATCAGGCCAAGGGCGACCGCGGCACCCGCAAGCAGGCTGATCTTGACCGTGGTCAGCATCATCAGCGTGGCGAAGGTCGCGAACGGGGCAAGGATCAGAAAGAGGGCCATGGCGGGTCTGCTGACTGGTATCTTGACGTTGTAAAGATGCATTTAGAGCCTCGACGGGGTGCCGTCAAGGAAAATCTTGACAGCGTCAAAATGCATACCTAGATTGCGGTGATGGGTGCTCACAACGCAGCAACGCGGGAGAAAACCTCCAAAGCCGCAGCGGCTGGAAAAAAGCCGCTGTCCAAGGCTGCGCCTGTGAAAAAACCATCTCCGGCCAAGGCCAAATCCGCTTCCAAATCCGCTCCAAAGGCCGACCGGGAGCAGCCCTATCATCACGGCGATTTGCACGAGGCGCTGCTTCAGGCCGCCAAGCGCGTGGCGGAACGTGACGGTTTCACCGGACTTTCGCTGCGGGCGGTGGCCCGCGAGGCCGGTGTTTCGCACGCCGCGCCGGCGCATCATTTCGGCGATGTCACCGGTCTTCTCAGCGAACTTGCGGCCGTCGGTTTCCAGAAGTTCTCCGAGCAACTCGGTGCGGCAGCCTGCGTCGATACCCCGGCGGAGACAGTCGCCGCCCGCAAGGCCAATGCCTATGTGGCGTTCGCGCGGGACAATCCGTGCCTGTTCCAGTTGATGTTCCGCGGCGAGCGGCTCGACCATGACAGGCCCGCGCTGCGCGAGGCATCGGAGGCGGCCTTTATCAAGCTCGCCAGCGTGGTTGCCGCGCGGCGTCACGAAGATGTCGTGCCCGATCATCTGACTCTGCAGCAGGCCGCCGACATCGCGCGGATCTGGTCGATGGTGCATGGCTTCGCGATGCTTTATCTCGATGGCCGGCTGGCGCCGATCATGGAGGGTCTGCCGCCGGGCACCACCGAGGAAGCGGTGCTGGCTGCGATGCTGACGCCGGATTCCCCGGGCAAGTAACAATCGCTCATACGCGGGGTTGATGAAGCGGCCTAGCGCGGCAGCGCCAGTTCGACGGCGCGTCCGCTCGTGCCGACAACTTTCACCTTGCCGGTGTCGCATCTGAAATCGCGGGCGAGGGTGTCCGCCGCCTCGCGGGCGAGACGGATGGCGTCGGCATTCGCCGCGATGTCGATGTAGGCGACATGACAGACGCCTTTGCCGGAGTTTTCGCCGGCCGATGCAAGCCGCGTGACCACAAACAACTGTTTTGATTTCGGGCGGCCATCCTTGTCTTCATCGGTGACGTCGGCGAGATGCCAGCGCTGGATCATCGCGAAGGGCGGTTTGCCCTTCGCTTCCTGCCGCCATTCGATGGTGTTCGTCGTCGAACTGAACGGCTCGAACCATGCCCTTGCGGCAGGCTCGGCTTCCGCAGCCTTGCGGGTGCGGCCCACGCTGACGGTCTCGCGCAGATCATCTTCGCTGACGACCACGACAAGGCCTTGAGGGCCGGGGCAAGTCCGTATTCCGCCGCCATCCTCGCCGCGAAGGACGGCGACCTGCCGGCACTGTTTCGGCTCGGTGGAGGTGTAACTGCTGACATTTTGGGCCGTCTGCGCCGTGGCCGCGCCGAAAGTCAGCAGCGCGGATGACAGCGTGACGACGATCAGGGAGATGCGTGACATGGGGGAACCGGTTGTTCGGGGCCGGATTGATGAATCTGTCTGCATTTGTCGCATCAGGCGTGTGGATCGTTCATGCCGCGCTCGCGAAAAACGTGTCATCATGCGTGGAATCGCATTAGAAGCACTTTCAGCGTTTGTGCCCCTGTCAGTCGTTCGTGAGCCATGCCCGAAATCTCGTCCAGCAAGCCCTATCGCATCGGCCGGTCCAGGACCGGGCTCGGTCTCTTCGCCACCCGGAAGATCAAGAAGGGCACCAAGATCATCCGTTACTTCGGGCCGCTGCTCGACTCGAAGAACAAGAAGCACGACGATATCGACAACAAGTATCTGTTTGAAATCAACAATCGCTGGACCATCGACGGCTCCACGCGCAAGAATATCGCCCGCTATATCAACCATGCCTGCCGTCCGAACGCCGAGTCGGACGTCAGTTCGCGCAAGCGCAAGGTGATCATCCGCGCGATCAAGACCATCCAGCCGGGCGAAGAGATCAATTACGACTACGGCACCGATTATTTCAAAATCTTCCTCAAGCCGATCGGCTGCAAGTGTGACCACTGCGAGAAGAAGCGGGCGAAGAAGCGCGCTGAGGCGCGTGCTGAAAAGCTGCGGCTGAAGCTCAAGGCCGAGAAGAGAGCCGCGAAAAAGGCCGACAAGGCTGCCCGAAAGGCGACGAAGGCCGCCGGCAAGGCTGTGACGCCGAAGGCTGCCAAAAAGCGCAATCCGCTTGGCGCCGCAAAGGCCAACGCCCATGCGCGCGGCACCGGCAAGCCGACCAAAACCAAGGCGTCGCGGACAAAGCCGTTGTCACGGGTACAGCCGAAAGCCGCCAGCCGCGCCCGGCGAGCCTCGTGATCCGGCGCGCTGCCTGACAGCGCGCACGTCATTGTCATTTCAGCGCCGGATCAGCACCACACCTGCGATCAGCAAGCCCGCGCCGATCAGGCGCGGCAGGTCGATCGTGCGTTGCGCCAGTCCCAGCCAGCCGAAATGGTCGAAGGTGATCGACGCGATCATCTGGCCTGCGATCAGAAGCGAGATGAAGGTCGCCGCGCAGCACCGGCACCAGATAGATCGCAAAGGCGATGAAGATCGCGCCGAACATGCCGCCGCTCCAGGCCCACCATGGAATCCGGCTCATTGCGCCGGCCGACGGGATCGGCTCGCGCAGCGCGATCACCAGCACCGCCATGCAAAGCAGGCCGACGAGATAGCTGGTGAAGCCGGACCAGACCGCCGAATCGAGTGCGGTCCGCAGGTTGGCGTTGAGAGCCTGCTGGATCACGATGCTGATGCCGGCGGTGAAGGCGAGCGCGATGGGAAGGACGATGATGTGCATGTTCGTCTCTTGTCGTTCGTTAAAAACAAGGTTCCTGCTTACAGTCCCTTGAACATGTTTCCAGCCAGCAACAGCAGATAGCTGATCCCCAGCGTCGCAAACCCGTGGCCGCTGATGAAAGGGATCTTGATGCGCGCATAGACGGCGAGCGCCGCCAGAATGGCGAGGATGATCGAGAGCAGGAAAATCGGAAACGATGGCGCGCTGAGATTCATGACAAGTCCCCGGATACACCGCATGATCGCGGCGAGGGGACTGAAGCGTGCCCGAGCCTGTTCCGGCAAGGGCGGGAGCGGTTCATTCTGTGGATGAATGGGCCGCCTTATTCGGCGATGACGGCTTCGACAGCCTTGATGGTCTGCTGGATCGCGGCGATTTCGTGAATCAGCACGGTCGAGAGCTTCGGTCCGCGTGCGCGCATTTCCATCACCAGTTCGCGGCGGCGTTCACGCAGCAGCACCAGCGGCAGACGATGATCGAATGTATCCTCATTCGGTTCGGCTTCGTCGCCAAATTCCGCTTCCATGACCGACATATCCGGCTCCCATGACAACGCGATGAAGCTAGCGGAGCCGCATTAAGTGGCGGGAAGGGAGACCGATAAAATTGTACGGAACCGAAAGAAGCCGGGCGGAATAGTGTTTCCGCCCGGCTTTTGGTTAGGAAGTGCTTACCGGGCGGCGGCGATGCGTTGATCCGCATTGTAAAAACAGCTCTCCGGCTCACCTCTCCCCGCGGGGGAGAGGTCGCGAGCGAAGCGAGCGGGTGAGGGGGTTCTGTGCTCACGATAGAACACTGGACCCCCTCACCCCAACCCTCTCCCCACAGGGGAGAGGGACCATATCGCGCCAGTCTCAAGCAGCTTTGACCGCCTCCGCGCTCTTGCGCAGCCCGATGAATTCCAGCTCCGCGAACACGCCGACCGCAATCGCCTGCGCGACGATGAAGACCTGCCCGAGCAGATTGGGCGAGACCCAGCCGCTGGCGAGCAGCGCGATGCTGTCGATGGTCCAGACCGCGTTGATGGCGATCACGGCCCATACCGCGATCTTGGGCATCATGTCGCGGGTGGCGAGATAGCCGATACCGAGCACGAACGCCACCAGCACGAGACCGGCGTTGCGCAGGAAATCTTCCGGCAGGTTTGTCAGCGAAGCAAGAAAGCCCGCGCCGAATACCAGCAGCAGCGCGGACACGCCGCTGAAAAGGGCGTCGATCTGAAGGGCACGGCGAAGGAAGGGGGACGGATGGATCATGGTGGTTCTCCTTGTGGTGAGGGGGACGTGGGCGATCAGGGCTTGCGGCGCTGCGCGAGGAACCGGCGCAGCAGGGTGAGCGGGCAGAGGGTTTTCAGCGCACGGTCTTCGGCGGCCTGCACATGCGCGAACACGAAAACGCCGGTGTGATGCAGCAGCGGTTCGGGCATGTTGAGCGACTGCGCGAGCAGGCGCTTGGCGAGTTTGGCGACCCAGGCCAGCGGGCTTGTTTCGATGATGGAGCCGCCGGGCTTCGGCGCCGGTTGCTCCTGCGTGCGGGGTGTTTGTGAGGGTGAGGTCGTTCGCGTGGTCATGAGGTCATCTCCTGTCATGGCGAAGATGATCCGGCCGCATGCCCAAATCGATTACCTGGCAGGTAATGGAACGTGCGATTTTCACATGGTAGGTTTTCGCCATGATGAACGCACACAATTCGGCGCGCCGCGCCGTCAAACCATCCGCCAAGAGTTCGGCCAAGACTTTGGCCAAGACTTCGGTCAAGGCCGCGCGGCCCAGCCATTTCGGCGATCACCTGCGCGAATGGCGGCAGCGCCGCCATCTCAGCCAGCTCGATCTGGCGGGCGACGCGGAGATTTCCGCGCGGCATCTCAGCTTCGTGGAAACCGGACGCGCCGCGCCGTCGCGCGACATGGTGCTGCGGCTGGCCGAACGGCTGGATGTGCCCTTGCGCGAGCGCAATGTGCTGCTGGTGGCGGCGGGTTTCGCGCCGGCCTTTCCCAACCGCTCGCTCGACGATCCCGCGCTCTCCGCCGCGCGTCAGGCGATGGAGACGGTGCTGAAAGCCCATGAGCCGTATCCGGCGCTGGCGGTGGACCGGCACTGGAATCTGGTGTCGGCCAACGCGATGATCGCGCCGTTTCTCGCGGGTGTCGCGCCGTCGTTGCTGACGCCGCCGATCAATGTGATGCGCCTCAGCTTTCATCCGCAGGGACTTGCGCCGCTCACGGTCAATCTCGCCGAGTGGTGCGGGCATCTGCTCGAGCGGCTGCACCGGCAATGCGAGGCGACCGCCGACCCGATCCTGATCGCGCTTTATGAAGAGCTGAAGACCTATCCGATCCCCGCGCGCAAGGCACCGCAGGTCATCGGCGCGGAGAGCCTTGCCGTCCCGTTCAGGATGAAGATGGGCGACAACGTGCTCAGTTTCATTTCCACCACCATGGTGTTCGGCACGCCGCTCGATGTCACATTGTCCGAACTGGCGCTGGAGACGTTTTTTCCGGCGGACGAGGTGACGACTGAAACAATGCGGGCTCTCGAGAAAGGGCAGGGTAAGATGTGATCTTTCAGCGGTCGTCCCCGCGAAAGCGGGGACTCATACTCCCTGAATTATCAGCGTTGTTGCGATAGCCGATTTCCCCGTATCACCGCAGCCGGTGGTTATGGGTCCCCGCCTGCGCGGGGACGACACCGGGGTGTAGTGCCTTGCCTTATGGCCGGTGTGGCTTATCTTCCGGGTTCACATTCGCGAGGACACGCCATGGCCCTGAAACCGCTGCAGATCGACATTGTTTCCGACGTCGTGTGCCCGTGGTGCTACATCGGCAAGAAGCGCATCGAGGACGCGCTGGCGCTGGCGAGCGACGTTCCGGTCCATGTCAACTGGCGGCCGTTCTTCCTCAATCCCTGGGTGCCGCGCGAGGGCATCACCCGCGACGAATACCTTACCGCGAAGTTCGGCTCGCCCGAGGCTTACAAGAACATCGCGGGCCGCGTGGTCGCGGCGGCGGAGGAGGAGGGATTGCAGTACAATCCCGGCAGCGTGAAGCGCCAGCCCAACACCATTGATTGCCATCGCCTGATTCTGTGGGCCGACGCCGAGGGCAAGGCCGCGCAAATGAAACAGCGGCTGATGGAGCTTTATTTCCGCGACGGCGGTGATCTGACTGACACCAACGTGCTGGTGCAGGCGGCGGCCGATGTCGGCCTCGATGCGGAGAGCGTGCGCAAGCGCCTCGCCACCGACGAGGATGTGGAGCGGATTTCAGCGGATGCGCAGGAAGCCTCCGACAAGGGCATTTCCGGCGTGCCCACTTTCGTCTTCGCGCAGAAGTATGCGGTGTCCGGCGCGCAGCCCGCGGACCAGTTGGCCCGCGCGATCCGTCAGGTCTCGGCGGAGATCAATCAGGCGGCGTGAGGGCTTGTGCATCAACTCCCTCTCCCCAGCGGGGAGAGGGTTGGGGTGAGGGGGTCCAAATCTACGAGAGATTCTACGCCCTCACCCGGATTGCTTCGCAATCCGACCTCTCCCCACGGGAGAGGTGAAGGAAGGGCGACCTAAGCCGCCGCCGCTGCGGTAGGCTGCGGCAGTTTCGAGGGCAAACACGCCACCGCGACGAAGATGATCGCTGCTGACGTCGCCATCAGCCAGAACAGCGTGTCGAAGCCGTAATTGCCGTAGACGAACGAGATCATCGGCAGCGCCAGCGCGAACACCGTGAAACTCACGACATAGCGGATGCCGTAGATGCGGGCGCGGGCCTCGCCGCTCGCCATCTTGCCGATCATGAAATCGTTGATCGGGATCTGGCCGAATGCGCCGAGCATGAAGCCGAGCGCGGCGGCCAGCGCCCATGCGTCGCGCAGGCCGGGCATGGCGGCGAAGAACACCACCTGCATCGCCGCAACGATCATGAACACGGTGCGCGGGCCGAGCCGGTCCAGCAGGGCACCCACCACGAGCTGTGCCATCGACGCCACCGCGAACACGATGAAGGTGAACGCGCCGACCATGGTGGCGATATCGCCCTTGGCGGCGGTGAAGCCGCTCGCGGACAGCCATTGCGTCATGTCGGTGGCGATGCCTTGCAGGCGCTCGTCAAAAATCTTCGGCAGCGCGAAGGTTGTGGACTGGAACACCAGGCTGGAAACGGCAGTCGTGAGGAACACGATGGCGGAAATCCGCAGCAACAGCGCCTTCATGCCGGCGGTCTGCGGCGCGCTCGCGACGGTGGCGGCCGCCACCTTGCGGTGCGCATGCGCGATCTCGTTCCATTGATGGAGGGCGTAGAGGATGCCGACGCCGATGGAGAACACGCCGGGGATGATGAACGCCATCCGCCAGCCGCCGTGGTCGATGAAATAGCCGGTGATCAGCGCGGCGGAGGCAACGCCGAGATTGCCCCAGATGCCGTTGGTGGCCAGCCGCATGCCGGTGTTCTTCCATTTCTGGGTGACGATAGCGAGGCCGACCGGATGATAGATCGCGGCGAACACGCCGACGACGAACAGGCCGATGCCGACCTGCAGCGGCGTCTGCGCGAAGGCCGTTGCAATCGAGGCGGCGCCGATGCCGACGAAGAACACCGCGATCATGCCTTCGCGGCTCCACTTGTCGGCGAGCCATCCGGCGGGCCACGAGAACACGCCGAAGGCGAAGAAGCCGGGCGCGGCATATTTCAGCAGTTCGCTGTAGCTGAGGCCCCATTCGCGCGTCAGCGCGAGCGCCGCGACGGTGGCGAAGATCAGCGTGAACAGATGGTCCAGATAGTGGCCGATGTTCAGGAACAGGAAATGGATGCGGTCGCGCGTCATGGGAGCCTCTGTTTTGGGCATGATCCAATCCGAAAACCGGTCTCCACTTTTCGGGATCATGCCCTGGATATTCTGGCCGAAAAGTAGCCTTGGCACGATGGCGCTGTCATGCCAAAAATCGTCGAGAATCTGCCATTCGGGATTTTGGCTTATGGCCCGCCGCAGCACCGATGCCCGCGACTATCAGTTCGTGCCGCGCCCCCTTGCGGCAATGTCGAAGAGCTTTCGCGACGGTTTCGAGATCGCGCCGCACCATCATGCCCGCGATCAGCTTGTCTATGCGGTGACCGGCGTGATGCGCGTGCGCACCGAAGCGGAAGCCTGGATCGTGCCGCCGGACCGCGCGGTTTATCTGCCGGCGAAGACGGTTCATTCGATCAGCATTCGCGGGCAGGTCGAGATGCGCACGCTTTATATCGCGCGCGACGCCAGCGACGACCTGCCATCAAGCCCGACCGTGCTGGAAGTGTCGCCGCTGCTGCGCGAACTGGTGCTGGCGATGGTTGAGGAGCCGGTGATCTATGACGAGAAGGGCCGCGCCGGTGCGGTGGCGTTTCTTATTCTCGGAGAGATCGCCCGCGCGCAGCGATTGTCGCTGGTGATCCCGATGCCTCGCGATCCGCGCCTGCTGCGCGTCTGCAACGCGCTACTGGCCGACCCGGCAAGCCGTCTGACGCTGGAGAGCTGGGTGGATATGGCGGGCGCGTCATCGCGGACGCTGGCGCGGCTGTTCGAGTCCGAGTTGGGAATGAGCTTTGCCGCATGGCGTCAGCGCGTGCGCTTTCACAATGCGCTGGAGGCGATCGTCGCGGGCGAGCCGATCGCGCGTGTCGCGCAGCGCAACGGCTATCGCAGTTCGAGCGCGTTCTCGGCGGCGTTTCGCAAGGCCATGGGCCAGCCGCCGAGGTCGCTGCGGGTGGAGGGGGTGGCTTGAGGGATTAAGCTCACGCCTTCTTCAGATAATAGTTCGCGTTCTTGCCGAGGGCGATGCGGCGGATCACCCGGCGCATGGTCTCCGAGCCGCGCAGCGGTTCGACGACGGCGGCGGCGGCGCGATAGAGGCCGAGCTTGACGCTGTCGAGCGCGGGGTTCTTGCCCGGAGCCGCCTGCGGCATGCCGAGGCTGCGCAGCATCGAGTTGAAGCGATGCAGGTCGTTGAGGCGGCGGACTTCTTCGGTCTTCCAGGTGATCGCCATCGAGATCGAATACGAGCCCCTCGTCTTGACCCAATGCGGCCACTGATAAGGGATGTAGCAGCCGTCGCCTGCGTCGAGATTGAACTCGATGCCGCGCGGACGGAAGCTCTCATGATACGGCACGTTGCGATGCTTGACGGTGGAATGCTCCACCTGCGCATCGTCGGCGATCTGGCCGTCGCGGTTGTCATAGACCGCGAAAATCTTCTCGCCATGGATCTGCACGAAGAAATTGTCCTCGGCGTCCATATGGAACGGCGTCGTCGAGTTCGGCGACGACACGAACAGGAAGCCCTCGATCTGCGAGAAGCCGGCGTCCTCGATGCTCGCGAAACCCCGCGCGCGGGCCACCGATGTCAGCGCGTCTTCGAGCAACTGGCGATACTCGGGGGATTTCTCGATGCGCTTGAGCACCATCCATGCGCCCGCGGTCTGAATGCGGTTGACCACCTCGACCGGATCGAGATCCACACTCTTGACCTTGTCGGGGTCCTGGCTGACGGAGGCGTCGCCGGAATTGTACTCGATCAGGTCGCGCGGCATCTCCGCGGCGAGCTGGGCGATGCGCGGCAGCGTCAGCAGCGGATGGCCGGAGAGCTTGTGGCGAATCGCGAAGGGTTTCAGCGGAAAGTCGCGCTTCAGCGCTTCATTGTCCGCTGTGATGACCGGCGAAATGCTTGAGGCGACGTTCATGAGCGTGTCTCCCGGAGTTTTCTGATGGTGTGAACAAGGCGGCGCACCGGTTCGCGGATGAGCGTGCGCAGGGCGAGGCCGGAGCGGATGGCTGGAACGAACGGATCGCGGCGGGCCAGCGGAATCAGCACGTCGCCGATAGCGAGGCGTCCGCGCCAGATCGGGTCGATCATGGGATGACCGGGGATCGCGGTGGAATCGGCCATGGCGATGGCGGGATCGGCGCACAGATGGCGTGTCAGATCGAGCGTGAGCTGCACGCCCGGCGAGCATTTGGCGAAGCGCTCGTCCACGCCCATCTTGAAATAGAACGCACGGTCGAGATGCCGCAGCACGATGCCGGACGCCACCGGCGTGTCGCCCGCATGCAGGGTGACGATCTCGCAATGGCCGCGCGCAGCCGCATCGGCCACAGCGCGGCGGACGAAGGCTTTGTCGCCCTCGTGTTGCGCCAGCGCGGTGCCGCGCCTGGCTTTCCAGCCGCTGGCCTCCAGCGTGAGGAAGATGTCGAGATCGCGTTTGATTTCGCCCGGCGTGGTGGCGATGGTGAAGATCACGTCGCCATGCTCCGCAAGCCGGTTGCGCTGGCGGCGCAGTTCCTTGAGTTTCTTGGGGCCGAGCGCATCGCGCAGCAGATCGTCGGCGTTGCGGGTGGCGTCGAGGCTGGCGCGCTCATGGCGTTGCAGCACCCGGGGCTTCAGTCCGCGGCATGCCAGCTTGCGTGTGAACGACATCATCACCGCGCCGTCGAGCGCGATGTCGCGCAGGATCAGCGCGCGGGCGCCGCTGCTGCGCGCCTGCTGCATCAGGCTGGCCGCGGCCTCGTCGGCGTGATCGCGATCGAGCAGCGGCGTGGCGAGCGTGCCGTAAGGATCGGCGCTGACCAGCGCGGGCAAGGGAAGGCCATAGGCGCGCCAGGCGGAGACGACCGGCAACAGGCCGACCATGCGCTGGCCTTCACTGGCCATGACATGAGCCGTCAGCGCGCTGACATTGGTGCGGCCCTGCGCGGTCGCGTTGACCGCCAGCTCCCATTCGGGAAGGAAATAGCCGTTCGGCTCGATGGCGTTGTCGCTGAGGCGGCGCCAGCGCTCGGTGCTCACGGTGTCGAGCGGCACGAGCGCTTCGGCCGCAGCATTGCTGCCGGCGCGCTCGCGCGCGAAATTCATCTCGCGTCGCGTCGCAGCTTCTGCTGCATTGGCAATCTCGGCCACGGCCCTGTTCCCATTCCAAGCTTTTTACGCACGGCGAAGCGCGCGCGTTTTTCTTGCGTCCCTGACCCTGAACAGTAGGGGGCAAACATCAAAATCGGATGTGGGATTAGGGTTAAATCCGCCGTGCTTTTTTCACCCGCTGTTAACGGTGATTTTTCGCGGGCCGATGCGGCGCGTGAAGTACGGTATTCGGCTGCGGCAAAAATGGCGGCGTCAGGAAAATTTAAGCAATTGAGCGCAGCCTGACAGCATTATGTCACCGCCCCGGACCGGATTCCCCGGCGGTTGGAAATTTCAGTCTTCAGTTTTTGTAAACCAGAATCTCTGGTCTCGATTTTAACCAACGGCAATCTCCGCAGGAGGTCGCAATGGGCAAGGAACTTCGCAAGAACCCGCGGGTCGGCTTTCAACGCGGCTTTGACGTGCAGATCATGGGAATCGACGGCACCTGGCGTCGGGGTTGCCGGATGCTGGATGTGTCCGATAGCGGCGCGCTGCTCCAGGTGGAAGGGTCGGTCGGGAATCTCGATCTGAAGGAATTCTTCCTGGTGCTGTCGGCGACGGGTCTGGCTTTCCGGCGCTGCAAGATGGTCCGCGTGAATGGCGACCAGATCGGCGTTCTTTTCCTGAAGCATGAATGCGGGAAGAAGATCGCATCGCCATCCGACCGGCGCGCGCCTGCGCAGGGCGTTTCCTGATTTCCGTTTGAAAGAGTGTGACACCAGGGTACGACTCCATGCATCAGGATCGCCGCTTCAATCGCATCAAGCCCGCTGGCAATGTGTCGCGGACCGCAAGCATCATCCTCGATCCGAAATCGCCGGTGATCGGCTGCAATGTCTGGATTATTCCGCGGGCGGCGCGTGTCTCGAAGTGGCGCCCGGCAAGCCGCTGCCGAACCGATTTGAACTGCTCTATGCCGGATCCAAAAAGAAATGCCGCCTTGTCTGGGTGAAGGGCGTGCGCGTCGGCGTGTCCTTCTAGCTTTGAACGGCTGAGGCTTAGTCGAAGGCGATGCCCACGCGACGTCCGTCGCTCCACACCAGACGGCAACGGGCGATGAAATCGTCGGCCTTGATCGCGAGCCGGAAACGCTGAGGGAGCAGGGTGCCGCGTGCGATATCCAGCGCCGCGCCGCCATCCGACATGTTGCGCACCGTGCAGTCCACGCCTGCGCCATCGAAGGTAATCACGCCGCCCTTGAAGACGCGGCGGCGCACATCGAGGCGTCGCTCCGCCAGCGGTATGTCTGTCATGGCTGCGATCCTCTGAACCATGACCTTGAATCTAATTGTCGCGGGTTGCCAGCAGATGAAACGATGCCCACTGCCGGGACAGGGCGTGGTGAGGATTGATTCACCATGTTCGCCCGTGCGATCCGGCCCCGGTGGGAGTGGACGATGGGATGGGATCAGGCGGCGATCCGCCCGGCGCGGCCCGTTTTGAACGGTTTGCCGGTCTCTTGCCCTGTTGTCCGCCCTGTCTTGGCCATCCTCCTGCGGTGGGGTAGGTTTCCGCCGGGCGCGGGGCGCGCGATCGCCGGCTTCACAATTGACCGGCCGACAGGGACGACGGGGAGAGCTTTCATGCGGGTGTTGAGAGTGGCGATGCTGATTGGCCTGGCGATGACGCCTGTTTCGGTGCCGGTCTACGCCCAGAGCATGATGCCCGGGTTCCGGCTCGGCGAGGGCAAGGAATACAGCGAGGAAGAAAAGGCCAAGATCAAGGCCAACGAGGAGGCGGCGAAGGCCGCCCGCTCCAAGATCCCCGATGCCCAGGTGAGCAACGATCCGTGGGCTGCGGTGCGCAACGAGCCCGCGGCGAAATCCGCCAAGACCAAATCATCCGCGGCCAAATCCCCGTCAGGCAAGCAGCACTAAGCCGGCAAGCCGCCTTGAGGCCGCTATTTGGCGGCCTTTGCTCCGGTTGACAGCAAGTCATTCAGATTGATGGCGACATCGAGCTGACGGGCTTTCTTGATGAGTTCATCACGTTTGTCACAGGGCGGCATCGCGCGCGCCTTGCTGCGGGTTTCATCGGCGATCTTCTGCCATTTCTCTGCGATGGAGATGTCGTGGGTTTGGCGCATGGGTCAGGGTCTCCTGCCTGCTGGTTTGAATCACCGGTTCGTGATGCGTCGGGTGAACAGGTTCAACCGGCGGTTGGCCGGAACGATCCCTCGCTGCGGCGGGTGGAACCCGGATATTTTTTTCGCTTGTCGTGGAACGAATGCCGGCGGGCAATCGTCTGTCTTCAAACGCTGCATGGCGGGGACAATGGTTAATCTGATCAGAAAGCTGCGCCGCTGGCTGGATCCGGCGGTGCCGGACACCTCAACGAGGGCGCAGGACACATCCAGTATGGCCGACCTCGTCCGGCTGCTGGGAACCGGAAGCGAACCCGGCCCTCCGGCTGGCGGGCAGGGCAAAGGGCGCGCAAACGACGCCGATCGCCCCGCCTCCTGAAGCCGGGTCCGGCAGTCACATCCACGCAGATCGGAAAGGGCAAAGGCCGCCATTCGCGGCGGCCTTCAATGCAAGGCGCGTTCGGCCGGCGGCGTATCTTACTGCTTGGGCATGTCCATGCCCTTGTGCGGATCGTCCGCTTTCATGCCGTCCATCATCGCCATGTTCTTGCAGCAACCGCACATGCCCATACCGGACGGTTTCATGGACATGGCAGGCTTGTCGGCCATCGGATCGTGAGCGGCGGCGGACTTGCCGCACATGCCGGCCTGGGCCGTGGTGCTCTGAGCCTGCTGGCCCGGGCCGCCACACATCGCGGCAGCCGGCGACAGGCCGATCACCAGGGCAACGGCAGTTGAAGCGAGAAGTGCGCGCATCGGTGTGTCCTCCCTTGATGAACGGCAGCCTAGCGGCGGACGCATGGCGGTGGTGTCAATTCTTCGTCAGCGGCAATGAAGGGACGGCGGATAGCCTGCGCGAGTTGCCTTGCCGCCGCAGGGAAGGACCGGCGATGGACGATCACAAGCAGCATGCCCGAAAGAACCCCGCGTCAGCAATCCGCGTGAATTCACGCGCCGGCTTTTTTGCCCTCGTTCTCGGTGAAGATCAGATGATTTGAGAACGGATCGTACACCGTCATGGTGGTCGCGCCCCAGGGCTGCCGCTCGAGACCGGGACGCATGTAACCGCAGTTCTTCGCCTTGAGTTCCGCGTGGTAGTCCGCAAGGCCCGTCATCTGGATCGAGATATGAACGCCGGGCGAGCCGTCACCATGATGTTCGCTCAGGTAAAGCTGCAGCCCGCCGCGCGAGATGCCGAGGAACAGCGGCAGATCCGGCGCGAAGCGATGCTCGAAATCGACCTTGAAGCCGAGATAGCCGAGATCGGATATATACCCTCTGGACATGTAGAACAAACCCGGTTAGAGTACCTATATTCTACGGGGAGGCTCACATGGCTCAGAAGATGTCGAATGTTCGGGCGTTTCAGAAGCGGTTCCCCGATGAGGACGCCTGCCTGAATCACCTGATGCGCACGCGGTTTGGCGAGCGGTTCACCTGCTTCAAGTGCCAGAAAGAAGCGACCTACTACCGCGTGAAGGCCCGCCGCGCTTTCGAGTGCGAGCATTGCGGCTATCAGGTCTATCCGACCGCTGGCACCCCGTTTGAAAAGACCCGCACCAGCCTGCGGGACTGGTTCTACGTCATGTTCCTGTTCTGCACGACGCGGAACGGCGTGGCCGCAAAGGAAGTCGAGCGCCAGCTTGGCGTGACCTACAAGACGGCGTGGCGCATGTGCCGCCTGATCCGCCTCTACATGGGCTATGTGGACGGCGACTATCCTGTTGGCGGTCCCGGCAAGACCGTGGAAGTAGACGAAACATTCATCGGCGGCAAAGACCTCAACGGCAAGCCGGACGACAAGTCAGTCGTGTGCGGAATTCTGGAGCGTGGCGGCGATGTGGTCACGTGCCATGTTATCGACCGCACGGCCAAGACGCTCGTTCCGCATGTCGTGAACTTCGTAAAGAATGGATCGCGCGTCCACACGGACGAGTTTTCTAGCTATCGCTCGCTGACCGAGCGTCATGGCTACGATCACGAAACGGTCGATCATTCAGCCAAGGAATACGTTCGCGGCGACGTTCACACGAACGGCATTGAGTCGTTCTGGTCCAGCGTGAAGCGCGGGATCAACGGGACTTATGTTTGGGTTTCAAAGAAGCACTTGCAGACTTACCTGCGCGAGTTCGAGTATCGCCATAACCTGCGCCAGCAGCCCGCTTTGATGTTCGAGCTTCTTTTGCAGGCTTTCCCGAAGGTTCGGGTTGAGTAGCCATCATCTGCAGGAGCTTGTCGAAACGCTTGTCCGCATCATGTTGTTTTTTCAAGGCCCGTTACTCCAGACTTTCTAAGGTTAGACATCATCGACTGGATTCGATCGTTCGCACCGCCGTGCCATGCGCCAAATTCAACGCCGTTAGTGTCGAGTAGTGCGCCAAACGGCTCGTCGAGAATGCGAACCGTCTTGTGTTCGGGCTTGTCTGGCAATCCTCTAACCAATTCCGAGAACTTATTGATCATTGGGATAATTTCATTCGGGATTCGATCTGCATTTAAGGCGTACCGAATCTCATCTTGGTAGAGGCGATACTTTTGATGAATGTAGTCGTTAAACTGTCCCCAAAAATGATGAAGCCTGAGAGTAAGGGCGTTCAAATCATTCTGATACGCAAAAGCCCCTCTTTCTTCGATTTGAGAGTAATAGGACTCTCGCAGACGATTAAGTTCCAGCGCAATTTGCAATGGCTCACCATTTAAGAAGGTGTGAACGTCATGCAGCGCCTCAAGGAGTCTGTCCCGCTCGTTTGCCGTGTAGAGAATAGGCCCAGGTTTCTTTGGTGCTTCCGAAGTCGTCTCGGTCTTATTGGATGCAGCCTCAAGCCGCTCGATTCTCTTTACGACATCTAGGCCGGTTACGGGTTTGCGTGCTGCGATCTCCGATATTTCGGTCGGCGTATAGGTCCGTCCCTTTGAGGGTACCGTGGTCGGTAACACCTGACGTTCTTTATCCCATCGGAATAGTAGCAACGCGACCGCGAGGAAAAAAACTGCTGCCCCGACCGCCTCATAAACTTGATGAGGCAATCCAGCGTTTACAAATGTGTAAGCGTCATTGATTTTGGACCCGACATTCATGACCGCACCCAAAACCAGTGCGATGCAAGTTCCCGGATTTTTGAGCATAAAACTGAACATAACGTCCCCGCGTCACGACTCTCCCGCATACTACTGCGGGTAGGTCGGGGCGGGTAAATACCACAAAACATGTTACATGTCCTCAGGGTATATACTTGCCGGCCCTCAGAAAAGAACATATTGCGAACTTAGAACAAATGGGGTACGTTAGTTCCATCGGATCAAGCCCGATTCCGGTCCGCCGACCTTGGGAAGCCGTTTGTCCGGCAGGCGAATCCCATACATAAGGAGCATCCAGATGGCCCCCGCCGCCCTGCGTATCGTTGAAGGATCGTCCATGGACAAGACCAAGGCCCTGTCGGCCGCGCTCTCCCAGATCGAGCGCCAGTTCGGCAAGGGATCGGTGATGAAACTCGGCAAGAACGACCGCTCGATGGAAGTCGAGGCGGTGTCCTCCGGCTCGCTCGGGCTCGATATCGCGCTTGGCATCGGCGGGTTGCCCAAGGGACGGGTGGTCGAGATTTACGGGCCGGAATCCTCCGGCAAGACCACGCTGGCGCTGCATACGGTGGCCGAAGCCCAGAAGAAAGGCGGCATCTGCGCCTTCATCGACGCCGAACACGCGCTCGATCCGGTCTACGCCCGCAAGCTCGGCGTCAACGTCGATGAACTTTTGATTTCGCAGCCGGACCATGGCGAGCAGGCGCTGGAAATCGCCGACACGCTGGTGCGCTCCGGCGCGGTGGACGTGCTGATCGTGGACTCCGTGGCCGCGCTGGTGCCGCGCGCCGAACTCGAAGGCGAGATGGGCGACGCGCTGCCGGGCCTTCAGGCGCGCTTGATGAGCCAGGCGCTGCGCAAGCTGACCGCCTCGATCAACAAGTCCCACACCATGGTGATCTTTATCAACCAGATCCGCATGAAGATCGGTGTGATGTACGGCTCGCCCGAAACCACCACCGGCGGCAACGCGCTGAAGTTCTATGCGTCGGTGCGCCTCGACATCCGCCGCATCGGCCAGATCAAGGAGCGCGACGAGGTTGTCGGCAACACCACCCGCGTCAAGGTGGTGAAGAACAAGCTGGCGCCGCCGTTCAAGCAGGTCGAATTCGACATCATGTATGGCGAGGGCGTCTCCAAGATGGGCGAAATCCTCGACCTCGGTGTGAAAGCCGGGATTGTCGAAAAGTCCGGCGCCTGGTTCTCCTATGACAGCCAGCGCCTCGGTCAGGGCCGCGAGAACGCCAAGGCTTTCCTGAAGGCCAATCCGGAGATGACGGCGAAGATCGAAGCCTCGATCCGGCAGAATTCCGGCCTGATCGCCGAGCAGATTCTGGCCGGCTCGCCAGAGCGCGATGCCGACGGCGAGGAGCCGGCGGAGGACTGAAGCGTTTTCAAGCGAAGCATGTCCTCGGGCTTGACCCGAGGATGGGTTGGTTCGCGTTAAGAAAACGCGACAACTAAAAAGAGCTCAGTTTCGAGCCGGGCCTTGGCCCGGTCAGGTGCGATCCGGAAAGACGGGAATCCTTTTCGGGCATCCATCGCATCTTCGGAAGCAAACGGGCGTTGTGGATGTTGAGTTGCCGACATCCCCAGCGCCCGATTTGTTTGAGTGACAAGTGCGGCTGTTCTCTCTCCGCGTCGTCCCCGCGAAGCGGGGATCCATACTCCCTGAGCTATCGAGGCCGTGGGATGCGGGATGGATACGTCTTTCTCTCTAGATGAGAGGAAGGTGGTCCCCGCTTTCGCGGGGACGACCGGTTTAGAAACCGCGCGAGCGGACTTACTCGGCCGCCTGCGCGTAGTCCGACACCGGCGGGCAGGAGCAGACCAGATTGCGGTCGCCATGGACATTGTCGACGCGGCCCACAGGGCTCCAGTATTTGTCGGTGCGCGAGGTGCCCGCCGGGAAGCAGCCCTCCGCGCGCGAATAGGGCCGCTCCCACTTGTCCTCGGCGATGTCGTGCACCGTATGCGGGGCATGACGCAGCGGCGAAGCCTCGATTTTGAAACGTCCGGCTTCCACATCGGCGATCTCGCGGCGGATCGCGATCATGGCGTCGCAGAAGCGATCCAGTTCGATCTTCGATTCGGATTCGGTCGGTTCGATCATCAGCGTGCCCGGCACCGGGAAGCTCATGGTCGGCGCGTGGAAGCCGTAGTCGATCAGGCGCTTGGCGATGTCGTCCACCGTGACGCCCGAGGTCGTCTTCAGTCCGCGCGGATCGACAATGCATTCGTGCGCCACGCGGCCGTTGTGATTTTTGTAGAGCACCGGGAAGTGCGGATCGAGCCGCTTCGCGATGTAGTTGGCATTGAGGATCGCGACTTCCGTGGCGCGGGTCAGGCCTTCGCCGCCCATCATCAGGATGTAGATGTAGGAGATGACAAGGATCGACGCCGAACCGTAGGGCGCGGCGGAAATCGCCTCCACCGCGATTGTGCCGCCGGATTCATGACCCGGCAGGAACGGCGCGAGATGTTTCTTGACGCCGATCGGCCCCATGCCGGGGCCGCCGCCGCCGTGCGGAATGCAGAACGTCTTGTGCAGGTTGAGATGGCTGACATCGGCGCCGTAGTCGCCGGGGCGCGCGAGGCCGACCTGTGCATTGAGGTTGGCGCCGTCGAGATAAACCTGTCCGCCGTGGCTGTGAACGATGTCGCAGATTTCGCGAATCTGTTCCTCGAACACGCCATGGGTCGAGGGATAGGTGATCATCACCGCGGCGAGATCGTTTGCGTGCTGCGCGGCCTTCTTGCGCAAGTCGTCCACATCGACATTGCCGCCGGCATCGCAGGCGACCACCACCACATCCATGCCCACCATGCTGGCGGAGGCTGGATTGGTGCCGTGCGCGGAGGAGGGGATCAGGCAGACCCTGCGGTGCGCCTCGCCGCGCGCGCGATGCCAGGCGCGGATCGCCAGCAGTCCGGCATATTCGCCCTGCGCGCCGGAGTTCGGCTGCAGCGACACCGCGTCGTAGCCGGTGATGTCGGCGAGCCATTTTTCCAGCGTGGCGAACATGGCGTGATAGCCCGCGGCCTGCTCTTTCGGGGCGAACGGATGCAGGTTGCCGAATTCGGGCCAGGTCACCGGGATCATTTCGGTGGTGGCGTTCAGCTTCATGGTGCAGGAGCCGAGCGGGATCATGGCGCGGTCGAGCGCGAGATCGCGGTCGGACAGCTTGCGCATGTAGCGCAACAGTTCTGTTTCCGAGCGATGCTCGTGGAACACCGGATGGGTCATGAACTTGCTGCTGCGCGCGAGCGTGGACGGCAGCGCATCGCGCACGTCTTTTTCGATCTCGGCATAGGAGAGGTTGCCGCCGAAGATGCGCCAGACGCCTTCGATCACCGCAGGTGTGGTGGTTTCATCAAGGGCGATGCTGACCGTTTTTTCGTCCAGCCGCAGATTGATCCGCTCATGCGCGGCATGGGAAATGATCGCTTGCCGCTGGCCGTTCACCGCGACCGTCACGGTGTCAAAATAAGTATCGTTCAGCGGCGCGAAGCCGAGCTTTTTCAAACCGGCGGCAAGGACAGCGGTCCGCCGATGCACGGTGCGCGCGATATGCGTGAGGCCTTCGGGGCCATGATACACAGCATACATCGAGGCGATCACCGCGAGCAGCACCTGCGCGGTGCAGATGTTCGAGGTCGCCTTCTCGCGGCGGATGTGCTGTTCGCGGGTCTGCAGCGCGAGGCGATAGGCCGGCGCGCCGCGCGAGTCGACGGACAGTCCGACAATGCGGCCGGGCATCGCGCGCTTCAGCGCATCCTTCACGGCCATATAGGCCGCGTGCGGCCCGCCATAGCCCATCGGCACGCCGAAGCGCTGCATCGAGCCGACCGCGATATCCGCGCCCAGTTCGCCGGGCGAGGTGAGCAATGTCAGCGCCAGCGGATCGGCGGCGATGACGGCGATGCCGCCCTTGGCTTTCAATGCCGCAATGGCCGCGCGCGGATCCCTCAAGCCGCCGTGGGTGCCGGGATACTGGAACAGCGCGCCGAACACGTCGGCCTTGTCGAGGTCGCGCGCCGGATCGCCGACGATCAGCGACCAGCCGAGCGGCTCGGCGCGGGTGCGCAGCACCGCCAGCGTCTGCGGATGCACCTCGTGATCCACAAAGAACGCTTTCGTTTTCACAGGTGACGAGCGCTCTGCCAGCGCCATGGCTTCCGCTGCTGCAGTGCCTTCATCGAGCAGCGACGCATTGGCGATATCGAGGCCGGTCAGATCGCAGACCAAGGTCTGGAAATTGAACAGCGCTTCCAGCCGTCCCTGGCTGATCTCGGGCTGATACGGCGTATAGGCCGTGTACCACGCCGGATTTTCCAGAATGTTGCGCTGGATGACAGCAGGTAGAATGGTTCCTGAATAGCCCTGGCCGATCAGCGAGGTGAACACCTGATTGCGGTCCGCGATGCCGCGCATATGCGTCAGCGCTTCGGTTTCAGAGAGCGCCTTGCCGAGATCGAGCGGCGCCTTCTGGCGGATGGATGAAGGCAGTGTTTCACCCATCAGCGCCTGCAGGCTCGCTGCGCCGACGGTCGAGAGCATGCTCTCGATATCGCGCGGCGAGGGGCCGATATGGCGGCGAACGAAATCGACGGCGGGTTCGGCAGGTTTGCGATGGGCGGTCATGTCACTATCCTCGAAGCGCCAGAGTTGTTTCACTTCGTCATGGCCGGGCTCGTCCCGGCCATCCACGTCTTGATCTATTGCCTGCGCGAAAGAAGGAAGACGTGGATGCCCGGCACAAGGCCGGGCATGACGATGGTGGACCATCGTGCCCCGCTTCACTTTCGAGCAGCCGCAACATCTGTTTCCCTACGCCGTATGGTCCTTGTACGCCGCCTCATCCATCAGGCCGTCGAGATCGCCCTTGTTGGCAATCCTGATCTTGAAGAACCACGCGGCCTTGCCGGGATCGGAATTGATCAGCGACGGATCGGCCACCAGCGCGTCGTTGATCTCGATCACCTCGCCAGTGATCGGCGCATAAACGTCGGACGCGGCCTTGACGCTTTCGACCACCGCGGCGGCCTCCGCCTTCTTCAGCGCGCGGCCGACCTTCGGCAGTTCGACGAACACCACGTCGCCGAGCTGGGTCTGTGCGTAGTCGGTGATGCCGATGGTGGCGACGTCGCCGTCAATCCGGAGCCATTCATGATCGGGCGTGTAGAGTGTGGTCATGTCATTCCTCAGCGTTGGTTATCGTTTGTAGCCATTGGGCACGAATGGCATCGCGGAGACGCGCAGCGGCAATCGCTGGCCGCGCACATCGGCAAAGACGATGGTGCCTTCGGTGGAAAGAGCGGTCGGCAGATAGCCCATGGCGACAGGTGCGTTCAGCGTCGGGCCGAAGCCGCCGGATGTGACGGCGCCGATTGTCTCGGTGGACGTTTCGCTGGCGTAAAGCGCCACGCCCTCGCGCACCGGCGCGCGGCCCTCGGCGCGCAGGCCGACACGGCGGCGCGAAGCGCCGCTCCCGAACTGCTTCAGGATCGTGTCCGCGCCGGGAAATCCACCCGCCCGCGCACCGCCGCTGCGGCGGCTTTTCTGCACCGACCATTCCAGCGCGCCTTCGACCGGCGTGGTCGTGGTGTCGATGTCATGACCATAGAGACACAGGCCCGCTTCAAGCCGCAGGCTGTCACGCGCGCCAAGGCCGATCGGCAGCACGGCGGGGTCCGCGAGCAGGGCGGTCGCGAGACGTTCGGCGTCTTTCGCCGGGACCGAAATCTCGAAGCCATCCTCGCCGGTATAGCCTGAGCGCGACACGAAGCAGGCGATGCCGAGAATCGCGTGCGGCCCGGCATCCATGAACTTCATCGCGGTCACGGTCGGGGCGTGTTTCGCCAGCACTTCGGCGGCCTTCGGTCCCTGCAGGGCGATCAGCGCGCGATCGGTCAGCGGTTCGATGGCACAGGTGTCGGAGAGATGCTTGCGCAGATGCGCTCCATCCTCGGTCTTGCAGGCGGCGTTGACCACCAGAAACAGGTGATCGCCGAAATTCGCCACCATCAGGTCGTCGAGAATGCCGCCGCCGTCATTGGTGAACTGCGCATAGCGCTGGCGGCCGGACGCAACAGCGACAATGTCCTGCGGCACCAGCCGCTCCAGCGCACGGGCGGCGTCTTCGACCTTGCCGGATTTCGGGCGCAGCACGATCTGGCCCATATGCGAGACATCGAACAGGCCGGCGGAAGCGCGGGTGTGGAGATGTTCCTTCAGCACCCCGGCGGCGTATTGCACCGGCATCTCATAGCCTGCGAAAGGCACGATCTTGCCGCCGCGCGCCACATGAAGATCATGCAGCGGAACGCGCTTCAACGCGGGTTCGGGGGAGGGGCGCTCGGCAGCTTGCATGATCGGGCTCCTGACGGATTCGGGACCAGTTCCCGAATCTCTGTCGAAGCCCCATCTGTCGCTGTGCCTGAGAGTATTATCCCGTCGGCGGATGCCGCGCCGTCACCGGCCGCATCTCTTTCCAGATTTCAGTCCGTCACACGGTCCTTTTGCCTGAGAGTTTCCGGGGCGGTTGCTCCTTCGGCGCCGGCAAAAAGCCGGTCTCTCCCGACGTGACGTCTTGACCGGAAAGAACACCCGATCGTGGCGGAAGTCAACGCGGCGGCCTGCCGCTTTCAACGACAGATTTTCATCACAATGACCACAATTGTCGCAAAATCGGGCCAGCGGCGGGCCTGTCACACCGATGTAACGGGAGGCTTGCAATGGTTTTCCGCATCACATCCTGCGGGAGGCGCGCATGAACGACATGACCCAGAGCATCGAGGCCGCGCTCCGTGCGCGCATTCATCAGGAGATGGCCGACAGCCTCGACGAAGAACTGGAACTGGAATTGGACGACGAGCGCCTCGATGCGCTGGTGAACGATGCGCCGGATCGGTCGGGGCGTCCGTCCATCGACCGCAAGGTCTACTTTCGCGAACTGCTCCGCCTGCAGACCGAACTGGTGAAATTGCAGGACTGGGTGCAGCACGAGAAGAAGAAGGTCGTGGTCCTGTTCGAGGGCCGCGATTCGGCCGGCAAGGGCGGCGTCATCAAGCGCATCACCCAGCGGCTCAATCCGCGCGTCTGCCGCGTCGCCGCGCTGCCGGCGCCAAACGAGCGCGAGCGCACCCAGTGGTATTTCCAGCGTTATGCCGCGCATCTTCCGGCCGGCGGCGAGATCGTGCTGTTCGACCGCTCCTGGTACAACCGCGCCGGTGTCGAGCGCGTGATGGGCTTCTGCAGCGAGGAGCAGTATCAGGAGTTCTTCCAGTCGGTGCCGGAATTCGAGCGGATGCTGATTCGCTCCGACATCATTCTGCTGAAATACTGGTTCTCGATCACCGACGAGGAGCAGGAATTCCGCTTCAACATGCGGATCCACGACCCGCTCAAGCAGTGGAAACTGAGCCCGATGGACGTGGAGGCCCGCACCCGCTGGGAGCTTTACACCAAGGCCAAGGAAACCATGCTGGAGCGCACCCATCTCCCGGATTCGCCCTGGTGGATCGTGGATGCTGTGGACAAAAAGCGGGCCCGGCTGAACTGCATGTCCCACCTGCTCAGTCAAATTCCGTACCGGGAGGTTGCCCATCAGCCGGTGGTGTTACCGGCAAGGGTCCGCAATTCGGACTATCTGCGCGGCCCGGTTCCGGCCGAAATGTACGTTCCGGCGGTTTTCTAGCCCTTGCGGAGGGTGTTGACCCCGTGAATCCGGCGCTCTGGGGTTTCTGGACAGCGCCAGACCGCCTAGATACAAGGGGTTAGACACCCCCTTGCATTCAGCCGGTGTCGCCGCCTGGCCGACCGGCCGCGGCGCGGCGCGGTTGCGGATATTTGATGATGAGCGGCGTTAACGAGATCAGGTCTGCGTATCTGAATTACTTTGCGAAAAACGGCCACGAGATCGTGCCGTCATCGCCGCTGGTCCCGCGCAACGACCCGACACTGATGTTCACCAATGCGGGCATGGTGCAGTTCAAGAACGTGTTTACCGGTCTTGAGAAGCGTCCCTATGTCCGGGCGACCTCGTCGCAGAAGTGCGTGCGCGCCGGCGGCAAGCACAACGATCTCGACAATGTCGGCTACACCGCGCGCCATCACACCTTCTTTGAAATGCTCGGCAACTTCTCGTTCGGCGATTATTTCAAGGAACGGGCGATCGAACTGGCCTGGAATCTGATCACCAAGGAATACGGCCTTCCGAAAGAGAAGCTGCTGGTCACGGTTTACTCCGAGGACGAAGAAGCGTTCGGCCTCTGGAAGAAGGTCGCGGGCCTGCCCGAATCGAAGATCATCAAGATCGCGACCTCGGACAATTTCTGGCAGATGGGCGACACTGGTCCCTGCGGACCGTGCTCCGAAATCTTTTTCGATCACGGTGACAAGGTCTGGGGCGGTCCTCCCGGCTCGCCTGAGGAAGACGGCGACCGGTTTATCGAAATCTGGAATCTCGTGTTCATGCAGTTCGACCAGATTGCCCCCGGCAATCGCGTCGCGCTGCCGAAGCCGTCCATCGACACCGGCATGGGCCTGGAGCGCATCGCTGCCGTGCTGCAGGGCAAGCACGACAACTACGACATCGACCTGTTCGTCGCGCTGATCCGCGCCATCGCCGATCTCACCGGCGCCGATCCGCATGGCGAGCAGAAGGCGTCGCTGCGCGTGATCGCCGACCATCTGCGCGCCTCGTCGTTCCTGATCGCGGACGGCGTGCTGCCGTCGAACGAAGGCCGCGGCTATGTGCTGCGCCGGATCATGCGCCGCGCCATGCGTCACGGCCAGTTGCTTGGGGCGAAAGAACCGCTGATGTATCGTCTGGTCTGGGCGCTGGTGCGCGAGATGGGCCAGGCCTATCCGGAACTCGTGCGCGCCGAGAACCTGATCGAGGAAACGCTGAAGCTGGAAGAAACCCGCTTCCGCAAGACGCTGGAGCGCGGCCTCACCATTCTCGACGACAAGAGCGCGTCGCTGAAGAAGGGCGACATGTTCGACGGCGAGACGGCGTTCACGCTGTATGACACTTATGGCTTCCCGCTCGACCTGACGCAGGACGCGCTGCGCAACCGTGGCATCGGCGTCGATATTGCCTCGTTCACGGACGCGATGGAGAAGCAGAAGGCGAAGGCGCGTGCGGCATGGGCCGGCTCGGGCGATACCGCGACGGAGAGCGTCTGGTTTCCGCTGCGCGAGAAGCTCGGTGCGAGCGAATTCCTCGGCTACGACACCGAGATCGCCGAGGGCGTCGTCACCGCGCTGGTGAAGGACGGCAAGGAAATCGACAGCGTCAAGGCGGGCGACAGCGTTGCCATCGTCATGAACCAGACGCCGTTCTACGCCGAATCCGGTGGTCAGGTCGGTGATACCGGTGTTCTGACCGGCGAGGGCGTGCGCGTGCGCGTCACCGACACGCAGAAGAAGGCAGGCGATCTCTACGTGCATCTCGGCACGGTCGAGCAGGGTACTTTGAAGCTCGATATGCCGCTGCAGCTCGAAGTCGATCACGGACGGCGCGGCGCGATCCGCGCCAACCACTCCGCGACGCATCTGCTGCATGAGGCGCTGCGCCAGGTGCTGGGCGATCACATCGCGCAGCGTGGTTCGCTGGTGTCGCCGGATCGCCTGCGTTTCGACTTCGCACATACCAAGCCGATCACGCCGGACGAACTGCGCAAGATCGAGGACATCGCCAACGATGTCGTGCTGGAAAACGGCGAGGTGATTACTCGCTCGATGGCGATCGACGATGCGCGGGAATCCGGCGCGCGCGCTCTGTTCGGCGAGAAATACGGCGACGAGGTGCGCGTGGTGTCGATGGGCAGCGCGGCGCGCGAGGGCGCGGCCAGCAATGCGCTCGGCTGGTCGGTCGAACTATGCGGCGGCACCCATGTGAAACGCACCGGCGATATCGGTCTGATCTCCATCAGTGGCGAAAGCGCGGTCGCTTCCGGCGTGCGCCGCATCGAGGCGCTGACGGGCAACAATGCACGTCACGCCGTGAATGCCACCATCCAGACCGCCAAGGCGGCGGCTGCCGAGATGAAAACCACACTGGACGATCTGCCTGCGCGTGTCGCGGCGCTGATCGAGGAGCGCAAGAAGCTGGAGCGTGAACTCTCCGAGGCCCGCAAGAAGCTCGCCATGGGCGGCGGCTCCGGTGCGAACGGTTCGGCTGCCGTGTCCGACGTGCGCACGATTGGCGATGTGAAGCTGCTCGCGCGCGCCGTGCAGGGCATCGAGATCAAGGACCTCAAGAGCCTTGCCGATCAGGGCAAGAAGCAGATCGGCTCGGGCGTTGTTGCGCTGGTCGCCACCAGCGAGGACGGCAAGGCCAGCGTCGTGGTCGGCGTGACGCCGGATCTCACCTCGCGCTTCAGCGCCGTCGATCTCGTGCGCAAGGCCTCCGAAGTGCTCGGCGGCAAGGGCGGCGGCGGCAAGCCCGACATGGCTCAGGCCGGCGGGCCCGATGGCGCGAAGGCGGATGATGCGCTGAAGGCGATCGAAGCCGCGATGGGCGCGTAAGGCTCTATCGACAACACCGTCTTCATTCTCGTCATGGCTGGGCATAGCCCGTCGAAGACGGGCGTGAACGCCCTTATGTTCCGGCCATCTCAATTGCGCTGGTACTGCACTCACTTAATCGGGATCACCGGGACATAGACAAGCGTAAGCCACGCCGTTCTTTAAACGGCTATGCCCGGTGATGACGAAGGTGAAGCGCGCCTCGAAGGATGACGGAACAGTGACGCGCGGGGCCGCTGCGCAAAGTGGCAAGTCTTCATCTTGCCGCTGCGACGATGGGTCACGAACAACTGTGTGGTGTGGTGATCTTCCATGCAGCAAAATGCGGCATGCATCACAACACTCCCTTGATTTCGACGGTCGTCGTCGGCCTTGTGCTGGCCTTTGTTCTCGGAGCGATCGCACAGCGTTTTCGTGCCTCCCCCCTTGTTGGCTATCTGCTCGCCGGTGTGGTGATGGGGCCGTTTACACCCGGTTTTGTGGCGGACCAGAACATCGCCAATGAACTCGCGGAGATCGGCATCATTCTGCTGATGTTCGGCGTTGGCCTGCATTTCTCGCTGAAGGACCTGCTGTCGGTGCGCGCCATCGCCGTTCCCGGCGCGGTGGTGCAGATCGCGGTGGCGACCTTGCTCGGCATGGCGCTGGGCTGGGCGCTCGGCTGGCCCATCGGCGGCGGGCTGGTGTTCGGCCTCGCGCTGTCGGTGGCCAGTACCGTCGTGCTGCTGCGCGCCTTGCAGGAGCGGCGGCTGATCGACACCGAGCGCGGACGCATCGCAGTCGGCTGGCTGATCGTCGAAGACCTCGCCATGGTGCTGACTCTGGTGTTGCTGCCTGCGCTGGCGGGGTTGTTGAAGGGCGAGGGCGCGAATGGTCTGAGCGCCTATGACATGGCGCAGCCGGTGCTGATCACACTTGGCAAGGTCGCGGCCTTCGTCATTTTCATGCTGGTGGTGGGCCGCCGGGTCATCCCGTGGATCCTGCATTACGTGGCGCATACCGGCTCGCGTGAACTGTTTCGCCTCGCGGTGTTCGCGATCTCGCTTGGCGTCGCGTTCGGCGCGGCGGTGCTGTTCGATGTGTCTTTCGCGCTCGGCGCGTTCTTCGCCGGCATGATCCTGAGCGAATCCGAACTCAGCCAGCGCGCCGCGAACGAGACCCTTCCGCTGCGCGATGCGTTCGCGGTGCTGTTCTTCGTCTCCGTCGGCATGCTGTTCGATCCGGCGATTATCCTGCGCGAGCCTTTGCCGCTGCTTGTCACGGTGTTCATCATCATCTTTGGAAAATCCATCGCGGCTTTCGCCATTGTCCGCGCGTTCGGCCACCCGGCGTCGACCGCGCTAACGATTTCGGCGAGCCTCGCCCAGATCGGCGAATTCTCCTTCATCCTGGTCAGTCTCGGGGTCAGTCTTGCGCTGCTGCCGGATCGTGGCCGCGATCTCGTGCTGGCAGGTGCGATCGTCTCGATCATGCTGAACCCGCTGTTCTTCGCGCTGTTGGATCGCATGCTGGCGGCGAAGGACGAGGCGGCAACGCCGACCAAACCCGCCGAGCCTGCGGCGCCCCGCGTGCCGCTCGAAGTATCCGGATTGTCGAACCATGTGGTTCTGGTCGGTCATGGCCGCGTCGGCAGCGTGGTGAGCAAGGCGTTGCGGCAGGCGCAGATTCCGATTCTCGTGATCGAGGACAGTCCCGGCAGTGTCGAGAAACTGCGGCAGGAGGGCATCGAGGTCATCACCGGCAACGCGGCTGCGCCCGATATGCTGCAGGCTGCGAATGTCGGCGCGGCAAGAGGCTTGCTGGTTGCGATTCCCGATGCATTCGAGGGCGGGCAGATCGTCGCCAAGGCCCGCGCCATCAGCGGCACGCTCCCCATCATCGCGCGTGCACATTCGGAAGAAGAAATCGCGCATCTCAAACATCACGGCGCGAATTCCGTGATCATGGGCGAGCAGGAGATCGCCAGGGCGATGATCGCGCAAATCGGTCTGGCCAGCGCCTGAGCGCTCACGCGGGCAGCATGTGCCGGGCGTAGAAGGCGAGTTCGATGGAGATCCACCGGGCGTAGGCGTCGCGCAGATGGTCCGTGGCCGCCGGAACGCCTGCCGTGTCCATGGTGAAGAAGCCGAGCTCGCTGCCCTCGGCGATCATCTTGGAGACCTGCGTTTTCGACAGGCCGAACCGGCTGGCGATCCGTGCACGGCTTGGCAACGGCGTGCCGTCGATGTCCGCGAGCATCACGGACAGGACAAGGGCGGCGGCGCCTTCGCGCGAACCGAAGAAGCCGATGAACTCGGGCATGCGGTCCGCGGGCGGTTCGCCCACGATGTGATCGCGGCCGCCCGACACCAGAAAGCGCCGGATGAAATCGGGGTCGTTGTTGAGTTGTTGCGCCCGGCTTTCGTGCGGTTGCAGCACATCGAGCGCGCCGACGGCATAGGTGAGCCAGTTGCGGGTGAATTCGTTCATGCGCGCCGTCGGGCGATAGGATTTCGAGCGGCGGTCGGAGGAACTGGGCGCGGATTTGATGAACCCGGTCAATTTCAGCATCGCCAGCGTGGTCTTGAGAACGCGCGGGCTGACTTCGTTGCGCCGGGTGCAGAGTTCAAGCAGGCGGGTGTAGGTCGCGCCGCCATCCGCGCCGTACCGTTCGTGATCGGCATCGAGATAGAGCAGGTAGCCGGTCACGCGGAAACGCGACTCATACGAGATCAGCTTGTTGACCAGCCGGGGTGCTTCACGAAAGCGGGCGAGGCCGACCGTGTACTCGCGGATGGCGGCGGCATACGCGGGCGAGGCGCGCAGTTGCGCGGCCTCCGCCAGCAGCGGGTCGTTCAGATCATCGTCGGGCTGGACCAGTGACATGTTTGTCTTCGACGTTACGCCGGCTGCATGTGCCGTGCATAGAAGGCGAGTTCAATCGAAATGAAACGCGCATAACTGTCACGCAAATGGGCGGTCGCGCAGGGCGTTCCTGTCTCATCGGCCGCGAAGAAACCGAGTGCGGTGCCTTCGGCCAACATGTTCGCCACCTGCGTCTTGGACAGTCCGAAGCGTTTTGCGATCAGCGCCCGGCTCGGCAAGGGCGTGCCCTCGATGTCGGACAGCATGATCGCCAGCACGACGGGAATGGCGCCCTCGCGCTTTCCGAAAAAGCAGGTGAATTCAGGCATGCGGTCGATCAGTGGAATGCCTGAGGCGTGCGCATGTCCGGCCGCGGCGGCAAAGCGCCGGATGAAATCCGGGTCCCGGGCCAGCATCTGCGCGCGTTGCATCTGCGGCTGCACCGCGTCGAGCGCATTGACCGCATGGGGCATCCAGCTCCTGACGAAATCCACCATGCGCTGGGTTGGATGGTAGGATTTCGAGCGGCGGTCGGATGGATTGCGCGATGTTTTGACGAAGCCCGCCAGCTTGAGCAGGGTCAGCGTGGTCTTGAGCGTGCGCGGGGTCAGCTCTTCCCGCTGCGCGCACAGGTCGTGCAACTGGGTATAGGTGACGCCGCCGAGTGGGCCGTGCCTTTCATAATAGGCCGCAAAACAGAACACATAGGCGGTCAAACGAAAGCGCGTTTCCGAAGCCATCAGCTTGTGGATGAGGCGCGGCGCCTCGCGAAAGCGGGCAATGGCGACCGTGTATTCACGAACGGCGGCCGGGAAACCGGCCGAGGCGCGCAATTGCGCCGCTTCCGCCAGCAGCGGGTCTTGTCGATCGCGGTCGGGCTGAATGAGGAGCATGCTGCCTGCAGGGGCTGTTTTAAATTCAGGTGCGTTTTTGATCGCGCCAGACGGAAGGGAACCCGTTACTTTTTTTCATGATTCGCGACGGCTGAACATCAACACGGGCTTACCGTTGCCTTGGATTACGGCGTTTGGACCGCGAGAGGGGCGGGCAAGCTGGCCGTTCAGACTTATCCGCGATGGGGCCTGCAATTGCCTCGCATCGGTTTCAGGTGTCTCGCGGGTAACAAAAAAGGCGCGGAGCAATCCGCGCCTTTGATGTTTGTGAGGTGGGCCGCTCAGGCAGCCATCGCCTTGTTGAGGTTCTCCGCGACCTTGTCGAGGAAGCCGGTGGTGGAGAGCCAGCGCTGGTCCGCGCCAACCAGCAGCGCCAGGTCCTTGGTCATGAAGCCGGCCTCGACGGTGTCGACGCAGACCTTCTCCAGCGTCTTGGCGAACTTCGCCAGTTCCTCGTTGTTGTCGAGCTTGGCGCGGTGGGCGAGGCCCTGGGTCCAGGCGAAGATCGAGGCGATCGAGTTGGTCGAGGTTTCCTTGCCCTTCTGGTGCTCGCGGTAATGGCGGGTCACGGTGCCGTGGGCGGCTTCCGCTTCCACCACCTTGCCGTCCGGCGTCAGCAGCACGGAGGTCATCAGGCCGAGCGAGCCGTAGCCCTGCGCCACGGTGTCGGACTGCACATCGCCGTCGTAGTTCTTGCAGGCCCAGACATAGCCGCCGGACCACTTCAGCGCCGAGGCGACCATGTCGTCGATCAGGCGGTGCTCGTAAGTCAGGCCCTTGGCCTCGAAATCCTTCTTGAACTCGGTGTCGTAGATCTCCTGGAAGATGTCCTTGAAGCGCCCGTCATAGACCTTGAGGATGGTGTTCTTGGTCGACAGGTACACCGGATAGCCGCGTGACAGGCCGTAATTCATCGAGGCGCGGGCAAAGTCGCGGATCGAGTCGTCCAGGTTGTACATGCCCATGGCGACACCGGCGCCGGGCGCCTTGAACACTTCGCGCTCGATCACGGTGCCGTCCTCGCCGACGAACTTCATGGTCAGCACGCCCTTGCCGGGGAACTTGATGTCGGTCGCGCGGTACTGGTCGCCGAAAGCGTGACGGCCGATGATGATGGGCTTGGTCCAGCCCGGAACCAGACGCGGCACGTTCTTGCAGATGATCGGCTCGCGGAAAATCACGCCGCCGAGGATGTTGCGGATGGTGCCGTTGGGCGACTTCCACATTTCCTTGAGGTTGAACTCCTTCACGCGGGCTTCGTCCGGCGTGATGGTGGCGCACTTGACGCCGACGCCGTGCTTCTTGATCGCATTGGCGGCGTCAACGGTGACCTGATCGTTGGTCTTGTCGCGGTATTCGATCCCGAGGTCGTAGTATTCGAGTTTCACATCCAGGAACGGGTTGATCAGCTTGTCCTTGATGTACTGCCAGATGATCCGGGTCATTTCGTCGCCGTCGAGTTCGACGACGGGGTTGGTCACCTTGATTTTTGCCATTGGGATCGGGCCTTTAGTGGATGCACAGAGGGCGAGAGAACCGCGACCGGTTCCGTAGCGAGCCTATAGCACCCGTCATGGCAGGCTGGAAGGCAACGGGGCTGAGACTTTCTGACATGCCGGGCGCGCGTGGGTCTTGCATCTCGCGTTCCGCACGAGATTCAAACGATTCTGTAACCCTATTGATCCATAAGGATAATTCCGGGAAACGGCGGCCGTGTTGAATCGGTTTCTTCGGTTCTTGATCCAATCCCTTCACGGCTTGAATCAAAACCTTCACAGACCGATTCAACGTGCCATCCAGCGTTGTACCGCCGGTCCTCGTGCGTTGATTCAAAGTCTTCAGAACTTGAATCAACGTCGTCACGTCCTGATTCAAAGTGTTCGGGTCTTGAATCGGAAACGGAGCCGAACCGGCTCGGACACTACCGCGCTTTCGGGCTGAACGGCCCCGGCGGGGCGCGGGTGATCATGGCGGCGCACAGCAGGCCCGCGATTGCAAAAATGAAGGTCAGCCAGAAGCCGTCGATATAGGCCAGCACATTGGCTTCGCGCTGAACGATCCCGGCCAGTTTGCCGACACTGCGTCCCATGGCGGTGCCCGTTCCATGGCCGGCAAAGTACCCCGACAGTTTGGCCAGAAGGTCCAGCACCTGGTCCCTGGCGTGGGTCACATGCTGCCCGATCAGGTTGGAATGGATCTGTTCGCGCACCCGCAGCCAGGTGCCCATCAGGGCGATGCCGAATTCGGCTCCGCCGAGGCGCATGATCTGGATGTAGGCGGCAAACGCCGTGGCGCGCGTCGGGTCGGAATTGGCCAGCGCCGTGAGGATAATGGGCAGAAGCGTGAAGGACTGGCCGACGGATTGCAGCAGCACAATCGGGATGAAATCTTCCAGCCGCCACTCGTTGGTGATCCGGGTGCCGAGCAGGGCGGCGGCTGCGAAAGCGACGAGGCCAAGCAAAATCAGGATCCGGGCGTCGAAATTCCGCGCCAGCCAGATCGAGAGCGGAAACAGCACCGCCATCGGCAGGACGCCATAGATCAGCAGAAGGTGGCCGGTCTGCTCGGGGCGAAGCTGCCCCACATTCAGGAGGAAATTCGGCACGAGTGACGAATTGGACAGGCTGGTCAGGGTGTAGAGCAGGATCACCACCAGCGCGAAGCCGATATTGCGCGACAGCAGCACGTTGGCATGGGCCCATGGATCGCGGACCACCGCCTCATTGATGAAAAACGCCACCAGCAGCGCCGCACCGCTCGCCAGCAGCGCCACCACGGTGCCCGAACTGAGCCAGTCCAGCCGGTTGCCCTGATCGAGGCCCGCATAGACCATGGCAATGCCGGTGCCGAGCAGCAACATGCCGCCCCAGTCCGCGGTTTCCAGCAGCGCCTTGTTCACCGGATCGCGCGGCGCGCCGAGATAGACGAGAACCGCCATCAGCACGGCGAGGAGCGCGTCCTGCCAGTACAGCCATTGCCAGCCGACATGCTCGACATAGAAGCCTACCAGCGCCGGGCCGAAATTGAGCGAGAAGCCGACGCGCAGCGCGTAGATACCGATCGCGATCAGCCACCATTGTATCGGCAGATTGCGGAAAATGATCATCAGCGTGGCTGGCACGAAAGTGCCGAGCAGCAGGCCGTGCAGGATGGTGAGGCCCAGCAGTGTGGGATAGTCGCGGATGAACGGCAGGATCAGCGAGATCACCGCGAAGACGATGCTCGGCGCGCCGAGGATACGCCGCAGGCCGAAGACGGTCGCGAGCCAGGCCACGGCAGGCGCGATGAAAATCTGCGATGCAGTCGAAGCTGTCGAGAGCCACGCGCCTTCATCGAAGGAGAGGGAGAACGCGCCCTTGAGATCGGGCAGCCCGATGGAAAACATCCGGCTGTCGATGTTCGCCATCGACGCGCCGAGCAGCACGGCGGCGACCGCCAGCAGCGGGTAGTGGACAGGCTGGCCGGTGGAGACCGGCCCGCTGGCGATGATTTTAGTTTCCGCCACCGGCCGAAGCTCCAGTCGCCGCTCCAGTCGTTTTGGCTCCGGTGTTCGACGGGGCCGCCGCGCCCTCGGTGTTGATCCGGGTTTCCGCCGACATGCCGGGCAGCAGGCTGTCGAGCAGCGGCTGTCCCTTGTCGAATTCGATCCGCACCGGAATGCGTTGCACCACCTTGGTGAAATTTCCGGTGGCGTTGTCCGGCGGCAGCAGCGCGAATTGCGCGCCGCTGGCGGGCGAGATGCGCACGACCTTGCCGCGCAGGACCTGACGCGGGAAGCTGTCGATGGTGATGTCCACAGGCTGTCCCGGCTTCACGCGGGTGAGCTGTGTCTCCTTGTAGTTCGCGATCACATAGACATTGGGCAGCGGCACGACATTGAACAGGTTGCTGCCGATGTTGACATAGTCACCGGGCTGCACCTGCCGCGCGCCGACAATGCCGTCGAACGGCGCAACGATGCGTGTGTAGCCGAGCCTGAGTTTCGCCGCCTTCAGCGAAGCCTGTGCGGCGAGCACATCGGCTGCACGCTGCTTCTTCGTTCCGGCGAGAACTTCCATCTGATGTTTTTGCGCAGCGATGACGGCGCGGCTGGCGCGGACGTCGGCGTCCGCCTTGGCCAGCGTGGCGGTGGCCTGTTCCAGCCGCTGGCGCGTGAAGGCAGGGCTCTGAAGGAGGCCGTGCTGTCGGTCATATTCCTGTTGCGCTTCGACCTGAACGGCTTCGGCGGACGCGCGCTGCGCTTCGGATTGCGCGATGGTCGCGTATTGAAGCTCGACCTGGTTGGCGAGGTTATCGAGCGCGGCTTGCGCTCCGGCGACGGAGGCTTCGGCCTGCGCGACCTGCGCCTCGTAATCGGCAGGGTCGATCTCGACCAGCAGGTCGCCGGCCTTCACGCGCTGATAGTCGCGCACCGCCACGGTTTTCACTTCGCCGGCAACGCGGCTGCTGAGTTGCGAGACCTCGGCGCGGACATAGGCGTCGTTGGTGGTCTGGATGCGGGCGCTGCTGATCCATTCATCCCAACTGATCGTTGCCACAGCGACAAACAGCGCAGCGGCTGCAATGCACGCAAGCGGAATTGCCAGCCGCCGCAAGGTTGCGATTGCGGATGGCTTGTCCGGAGCAGGCGTGGGGTTTGGCGAAGGGGGCGGGGGTGTGCTGGTTGCGTCAGTCTGGGTCACGGGTCACCTCATCCGGAATGACTACCGCAAAAGGCAGCCGAAACGGAGAACTCCGAGCGCATTCCAGTATTGTCCTGTTGCAGCAATCTGCCAATCGCCGCCGATCCGAGAAAAGGTCTTGACCTGCGGCGCCCCAACTGCGTTACGGCAGGGGACATTATGACGGATTGAAGCAGAGGCAATGACCGGTTCAGGCACCGACAAGACCAAGACGCGCAAGGAACTGAACGGCCCCATCGTGGTGCTGGTCGAGCCGCAGCTCGGCGAGAACATCGGCATGTGCGCGCGCGCCATGGGCAATTTCGCCCTGACGCGGCTGCGCATTGTCAATCCGCGCGATGGCTGGCCGAATATGGCCGCCCAGCGCGCCGCAGCCGGCGCCGATCATATCCTGGAGACGGTCGAACTGTTCGACACGGTGGAGGCGGCGGTGGCGGACTGTTCGCTGTTGTTCGCAACCACGGCGCGGGCGCACGATCAGGCCAAGCCTGTGGTTGGTCCTGAGGAAGCCGCCCGTCAGATCGTCCATGAGACGGTGGCAGGCGGCACCACGGCGATCATGTTCGGGCGCGAACGCTATGGTCTGCAAAACGACGAGGTCGCGCTGGCCAACCGCATCGTCACATTTCCGGTCAATCCGGGCTTCGCCTCGCTGAACCTCGCACAGGCGGTGCTGTTGATGGGCTACGAATGGTTCAAGCTGGCGACGTCCAATGCGCTGCCGTTTGCCATGCCGGAGCGCTCGGAGCGTGCATCGAACCATCAGATGCAGGCGTTCTTCGACAATCTCGTGAACGAACTCGACAAGGTGGAATTCCTGCGTCCGCCGGAAAAGCGCGACGTGATGCTCGTCAACATGCGCAACATCTTCACCCGGATGGAGCCGACCAAGCAGGACATGCACACGCTGCACGGCGTTGTCATGGCCATCGCGGAAGGCCGCAAGGGGCCGGCGAAGGGCGGGGTTCTCGACGGCAACGAGGCAACCCGGCTGCGGGCGCTGCTGGCCGAACAGTCCGACGGGCGGGCCACGTCCGACAGCGGCGGCACGGTGCGGGGTCTCGCGCGGCTGTTGCGGCGGAATCCGACCGATGCCGAGCGCATGCTATGGAAGGCACTGACCACCGACCGCCGTTTCGCGTCCCACTTCAAGCGCCAGACGCCGGTGGGGCGTCATATCCCGGATTTCGTGTCGTTCACCAAGCGCATTGCCATCGAACTGGTCAATGCAACCGATACGGAAACGGTTCTGCGGGATCGCGCGGCGCGTGATGAATGGCTGGAAGCGCGCGGCTATCGCATCTGCCTGATCGATTCAGCGGACGTCGAGGCCGATCTCGCTGCGCAACTCGACCGGCTGGCGGCAATATCATAGGCGCCTCGTCTGGCAGATGAGGACAAGGCGCGGTCCTCTTCACCTCTCTAAAGGGCGTTTACGCCCGTCTTCGACGGGCTATGGGGAGAGGTCGCCCGGCGAAGCTCGCGCAGCGAGCGAAGACGGGCAGGGGGAGAAGGAGTTGCATCTTTGCGTCCGCAACAACGAATCTTGCTCTGATCGGGGCGTCAGGCGCGACCGGCGGCGACAAGGACGAGGTTTGCGTGCTCGCGGGCGTCGCCAAGGTGCAGGACGCCTTGAAGTAACCAATTTGCGCAAAACAAAACGCCGCGCGATCCGGTCGCGCGGCGTTTCTGATTTTCCGGAAATTACTGGCCGGCCTTGACCTGCGCGACGGCGACCGCGACCAGTTCGTCCATTTTCTTGCGGATATCGAGTTCGGAAACGCCCTTGGAGGCGAGGTCACCCGCGACCTTGCGCAGGACGTCCGTATCCCCGGCTTCCTCGAAATCGGCGGCGACCACTTCCTTGGCATAGGCGGCGGCGTCATCACCGGTCTTGCCCAGCTTTTCGGCGGCCCACAGGCCCAGCAGCTTGTTCCGGCGGGCTTCCGCCTTGAATTTCGTTTCCTCGTCGAGGGCGAATTTCTTCTCGAAACCTTCCTCGCGCTTGTCGAAAGTGGACATATATCTGTTCCGTAAGGCTGAATTGGTCATGCCGCGATGGCGGCGGGACCCTGCATATAGGGGGTACGGCCCCCGCTAGGCAACGGCCCAGAGGTCGCAGGAGGCGGCGATTGCGAGCCAAATGACCCGAAACGGGAATTCTTGAGGATTTCCAGCGCAAAAACGGCGCTGACTTTTGCGGGAATACGCGCTGCGTTGCGTTGTATCGGCCGGTTCAATCGGGTAGGTTGCCGATGAGTCCGGTTCGCGGTTTGTTTCACGATTCCGGACTTCACGGCAGCTCCGCCGTGGGTCGCGTAAATCACCCGGAGCACCCCATTCATGGACTTCAACAGAACACGGTACATCCCTATGAGCCGTCGGCGTCGCATTTACGAAGGCAAGGGCAAGACCCTCTACGAAGGGCCTGAGCCTGGAACCCTGATCCAGCATTTCAAGGACGACGCCACCGCGTTCAATGCCAAGAAACACCAGATCATCGAGGGCAAGGGTGTCCTCAACAACCGGATCTCGGAATACGTCTTCCAGCATTTGAACGACATCGGCGTGCCGACGCATTTCATCAAGCGTCTCAACATGCGCGAGCAGTTGATCCGAGAGGTCGAGATCGTGCCGCTGGAAGTCGTCGTGCGAAACGTCGCCGCCGGTTCGCTGTCGCAGCGTCTTGGCATCGAGGAGGGCACGCAGCTCCCGCGCTCGATTATCGAGTTCTATTACAAGAACGACCAGCTCGGCGATCCGATGGTCTCGGAAGAGCACATCACCGCGTTCGGCTGGGCCACGCCGCAGGAGATCGACGACATGATGGCGCTCGCCATTCGTGTGAACGACTTCCTCACCGGACTGTTTCTCGGCGTCGGCATCCGTCTTGTGGACTTCAAGATGGAATGCGGCCGCCTGTTCGAGAACGACATGATGCGCATCATCGTCGCCGATGAAATCTCGCCGGACTCGTGCCGGCTGTGGGATATCAAATCGAACGAGAAGATGGACAAGGACCGTTTCCGCCGAGACCTTGGCGGCCTCGTCGAGGCCTATACCGAGGTCGCCAAGCGCCTCGGCATCCTGATCGACAACGATCGTCCCGCGGGCTCCGGCCCGGTGCTTGTGAAGAGCTGAATTCGATGAAGGCGCGCGTCACTGTCACATTGAAGAACGGCATTCTCGATCCGCAGGGCAAGGCCATCGAAGGCGCGCTGAAATCGCTCGGCGTCGATGGCATCGCCAGCGTACGGCAGGGCAAGGTGTTCGACATCGAAGTCGCAGGCGCGGACAAGGCGAAAGCCGAAGCCGCGCTCAAGGAAGCCGCCGACAGGCTGCTGGCGAATACGGTGATCGAAAATTACCGGGTTGAGGTTCTGGGCTGACGCCGCCCCCAGCGGCGGTCCTCGGCGTGCCTAAAGCCATCCAGCACGCCGGAATCGATAGAACAGCGCGATACAGATCGCCACGATCGTTCCGAGTACGCCGTAGTAGCCGTATTTCATGTCGAGTTCCGGCATGTGTTTGAAGTTCATGCCGTAGATGCCCGCGACCGCGGTCGGAACGGCGATGATGGCAAGCCATGACGCCAGTTTCTTGGATACAGCGGTCTCCTGCGCCTGTCCGACCAGCAGACTCGCCTCGAACGCGAACGCCAGCACCTCCCGCATCGAATCGATCTGCTCCTGAATGGTCCTGACGTGATCGGTGACATCGCGAAACAGCGGCTGCATGGTGGTGCGGACCATCGCCAGGCTGTCGTGTTCGAGGCGCCGGCAGACCTCGACAAGCGGCCCGATGGCATTGCGGAGCCGCAGCAGATCGCGGCGCAACAGGTAGAGGCGCTGGATCTGCTGCTGCGTGATGGTGTTGGCCAGCACGTATTCCTCGATCTCCTCGACCTCCTCATAGATGGTCTCCAGCACCGGCGAGTAGTTGTCGACGATGAAATCGAGGATGGCATAGAGGATGTAATCCTCTCCGCGGGCCAGCGCGCGCGGGCAGCTTTCGCAGCGCTCACGGACCGGCGCATAGGACGTCGAGGCGCCGTGACGGACCGAAACGATATAGCCTTCGCCAACGAACAGATGGGTTTCACCAAACGCGATCCGCCCGCTGATGAGCTGGGCGGTTCGCGCCACGATGAACAGGGCGTCGCCATACTGCTCGATCTTCGGCCGTTGATGGGCGTTGCTGGCATCCTCGATGGCGAGGTCGTGCAGATGGAATTGCCGCTGCACGCTGCTGAGCAGCGCCATGTCCGGTTCATGCAATCCGATCCAGACCACATGGCCCGGCTTGTTGCACCAGCTTGACGCCTCCTCGATGGCGATGTTGGCAATCCGCCTGCCGTCGGCGTAAACGCTGGCGGCGACGACGCCTTCGGATGCGACCGGTTCTGTGGCGGAGACCGGCGGCGAAGCGACATTCATGGTTTCCGTCCCTTGATTTACTGTGTTCTGCGCGCGGTGCAGGGCTTTTCAGCAAGGCTAGCACTGGAAAAACCCCCGTCAAATGGGTATGTCTGGCCGTCGGCGGCGCTGAATCGCCAAACCTCCCCACTGTCCGGAACCACAATGAAATCAGCCGTTCTCGTTTTCCCCGGCATCAATCGCGAGCGCGACATGGCGCGTGCGCTCAAGCTCGCGTCGGGCAACGACGCCGCGATGGTGTGGCATGCCGACACCGCCCTGCCGAAGGGCACGGATCTCGTCGTGGTGCCCGGTGGGTTTTCCTATGGCGACTATCTGCGCTGCGGGGCGATTGCCGCGCGTGCGCCGATTATGGACGCGGTGCGTGCCCATGCTGCCAATGGCGGCCTCGTGCTCGGCGTCTGCAACGGTTTCCAGATTCTGTGCGAGTCGGGCCTGCTGCCCGGCGTGCTGATGCGCAATGCGCAGCTCAAGTTCATCTGCCGCGACGTGCATCTGCGCGTCGAGCGCTCCGATACGCCGTTCACCCGCGGCTACAATGCCGGGCAGGTGATCCGCGTGCCGGTGGCGCATGGCGAGGGCAACTATGCCGCCGATGAGGAGACCATCCGCCGCCTCGAAGGCGAGGGGCGCGTGCTTTATCGCTACTGCAGCGCGTCGGGTGAAGTCGGCGATACGCACAACATCAATGGCGCGGCGGCGTCCATTGCCGGCATTGTCAGCGAGAAGGGCAACGTGCTCGGCATGATGCCGCATCCGGAAAATCACGTCGAAGACATCATGGGCAACACGGACGGCCGCGGACTGTTCGCTGGCCTCGTGGCGCATCTCGAAAGTGCGGCGTGAGTTACGCCGCGCCGGCGCTCACGCCTTCTTCTTGATTCGCTTGATCGTGCCGGAAAACGTGAACAGCGGCCGGTCGCCGCTGTGGAGCGTCCCGCGCAGGAAGATCAGCGAGCCGCCGGCGCGGGTGATGCCGCCGGTCGCGATGATCAACTCGCCTTCCTTGGCCGCATCGAGAAATTCGCAGGCGAAGGAGACCGTCACCGCCGGGCCCTGCAACTCGTGCGCGGCAAAAGCGAACAGACAATAATCGGCGAAGGTCATGTAGCAGCCGCCGTGGACGTTGCGCATGCCGTTGAGATGCTTCTTCTCGACCCGGAAGGCGCAGCGGACGGTCCCGTCATCCTCGAAGCGGTGCCAGAACGGTCCGTTGTTGGATTCGAAGCTGTCGCGGCTCCAGGTCCGCCATCCGGCGAATTCGCCTTCGGTGGCGATCAGGAGATCGGGGCGAGGGCGTGGGGTTTTCTGCGTCATCTCGTCCAAGGGCCGTAATCCTTCAAAAGCGGCCCCGCGGGCCATACCGTGGCCTCTCTTAGAGCCTCCGGGGGCAAGGCCGCAACCGGGGCTTTTTTAGCCGGGATTTCTCCCTATCTGATGCTTGCCGGAGCGGGCACCGGCGTGCACAAAGAAGCCCGGAATCAAGCCTATTCCGCCTCATTAGCCCCCGGGGTCCCCCGCGGGGATCAGACCGCATTTTCAGCCGGAGCGACGTCGCCTTGACGATCAGGAACGAACCCCAGATCACCCCCGAACTCGTCGCCCAGCATGGCCTCAAGCCGGACGAGTACGAGCGCATCCTGAAGCTGATCGGGCGGGTGCCGACCTTCACGGAACTCGGCATCTTCTCGGCGATGTGGAACGAGCACTGCTCCTACAAGTCTTCGCGAATCCATCTGCGCGGCCTGCCGACCAAGGCGCCGTGGGTGATCCAGGGGCCGGGTGAAAACGCCGGTGTCATCGACATTGGCGACGGGCTGGCGGTGGTCTTCAAGATGGAGAGCCACAATCACCCGAGCTACATCGAGCCGTATCAGGGCGCGACCACCGGTGTCGGTGGCATCCTGCGCGACGTGTTCACCATGGGTGCGCGGCCGATTGCCTGCCTCAACGCCCTGAGTTTCGGTGACCCGAAGCATCCGAAAACGCGGCATCTAGTGTCGGGCGTGGTCGCGGGCGTCGGCGGCTACGGCAACTCTTTTGGTGTTCCGACGGTCGGCGGCCAGACCCGTTTCCACACGCGCTATGACGGCAACATCCTCGTCAACGCGATGGCGGTCGGTCTCGCGGAGAGCGACAAGATTTTCTACGCAGCAGCAAGCGGCGTGAACATGCCGATTGTCTATCTCGGCTCCAAGACCGGCCGCGACGGCATTCACGGCGCCACCATGGCCTCGGCGGAGTTCGACGATGACAGCGAGGAGAAGCGCCCCACTGTTCAAGTTGGCGATCCGTTCGCGGAAAAGCTGCTGCTGGAAGCCTGCCTCGAAATCATGGAAGCCGATTGCGTGATCGCGATTCAGGACATGGGCGCAGCGGGACTTACATGCTCCGCCGTGGAGATGGGCGCGAAGGGCGACCTCGGCGTCGAACTGCATCTGGATTCGGTGCCGACGCGTGAAACCGGCATGAGCGCCTATGAGATGATGCTCTCGGAATCGCAAGAACGCATGCTGATGGTGCTCAAGCCGGAGAAGGAAAAGCAGGCCGAGGCGATCTTCAAGAAGTGGGGGCTGGACTTCGCTATCGTCGGCTACACCACGCCGACCCAGCGCTTTGTGGTCAAGCATGGCGGCGATGTGATGGCCGACCTGCCGATCAAGGAACTGGAATCGGAAGCGCCGCTTTATGACCGTCCGCATGTGCCGTCGCCGCAACTGCCGGTAATCCATGCGCGCGACGTCAAGGCGCCGATGTCGGTCACCGAAGCGCTGTCGAAGCTGATCGCCACGCCTGAACTGTGCTCGAAGCGTTGGGTGTGGGAGCAGTACGATCATGTGATCGGCGGCAACACCCTGCAACGTCCCGGTGGCGATGCGGCGGTGGTGCGCGTGCTCGATGGGCCAAAGGGCCTTGCGCTGACCTGCGATGTGACGCCGCGTTACTGCGAGGCTGATCCGTTTGAAGGCGGCAAGCAGGCTGTCGCCGAGGCATGGCGCAACATCACGGCGGTGGGCGGCAAGCCGCTCGCGATCACCGACAATCTGAACTTCGGCAATCCGGAGCGGCCCGAGATCATGGGCCAGTTCGTTGGCTGCCTGAAGGGCATCGCGGAAGCCTGCCGCACGCTGGATTTCCCGGTCGTGTCGGGCAACGTCTCGCTCTACAACGAGACCAACGGACGCGGCATTCTGCCGACGCCATCCATCGGCGGCGTGGGCCTGCTCGACGATTTCACCAAGTCCGCGACGCTTGCCTTCAAGGCCGAGAATGAAGCGATCCTCCTGATCGGCGACACGCAGGGCTGGCTCGGCCAGTCGGTCTATCTGCGTGACATCTGCGGCAAGGAGGAGGGTGCGCCGCCGCCGGTCGATCTCGCCATCGAGAAGCGCAACGGCGACGTGGTGCGCGGCATGATCAAGGGCGGCACGGCGACCGCGGTGCATGACGTCTCCGACGGCGGCCTGCTGGTGGCGCTCACCGAAATGGCGATGGCCAGCGGCATCGGCGCGATCCTCGATGCGCCGCCGGACGAGATCGTCCCGCATGCCTTCTGGTTCGGCGAGGATCAGGCCCGCTATGTCGTGACCGTGCAGGAGGAACATCTGCTGCCGGTGTTGAGCAAGCTCAAGGCTGTCGGCGTGCCGTGCCATGTGATCGGCAAGACCGGCGGCGAGACAATCGCGATCGAAGGCGAAACGCCGGTGGCGATTGCGTCGCTCAGGGCGGGTCACGAGAACTGGCTGCCGGCCTACATGTCCGGAAAGAACTGATCGCGGCCGCTGTCTTTCGGGACTTTCCATCATGCCCGGCCTTGTGGCGGGCATCCTGGTCTTGCGGCAATCGTCAAGAAAGACGTGGATGGCCGGGGCGGCGCCCGGCCATGACGAACTCTGGCTGATGAGACGGTGTCCTCAAATCTCCTCGATCGTGACCTTATCCGGGTAGAACGCCAGATGCCCGGCAATCTCCTTCACCGACTCATAGGGTGTCTCGTAGGTCCAGATGGCGTTCTCCAGCGTCCTGCCGCCGGAGACGATGCTGAAGTAGCCGGCATCGCCCTTGTAGGGGCAATAGGTGCTGTGGTCCGTCCGCTTCAGCAGGGCAGGGTTGGCGTCCTCGCGCGGGATGTACTGCACTGGCCGATAGTTTGCCTCCCGAAGTGTCAGGGCATGGCTGGTTTCGGCGATGACTTCGCCATCGACGCTGACCCGGACCCGTTTGGGGTTTGGAGCGATGGTGATCGGGTGGTCCGGGCCGGGAATTTTCATGCGTATGTTCATGCTGATGTTCCTGTGGAGGCCACAATATAGGAGCCATCTAGCGTCCTGCATCCGAAGTTCGCTTGATTGTGCAGCGGCTCCGCAACGAACTTCGGATGCAAAAGGACGCTAGAAAACCATGATTCTCGTGTGGTTTTGGTTCGCAAGTCCGAATATGTACGTGCCGGAGACACCATTCGGACTCGCGAACCACCACACGAGGCGCAATGCTCGCGTGACGGCGCGGGTTGCACGGGATAGAATCAGGCATATTTCGTGCATTCCGTGAGCCGGGAATGGCTCAACACGAGGAGATTCAACGACATGCCTATGGACGCGCGGGACATCGAAACGATGATCAAGGCTGCGTTGCCCGACGCGAAGGTGGAAATCCGCGATCTCGCCGGTGATGGCGACCACTACGCTGCCACCGTCATTTCGGAGGCATTTCGCGGCAAGTCACGGGTCCAGCAGCACCAGATCGTCTACCAGTCGCTCAAGGGTCAGATGGGCGGTGTGCTGCACGCGCTGGCGCTGCAGACCGGCGTTCCCGAATCCTGAGCGGACAGAGCGGGGGCAGGGGTGTCGGAAAACGGAAGCCTGCTGCGGACACGGGCACCGCACCAGCATCACCGCGTGACCTATGTCGAACTGTTCTTCGACCTCGTGTTCGTTTTCGCCATCACCCAGATTTCCCACACCCTGCTGGCGCATTTCACGCCGCTCGGTGTGCTGCAGACCACGATCCTGTTCCTGGCGGTGTGGTGGGTCTGGATCTACACATCCTGGATCACCAACTGGCTCGATCCGGAGCGCACGCCTGTCCGCGTGATGCTGTTCGGTCTGATGATCGCCGGACTGCTGCTGTCCACATCCATTCCGAAGGCGTTTGAAAGCCGGGGTCTGGCGTTCGCAGCGGCTTTTGTGGTCATGCAGGTTGGACGATCATTCTACACCTACTGGTCGATCCCCAGATCGAAGCCCGGTTGGCGCATGAATTTGCTGCGCATCACCTGCTGGCTGGCTTGCAGCGGCGTGTTCTGGATCGCGGGCGGACTTGCGGACGGCCAGACAAGGCTGATGCTCTGGATCGCCGCGGTCGCGATCGAATATTGTGGACCGCTGTTCCGGTTCTGGTTTCGGGGTCTCGGCGCGACGCCTTATTCGGACTGGGACGTCGAAGGCGGCCACATGGCCGAGCGGTGCGGGCTGTTTATCATCATCGCGCTCGGTGAATCCATCGTGGTGACCGGCGCGACCTTCGCGTCAGCGGCCTGGACCGCACCGACCATCATCGGCTTCTTCGTCGCGCTGCTCGGCAGCATCGCAATGTGGTGGGTCTATTTTCATATCGGTGCCGAGGCGGGAGCCGAGCAGATTTCGCATTCCGACGAGACCGGACGTCTGGCGCGTCTCGCCTACACCTATCTGCACCTGCCGATTGTCGCGGGCATTGTGGTGTCCGCCGTGGGCGACGAATTGCTGCTGGCGCATCCGGATGGTCACACCGACGTCAAGACCACCCTGAGCATGATCGGCGGGCCGCTGCTGTTCCTGATCGGCACCATCCTGTTCAAGCGCAGCATCCGGGGAATCTTTCAGCTTTCGCACATTGTCGGCATCGCCATGCTGATTGTGCTGATCCCGTTCGCGCATTCACTCTCACCGCTGCTTTTGTCAACGGCGACGACCGCCATCATGCTGATCGTCGCGGCGTGGGAGGCGATCTCGCTGGGATCGACGGCGGAGGCCTAGGCGCTCGCCACAAGAGCGTGCACCGAGAACATCCCGTCGGGATCGGTCCACGATGCGCGGGGAGCCCATCCCGAGTTGCGTGCAAGCGCGGCGAACCGTTCGATGCTGTACTTGTAGCTGCTCTCGGTGTGAATCGTTTCGCCCATCCGGAACGTCGCGGTGTGATCCATCACCCGGACGGTCTGCGGCTTGCGGCTGATGAGGTGCATCTCGATGCGATGGCGATCCCGGTTGTAGATCGCGCTGTGCTCGAAACCGCTGAGGTCGACATCGCCGCCGAGTTCACGGTTGATCCGCGCCAGCACATTGAGGTTGAACCGGCCGGTCACGCCCGCAGCATCGTTATAGGCGTCATAAAGGACACGCTCGTCCTTTTCCAGATCGACGCCGACGATCATGGTCGCGCCGGTGCCGAGGATGGCGCGCGCGCTGCGAAGGAAGGCGCTGGCTTCATGCGGATCGAAATTGCCGATGGTCGATCCCGGGAAGAAGCCGACCTTGGGCATGTCTTTCACCTCGTCCGGCAACGCGAATGGCTTGGTGAAGTCGGCGGTGACCGGATACACGGCAAGATCAGGGAAATCCGTCCGCAGGGCGCTGGCCTGCCCGTTGAGGAAGTCGCCGGAGATATCCACCGGCACATAGGCCCTGAACGAGCATTCCTGCAGAAGCAGGCGCACCTTGGTGGTTGCTCCCGCGCCGAATTCCACCAGGGCGGCGTCGGACGGAATTGCCGCCGCAATATCCTCGCCGCGGTCGCGCAGGATGCGCAGCTCGGTGCGGGTCGGATAGTATTCCGGCAGCAGCGTGATCTGCTCGAACAGCTTCGAGCCGGTTTCGTCATAGAAGTATTTCGGCGACAGCTTCTTGGGCCGCTGCGACAGCCCCGCGATCACGTCCTGCGCGAAAGAATGATCCACCTGGCCGGAAGCGGGACCTTTGGCCCGTGCGTTGACATGCACATTCATGACGATCTCTCAGGTTCAGTGTTCAATCGGCGTAGTCGGCGAGCCGCAGCCCGGTGAACTGCCAGCGATGGTGCGGATAGAAGAAGTTGCGGTAGGTGACGCGGCTGTGGTCGTCCGGTGTCGCGAGCGAGGAGCCGCGCAGCACAAGCTGATTGACCATGAACTTGCCGTTATATTCTCCAAGTGCGCCGTCGATGGCGCGATAGCCGGGATAGGGCGAATACGAACTGCGGGTCCATTGCCAGACGATTCCGAAGGCATCGTTGAGCTGACCGGCGCGGGCGGCGACCTCCCATTCCGTCTCGGTGGGCAAATGCTTGCCGCTCCAGCGCGCGAAGGCGTCGGCTTCGTAGTAGCTGACATGGGACACGGGTGCGGACGGGTCGATCGGCTGCAACCCGCCAAGGGTCATGATCTTCCAGCTTTCGGAAGAATTCGCGCCGTCGGCCTTGCGCCAGTGGCCGGGCGCTTCCCAGCCCTCGCGCTCGGCGGTGGCGAAGCCGTCCATCAGCCAGAGGGTGGCTTTCCGGTAGCCGCCGTCCTGCATGAAGGCGAGCCATTCGGCATTGGTGACGAGGTTGCGCGCCAGCTTCACCGGGCCGACCAATGCGCGGTGGGCGGGCTTCTCGTTATCGAAGTGGAATGAATTGTCGGTGTGACCGATGGTGTGGATGCCCTCCATCAGCGTCACCCATGCGTCGCCCGTGCGGGTCGCGGCGGGAAACCGCCAGCCGGGCTGATAGGCCGGCGGGATCGGGTTCTGCGCGAAGGCGTGCAGGATGTCGGTCAGCATCAACTCCTGATGCTGCTGCTCATGGTTCAGCCCGACCTCGATCAGCGGTTCGACCTTCTCGAGCGTCATGGCGTCAGCCGAAGCGAAAAATGCCGCCACCGCGGCATCGACATGCTTGCGATAGGCCGTGACCTCGTCCGCGCCGGGGCGGGTGAGGTGGCCGCGCTGGGCCCGGGCGTGACGCGGCCCGGCGCTGACGTAATAGGAATTGAACAGGTAGGCGTAGTCCGGATGGTACGGCTTGTAGCCGGGGGCGTATTCGCCGAGCAGGAATTGCTCCCAGAACCAGGTGACGTGCGCCCGGTGCCACTTGGCGGGGCTGGCGTCGGGCATCGACTGGATCAACTGGTCCTCGGGGGACAGCGGGGCGGCCCGCCGCTCGGTCTCGTCGCGGACGGCTTGAAAGGCCTTCAGCAGCCTCGCGGCCTGCTGGTCTCGGGATTCGGGATTGAACGCGGAGGGACTCGGGACGCGGACGTCTGGCTGGGAGGCTGGTTTCGTCACAAGAATCTCCGGTTGAGGGGAGAACGATGCTTCTCGGGATCGGTTCCGCAGTACGGATGCTCTAAATAGGGCGGCGCGCGCAGGATAAAAGGCATCGCCGGCTATGAAATCCATACGTTGCGGCGGGGACGAAGGTTTCGGTCACCGGCATGGTAGGTCCGGTTTCGCCGGTTTCGGGGGTTGCATGGCACCTTTTCCGCGATTTGATTGGGATGCGGACCCGTTCCGGGCTACATATATGGCAAGAACGGCAGGCAGTCGGGAGAGTCCCGGCCTCGCCGCAGGCCCAGGATTTCCAAGGACGCGACATGAGCATCGAGCAATTCATCGACAATGAAGTGAAGTCCAACGACGTCGTGCTGTTCATGAAGGGCACGCCGCAGTTTCCGCAGTGCGGGTTCTCGGGCCAGGTGGTCCAGATCCTCGATCACGTCGGCATCGCCTACAAGGGTCTGAACGTCCTCGAGTCGGGCGAACTGCGCGACGGCATCAAGATCTATTCAAACTGGCCGACCATTCCCCAGCTCTATGTGAAGGGTGAATTCGTCGGCGGTTGCGACATCATCCGCGAGATGTTCCAGGCCGGCGAACTGCAGCAACTGTTCGCCGACAAGGGTGTCGCGGTTCAGCAGCCCGCGGGCTAAGGCACTTCGCCATGGCTCATCGGGCCGCGTTGCCCGATGGTTTGCGCAATGGATGTATTCCTCCCAGGTCCGGATTTCATCATCCGGAGTGAACCTGGGAGGAATTCTTTTATTGGATCAAGCCTTCGACGCGATCTCCCGGATCGCCGAGATCGTCTCGTCGATCATCGCCCCTGTGACATCGAGATGGGTGCAGGCGCGGATGCGATGATCCAGCGCGCCGGTCAGGATGCCGCGCGCGCGCAGTTCGCCGATCATGCGGTCCGTGCCGACGCCGGTGCCGGACGGATCGAAGAAGATCAGGTTGGTTTCGGGCTGATCGACGGCGATGCCGGGAATTTGCGCAAGGCCGCGCGCGAGCGCGCGGGCGTTGGCGTGGTCGTCCGCGAGTCGCTCGACATGATGATCGAGCGCGTAGAGACAGGCCGCCGCGCACATGCCGCTTTGGCGCATAGCGCCGCCGAGCCGCTGTTTCCAACGCCAGACTTCGTCGATGAAATCGTCCGTGCCCGCGATGACGGCGCCGATCGGCGCGCCGAGCCCCTTGCTGAAGTCTATCCAGACCGAATCCCAGCCTTCCGCCATGTCGCGCGCCGAAATGCCGGTGGCGACACAGGCGTTCATCAGCCGCGCGCCATCCATATGCGCGATAAGGCCGTGCTTTCGCGCGATAGCGGTGATGGCGTCGAGGTCGGGCTTCTTCCAGATGGTGCCGCCGCCGATATTCGCCGTCTGCTCCACGGTGACGACGCGCTGCGGGGCAGAATAGCGCGAGGCGGGCTGGATCGCCGCGCAGAATGTCTCCGGCGAGAAGATTCCATTCTCGCCGGGCAGCGGCGTGATCTGGAATCCGCCGAGCGCCGCATGCGCGCCGCCTTCGCGCGTCAGCACATGGGCCGTGGGATGCGCGAGGATTTCATCGCCCGGGCGGCAATGCACAAGTGTTGCCGCGAGGTTGCACATGGTGCCGGAGGGCAGAAACACCGCGGCGTCCTTGCCGAGCAGATCCGCGACGCGCGCGCACAGCGCGAGGGTCGTGGGGTCATCGCCGATCTGCTCGTCACCGACGTCCGCGCGCGCCATCGCCTCGCGCATGCCTTGTGTCGGCCGCGTCTGGGTGTCCGACATCAGGTTGATGGCCACCGGCGGCAGCTTCGGATCGGGCGGGGGCGGGGTCATTCTCATGGCAAAGCCTGCGCGGTGTCTGGTTTGCGGACTGTCACGATCTATTCAAAAAGCGGCCGCCGGTCCAATGGAAGTCACGAATTCAACCGGCCTGTCCCTAAGGATGATTGCATTGAGGACGCCAGCCGTTAGGCTCGCAGCCCGATATCCGATTTTCGTATGAGGGTGGCTTTGCATTTTTCTTGTCTTGCACGCGGGACCTTTCGTTTTCTTGCGATCTCCATGTTTCAAGTGGCCTTGGCGGGATGTCTCGCCATGCAGGCATCGGCAGGCACCATCGGAAAGACGGCGCCGGAGGCTGCGGGTTTCTCGCGCGAGCGGCTCGCCCGCATCACCGAATACTTCAACAAGGAAGTTGCGACCAAAAAAATCCCCGGCGCTCTTGTGCTGATCCAGCGCAAGGGGCGCCCCGCCTATTACGAATCCTTCGGCGTCCGCAATGTCGCAACAAAGGCGCCGATGACGCCGGACACGATCTTCACGCTGTTCTCGATGACCAAGCCGATCACCTCGGTGGCAGCGCTGATGCTTGTGGAGCAGGGCAAGCTCTCGCTCGACGATGAGGTGGGGCAGTACATCAAGGGCTTCTACAAGATCAAGGTGGGCGAGGAGAAGCCCGGCCCTGACGGAAAGCCGGAACTGAATCTGGTCGAACCGAAGCGGCCGATTCTGATTCACGATCTGTTGCGGCAGTCGGCGGGCATTCCTTACGCTTCGCTGTCCTACGGCGTGGTCAAGAAGCCTTACGAAGACGCTGACCTGATGTCGGGGAAATTCACCAATGCGGAGGTTGCCGACAAGATCGCCGAACTGCCGCTGATCAGCCAGCCCGGCGAGTACTGGACCTACGGCCACGCGACCGATGTGCTCGGGCGGGTGATCGAGGTCGTGTCGGGCAAATCGCTCTATCAGTTCGAGAAGGAGAACCTGCTCGGTCCGCTGGGCATGACAAACACCACGTTCTTCATCACCGAACCGGAGCGCAAGGCGCTGTTCGCCGAGCCGTTCCAGACCAAGTGGGACAAACTCGACCGCGATCCGCGTGTCGTCACCAAATGGGAATCCGGCGGCGGCGGCATGGTCTCGTCGATGGCTGACTATGCGCGCTTCGTGCAGATGCTGCTCAACCACGGTGAACTGAACGGCAAGCGCATCCTTTCGCGCAAGACCGTGGATTTCATGACCGCAAATCACATTGGCGAGGCGGCGGGGATCAAGCCATGGGCGTATTACTTCCCCGGAGCAGGTTATGGTTTCGGTCTCGGCGTCGCGGTACGGACCGATGCCGGCGTCAGCCACTGGGCCGGTTCGGTCGGCGGGTATGAGTGGAGCGGCGGCAGCGGAACATACTTCCTTGTCGATCCCAGGGAAGAGATGTTCGCGATCCTGATGATCCAGTCGCCGTCGCAGCGCGGCCGGATTCAGTCGGCGCTCAAGAGCCTGATCTACGGCGCGCTGAAATAGCGAATGGTATCCCGCAAAGAAAAAGGCCGCCCGGTGAGGCGGCCTTCGTATTTCTGTAGTCGGGCTGACGAAGAGATCAGCGCGAATAGAATTCGATGATCAGGTGCGGTTCCATCTGAACCGGGAACGGCACTTCCGACAGGCCCGGAATGCGCGTGACCTTGGCGGTCTGCTTGTTGTGATCGACTTCGAGATAGTCAGGCGTATCGCGCTCGGCGAGCTGGTTGGCTTCGAGGACGATGGCAAGCTGCTTCGAGGCTTCCTTCACCTCGATCACGTCGCCGACCTTCACCTTGTAGCTGGCGATGTTGACGCGCTTGCCGTTCACCTTGATGTGGCCGTGGTTGATGAACTGACGGGCCGCGAACATGGTGGAGACGAACTTGGCGCGGTACACGACCGCGTCGAGACGGCGCTCGAGCAGGCCGATCAGGTTCTCGCCGGAGTCGCCCTTGAGGCGGGTCGCCTCGACGTACACGGCATAGAACTGGCGCTCGGAAATGTTGGCGTAATAGCCCTTCAGCTTCTGCTTGGCGCGGAGCTGCGTGCCGAAGTCGGAGAGCTTGCCCTTGCGGCGCTGGCCGTGCTGGCCGGGGCCGTATTCACGCTTGTTGACGGGGCTCTTCGGGCGGCCCCAGATGTTCTGGCCCATACGGCGATCAATTTTGTACTTCGCCTCACTACGCTTAGTCATCGCGTCCTCTTTGACAGGTTTGAGTTTTGAGGAAACGCGCCCTCCTGTGCAGCGGGATATGATCCCGGTGCTGACAGGTCCGCCTCATAAGCATGATGGGGAGGACCACGGGTCGCGAAACGCAACGCGGGCCGAAACCGGCCCGCGAGCAACGTGTTCATAGGTAGAAAAGGCCGCCAAGTCAAACAGTTCGGCTATTTTGCCGGGGCCGGGGAGGCCAGCGGCTTGGTCTTGTCCACCACGTAAACTCCCAGCACTTTCATGGGCTTATCGCCATGAACAGCGGCGTCATGCACAGCGCCGGCCGGGATTTGGTAGGAATCTCCGGCCTTGAGAGTCTTGTCGGGCTGCCCGTCGATGGACAGCACCAGTTCGCCCTCCAGCACATAGCCGGTTTCGATGCCCGGATGGGTGTGGCGGCCGGCCTTCGCGCCCGGCGGCAGCTCGGCGAGGCCGGTGACGGTGCTGTAGCCCTCCGGGAACGGGATGGTCTGCAACGGCGTGCGCTTGATCCCTGCGGGCGGCTGCTGGGCGAGGGCCGCGCCGATCCCGGCGAGGGCAAGAATGGAAACGCAAAGCGCTGTCTTCCTGAGCATCCTGAAATCCTCCATGGCCACTCTCTTCACGGAGCGGCATGATGGGAGGCTAACAGCGAGATGATGTCTTCGGAAGAGTGGTTCTCAGCCGGCGACGCTCGCGCGGATGAACGGCTCCAGCGCCTTGGCCAGGACCGGATTTGGCGCCTGTCCCGATGTGAACAGAAAGCGCGCTTCCGGCCCTTCGCCGTTGCCGTTTGCCGGGCCGAGGAGATCACCCACCCGCCGCGCGATAGCGGGGGCGGGGTCGATCCAGTCCACCCGCCAGGGCGCAAGCGCAAGCATCTGGCCGATCAGCAGGGGATAGTGCGTGCAGGCGAGGACCACGGTGTCGGTTCGTGCATCGCCATTGAGGAAGCAGGGTGCGATTTCGGCGGCGATGGCTTCGTCGCTCACCGGCTCGCCGCGCAAGGCGGCTTCCGCGAGGCTGGCGAGGTTTTCCGCGCCAACCAGCGTCACATCGCAGCCTTGTGCAAAGTCCGCGATCAGCTTCTTGGTATATTCGCGCTTCACCGTACCACGCGTGCCGAGCACCGAGACGCGCTTGGTTTTCGAGGAGGCACAGGCGGGCTTGATTGCCGGGACGGTGCCGACGAACGGCACGCTGTAGGCCTCGCGCAGATGCGTCATGACCAGCGTTGAAGCGGTGTTGCAGGCGATGACCACAAGGTCCGGGCTGTGCTCGGAGATCAGGTCGCCGATCAGCGGCACCACCCGGGCGACAATCTCGTCCTCGGTGTGCTGGCCGTAGGGGAAATAGGCGTCGTCAGCCACATAAACGTAGCGTGCGCCGGGCCGCAGCTTCACGATCTCGCGGAAAACGGTCAATCCGCCGAGGCCGGAGTCGAAAACCAGGATCGTAGGGGCGTGGGACACAAAGGCCATGATAGCCGATCTGCGGTTACCACTTTGTTTTAATCGGGGCGGCTACACCGGTTGAAGGGGGCGGTGCGACCCGTCCGGCAATTCGACCCGGATCGGATCGCCGGGGCGCACGTCGCCGCCGGCCAGCACGACGCTCATCACCCCGGCCTTGCGGATCAGGTTGCCGTTCGCATCGCGGTCCAGCGTCGCCGCCATCAGGCCTTTCTGGAAGCGGTCGATCTGAATGCAGGGATTGCGCAGTCCGGTGACCTCGACCACGGCGCTATCGCCCAGATGCAGGCGAGCGCCGGTCGGCAGACCGAGCAGGTCGACGCCGCGGGTGGTGACGTTCTCGCCCATTTCGCCGGGGCGGACGATGAAGCTCTTCGGCGCCAGTTCGTCGAACAGTTCTTCATGGAGCAGATGAACCTGACGCAGGTTCGCCAGGCTCGGGTCTTTCGCCACGCGCGAGCGGTGTTTCACTGTCTCGCCCATATGCGCGTCACCGTCGACGCCGAGTCCTTTCAGCAGCCGGATGCTCAGGGAGGCCGTCTTGCTGAAATGATGGCCTTTGCGAAGGCTGACAGCGGTGACGACAGCCATCAGTTCAGCTTGCCCCAAACACCCGCTTGAAGATCGTATCGACATGCTTGAAGTGATACGCGAGATCAAATTGTTCTTCGATCTCCTTGTCCGACAGATATTTCTTCACATCGGCATCCTTCTTCAGAAGTGACTGGAAGTCGCCTTCGCCGCGCCAGACCGGCATCGCGTTGCGCTGGACCAGCTTGTAGGCGTCCTCGCGCGAGGCGCCTTTCTGCGTCAGCGCGATCAGCAGACGTTGCGAGTGAACGAGGCCGCCGAGCCGGTCGAGGTTCTTCTGCATGTTCGCCGGATAGACCAGCAGCTTTTCGACCACGCCGGCGAGACGGTTGAGCGCGAAGTCGAGAGTTACGGTCGCGTCGGGGCCGATCATGCGCTCGACAGATGAGTGCGAGATGTCGCGCTCATGCCAGAGCACGACGTTCTCCAGCGCGGGCGTCACGGCGGAACGGACGATACGTGCAAGGCCGGTGAGATTTTCCGTCAGCACCGGATTGCGCTTGTGCGGCATCGCCGACGAACCCTTCTGGCCTTCGGAGAAGAACTCCTCGGCTTCCAGCACTTCGGTGCGCTGCATGTGGCGGATCTCTGTGGCGAGACGCTCCACGGAGGAAGCGACAACGCCGAGCGTTGCGAAGAACATCGCGTGGCGGTCACGCGGGATCACCTGCGTCGAGATCGGCTCGACGGTGAGGCCCATAGCCTTGGCGACATGCGCTTCGACACGCGGGTCGATCTGCGCGAAGGTGCCGACAGCGCCGGAGAGGGCGCAGGTCGCGATCTCTTTTCGCGCGGCGATGAGGCGCTCCTTCGCGCGGGTGAATTCGGCGTAGGCGAAAGCGAGCTTGAGGCCGAACGTGACCGGCTCGGCATGGATGCCGTGCGAGCGGCCGATGGTCGGCGTCATCTTGTGCTCGAAGGCGCGGGTCTTCAGCGCCGCAAGCACCTTGTCGGTGTCGGCGATGAGGATGTCGGCGGCGCGCGCAAGCTGCACATTGAGGCAGGTGTCCAGCACGTCCGATGAGGTCATGCCCTGATGCACGAAACGCGCTTCCGGGCCGACGATTTCGGCAAGGTGCGTGAGGAAGGCGATGACGTCGTGCTTGGTCTCGCGCTCGATCTCGTCGATGCGCTCGACGTTGAAGACCGCATCCTTGGCCTTGGCCCAGATGGTTTTCGCGGCGTCCTTAGGGATCACGCCCAGGTCGGCCAACGCGTCGGCGGCATGCGCCTCGATCTCGAACCAGATCCTGAAGCGCGTCTGCGGCTCCCAAATGGAGACCATTTCGGGGCGGGAATAACGGGGAATCATCGCGGTATCCTATTGAATCTGAACCGTCATGCCCGGCCTTGTGCCGGGCATCCACGTCTTTTTCGAGATGACCCAAGCAAGACGTGGATGGCCGGGTCAAGCCCGGCCATGACAAAAAAATCGTATGACCGGGCCGATCAGATTGCCTCGCCGCGCGCGGACGCTGCCGCACCGCGGATCGCTGAAATGTTCGCCTTGTAGCTGTCCATCGTGCCGCCCTTGAACACAGCCGATCCGGCAACAAGCGCGTTCGCGCCCGCGGCCGCGACCTTGGCTGCGTTGTCCGCCGTCACGCCGCCATCCACCTCGATGTCGATGGGGCGGCCGGCGCACATGGCGCGGACCTGCGAAATCTTTTCCAGCACGGCCGGAATGAACGACTGCCCACCGAAGCCCGGATTGACCGACATCACCAGCACAAGGTCGATCATGTCGATCACGTATTCGATGGCGCTCGCGGGTGTTGCCGGATTGAGCGACACGCCGGCCTTCTTGCCGAGCGAACGGATCGCCTGCAGCGAGCGATGCAAATGCGGCCCGGCTTCGGCATGCACGGTGATGATATCCGAGCCGGCCTTGGCGAAGGCTTCGAGATACGGATCGCACGGCGCGATCATCAGATGGGTGTCGAAGATTTTCTTCGAGTAGGGGCGCATCGCCTTGATGACGTCCGGACCGTAGGAAATGTTCGGCACGAAGTGGCCGTCCATCACGTCCAGATGGATCCAGTCGGCGCCGGCCTGATCGACCGAGCGGATTTCCTCGCCGAGCTTGGCGAAGTCCGACGCCAGGATCGATGGCGCGATGACCAGCGGGCGGGATGCGAACTGTTGGGACATGGCGGTTTCCGGTGGTGTCCCTGCGTTTCAGGGGCGCAGGCTTCGCCTAACACGCCGTCCCTGCGCGGGCAACGCGAGGCGCCGGACGTACACAGGAACCGTGCCATCTACCCGGCAAATCCTGCCGTCGAGGCAGAAATTACCCTGCCGGACGCGCGCCTTTGGGCGAGGAAAACCTCGTATTTGTTGGGTTTTTGAGACGGCACGGCAATTGCTGGATATCTGACGGGATCATCTCGGCCGCGTGCCACCGGCCTTGGGGAGTATCGCGATGTTCTTTGCCGCAGGTGCCGTTGGAGCCGCTGCTGTTGCCGCCGGCACAGCGCTGGATCTTCTGTCGTCGCTGACGCCGGACAAGTCGGGCGCGGCTAAGACCGGCGTCAAACAAACGAATTCGCTGTTCGATCTGGGCACGACCACCTCCGCCAGCAGCACGGCGACCATCACGTCAACGGGCTCGGCGCAGGCCGGAACGCTCTCGCCCTCGACATTCAACGCGCTGCTCTCGGCGCAGGATGCGAATGGAAAGGCGAGTCCATCGGATGCGCTCAAGGATCTGTTCGCGCAGATCGACACCAACGGCGACGGCAAGATCACCAAGGCCGAGTTCGAGGACAAGCTCGGCGCGGGCGGCACCAACATCGCCGCCGCCGACAATGTCTTCAACAAGATGGACGCCGACAGCGACGGCTCCGTCAATCTCGACGAAATGGCGACCGCGCTGAAGCCGAAGGACGCCGGTCATCACCATGCGCATCGGGCTGGCGGCGGCGCGGATGCCTTGATGGAAGCCCTGCAGGGTGCATCAAGCACCTCGACCACCAACAGTGACGGTTCGATCACCACGACACTGACCTATGCCGATGGCTCCAAGGTCACCATCAGCCAGCCGGCCTCGTCGGGCACATCGACAAGCGCGTCAACGCAGTACAACCTCGTTGAGCGGCTGGTGCAGCGGCAGGCTGATGCGCTCGCGGCATCCGCAAAACAGTCGGTTTCGGTGAAGGTGTAGGCTTCCACAACTGATACCGCCTGTATCGGTAGCACTACGCAGAAAATTACGATTTTTATCAGTCGCTAACCATGCCGGATCGCTAATCGCACAAGTCAGTTTTGTGCGAGGTGCGAAGTGCGAATTTTGTCAGGGGTCTGCGCCGGTTTGGTTGCCTTGGGCGCAAGCGGCGTCCGCGCGGATGACGATTTCATCGCCTCGCTGCGGCTGCGCGGCGGATACGACACCAACCCGCAATTCTCGACCGGCACCGGGATCGGCAGCAGCGCCTTCATCGGCACCGACATGGCGCTCGCGGCGGGCACCAAGGAGAAGGATTACAGTTACGGCGTCGCCGCCGAAGCCAGCACCACGCAATACGGCAATCCGCTCGCCGTTCCTTCGTTGTCGGGAAAGGTGATCCTGCGTGGCTCCTATGGCGGTGAGGAGGCCAACATCGCCGCGACGACGACCATCGCCGACACCAACACCTACAATCTCCGCTCGTCCGATCTCATCCAGTCGCTCAAGGGCGAGGTGAAGTTCGGCGCGGTCAAGCTGTTCACCACCGTTGAAGGCGCGCGCTCATCGCTGAACCAGACCAATGCGATTTTCCAGGATTTTCTGCCGTCGCCGCAGGTCTATCTGCGCGGAACCCTGATTCCCGGCATTGCCTACGTTCGCGACAAGTTCGAGATCGGCGCGTCGGTCAATCTTTCGGTTCGGCGCTATGAAAGAGAACTGGATGACTTCGGTTATCGGCGCGACAACGAACGCGTGCAGCCGTTTCTGTTCGCCAAGTATCAGGACAAGGACATCACATTCTTCGGCTCGGTCTCGAATTTGCGCGCCACGTTTCACGATGTCGATTTCACCAATGTCGACACCATCCTGTTCGATACCAATCTGAGCTGGCATGTTGCGCCGTTCACGCTGGATCTTGCGGCCTATCGCCGGGCCAGTGAAACCACTTTCCCGATTTCGCCGATCACGATTGATACGGCCTATACCGCGAAGGCGCGCTGGCAGGTCGAGCCGAAACTGACGCTGACGGCGGGGGTTGGATATGCGACGACAGACTATCTGGATTCGCCGTTCAGCGCCCAGACTTGGACCTACGGCATCGGCGCATCGCACGATCTCGGTAATGGCTATGCCCTGGGTCTCGATCTCTCGCACGCGCAGGGCACGCTGATCTCGGGCGAGAAGGCCAGCGCGGTCATCGTTTCGACGTCACTGACGAAGAAATTCACGCCGTTTGCGAAAGACGCTTCAAAGGACGTGCCGAAAGACAAGTCAGCAGTGACCAAGGGGTAGGGGTGGCAGCCTGGTCTTGCAGGGGGGAGATGCTGGACCAGGCTGCCGCGCGAATGAGGCTTGGGAGGTTGGGGTCTCATCCGCGATCGCACAGCGAGTTAGACGTCAGTGCCCGCAGCCGCAGCCGCCTCCGAGCAGACCGCCGAGCGCTCCGCCCTTGCCGAGAACGGCTCCGAGAACGCCACCTTTGCCGGTGGTGACCGCGGCGTTCACGACCAGAGCGCCGCGCCCATCGAGCAGGCCGACAACGCCGCCCTTTCCGGTGAGCACATTCGCTCCGACACCCACACCCTTGCCGCCGCCTGCAAAGGCCGGTGCGCTGATGAAGGCGGTTGCAACAACTGCCACACACAGCATCTTTTTCATGACGTTTTCTCCACTGTTAGGTGCACGACAATGTGCACGCAGCGGACCGTATTGCCGAAAATCGAACGGGCAATCGAAACGCAAAGATAACCTTAAACGGCAGGGGTTTTCTGCATTTTGCGCCAGCATGATGTGTGGCTACTTACGAAGAAATACGTAAGCGTCGGACGCGCGGCTTTTTTCACTCGGCGCCAAAACGTTTTTTCCACGATAGCAACGCGCCCGCGAAGGGCAACGCGGCGGCTTCATAGACGCCGCGCGCAATCGCGCGCGCGACGACGTTGGCTGCGACAGCGCCAAGCTCGGTCAGTCCATACAACGGATCAATCTGCTTCTCGCCGGTTGCCGCGGCGAACACGATGTCGCCATCGAGCGGCGCATGCACCGGATAGATTGCGCGCGCGAATCCGGTCTGCGCGATCACCGCGAGGCGCTTGACCTGCGGCTTGGTGAGGATCGCGTCGGTGACGACGATGGCGAGCGTCGTGTTCTCGATTGGCGAGGCGGCGGGGCCGCCCTTCAGCCGCATCGCGAGCATGCCGGGCGTGAAGGAGGGCGGCAGGCCACGCCCGCCGAATTCATTGTCCTGTTCAAACGGCGCGGCCCAGAACCATGGACCATCGCCGACGGTTACGCTGCCGACGGCGTTGACCGATGCGATGGCGGCCACGCGCACGCCGCTCGATGTAACGGCGGATGCCGAACCGAGTCCGCCCTTGAAATTGGCGGTCGTTGCGCCAAAGCCCGCGCCGACGGTGCCAAGCGCGAATGTCCCGCCGGTGGCTGCGGCAGCCGCCGCGTAACCGAGGTCGCGATAGGGCGGAAACCGATTCCACTTCTTGTTGCCACCGTTCAGCATGTCGAACTGGACCGCGCCGGGCACAATCGGAATCAGCGCGCCGCCGACCGCGAAGCCGCGCCCCTGTTCGGCCAGCCACGCCTGCACGCCCCCGCCGGCTTCGAGGCCGAACGCCGAACCGCCCGACAGCGTGATCGCATCGACGCGCTCGACGGTGTTGACCGGCTCGAGCAGCGCGCCATCGCGGATGCCCGGACCGCCGCCGCGAACGTCGGCAGATGCGACCGCCGCCTTGTCGAAGATCACGGCGGTGACGCCGGAGGCGACCGCCGCGTCATGGGCATGGCCGACGCGGACGCCGGGAATGTCGGTGAGCAGGTTTTTCAAGATGGCGAACTCCGATCACAGTCCGTTCACAACACGCGGAACGGTCACGCTGGCGCTTGCATAGCATATGGGCAACAGGGCAATAAGCGGCATGATTCAGGACGTCTCCATCCCCGCCGCGCTCGCCGCCGGTATCATCAGCTTTCTGTCGCCCTGCGTGTTGCCGCTGGTGCCGCCGTATCTGATCTATCTGACCGGCGCGACCATCGAACATGTCGCCAATGACGAGGAGCCGCAGGCGTCCAAGCGCGCGGTGATGCTGTCGGCGCTGGTGTTCGTGCTCGGATTTTCAACGGTGTTCGTGGCGCTCGGCGCCAGCGCGAGCCTGATCGGCGGTTTCATTCGCGCCTGGTCCGCGCAGCTCTCGATTGTCGCCGGCATCGCGATCATCCTGATGGGCCTGCATTTTCTTGGCCTCACGCGGATCGGTTTTCTGATGCGGGAAGGGCGACTGCCGATCCCGAAGCCTGTCGGGCTGTGGGGCGCTTATGTGATGGGTCTGGCGTTCGCGTTCGGGTGGACGCCGTGCATCGGGCCGATCCTTGCGGCCATTCTTTCGGTCGCCGCATCGGAAACCACGGTGGCAAAAGGCGCGGGCCTGCTCGCCGTTTACTCCGCCGGTCTCGGCATCCCGTTCTTGATCGCGGCCTTCATGGTCGAGCGGTTTTCGGCGGTGCTGACGCGCATGAAAAAGCACCTCGCCACGGTGGAGCGAGTAATGGGCGTGCTGATGGTTCTGGTCGGGATCGGGTTTCTGACCGGCGCGATTTCGGACGTCAGCATCTGGCTGCTGGAGACGTTCCCGGCGCTGCAGAATTTCGGGTAGTTTAAAAAGAAGCCTCATGGTGAGGAGCGCATCTCGCGCGTCCCGGACCATGAGGTTGTCTCGTTACGTCATCCTTCCGTCATCCTTCGAGACGCCGCTGCGCGGCTCCTCAGGATGAGGATGGATCTTACGATCCCTTGCCAATCTCGGCGTAGTTGCCCTTGGCGTCCCACTTGTAGACGACATAGTCGATCGCCTTGATGTCGCCCTTGGCGTCGAATGCCAGCTTGCCGAGAACGGTATCCCATTCACCGCCCTTGATGGTTTCCATCACCTTCTTCGGATCGGTGGTCTTGGCCTTCGCCACCGCCTGCGACCAGATCTGGAACGCGGCGTAGGTGTAGAGTGTGTAGCCTTCGGGGTCGATGCCCTTGGCCTTGAACTTCTCGACAATCGACTTCGCGGTCGGCTTGTTGCGCGGATCGGGGCCGAAGGTGAACAGGGTGCCTTCCGCGAGCGCGCCGGTGATCGAGGCGAATTCCTTGTCGTTCATGGCGTCGCCCGCCATCAGCAGCGTCTTCATGCCCTGATCGCGCATCTGGCGCAGGATCAGGCCGGCTTCCTGGTGATAGCCGCCGACATAGACAAGGTCGATGTTCTCGCGCTTCAGGCGCGAGACGATGGAGTTAAAGTCCTTGTCCCCCTTGTTGTAGGACTCGAACAGCTTTTCCTTCATGCCGCCGGCGTTGAGCGCCTTCTTGGTCTCGTCGGCGAGGCCTTTGCCATACGTCGTCTTGTCGTTGAGGATCGCGACGTTCTTGCCCGCGAAGGCCTTGAGGATGTACTGCGCGGCGACCGTGCCCTGCTGATCGTCGCGGCCGCAGACGCGCAGCACGTTCCACAACTTGCGCTCGGTGAAGACCGGGTTGGTCGAGGCCGGAGTGATCTGCAGCACGTTGCCTTCGACATAGGCTTCCGACGCCGGAATCGACGACGACGAGCAGAAGTGGCCGGCGACGAACTGGACCTTGGAGCTTGCCAGTTTCTCGGCAACCGAGCGGGCCTGCTTCGGATCGCAGGCATCGTCGCCGATCTGCAGCGCCAGCTTCTTGCCGTTGACGCCGCCGGCCGCATTGATGTCAGCCACGGCGAGGTCAGCGCCGTTCTTCATCTGGCGGCCGAACGCCGATTCGCTGCCCGTCATCGGACCGGCGACCGCGACGGAAATGTCTTGCGCAAACGCAGCAGTCGACATGGCAATCGACGCGCCGAGTGCGAGGCCAAGGATACGGGTGGGTTTCATAGAGCAATCCTCATGCAGGTCTCGAAGGCGCAGCCGGACGGCCCGCCGGGCGAACAAATCGCGGATATTGTCGGCTGATTTTACCGCCAAGTCATCGGCAATCTTGCGCCGCGCTCAGGCCTTGACTGGCGCATCTTGCCGCAGCCGCCAGCCGAGGGGGCCGCTGGGTTCATAGAGCCAGTAATACTGCCGCACCATCTGCTGCGCCCGGGTCCGCTGAAAAGACAGGCAGGCGGCGGCGATCAGCAGGGTGGTTTCAACGATGTAGGTCAGCGGCTGCAGCAAAGTTTCGTTGAACAGTGCAAAATGAATGAAACGGACCGCGAGGCCCAGCGGAATCATGGCGATGACAGCCATGGTCATGCTGCGCCATGTCAGCGCGATGCCGCGCCCGGTCATAATCGCGCAGCCGCCCCCGAGGATCAGGGTCACCAACAGGATCTGGAAAAGGGACTCGTTCTCGTAAAGATGCATGACGTCGTTATCCCAAAGCCTATCAGCATGATCTGATCCGAAAACCGGTTCCCGCTTTTCGGAATCATGCCTGGTGGCGTCCCCCCTCAAGATAGGCGGCACGAATTTCCGGCCGGGCCAGCAGTTCCGCGCCGGTTCCGCTGAGAGTGATCTTCCCGTTGACCATGACGTAGCCACGATGCGCCAGCTTCAGCGCGTGGTTGGCGTTCTGTTCGACAATCAGAACCGTCAGGCCGTCGCGGCGGTTGAGGGTGCGGACAGCGTCGAAGATTTGCCGCGCAATCAGCGGCGCGAGGCCGAGGGATGGCTCGTCCAGCATCAGCAGACGCGGACGGCTCATCAGCGCGCGGCCGATCGCCAGCATCTGCTGTTCGCCGCCGGACAGCGTGCCGCCACGTTGCGCGATCCGCTCTTTCAGGCGCGGGAACAGCGCAAACACCTTTTCAAGGTCTTCGTTGCGTTCGGCCTCGGTGCTTTCACTCGCCGCGTCAGCGCCCATGCGAAGATTTTCCGCGACCGTCATGCGCGGGAAAATGCGGCGTCCTTCAGGAGACTGCGCGATGCGCCGCCGCGCGACCAGATGCGTCGGCTCACCGGTGATATCGCGGCCATCGAAGGTGATGGTTCCGGCGCGGGCGCGTGGCCGCCCGAACACGGACATCATCAGCGTCGACTTGCCCGCGCCGTTGGAGCCGATCAAGGCGACGATCTCGCCGGGATTGATATCGAGATCGACGCCCTTCAGCGCCTCGATGTTGCCATAGGCCGCGACGAGGCCGCGGATGGAAAGCAGCGCGCTCATGTACCGCCCTCCATGACCTCGGCGGCGGTCTGCTCGTCCGCGCCGAGATAGGCGGCGATGACTTTCGGATCGTTGCGGATCTCCTGCGGTGTGCCCGCGGCGATCTTCACGCCATGATCGAGCACGAAGATGCAGTCGGAAATTTCCATCACCACCGACATGTCATGCTCGATCAGCAGCACTGACGTTCCGTGATCCTTACGAATTGCCCGCAGCAACTGGCTCAGTTCGTCGCTCTCGCGCGCATTGAGGCCGGCGGCAGGCTCGTCGAGACAGAGCAGCACCGGCTCGGAGCACATCGCGCGCGCGATCTCGAGGCGGCGCTGATCGCCATAAGGCAGGTTGCCCGCGGCGTCGTCGGCGCGGGCGGTGAGGCCGATCCGATCGAGCCAGTAGCGCGCGCGCTTGATGGCGTCTTTTTCGGCCTGCCGGAAACCCGGCGCGCCGATGAGGCCGAGAAACGTATGGCCCGATGCCTGCATCAGCGAATTGTGCTGGGCAACCATCAGGTTTTCGAGCGCGGTCATGCCGGCGAACAGCCGGATGTTCTGGAAGGTGCGCGCGACTTTCGCGACCTTGGAAATGCGGTAATCGAACAGCCGCTCCAGCAGGAATTCGCGTCCATCGTCATGAATGAGCCGCATCATGCCGGTGGTCGGTTTGTAGAAACCGGTGATGCAGTTGAAGACCGTGGTCTTGCCCGCGCCGTTGGGGCCGATCAGCGCGGTGATGTCGCCGCGCTTCGCCGTGAACGACAGGTCATTGACGGCGACAATGCCGCCAAAGCGCATCGACAGATGATCGACGGCGAGAATGTCGTTGTTGGCGTTGGCAATCATCCGTGGCCTTCCTTGACCATGGCGGATGAAATCTCGGTGGGCTTTTCAAGGTAGATCGACGGTGCGCGATGGCCGATCAGCCCGCGCGGCCGCCAGATCATCAGCAACACCATGGCCGAGCCGAATACCAGCATGCGGAATTGTTCGAGGCCGCGGAACAATTCAAAGCCGCCGATCATGGTGAGCGCGGCAAGCGCAACGCCGAGTTGCGAGCCCATGCCGCCGAGCACGACAATGGCCAGCACCAGCGCGGATTCGTGGAAGGTGAAGGATTCCGGGCTGATAAAGCCTTGTCGCGTGGCGAAGAACGCGCCGGCAAAACCGCCGAACATCGCGCCGGTGGCGAATGCGGTCAGCTTGGTCGTGGTGGTGTTGATACCGAGCGAGCGGCATGCGACTTCATCCTCGCGCAACGCTTCCCATGCGCGCCCGATCGGCAGGCGGCGCAGGCGGATGGTGACCCAGTTGGTCAACAGAGCGAGTGCGAGGATCAGGTAAAACAGGAAGACTACGCGGTGGGTGGTCGAGAACTCGATGCCGAGCCGGGCGGCAAGTCCGTCGTCGGTGTTGGTCAGCGGGATGCCGAAGAACGACGGGCGGGGAATGCCCGTGATGCCGTTGGGGCCGCCGGTCACATGCTGCCAGTTCAGGAGAACAAGCCGGATGATTTCGCCAAACGCCAGCGTCACGATGGCGAGATAGTCGCCACGCAGGCGCAGCACGGGGAAGCCGAGCAGCACGCCCCAGAAGGCGGCGAGGATTCCGGCGAGCGGCAGGCAGATCCAGAACGACAGATCGAAGGTAGTCGACAGCAGCGCGTAGGAATAGGCGCCGACCGCATAGAACGCGACATAACCGAGATCGAGCAGACCGGCGAGGCCGACCACGATGTTCAGGCCCCAGCCCAGCATGACGTAGGTCAGGACAAGGATGCCGAGATCGAGAATGTAGCGTTGGTTGTAAAACATCACCGGCACCAGCAGCGCGAACACCAGAAGCGCGGGTGCGATAAAGCGGCCGAGGTTTCCGAACGTGGCGCGGGCGCTTTCGGGAATGAGCGACACGCTCGTGGCGGGGCCGATCCATTGCCGCAGCAGTTCGACAACGATGCTGCCGAAGAACACCGCCGCGACAATCGCGGCGAGGTCGCCGAAACGCGTCCAGTAGATCAACTGGCCTTCCGGACCTGCTTCGGTCCGCACGCCAATCATCAGTGAAAACAGAACCAGCGCCACAAGGGCGCTGATGAGGGATTTTTTCAGAATGAAGGCAATGCCGTGCGGGGCCGCGGCGGCTTTTGGCGCACGAATGGCGGGATCGGTTGCGCGCGCCACGGTGCCTCTCAGACTTTTTCGACTTCCGGACGGCCGAGCAGGCCGGTCGGAAGGAAGATGAGGACAACGATCAGAATCGAGAAGGCGGCGACGTCCTTGTATTCGGACGTGAAGTAGGCGGCCCAGAAGGTTTCGATCAGGCCGATCAGCAGACCTCCCAGCATCGCGCCTGGGAGGGAGCCGATGCCGCCAAGGACGGCGGCGGTGAACGCCTTGATGCCGGCGACAAAGCCCATGAAGAAATCGACCACGCCATAATAGAGCAGGTACATCATGCCCGCGACCGCAGCGAGCGCGGCGCCGATGACAAAGGTCATCGAGATGGTGCGGTCGACATCGACGCCGAGCAGCGCGGCCATGGTCTGATCCTGCTCGCAGGCGCGCATGTCGCGGCCGAGCCGGGTGCGCGCCACCAGCCACGAGAAGATCGCGAGCAGGATGACGGTGGTGACGACCACGATGATCTGGATGTTCGAGAGCTGAACTACGAACCCGTCGCGCTCGAACAGCGTGTGCCCGCCGGTCACGACGGGAGGCACCGGCTTGACGCGTGCGCCCTGCGAGACCTGCGCGTAGTTGGTCAGCACGAACGACATGCCGATGGCGGACAGCATCGGCGCGAGGCGGAACGACTGCCGCAGCGGACGATAGGCGATCCGCTCGACGGTCCAGCCGTACAGCGCGGTGACCGCCATGGCGACCAGCAGCACCAGCAGCAGGATGACCGGGACGGCCGTCAGGCCGATGGAAACGAGGATCAGAAAGGTAATGAGGGCGATGAAACCGCCGATCATGAAAATGTCGCCATGGGCGAAATTGATCATGCCGACGATGCCGTAGACCATCGTGTAACCGATCGCGATCAGGCCATAGATCGAGCCGAGCACCAATCCGTTGATGAGTTGCTGGGCGAAGTAATCCAAGAAACGATCCTTGAGCTAACGATCCCTGGGCTGCCGTGTTCGAGCAAAACGGGTGACACGTCGAAGGCTCCGGCAGCCGGATCGTCGCGTCGTCCCATTTTCTAACAGTGGGACCTGAGCGCGGCAACCGTACCCGGAGGGGGCGTGGGCAGTCTTCCACGATGTTTGCGATGCGGCGAAAGGACCATGTCGGAACCTCCGGTTCCTCCTGGACAGTCTGACGAAAATCCCCGGGCGGCGTGATTTTCTGCTGCGCCAGCGGTGCCTTGTCCACAGGGCGGGCGCGCCGTTAAGGTTAAAAAAGGGTTTAAATTGCTGGCCGCCTTTGAGCGGCGTTAGCTCCGCCGATCTTATGGCCGCGCCTGAAAGGCCGCGGCTTGGGCGCACAAGTCAGGGGCAGGCGCGGCATGTCGAAGGATTGGCGGATCAGCACGTTCAACGGTGTGCTTCTGGCGAGTTATTTCATCCCGTCATGGACCATCTCGGCGATGAAAATCTGGATTTCGCCGATCCGCGGCTTTTATGACCGGACCAATATCGCCGCCGCGCTGTATGTCAGCGATTTCACGACCCTCTCGCCGATGGGGACGATCCGCGTTGCGTGGCTGCTCGCGTTATCCAAGGTGATCGTGGCTGCGTTCTTTCTGGTTTTCCTTGTGCTGGCTGTTCGCGCTGCGATCCGCAACAAGGGCGGCGCCGATGAAGCGCTGGCTTTCGCGCTCGGGCTCGGGGCGTTCATCAGCATGGCGTGCCTGATCGCGGCCTCGAAAGTCGGGGAAATGGCGGTGCTGCGGCTTCACGCCAGCGAGGCATTGCTTTTGATCGGTGCCGCGATCCTGCTGATCATCGACACCGATCCCGCCGCTGAACGGAAGGCGGCGGCGGACACGGCCGTTCCGCATCACGGCTTGCTGTCGGGCAGCCCCAATTCCTGAATCACGTTCGCAGCCTCCTTGACCGCGTGATTGGCGGCGGGGACGCCGCAATAGATCGCCTGCTGCAACAGGATTTCCTTGATATCGTCCGGCGTGAAACCGCCTTCGCTCAGGGCCGCGCGGACATGCAGGCGGAATTCATCCCATTGCCCGAGCGCCATCATCGTGCCGATGACGAGGACGCGGCGCGTGCGCTCATCGAAGTGCGGGCGCGTCCAGATTTCGCCCCAGGCATATCGCGTAATGAGATCGAGAAAGTCTGCGTTGAACGGCGTCCTGCCTGCCGCCGACTTGTCGACCCAGGCATCGCCGAGAACCTTGCGCCGTTGCGCGGTGCCTTGTTCGCGGCGTTGATCGTCATCCATGACCGGTCTCAGCGCTGGGTGAGGAAGCCGACCACGGCTTCGGTGAAGTTGTGCGATTGCTCGACATTTGAAATGTGGGCCGCATCGAGCAGCGTCATGCTCGCATTCGGAATGTGGCTGCGGATGAAGACGCTGGCCTCGACAGGGGTGGACATGTCGTGGCGTCCGGCAATGACCAGCGTCGGCGCCGTGATGCGCGGCAGCAGATCGCGCTGGTCGAGTGTGCTCAAGGCTTCGCAGCAGGCGATGTAGCCTTCCACGGGGGACGCCACCAGCATCGCTTTCATGCGCTGGGTGATCTGCGGCTCGCGTTCGCGGAAATCCGCCGTGAGCCAGGCCGCGATCACGGCGTCGGCGATGGAAGCGATGCCACTTTCTTTCACCGCCTTGATGCGGTTCAGCCAGTTCGTCGGGTCGGGATAGTAGCAGGATGTGTTGGCGAGGATCAGCTTCTCGACGCGCTCCGGCGCATTCGCGCCCAGCCATTGGCCGACCATGCCGCCCATCGACAATCCGCACCAGTGAATTTTCTCGATGTTCAGGTCATCGAGAATCGCCAGCACGTCCTTGCCGAAACGCTCCATTGAATAGGGGCCTGCGGGCACGCCGGATTTTCCATGACCCCGCCTGTCGTAACGCACCACGCGATAGAGTTTGGTGAGCGCCGCCATCTGCGGCTCCCACATCTGCATTGTCGCGCCGAGCGAGTTCGACAGCATGATCGTCGGCCCGCCGTCGCGCCCTTCGACAGAAACATTCAGCAGGCACCCGTCGGCGTCGATCATCGGCATGTCATTTCTCCGTAAGCTCCGGCGCGCCGCCGGACGGCGCCAGCAGGCGGTCGATCAGTGTTTGCGCGACGCCCTGATACGCCATCGGATTGAACAGCGCTTCCAGTTCATCGGCGGAAATGTGAGCCGTGATGCGGGTATCGTCAGCCAGAACGCTGCGCAGGTGCTGCCGCGACTCAATGGCCCTGCGGCTGGCAGCCTCGACCAGATGATGGGCTTCGCTTTTGCCGACCTTTTCCGCCAGCGCCATCGAGACGGCTTCCGCCATGACCAGGCCCTGCGTCTTGTCGAGATTGACGCGCATGCGCGCCACGTCGACTTCAAGGCCTTCGGCGATCTCGGCGATGGCGGCGAGCGCGCCCGATGTCACCAGTTGCAGGGTCGGCAGCGTCGGCCATTCGGCGTGCCATGGTCCGGCGCTGCGCTCATGATCCTGCACCTGCGCGGCCATGATCGTCGCCGCGAGATTGGGCGCCATGGTCGCCGCGGCCAATGCCCGCGCCGACGCGACGGGATTGCGCTTGTGCGGCATGGTCGATGAGCCGCCGCGGTCTTCCCCCGCGGGCTCGAAGGCTTCGCCGACATCGGTCTGCATCATCAGCGACACATCGCGGGCGATCTTGCCGCAGGTGCCGGTCAGAATGGCGAGACTTGAGGCGACATCGGCAATCCGGTCGCGATGGGTGTGCCAGGGCGCATCGGGCAACGGGAGGGACAACTCCTGTGCAAGCTGTTCGGCGACCTTGAGGCCCTTGTCGCCGAGGGCCGCGAGCGTTCCGGCGGCGCCGCCGAATTGCAGCGCCAGCGTTTCGCGGCGCAATCGCTTGAGTCGCTCGCGCGAGCGACCGAGCGCGGCGGCATATTCCGCCAGCTTCAATCCGAACGGCATCGGCAGTGCGTGCTGCAGCCATGTGCGTGCGACCACCGCCGTTTCGCGATGCTCAATCGCCAGCTTGGCAAAGCCGGCGATAGCGCGATCGAGGTCCGTCAGCAGGGCGTTGATCGCGGCGCGCAGACCGAGCATGGTCGCGGTGTCGATCACATCCTGGCTGGTCGCGCCCCAATGGACATAGCGCGCGGCGGCGGGATCGGTGGCGGCGACTTTCGCGGTCAGCATTTTCACCAGCGGGATCGCAAGATTTCCGGCCGCAACCGCGGCTTCCGCCAGCGCCGCGCGGTCGAATCCTTCCGCATGGCAGGCCTTGGCGATGCTGACCACGGCGCTGGCCGGAATGATGCCGACAGCGGCTTCCGCGCGCGCAAGGGCGTGCTCGAAATCCAGCATATGCTGCAGATACACCTCGTCATCGCACACGGTGCGCATGGCGGCGCTCGACAGCAGCGGCGCGAGCAGGGGCGGCAGGGACGAACTCATGATGCGCGGACCCTATCCAAGGCTCCCACGCCTGCCAATAGCGCGATACCTGCCACTGAAAGCACTGCAACACGGCAAACGCCTGCAGTCCGATGATTTTGCAACGCTCCCTTCCGCACGATACCCTTTCCTTTGCGATCGCTGTATCCTAATTGAACTGTCGGTACCGGCTGAAGGAGGCATGCACATGGCAATGACGATGACGGGTGAGGTGCAGCTTCCTGCGTCGCGCGAGGTGGTCTGGGCCAAGCTCAACGATCCGGCGGTTCTCAAGTCCTGCATTCCGGGCTGTGAGGAATTGAATGTCGCCGGCGAGAATCAGTTCGAGGCGGTCGCCAAGATGAAGGTCGGACCGGTGTCCGCGCGCTTCAAGGGTAAGGTCACCCTGAGCGATTTCGATCCGCCAAACAGCTACAAGATTTCCGGCGAAGGCGAGGGCGGTGTCGCCGGATTCGCCAAGGGCGGAGCGACCGTGGCGCTGGCTGAAAAGGATGGCGGCACGCTGCTGAGTTATAATGTGGAAGCCCAGATCGGCGGCAAGCTGGCGCAGCTCGGCCAGCGGCTCATCAACGGCGCGGCCAAGAAGCTGGCCGACGAGTTCTTCGCGAAATTTGCCGAGGCGGTAAAGACCGCCTGAGGCCGTTTGGACATATCAGCGCCCCGCGCAAATCAAGCCTTCTTGTCCGAAAGCAGGGTGTGGCGAGGTTGCCCATTGCCGCATTGGACCATATTATGAATTTGGAACCATTTTAAATCGCGTTCTGCGCCGCGCCTTCCGTGTACCGGAACGCGGTTTCACGTCGCGCCAAGCCGAAACCAAGAGAGTTTTGATGGCCAAGATCTCACTGATCGTGAACGGCAGTCCTGTGACGGGAAAAGTCGATTCGCGTACGCTCCTCGTCCAGTTCCTGCGCGAGCATCTTCATCTGACCGGGACCCATGTGGGTTGCGATACATCCCAGTGCGGGGCCTGTGTCGTGCATCTCGATGGCAAGGCGGTGAAGTCCTGCACCACGCTGGCCGTGATGGCGGACGGTCACAATGTGACAACCATCGAGGGGCTGGCTGCGGATGGCGCGCCGCTGCATCCGATGCAGGAGGCATTCCGCGAACATCACGGCCTGCAGTGCGGCTTCTGCACGCCGGGCATGATCATGACCGCTGTCGATCTGGTTCATCGCAAGGGGCACGATCTCAGCGACGAAATCATTCGCGAAGAGCTGGAAGGCAATCTGTGCCGTTGCACCGGATACCAAAATATCGTGCTGTCGATCGCGGCCGGCGCTAAGGCGATGGCCAAATCCGATCTCGCGTAATCCGGCGCTCCCGAAGGACATCTCATGTACGACTTCAAATATCATCGTCCGGGGACTGTGCGGCAGGCCGCCAATCTTCTCGTCAAGAACGAAGACGCCAAGCTGATCGCCGGCGGCCACACGCTGGTACCGGTGATGAAGCAGCGGCTCGCCAGCCCGCCGCATCTGGTCGATCTCAGCCATATCGAGGGCCTCAACACCATCGAGATGAAGGGCCGCAGTCTTGTGATCGGCGCGACCGCGACCCATTACGAAGTGGCGAACTCGGCCATCGTCGGCGAAGCGATCCCGGCGCTGGCGGAGCTTGCGGGCCTGATCGGCGATCCTGCTGTGCGCCACAAGGGCACCATCGGCGGCTCGCTCGCCAACAACGATCCGACGGCGGATTATCCCGCGGCCGTGATGGCGCTCGGCGCCACCATTGTCACCAACAAGCGCAAGCTCAAGCCGGAAGAATTCTTCCAGGGCCTGTTCACCACCGCGCTCGAGCCGGACGAGATCATCACCCGCGTGATGTTTCCGCTGCCGAAGAAGGCCGCGTATCAGAAATTTCGCAATCAGGCCTCGCGCTACGCGCTGGTCGGCGTGTTCGTCGCGCGGCGTCCGTCGGATGTCCGCGTGGCGGTCACCGGCGCAGGCGGAGATGGCGTATTCCGTGTCACCGAGTTTGAAGAAGCGCTGAAGAAGCGTTTCTCGGCCAAATCGCTCGACGGGCTGACGGTCTCCGCCGACGGTCTCAACAGCGACATTCACGGCAGCGCGGAGTATCGTGCGCATCTGATCGGCGTGATGGCACGTCGTGCCGTGGACGCCGCCACGGCGAAGTAGCGTTATCGGAGTTATGCCCGCATGAGCAAGATCCCGGCGTCCGTCGATGCAACGCTCGATCTGCTCACCAGCCGTGGCTATCTCGCGGAGCGTTCGCTGGCGACAGTCGTCTATCTGTCGCTGCGCATGGGCCGCCCGCTGTTTCTCGAAGGCGAGGCGGGCGTCGGCAAGACCGAGATCGCCAAGGTTCTGAGCGCGGCGCTCGGGCGCAAGCTGATCCGCCTCCAATGCTATGAAGGTCTCGATGTCGCGTCCGCCGTTTACGAGTGGAACAGCGCGGCGCAGATGATCGCCATCCGTCTGGCGGAAGCCAGCGGCGAAACCGACCGCGAGCAACTGTCCGCCGACGTGTTCGCCGAGAAATACCTGATCAAGCGTCCGCTGCTGCAGGCGCTGGAGCCGGATGTCGCAGGTCCGCCAGTGTTGTTGATCGACGAACTCGACCGTGCCGATGAGGCCTTCGAGGCGTACCTGCTCGAAATCCTCAGCGATTTTCAGGTGACGATCCCCGAATTCGGCACCGTGAAAGCCCCGCAAGCACCCATCGTGATCGTGACCTCGAACCGCACCCGCGAAATCCACGACGCGCTCAAGCGGCGCTGTCTGTATCACTGGGTCGATTATCCGTCCGCCGAGCGCGAGCTGGCCATCGTCAAGTCGCGCGTCCCCAACATCAGCGCGAAGCTGTCGCAGCAGGTGGTCGGTTTCGTGCAGGCGCTGCGCGAGCAGGACCTGTTCAAGGTGCCGGGCGTCGCCGAGACCATCGACTGGGCCACCGCGCTGACCGAACTCGATGCGCGCTCGCTCACCCCGCAGGTGGTGGGCGACACGCTCGGCGCGTTGCTGAAATATCAGGACGACATCGGCCGCATGCAGGGGCCGGCGCTCGACAAGGTTATCAAGGAAGCCGTCAGGGACCCGGCGGCCTGAACGCAATCCGGACAATGTCATGACCAATGACATCACACCAGCGACCGGACTGATCGCGGACAATGTCATCGGCTTTGCCCGCGCGCTGCGCGTGGCCGGGTTGCCTATCGGGCCGGGTGCGGTGATCGACGCCTTGAGGGCGATGCAACTGATCGACATCGGCAACCGCGCCGATCTGTTCACCACGCTCGAGTCCATTTTCGTCAAACGTCATGAGCATGCGCTGATTTTCGCGCAGGCGTTCGACCTGTTCTTTCGCCGCGCGGAGGGCATGGAAAGCATGCTCGACTCGGTGCCGCTCCCGCCCGAGGCACAGAAGCCGCCGCCGCCCGCGTCACGTCGTGTGCAGGAGGCGTTTTCGCAGAGCCGCAACGTTGAAGGCCCGGAGATCGAGGAGAAGGACGTCCAGCTTTCGGTGTCGGACAGCGAGGTGCTTCAGCGCAAGGATTTCGCGCAAATGAGCGCCGCGGAGATCGCTGAAGTGACGCGCGCCATCGCCAACATGAAACTCCCGCAGGCCGAACTGCGCACGCGGCGTTTCAAGCCGGACGCAAGAGGGACACGCCTCGATCTGCGGCGCACGCTGCGCGGCAGTTTGCGCACCGGCGGCGAGATCGTCAAATTCCACAAGCTCGGACGGATCGACAAGCCGGCACCGATCGTGGCGCTGCTGGATATTTCCGGTTCGATGACGGACTACACCCGGCTGTTCCTGCAATTCCTTCATGCCATCACCGACGCACGCAAGCGCGTCTCGGTCTTCCTGTTCGGCACGCGGCTGACCAACGTGACGCGGGCGTTGCGCGCGCGCGATCCGGACGAGGCGCTGGCGGCCTGCTCAAACAGCGTGGAGGACTGGGCAGGAGGCACCCGCATTGCGACCTCGTTGCACAATTTCAACAATCTCTGGGGCCGCCGGGTACTCGGTCAGGGGGCCATCGTCCTGCTGATTTCAGACGGGCTGGAGCGTGAGGCCGATTCACGGCTGGAATTCGAGATGGATCGGCTGCACCGGTCCTGCCGCCGGCTGATCTGGCTTAATCCGTTGCTGCGCTTTGACGGCTTCGAGGCCAAGGCGCAGGGCATCAAAATGATGTTGCCGCATGTTGATGAATTCCGTCCCGTGCATAACTTGAAGTCCATGGAAGGGCTGATTTCGGCGCTGTCGTCTGGCCAGCCGCCCCGCCGCATCGAAACCCGCTCCGCAGCTTGAGGATCGCATCATGCTCAACCGCGACGAAGACATTCTGAAAGCCGCCGAGATCTGGATGAAGTCCGGTCACGGCGTCGCGCTCGCCACCGTGGTCGAGACCTGGGGCTCGGCGCCGCGTCCCGCCGGATCGAGCCTTGTCATTAATGACGACGGTACATTTCTCGGCTCGGTTTCCGGAGGCTGCGTCGAGGGCGCGGTGGTGACCGAGGCGCTGGACGTCATCGCAAGCGGTCAGCCGAAGTTGCTGGAATTCGGCGTCGCCGACGAGACCGCCTGGAATGTCGGGCTATCCTGCGGCGGCACCATTCGGGTGTTCGTGGAAAAGGTGGGTAACTCTTGAAACAGGGCACGCTGTCTGAACTGAACGCCGAACGCGCGGCGCGGCGTGCCGTGATTGTCGTCACCGATGTAGTGACCGGCGATCAGCGCCTGATCAAGGCGGCGGACATCGCCGCTGATCCGCTGCGTGACGACCTCGACAGGCATCTGCGCATGGGCAAGAGCGGAATGATCGAGAGCGACGGCAAGAAGCTGTTTCTCAATGTCTATGCGCCCACCGCGCGGCTTGTGATCATTGGCGCGGTCCACATCAGCCAGGCGCTCGCGCCGTTGGCGCAGTCGCTGGACTACGATGTGTATGTCGTCGATCCGCGCACGGCCTTCGCGTCGCCCGAGCGCTTTCCCGATGTGCCGCTGTTCGCGGACTGGCCGGATGTCGCGCTGCCACCGCTGAATATCGACCGCTACACCGCATTCGTCGCGTTGACCCACGATCCCAAGATCGACGATCCGGCGCTGCTGCATGCGCTCGAGCGCGACTGTTTCTACATTGGCGCGCTTGGTTCGCGGAAAACCCATGCCAAGCGCATCGACCGGCTGAAGGCGCAGGGTGCGAGCGATGCCGCGCTCGCGCGCATCCATGCGCCGATCGGGTTGAACATCGGCGCGGTCTCACCGTCGGAAATCGCGGTGGCGATCATGGCTGAAATCACCGCAAGGCTGCGGCTTCCTGCCGATGCGCCGCTCAAGACGAAGTCGGCGGCATGAAGTTCGGTCCTGTTAAACCCGACGATGCCCTTGGCGGCGTCACGGTTCACGCCATCCGTCAGGGATCGCTGGTCCTCAAGAAAGGCACCGTGATCGGGGCGGATGAAATCGCCGCGTTGAAACGGTCGGGTGTAAAGGAAATCGTGGTCGCGCGTCTCGACAAGGACGATGTGTCGGAAGACGAGGCGGCCGCCGGCATTGCCGCTGCGGTCGCTGGCGAGGGTGTCACTGTCGAACGCGCCTTTACCGGCCGCGCCAATTTGTTTGCCGCGGACGCGGGCGTTCTCGTTGTCGATCGCGAGGCCGTGGATCGCATCAACCGCGTGGATGAAGCGATTACCTTCGCCACACTCGCAGCATTCAAGCCGGTTGTTGCCGGAGAAATGATCGCGACGGTCAAGATCATTCCGTTCGGCGTGGAAGCAAAGTTGCGGGACGCGGCCGTGGTGGCGGCCAGCGCGGGGCGGATGCGGGTTGCTCCGTTCACGATCAAGCGCGTGGGTGTCGTCTCCACCGTGCTTCCCGGGCTTGCACCGAAGGTGATCGACAAGACGTTGCGTGTGACGGAAGAACGTCTCGCGCCGGCGGGTGCCCGCATCATTGCCGAACGCCGCGTTCCTCATGACGAAGCTGCGCTGGCTCCGGCCATTGACGAATTGCTCGCGTTGGGCGCCGAACTTGTGCTGGTGTTCGGGGCATCGGCGATCGCTGACCGGCGTGACGTGATCCCCGCTGCGATTGAACATATCGGCGGCGCGGTCGAACATTTCGGCATGCCGGTCGATCCCGGCAATCTCATGCTGATCGGCAATGTCAACAACCGGCCTGTTCTGGGCGCGCCAGGCTGTGCGCGTTCGCCGAAAGAAAACGGGTTTGACTGGATTCTGATGCGCCTGCTTGCGGGACTTCCTGTCACGCGCGCCGATGTCACCGGCATGGGTGTCGGAGGACTTTTGATGGAGATCGTGACACGCCCGCAGCCGCGCGTGCCGGTCGAAGCGGACGGCAACAGGAATGTCGCGGCGATTGTTCTGGCCGCCGGCCGTTCGACCCGCATGGGCGGGCCGAATAAATTGCTGGCCGAACTGAACGGCAAAACGCTGGTGCGGATTGTCGCCGAGCAGGCGCTGGCCTCGAAAGCCTCGCCGGTGATCGTCGTCACCGGCCATCAGTCCGGCGATGTCGAAGCTGCGCTGAAAGGTCTCAATGTGACATTCGTGAGCAATCCGGATTTTGCCGAGGGCCTTGCGACCTCTGTCAAGGCGGGCGTGAGCGCAGTGCCTGAAAGCGCCGACGGCGCAGTGGTGTGTCTGGGTGACATGCCGCTGATCGACGCGAAACTGATTGATCGGCTTGTCGATGCGTTCGCACCGGATCGCGGATCGCTGATCGCGGTGCCGGTCGCGGGCGGACGCCGTGGTAATCCGGTGTTGTGGTCGCGCAGATTTTTCCCCGAATTGATGGCGCTAGACGGCGATATCGGCGCGCGGCATCTGATCGCGCATCATGCCGAAGCTGTGGCGGAAGTGGAAGTTGAGGGCAAAAGCGCTTTTCTGGACATCGACACGCCTGAAATGCTCGCCGATGCGCGGCGCGCCTGATCGTTCAGGCGTCGTCATCTTTCCGGTTTGTTCACCAAGTTGAAACGCCCTTGCCTCTAGAGTGTCACTGAGTGACCTCGGGGGAGGGGATATTGTTGAACGGTACCGTCGCGCAGGTTCGCGCGTTTTTCATTGTTGCTTTGGTTTTAGCTTTTGCCGTCCATCTCACTGCACCGGCCACCGCAGCCGGCGCGCTCGCGATCGGCAAATGCGGGGCTTACGGACAGGCCTTCGACTATCCTGCCGAGCAGAGCGCGCGTGCCGCCGCGCTCAAGCAGTGCAAGGGCGAATGCTCCGCCGTCACGATGAAGCGCGCCTGTGCCGCGCTCTCGCTCGACATGACCAAGCCCTGCGGCGCGCACGGCTACGCTGTCGCCCCGCGTATTTCCTCCGCCCTCAACGAGGCGATGAAGAAGTGCTATGCCTTCGGCGGCAAGGAATGTGTGATCCGCGCCTGGGCCTGCGACGCCCGCGGCTGACGGGGCGGGAAGCTGCGATAAAAACATTAAATATATCAATGACTTGAATTTATCTGGCGTAGCGCGCAAATTTTCTCTTGAATATGACTGACTGGTCAGTCATGTTCATCACATGACAAAACGCCCCCTGATCGACATCCGGCCTTTGAAGAGTGCATCGAAGGACAAGGATACATCCAAGGACATGCCTGCGTCCGTGGAAGCATCCGGACGGAGCGCGAAGACACGCGCGGCCACCGGCAAGCCTGTGGCATCCCGTCCATCCAAGCGAGCGATGGGCGCGACTGAGCGGCGCGCGGCCATCGTTGCCGCGGGGCTTGAGGAATTTACGGCCAAGGGTTTTGCCGCAACCCGCCTCGATGATGTGGCGAGGCGCGCGGGGGTGGCGAAGGGCACCATCTACCTTCACTTCAAGGACAAGGACGCGCTGTTTCAGGAGCTGGTGCGCACCGCGCTCGGACCTTTAACCGTGCGCATTTCCAATCCGCCGATCGGAATTGGCGGAGGCTCGGCGCGGGCGGCGATGGAAGCGCTGGCCGAGACGTTCGCGCGTGAGGTGATCGGGACGCGGCGCGCCGACATCGTTCGCATGATCATTTCCGAAGGCACGCGCTTTCCACAGCTCGCCGAGTTCTACTATCGCGAGGTGATCGCCCATGGCATCGGCGGCATGCGCAAGCTGATCGACCATGGCATCGCGCGCGGTGAAATCCGCGATCCGAAGCTGGCGGAGTTTCCGCAACTTCTGGTCGCGCCGATGATTGTCTCCGTGATCTGGCAAGGGCTGTTCGGCAAGCTCGCGCCGCTCGATGTCGCCGCGATGCTGCGTGTTCATCTGGATCTGATTTTTACCGAAGGGAGAGCGGCATGATTGCGTCGCGAAAAGCCGCGCGGCTTGCCGTGCTGATATTGGCCGCCGCGTCTCTGGCCGGTTGCGGGGAGTCGAAGCCCCCCGGCTATCAGGGCTGGGTCGAGGCCGACATGATCTTTGTCAGCCCGGACGAGCAGGGGCGTGTGGTCAAGCTCAACGTCCGCGAAGGCGACCGCGTCGAGGCCGGCGCGCCGCTCTATGCGGTTGACGATGATCTGCAGCAGGCCGATCTGAACCAGAGCAACGCGACGCTGGCCAACGCGCAGCAGGCGTTTGATCGCGCGGCGGCATTGAGCAAGTCAGGTTCGGGCACGCAGGCGAACTACGACACGGCGCTGGCCAATCTGCGCGTTGCCGAAGCGCGGGTGAATACGTCGCAGACACGGCTTGAGCGGCGGCGGATGAAGGCGCCGATCGCCGGCACCATCCAGCAAATCTATTTCCGTGAAGGCGAGACCGTTGCCGCGCAGCGCCCTGTGATTTCGATCCTGCCGCCCGGCAACATGAAGGTCCGCTTCTATGTGCCGGAGCCGGAACTGCCGAAGATGAAAGTCGGCGAGGAGGTGCGGGTGACCTGCGACGGCTGCCCCAACGACATCACGGCAAAGGTCTATTTCATCGCGACCATGGCGGAATACACGCCGCCCGTAATTTATAGTCTCAGTGAACGCTCGAAACTGGTTTATCTGATCCAGGCGCGGCCGAACAAGCCGGATAGCCTGCGTGTCGGACAGCCGGTCAGCGTCTTCACCGAACGCAGGGCCGCGCCATGAGCACGGTTGCCGCGCCGTCCGATATCGCGATCGAGGTTCACGGCCTGTCGAAGTCGTTCAACGGGCGGCAGGTGGTGCATGACCTGTCGATGCAGGTGAAGCGCGGCTCGATCTACGGATTTCTCGGCCCGAACGGTTCCGGCAAGACCACGACCATTCGCATGCTGTGCGGCCTGCTGACGCCGGACAGCGGCGAGGGGATGTGTCTTGGCTACGACATCCGGCGCGATGCCGACAAGATCAAACGGCATGTCGGCTATATGACCCAGCGCTTCAGCCTGTATCAGGATTTGTCGGTGCGTGAGAATCTGGAGTTCGTTGCGCGGCTGTACGGGGTCAAAGATCCGCGCGAAGCGGCGCGCGAAATGGTCAAGCGCATTGGTCTGACCGGGCGCGAGGAGCAACTGGCCGGTGAACTCTCCGGCGGCTGGAAGCAGCGGCTGGCGCTCGGCGCATGCACATTGCCGAACCCGCAACTTCTGCTGCTCGATGAGCCGACGGCGGGCGTCGATCCGAAAGCGCGCCGCGAGTTCTGGAACGAGATTCATGCACTCGCCGCCGAAGGGCTGACCGTGCTTGTCTCGACGCACTACATGGATGAGGCGGAGCGCTGTCATGAAATCGCGTACATCGCCTATGGCAATTTGCTCGCCCACGGCACGGTGGAAGAGGTCATCGCTAAATCGGCGCTGACCACCTACACCGTGACCGGCGATGGCCTGAACAAGCTGGCGGCCGATCTGGTCGATCAGTCCGGCATCGACATGGTCGCGCCGTTCGGGACCAGCCTGCATGTCTCCGGCCGCGATGAAGCCGCGCTGGAGCGCGCGATCGCGCCTTACAAATCGGGCAACGGGACCGTCTGGCACAAATCCGAACCGTCGCTGGAAGATGTCTTCATCGAGTTGATGGGCCGCGCCAGGGACAATTTCCAATGAGCGCAACTGAAACCACCAATGGCGGCGTGCGCGGTTTCTGGCAGCGCACCTATGCGATGCTGGTGAAGGAATTTCTCCAGCTCCGCCGGGACCGCGTTTCCTTCGCCATGATCGTGATGTTGCCGATCATGCAGCTTCTGCTGTTCGGCTACGCCATCAATACCACCCCGCGCCATCTGCCGACCGCGGTGCTGCTGCAGGAAGACAGCGACCTCGGACGTTCGATTCTGAAAGCGCTGCAGAACACGGCGTATTTCCGGTTCACGCAACAGGTTCACACCGTCGCCGAATTCGACAACCTGCTGGAATCCGGCAAGGTACTGTTCGGCGTCGAAATTCCGCGCGGCTTCGAGCGCGGCGTCCGGCGCGGCGACAGGCCCGCGCTGCTGGTGGCCGCGGATGCCACCGATCCCGTCGCCTCCGGCTCCGCACTCGGCGCGCTCGGGCAAATCGTGCAGACGGCGCTGGCGCATGATCTGCAGGTCGGCGATCCGCCCGAGATGCCGTTCGAGATCCGCGCCCACGCGCGCTACAATCCGGCCGCCGAATCGCGGCTCAACATCGTGCCCGGTCTGGTCGGCACCATCCTGACCATGACCATGCTGATCTTCACCGCGCTGTCCGTCACCCGCGAGATCGAGCGCGGCACGATGGAAAACCTGCTGGCGATGCCGATCACGCCGGTCGAGGTGATGCTCGGAAAGATCATTCCCTATGTGCTGGTGGGATTCCTGCAGGCGACAATCATCATCGGCATCGGGACGCTGCTGTTCGGTGTGCCGATCCTCGGCAGCATCGGTGTGCTTGCGGTGCTGTCGACGCTGTTCATCGCGGCGAACCTGTCGATCGGGTACACGTTCTCAACCATCGCGCAGAACCAGCTTCAGGCCATGCAGATGTCGATGATGTTCTTCCTGCCGAACATATTGCTGTCCGGCTTCATGTTTCCGTTCGCCGGCATGCCGGTCTGGGCGCAGTGGATCGGCGAGGCGTTGCCGCTTACCCATTATATCCGGATCGTCCGCGCCATCATGCTCAAGGGCGCATCGCTGGAAAACCTGCAGTACGAAGCGATTGCCCTGGGTGTCCTGATGCTGATCGCCATGACCATTGCAGTGACGCGATTCAGGCGAACGCTGGATTGAGCGCGGCCCATAATCCTGTATCCTTTGACGCAACGTGCAACGCGATGGGACAGGCATGGGCCGGCTTGGGACGTGGACGAGGAGGGTCGAACGCGAAGCGGTGTCGGATGATTTCCGGCGGACGCTGACGCGGGAAATCCTTCAGACAGAGTTGCTCCGGATCAAGGCGCTGATTGCAACGACAGCACTTTTCACCGTCGTGCTTTGGCTGTTTTACGCTCTCGCACCCGATCAACTGAACCGGCTCTGGCACGGAAATTTCAAGCCGGTCTATCTCTATGTTATTCTGATTCCGTTTATTTTGTTCGAGCTGTTCGTTCATGCCATGATCAAGCGGCAACTCAGCCGCGATGGCGATCTGCCGGTATTGCGGCGATATGCGAGCGTCTTTATCGAGACAAGTGTTCCGACCGTCGCACTGGCTCTTCACATTGACAGTATGGGATCGGTTGCGGCGCTGGGTTACATCGTGCCGATGGTTTACTTCATCTTCATCATTCTCTCGACGCTTCGGCTCGATTTCTGGCTGTCCACATTTACCGGCTTTGTCGCGGCGGCCGAGTTGCTGGCCATGGCGCTGTTCTATCATCCGGATGCTCCGCCGGACGTCAGTTATCATGTGACCCGGAGCCTAGTCATTTTCATCTGCGGCATTCTCGCCGGTGCCGTCGGCGTTCAATTGCGGCGGCAGTTCGAGAAGAGCATCATCGCGGCCACCGCACGCGACCGCGTGACCAACCTGTTCGGCCAGCACGTCTCGCCACAGGTGGTCGAGCGGCTGATGGCGGAAGGAACCAGCACGGCGAGCGATGTTCGCCGCGTCGCCGTGATGTTTGTCGACTTCCGCAGTTTTACTGCGGCGGCGCGGGCACACAGTCCGCAGGAGGTGGTCGACCGGCTGGACGGCGCATTTGCCGTGCTTGTCGAGATTGTCGATCGCCATGGCGGCATCGTGAACAAGTTCATGGGTGACGGGTTTCTCGCGCTGTTCGGTGCGCCGTTTGAAACCGCGGACGCCACACAGCATGCCGTGGCGGCGGCGCGCGAAATGCTGACGGCCATGGATCGGGACAACGAACGCAATAGCTGGCCGCTTCGCATCGGCATCGGGTTGCATTTCGGCGATGTCGTGGCCGGCAGCGTCGGATCGCCCCGCCGCAAGGAGTATACGGTGATCGGCGATACGGTGAATTTCGCCTCGCGCCTTGAAGCCCTGAACAAGGAGTTCAATTCGCAGCTCCTGATTTCGTCTGTCGTCCGCGATGCGCTCGGAGATGCGTGCAAGGACGCGGTCTCGCTCGGTGAGGTGCCGGTCAAGGGTTATGAGACGCCGATGGCGGTCTGGCGTCTCGGCTGATGACTAGGCGGCGGCTGCTTTCGGATTGGACCGAACCAGCATCAGCACCGCCGCCGCGATCAGGCAGAGAATTCCGGCGGCGAAGAACGCCGGCAGATAAGTCTCGTACAGCGTGCGGGTGAGGCCCGCGCCGAAGGCTGCGCTGGCCGATCCGAGCTGATGGCCGACGAAGATCCAGCCGAACACCATGGCGGCGCGCTCCGGCCCGAAATGTTTGGCCGTCAGCCTGACCGTGGGCGGCACCGTGGCGATCCAGTCGAGTCCATAGAACACCGCGAACAGCGATAGTCCGTAGAATGAGAAGTCGGTGAACGGCAGGAAAATCAACGAAAGTCCACGCAGGCCGTAATACCAGAACAGCAGCCAGCGGTTGCTGTAGCGGTCGGACAGCCAGCCGGAGATGATGGTTCCGAAGAAATCGAAAATGCCCATCGCTGCCAGCAGGCTCGCGGAGGTGGTTGCCGGAATGCCGTAATCCGCGCACATCGGGATGAAGTGGGTCTGCACCAGACCATTGGTGCTTGCGCCACAGATGAAGAACGTGCCGAACAGAATCCAGAACACGCGGGTCTTCGAGGCATCGCGCAGTGCCGAGAAGGCCGCGGCAATGATCGAGTTGGCGGCCGGCGCGGGAGCCGCCGGGGCCGCGCCGTCATCGCCGACGGGACGCAGTCCAAGGTCCGACGGCCGGTCGGTCATGAACAGCAGCGCGTTGAGCGCAGCAAGAGCGAGCATCACGCACATCGTGCCGAGCGCGACACGCCAGCCGTAAGTCTCGGTGAGATAGGCCATGATCGGCAGGAAGATGAGCTGTCCGGTGGCGACGCTCGCCGCGAGGATACCGACCACCAGTCCGCGATGCGCGACGAACCAGCGCGTCGCGACGGTTGCGCCGAGCACCATCGCCGTCATGCCGGTGCCGAACCCGACCACAAAGCCCCACAGCGCAATCAGATGCCAGGCCTGCGTCATCGCCAGCGAGGCGAGCAGGCCAATTGCGATGATCGTCAGCGCCGACATCACGACATTGCCCAAGCCGAAGCGCACCATCAGCGCGGCGGCGAACGGCGCCATCAGGCCGAACAGCAGCAGGCGAATGGAGAGGGCCGATGAAATCTGCGTGGTGCTCCAGCCGAACTCTTTCTCCAGCGGCAGGATGAAGACGCCGGGTGCGCCAACTGACGCGGAACTGATGAGCGCCGTGAAGAATGTCACGGCGACCATGATCCAGCCGTAGTGGATGCCACGGGCGGCAAGGCGGGCGGAAACCCATGCGGAAATCATTTCGTATTCCTGGCGGATAATCGGGAGCAGACTTTTACAGTATGATGCGAATCATACCGTTCAATCTGTGGCGTATGAGACTTTCGTGGTCGCTGAAGTCCGTCGTTAGCGGCGGGTCAGTACGCTGAGGCGTCCATAAAGACCGGAACGATGGCTGTTGTCCGCAACATAGCCCGCGCCGAGCGACCATTCAAACGCGGACCATTTGAGCGACGTGATATGGGCGCCGATCCGGTATTGTCGATAGACCTGATCGCCGGATGTTTCGATTTCCGGTCCTGCCCAGAAGCGGTCCTCAACACGCCAGCCGGCGGCGCCGCGAATGCTGAAATTGGCGCCGATGGTGGAGCCCGAGATCGACGATGCGATCATCAGGGTGGGCGTCGGCTCCCACCACAGGTCCGCGCCGACCCGCAAGCCCGCATGATTGCCGCGCAGGCCGTTGCCGGGATCGTCCGGTGAGAAGCGATGATTCTGCAGATCGAGACCGGCGAAGACCTTGATCTCGAAATTCTCGCGCTTCACCCGCCAGCCAGGAAGGATTGATGCGAGCAGGCCGGTGCCGCGAATATCCGTGCCTCCGGAGAAATAGCGATAGGTGCCTTCGGCAATCAGCAATTTGAGCGTGAAGCCATCCTGGTTGAGGCCGCCGGGCGCCCATTGCAGGCCGCCATAGAACGAGCCGCCGCTGCGCCACAGATCGAAGCCGCTGAAATAAAGAAATTTCTCCGGATAGGCTCCGCCGCTGAGTTGGCTCGCCGCAGGCAGGAGATCGGTGAGCGGATCGGCAATAGTGGGAGTGCTGCCGCCAAGCAGTGCGGCAACGGCGACGCCAAACGCGCACACCCTCCCGACGCAACACATGGAGCCCCCAAGCCCCGCACTGAAATGCTTACGTAAAACTACCTAGGGATTAGAGCGCTCAGGGGCAGGTTCGTCTAGCGAACGAGGCGCGAACGCCCCGGGAACAGGTCCGGAAGATACGGCGGGCAGCCTGTGGATAACTCAGATCTGCGGGGCAACGAGGTCTTCGATTTTCACGCCTTCGCGGTCCTCGATGATGTCGGCGATGAACTTGCGGTGGCAGACGTTGTGATCGCGCTCATAGCAGAGGATGCAGACCGGCCCGGCCTTCATCACCAGTGCGGCCAGTTCGTCCATCTCGCCGCGGGCCTGCGGGGTCTTCAGATGCGCATGATAGATTTTCGAGAGCGCCTTCATGTCGCCGCTGCGCGCGGCGAGGCGGCCTTCCTTCGGCGTGCCGAGACCGCGCAGATGGATGTAGGAAATGCCGCGCTCATCGAGCCCCGCGGCGAGCTGGCTCTTGGAGAAGCCGGGCCGGCGCGACGATGCGATGGCGCGCACGTCCACCAGCAGCTTGACCCCGGCGTGCTGCAACTCGTCGAGCACAGCTTTCGCCGGTGTCTGCTCGTAGCCGATGGTGAAAAGTTTTCTGGCTTTGGCCATGCGGTCTCCCGGCGCTGCGCGCCTCACGCTCGATTGCTCATTTCACCCGTTCGATCAACTCCATGGCGCCTGCCGGTGCGCGAATTTTTCCTTCGTGGATCACATAGGCGAAGACATCGCGCGGCACCTTCTTTGCGGAGGTTTTGTCGGAACGGGGCAGGTCGCCGGGTTCGCCGCCCTGCGACCAGAGAGTCAACCGCTTCGCCCACGCATCCAGCTCCTTGGGCGGGTAGGCGGTCTTGACCGTATCCTTGCCGGTCTGCAGCCGGACGTAAACAAAATCGGAGGTGATGTCGGAAATTGCCGGGTATTTGAGATGATCGGCATAGACCACCGCGACATTATGCTTGCGAAGCAGCGCGATGAAATCCGGGTTGCAGAAACTGTCATGACGGACTTCGACCACATGGCGCAGGGCCACGCCGCCAAACGTGCGCGGCAACAGGTCAAGGAAGGCGCCGAAATCGGCTTCGTCGAACTTCTTGGTCGGGGCGAACTGCCACAGCACCGGGCCAAGCCGGTCGCCCATTTCGGTCACGCCTGACTCATAGAAGCGCTTGATGGAATCTCCGGCCTCGGCCAGCACGCGCCGGTTGGTGGCGAAGCGCGGGCCCTTGACCGAAAAGATGAAGCCGTCCGGGACCTCGCTGGCCCATTTGCGGAAACTTTCAGGCTTCTGCGATCCGTAATAGGTGCCGTTGATCTCGATCGAGGTCAGCTTGGACGCGGCGTAGGACAGTTCCTTCGACTGGGGCAGTTTCTCCGGATAGAACACGCCCCGCCAGGGCGCGAAGGTCCATCCGCCGATCCCGACGTGAATTTGACCTGATTTTTTTGCCATTTTTTGCGTTCCCTGGGGTCCTTGCGGAAGACTGGACCCATACCTATCTAGCTTCTAACGGCGATGTTGCAGCCCTCAAGCTCCATCGCCGGAACGACCACGAGAAGATGCCGTGAGATGTTGAGCGCGCCGGATGTACGCGCTGCTTTGAGTCTCACCGGCTCCCTCCGTGGTCGTTGACATTTCTGGACCTGACAAGGCCGATAGCCACCCGCTTTCCCGTATACTTCATCTCAAGCGTGTTGCGGGAGGGCGGCTTGGCATTGCCGGGAACCCCGGATATACGCTGGGGCCCATGACTGAGGCCATCTCACCCGAGGCGGCGCCCGCGCGTCAATTGTGCGTTGTGGTGCCCACTTTCAAAGAGCGCGACAACGTCCCCAAGCTTTTCGCAAAGCTGGACGCGGCGCTGACCGGAATCGCGTGGGAAGTCATCTTTGTCGATGACAATTCTCCCGACGGAACCTGGGAAGTGGCGCGTCAACTCGCCCAGACCGATTCCCGCGTGCGCTGTATCCGCCGCATCGGCCGTCGCGGATTGTCCGGCGCCTGCATCGAAGGAATTCTGGCCTCATCCGCGCCTTATGTCGCGGTGATGGACGCCGATCTTCAGCATGACGAAACCCGTCTGCCGAAGATGCTCGAGATTTTGCAGGCAGGGCAAGCCGAGCTTGTGGTCGGCAGCCGCTATGTCAGCGGCGGCGATACCGGCAGCTTCGGCAGCACGCGCCTCGGCGGCAGCGTGTTTGCGACCAACATCGCCAGAAAGCTGCTGCATATCGAGGTCGCCGATCCAATGAGCGGATTCTTCATGCTCCGCCGCGACCGCTTCGAGCAGCTTGCGCCGTCGCTTTCGGTGCAGGGTTTCAAGATACTGCTCGACATCATCGCGACCGCCGGCGGAAAGCTCCGTATTGTCGAAGTGCCGTTCTCCTTCGGCGCGCGGCTGCATGGCGAGAGCAAGCTGGACTCGATGGTCGTGCTCGACTTCCTTGGGCTGGTGCTGGCCAAGATGACCGGCGATCTCGTATCGCTGCGTTTTCTGCTGTTCGCGCTGGTTGGCGGCATCGGGCTTGGCGTGCATCTGCTCACCCTTTACGCCGCGCTTGCGCTCCAGGTGCCGTTCGCGGAGGCGCAGGGCATCGCCGCATTCGTCGCGATGACCGGAAACTTCCTGCTCAACAACCGGCTGACCTATCGCGACCAGCGGCTGAAGGGTTTTGCGCTTCTGCGTGGGTTATTCCTGTTTTACCTTGTCTGCAGCGTGGGTCTGCTGGCGAACGTCGGTGTTGCTGCGACCGTGTTCGATCAGGAGCCGATCTGGTGGCTGGCGGGTGTGGCCGGCGCGCTGATGGGCGTGGTCTGGAACTACGGCGTCTCCAGTCTCTTCGTCTGGCGCGCAAAATGATTCCATCCGAGGCGAAGCTGGCCCGCGGCACGATCATCACCGTGGCCGCGCTCGTGGTGTTTCGCCTGATTGCGGCGGCGGTCACGCCGCTGACGTTCGACGAAGCCTATTACTGGACCTGGGCGAAACATCTGTCCGGCGGCTATTACGATCATCCACCGATGGTCGCGGTGGTGATCCGTCTCGGCATTATGATCGGGGGCGACACCGGCTTCGGCGTGCGGCTGGTGTCGATCCTGCTCGCGCTGCCGATGAGCTGGGCGATCTATCGCGCGGCGCGAATCCTGTTTGCCGATGCCCGCATCGCGTCGGCGTCGGCGATCTTCCTCAATGCGACGCTGATGGCGTCGGTCGGCACGACCATCGTGACGCCGGACGCGCCGTTGATCGTGGCCGCGAGTTTTGTCCTCTATACGCTGGCCAAGGTCTGGCAGACCGGCCGTGGGGTCTGGTGGCTCGCGGTCGGCGTCGCGGTCGGATGCGGACTCCTGTCAAAATACACCGCGCTGTTCTTCGGCGCGCAGATCCTGCTGTGGCTGCTGTTGATGAAGGACCAGCGCCGCTGGCTTGCGTCGCCATGGCCCTATCTCGGCGGCATTGTCGCCTTCGCGATCTTTGCGCCGGTGATCCTGTGGAACGCCGATCATGAGTGGGTGTCGCTGATCAAGCAGATCGGCCGCGCGCGTGTCGAGGGCATCACGCTGAAATATCTCGGCGAGATGATCCCGACGCAGTTTGCGTTCGCGACACCCTCTGTCTTCATCCTCGGTGTGTTCGGGCTTTATGCGCTGGCGAAGGGCAGGGCAACCAACGCTGCGGGTGCCGCGCTGGTCAGCATCAGCGTGTGGATGATCTTCCTCTACTTCGTCTGGCATTCGCTGCACGCCCGCGTCGAGGCCAACTGGCTCGGACCGATCTATCCCGCATTCGCCGTTGCCGCCGCCTATGCCGCATGGGGCACGACCTGGAATCCGCGCGAACAGCGGACCATGAACTGGTCGCGCAAGCTCGCGCTGCCGGTGGGCGTTGCGCTGTTCGTGGTGCTGATCGTGCAGACCAATACCGGACTGTTCACCGGCTTCCGCCGCGACGCCACCGTGCGCAGCGTCGGCGTAGGCTGGCCGGAGATGGCGCAGGAGATCGAAGCGCTGCGCGTCAAACACAACGCGAATTGCGTGATAGCGGCGGATTACGGCACCACCTCGTGGCTGATGTTCTATCTGCCGAAAGGCACCTGCGTCGCGCAGTATCAGCAGCGCTACCGCTGGACCTTCATGGATGAGCCCGACGCCAATCTCTTGAAGGGCAGGGCGATCCTGATAGGCCCCGTCGGTGCGATCATGCCGCCGCGCGCCAACTATGCGCGGGCCGAAAAACTCGCCGACCTGTCCCGCAAGCGCAGCGGCGTCGCGGTCGAGACCTATCAGGCGGATCTGCTCGAAGACCCGCGCGGCGAGGTGCTCGACCGCAGAAAACCGCCGGAGCTTGGCGGACCGGTCTGAGCCGGCCGCGTCTTTCTTCAGAACCGTCACGCTTCGCTCACGATTTGCGCGCAATGCGCAGAAATGATGCGGGAACGGCTTTGACGGGCGGCGAGTTGCGCCTCTACCATCGGTCCATCCAGGGAGACATCTATGGGCAAGGCTGCGTTGATCGCGATCGCTGTTGCCGTCTGCGCGGACCCCGCTTTCGCGCAGGGAACCGAGCAGGAACGCGAGGCCTGCACGCCGGACGCCATGCGCCTGTGCGGGCAATACATTCCCGATGCCGACCGCATCACCGATTGCCTGCGCAATTCCGGACCGCGCCTCAGTCCGGCCTGTTACGCGGTGTTTTATCCGCCGCGCGTGGTGACCCAGACGCCGCCGCGCGCCGGCGCGCAACCGCCCCGACGGACGCCGCCTCCGCCGCCGCCCGAGGATGACGACGAGGACTGAGGGGAACCCGGCTTTACGATTTGCCTTACATCTGCCGGGACTTAATCCGCATTTAACTAAAAGCCGCCTTAATGCCGCTCCGCACCTTTGCGAGATGTCGTGTGGGGAACTCCAAGCTCCGCATGACAACTGCTGGCCTGCTTTCGCATGCGCCGTTCGCGCATGAATTGCCGAACGCAGCCGGAACGACAGGGTGGGATTGTTCTGGATGCAAGGCGTATGAGTACCAGTTCTGTTGCGCGTACCGGGTACACAGCCCACACCCACGGTCGTTCGCCGCGATCGTCCAGCCCGTTGAATGCGGCAGGCCTCGCCGCCATCGCCTTCGTGACGCTGGCCTGCGGCTGGACGCTCTACAGCAACGTGTTCGGCGGCAATCCGTTCAGCGCCAGCTATGAACTCGCCGCGCGCGACGCCCACGTGGTGTTTGTCTCCGCCGCCAACGGCCTCGACCAGCAGGCCTTCACCGAGCGCTTCGCGGCGATGATCCCGGCGCAAGAGGAGGCGCCCGCGCTCACCGTCGAGCAGAAGAATTACGCCGCGCTGATGGACGTGACCTATTCGCTCGGTGCGCCGCCGGTGGCGTTCAAGCCGACCGTCGTGGCCGCGCCCGATGCGCAGCGCGCCGCGCCATCGCAGGCCGAGATCGCCAACGCCGCGCCGGAAGTCGCGCTGCCGCCGCAGGCGCCGACGCGCGTCGCGAAAGCCGTGCCGCTGCCCGCATCGCGCCCCGCCGATTTCAAGTTCGCGCAGACCAGCCGCGTCAAGCCCGGCCATTCGGAGATGGTGGAGCGCGCCAAGAACGCCGCGCTCGCCGCGATGGCCGCCAAGACGCCGAGCCTGTTCGACCGCCTGTTCGGCAAGAAGCCCGAGCCCGGCCCGGTGCTGGCCTATGCCGGCTCCGACGGCGGCGTGATGAGCGACGGCACCGCGAAGACGCCGGCGGGCACCAGCGACGACGACAAGGTGACCGCGATCTACGACATCACCGCGCGCACGGTTTACATGCCGGACGGCTCCAAGCTCGAGGCGCATTCCGGCCTCGGCGCCAAGATGGACGATCCGCGCTATGTCCATGTGCGCATGCACGGCGCGACGCCGCCGCACATCTACACGCTCAAGCCGCGCGAGGCGCTGTTTCACGGCGTGGCGGCGCTGCGCCTGACGCCGGTGGGCGGCGAGGGCGCGATCCACGGCCGCACCGGATTGCTCGCGCACACCTACATGCTCGGGCCGAACGGCGATTCCAACGGCTGCGTGTCGTTCAAGGATTACAACGCGTTCCTTCGGGCCTATCAGCGCGGCGAAGTCCGCCGCCTGGTGGTGGTCGCGAGTTTGAAGGACTGAGGGGCAGCGCGTTGATGCCGCGTGCACGACGTTTCGCGGCGAGTGTTTTCCCGTTTTGCTGAGTTCGCGTCCGGCGGCGATGTTGCAACATCGTCGCCACAATTGCGGAGCCTGTTGCTGATGCTGACTTCAAAGTCTTGAGGTCAATTTCAAAAACAGGAGTTTGTTATGAAGATCACTTATCTTTTCGCCGTAGCTCTGAGCGCCATGCTGGCAACGCCGGTTCTGGCGCAGGATCTCGGTCTGCCGGATGTCGCCGTGTCGGACGCCGGGCCTGCCGGTTACGGCCAGTCCTACAATGACGGCAAGGAAAGCGGTTATGTCGCGCGCAACGATTTCATCGCGCGTACCGGCACCGTCTGCCATCCCGGCTCGGTCATCCGTGACGAGACCGGCGCACGCACCGTCTGCCAGTAAGACATCGCCGGACGACGAAGAGGGGCTCACATCGTGAGCCCTTTTTCGTTTCGTGCGGTGGTGATGTCTCAACGTGCTGTTTCTGCACACGCGGGCCGTAGAAGTAGGGCGCAGATCGTTCTTCGTGTCGTCCCCGCGCAGGCGGGGACCCATACTCCCTGAGTCGTCGATCTTGTCGTAAACGCACAACCACGCTTTCCTTCGTCACCACAACATCCGGTGGTCATGGGGTCCCCGCCTGCGCGGGGACGACCTCGTGGATGAGGCGACGCCGCGCGTCCTCTCCACGGCATCCAGATTCAATTTTCAGACAGCTCGCACGTTCAGATGTGCGCCAGCACCCCTGTTGTTATGACGGCGCGGGGGCGCCCGAAGCTCTCTTTCGTTCCTCCCTCAAGATGAGGGCGCGCGGAACGCCGGATGCGCGAGCGCATCCGCAGCCCCGTGTGCAAAAGTGAAAAGCACACGAGCGTAGTCGCCACGGTCACGCCGTTTGCATCCGGCGTTCCGCACGCGGTGGGGCTCCGGCTTGCTTCGTGCTCTCCCCGGTGAACGATGCTATGTCACCGCATCCCTGCTGAGGGTTTCCGCCTCCGGTTGGAAGCGGCTCTCTGCCGGACTGACGCCAGCTTCGGGCGTCGGGACCACACGACTTGGGCCGGCGCGTACAGCGTGGTTCGTCTGCCCTCGCTTGCATCGCTCACACGCCTCCGGATGTTGCGCACGCCCTTGCGGGTGCGTGCACACGATCCGGGCTTGCGCCCTGCGATCCTCGCTCCGGCCTGACGCTGCCGCGCCACCGCATCCCGCCCCGCGTATCGTGACGATCGCGAAACGCCCCTCATCAACGGGACGAGACAAATAGGAATATAATCACAATAAAACGATTTGTCAACAGCGGAACTCAAAGACTTGCGAAGACACTTATTATGTCTTATAATAAGTTGAATATCAACATGAGGTAAGTCGCGATGGCATCTAAAGCAAAATTGCTAATCGTATTAAAGGCCGATGACACAGTAGTCGCAGAAGTTGAGAACGCAAATTTGTGGCAACGTATTTTGGGCATCATTAATCAGGGAGGGGAAGACGGAGACATCGGACTAAAGGGAGATGCAGATGTTCTGTCTCGCCGCGCGGAGGAAAACGAGAATCTCGGAAGCGAAGATGCGGTTGGGAAATTTGCCAAACGTCTCGGAACAAGTGTCGATATTATTAATGGTTCGCTCTCGCCGTCAAAAGAACCGCCTTATCTGGAATTAAACTCTCATAATTGGGAAGCACTGAAAAAGAACTTTCCTAAAAGGGGTCCAGGAGCCGTTAGCCCAATAGGGTTTGCAGGTACGGCGCTCGCGCTTTGGATAAAAGAAGCCAAGCTGGATGTTTCCGTAACTCAAGCCTTGGCGGCAGACGTTCTTGATACCATTGGCGTTAAAGACCCTAACCCAAGTAGAGGAATTAAGAATACCAAGTGGCTACAAGGCCGCGCAGGCGGAGTTGTAATTATCAATCCTGCGGAGATTTCAAAGGCACAAGACGTTGTTAGTTCGTACTGCTTGAAGAAAAAGCAGAGCAATGAGTCATAAGCAATGACCTGCACCCCTGAAACGCCCTCGATTTTGAGTTAGGATTTCTGTTCTCCAGCCAGGAGACAGACGATGCGTAAGAGCAGGTTTACCGAAGAGCAGATTATCAAGGTCTTGAAGGAGCATGCCGCCGGGGTTTCGGCG